>PVBE010933919.1_pt1 | contig 35116 bp, 27 predicted proteins | sample 1631181 | NCBI WGS metagenome assembly PVBE01 (sample SAMN08397723, study PRJNA350692) | Marine metagenome, whole genome shotgun sequencing project. | isolation source: water | place: Pacific Ocean | collected 2012-04
AGCGGGCTATCATGAGAGCGACACGTGTCTGATGACTCCAAGCTGACGAAATCTAACCTTGTAGCCTGCAGCCTGTAGCCTGAAGCCCGCCGCAACGAAAGCGATGGCGTGCTGATCACCGAATCGAGACCGGCCGTTTAGCACCCTCGAAGACTACCGATTGCCGCCATCGGGTCTCGACCTGGCGGCCCTGGAGCGGGAGATGGTGCGCCAGGCCCTGGAGCGCGCACGGGGCAACCGCACCCTGGCGGCGACCCTGCTCGGCATGAACAGGGATCAGATCCGCTACCGTATCAACAAGTTCGAGATCGAGGAGTACAAGCCGCCCAAGGTCTCTGGCTGAGCCGGGGCCAGCGCTCACCGGGCCCTTACTCCTCTGCCAGGGGCAGCCGTACGCAGAACTCGTTGCCCTGGCTGTCGCTGGTGGCCGAGATGCTCCCCTTGTGCAGCTCCACCAACGCCTGCGCGACGGCCAGATCGAACCCCCGGCCACCGCCACCCGCGGCGATCTTGACGCGCCTGAACGGCTCGAAGATTCGTGGCAGCTCGTCAGCGGGGATTTCCAGGCCGTTGTCCCGCACCCGGATCGTCAGCTCCCGCTCCGCGACCTCCACCGCCAGCGTGATCAGCCCCTCCTTGGGGGTGAAGTGGGCGGCGTTGTCCAGCAGGATCGAGAACACCTGGGCCAGGCGCGTGGGATCGACCACAAGCGAGATCGGGACCCGCGGGCTGCAGACCTCAAACATCTGTCGGCGACGCGCCATCAACGATCGCTTGGCCTCCACCGCGCTGTCGATCACCATCCACAGCTCCACTCGCTCCGTGCGCAGCTCGAGCTCACCGTGGGTGATGCGTGAGACGTCCTGCAGGTCGTTGACCAGCCGTGTCATGATCCAAGCCTGGTGCTCGATGATCTGCAGCGTCCTCTCCCGCTCCTCACCCTCCGGAGGCGCCAGCCTGAGCACCTGGGATGCGGTGACCAATGGAGCCAGGGATCCGCGCAGCTCATGGGCCAGCAGCGTCATGAAGTCGTGTTGCACGCGGGATGATTTGCGGCCTTCACTCATGGGCACCCCCTCGCTTTCGTTTCGGTTCCAGGCATTGGCCACTCCTCCTGAGGCCCACCATTTTATGCACGGCCTGGACCAACGGCGCAACTCGGCTGGTATGGCCATTGCGCACCCAGCACTGCATGCCGGTGAGCCAGAAAAAGGGGCCGGTGACCCTGCGAGAAGTCTTCACCGGAGGCGGTGACCCACCGCGGCTGCTCGTCTCCTGTCCGCTGCACGCCGCGGAGCAGGACATTGGCGTCTGCCTCGGTTGTCCCCACTATGATGGGCTGAAGTTGTTGACGCGCCGCTGCGGCTTGAAGTGCCTCAACCGCGGCCCGGTCACGGGACGTGTGGCATCGCCGGCCAGCGATGCTGTGCGGCCAACACCACCAGGGACGGGCGGCTCCTGAGAATCCCACTCAGCCATCGGGGCCGCGCCGAGGTTCGCTGTCCATGGAGCTGTTCCGCTCGGCCGGACTCTGCAGCCGAGGGTTTTTATTCCCCACGTCCAGTTTCATGAGGTAGTACACGAAGCGGAGGTGGTCCTTTACACGTGAGGAATAGCTCAACACCGCGTTTAGCACGCCTCCCGATTTTGAAGAAACACCTGCACCTGCCATGGTGGCCGTTCCCTGTTCGCCCACGCGCCGGAGAACATTCCCCGCTGCGGGTATTGTTCCCCACGCCGGGCCCAACCGTGATCTGATGCAATAACTCCGCCAACGCCCGGAGCGAGCGAGGTCCTACTGTCTGTTTTGTGCGGCCAGCAGGTCCCGGAGGCGGTCCAGGCAAACGGGCTTTGTGAGGTGGTGGTCAAACCCGGCCTCGCGGGCGCGCTCGGAGTGTTCCCCCTCCTGGCCCCAGCCGGTGAGCGCCACCAGCATCAGCGGGCGGCCCTGGCCCTGATCTCTCAGGCTGGCCGCCAGCTCGTAGCCGTCCATGTCAGGCATTCCGATATCCAGGATCGCGGCCTCTGGCCAGCGCTGGCGTGCGTGCTCCAGCGCGGCCGCGCCGCTGTGGCAAACATGCACCTCGTGGCCCTCGAGGCCGAGCAGCATGCCGAGGCTATCGGCGGCGTCGCGGTTGTCGTCCACCACCAGGATCTGTAGTCGGTCCGCCACCGGCGAGGCCACCGCTTCCTCCGGCGGCTCCGATCGGCTGCTATCCCAGCCTCCGGCTGGAAGGCGCACGGTGAAGGTGCTCCCCCGATCGGCTCCCTCGCTAAAGGCCTCGATCGTGCCGTTGTGCAACTCCACCAGGCGCCGTGAGAGCGACAGCCCGATCCCCAGCCCCGCGTCTCGACCGCGGTGGGTGTCCTGCTTTTCCTGGGTAAACATGTCGAAAATCCGCGGCAGCAGCTCGGCAGGGATCCCCGACCCACTGTCGCTGACCCGGATCATCACGCCCCCGTCGCCCTCTATCTTGGTGGAGAGCTGGACGCTGCCCCCCTTGCGCGAAAACTTGCAAGCGTTGTCCAGCAGATTCACCAGCACCTGGCACAGCCGCAAACGGTCGGCCCGCAACTGGATCCTGGTCGGCTGGCTGACGTCCACCTCGATCGTCTGGCGACCCGGAAGATGGCCCACGATGTCGATGGCCTCGGCCACCACGCCCTGCAGCTCCAGCTCCTCGCGCCGCAGCCGCAGCTGGCCCCGGGAGATGCGCGAGATGTCCAGCAGGTCGTTGACCATGCGGGACATATGCGTACACTGGCGACCGATGATCGGCAGCGCTTTCTTTGTCGCTTCCTGGCCCGCACCTGGAGTGGTCAGCAGTCGGTGCGAGGCCGTCAACGCCGCCAGCGGGTTTCGCAGCTCATGGGCCAGCGTGGCCAGATACTCGTCCTTGCGTTGGCTCGCATCCCGCAGCGCCTCCGACGCCGCTTCGGCGATCTGCTGGCTGGTCAACAACTCGTCGTTTTGCTGGGTCAACTCCTCGTTGGCGGTGAGCAGCTCCTCGTTGGTCGACTGCAGCGCCTCATTGGCCGACGCCAGCCTCTCCAGGGCCAGCTGTTGGCCAGCGCGCGCCTCTTCCAGCTCCTGCTCGAGCCACCGCAGGTGCGAATCCTGGCTATCCTTGATGTTGCCCTCTGACTGCTCGTCGACGGGATCACGCTCGAAGCTGACAAGCAGCAGGCCGGTCAGCTCCGGGGGCCGCTCCAGGCGGCGCACCACCAGGGAGAATCGGTGGAGATCATGGCCGGACTGGAACTCCATGCCGCGGAGCACCACCGGCAGATCCGCGCTGGCCGCTCGCTCCAGGGCGGCGAGCAGTGGACGCCGCAGCTCCTCGCGCGCCATCTGCGACAGGTTCTGTTCGTCGAGCGGCCCAGGTGCTGGCTCCAGGTAGCTGCCCGTGTGGCCGTGCACATAGATCAACCGGCCCCGGGATGAAACGACCACCGAGGGCGGCAACTCCGAGAGCAGCGCCTCGTGCACGACACGCTTCAGGTCGTCTTTGGCGAGCTGCGCCGCTTGCCCAACATCACCGCCATTTGAGGAATCCTCGACTGCCACAGTGTTCCCCTCCTACTTCAGACCACGCAAATCACCACCCAGGCAAATCCTCTTATAGCATTCAGCGCGAGCCCTGCACCTGGAACTCCGAGGTCAGCGGTGTTTATATAAAAGGGTCGCGAACTATTTCCCGGATCGCGAAAAATTCCCCAGGCAACGGACCCTGCGAGGTCGCTGCGAGCACCCACCCCGGGTTGTACCGGCGCGCATGGTCGGCGTGCCGGGATGGGTTGGCTTGAACCGTGCAATCGAAAAGAGATGAGTCAGGACGCCTTGTCATAATCGAGAAAAGCGAACAGGAGCAGGAGATGACGCGCAACAAGAGCACCCAACAGATTACGATCTTCGAGCTTCTTACCCGCATGCAGTTCCTGGAAGATCGCTGCTCTGACCTGAGACGCCTGAACAAGATTTTCTACGTCTCCAACCTGAAGAAGGATGCGCGCATCGAGGAGCTCCAGGCGCGCATCGAGCGGCTACGTCGCCTGGTTCGCCGGAGAGGCAGCAACGGTCGCCAGTTAGCCCTGCTGGGTTGAGCGGCCCGGGCTGTCCAGGGCGGGCTCACCCAACTCCGCTGGCCGCCGGGCCGATGGAGCCGTCATGGGAGATCACCAGCAGGAGCCTCGTTATTCCCTTCAAGACCAGCCTTTCATCATCGATCAGCAAAATGCTGCGACTGTGCCATCGGTGCACATGGTCGTGTACCCCGGCAGGGGTCTTCGTTTTCATGGGCGCTCTCCTTGACGTTCCGATTCCGCTCCAAATCCCTTCCACCAGGTCACCCGATGCGGGACCGGACAACCACCGATGCAGGAGATGCCTCTGAATCGATGCATCAGCCGTACCACGTCAACGATAGGGTCACTGCAGCGGCAAGCCGCTCCTGCTCATCCGGGGAGGCGAGCGATTTTCCCAGGCACGACAGGTTCAGCTTGGCCACAGCCAGCGCCTGCCCGACACCGTCGTGCAGGTCGTCGGCGATTTCGCGGCGCTGCCGATCCTCGCTCTCCTCAAGCTCTCGGGCGAGGGCCCGCAGCCTGTGCCGGTAGGTCTGCTGGGCGCGGGCATCCTCCTTCTCACGGGTGATATCCACCAACCCCGCCCGGAAACCGCGTGCCGCCCCTTCCTCGGACTTGACGCTCTCCAGGTCCAAACGCAACCATCGGCCAGAGCCTGCAACCATCAACTCGAGCACCTGTCGCAGCCCGGTTCCCCCGGCGCTGAGCATGGCGTGGTGGAGCGTATCGTGGCAGCTGGAATCCAGGTAGGGATATATGGACACGTTCAAGACCGGTCGCTCGTCCTTGCTCAACGCCAGGCTGGCGGCAGAGTTGATCCGGGTGATGACCGCGTCGCCGTCCAGGGTCAGGAAACCACAAGGCGCGTTTTCGTACAGTTCGCGGTAGGTCTGGTGCAGCGCCGACAGATCATCCCGCGAGCGCAACAGCTCCTCGTTCTGAATCCTCAGCTCGATCTGGTGCACCTCGAGCTCGTGTATCAGGTCGAGAATGTCACTGGGTGGTATCTCGCGGCCTGCGTCCGCGGGGCGCCCGGAGATGATCCGCTCTGCCTCACGGCGCAGGCGATCGATATGATCGTGTGGGGTGCTGGCGCTGCCCGATTTGGTCATTGACGCCTGGAGAAGCGCAACATGACCCGGTAGCTGCGGTCTATTCTCGGGGGCAGGACGGCCCCGTGAACGTCGTGCTGCTGCGTCTCGCCGTCCAGCCGCAACGTCACGACGCAGCGCTTCAGGCCGCTGCCCTGCTCCGCCGCCATCTGGAGACGCTGCCGCATCTCCTCCTGCGGCTGGAGGTCGGGGACCGCCTCGAACAGGGTTCGGTCGAGGAGATCATCCGGGCTCACCCCCCCTTGCCTGCACGAACGCCTCGCTGGCCATTCCGATCACCCCCTGCTCGTCCAGCAGCAGCGCCGGCTCCCGATAGAAGTCGAGGACGCTGTGCATCAGATCGTGCATCGTCTCCTGGCCCTTCTTCTGTTCGCCGATGCACGTAAAGGTCAACACGGCGCCGTCGATGCGGTTGTCGGTGGTGCGGTAGGGTAGGATGCGCATGGAGTACCATTCGTCGTTGTTGGTCTGAACCTCCACCTCCTTGATCAACAGCCGCTCCAGCACTTCATTGAGGTCCTGGATCATTTCGTCGTAATCCAGGTTGTTCACCACGTGCTCCAGGGGCCGCCCGATGTCGGACTCGATGAGGTTGACGATCTCGGTGGCCTGGGGCGTGAACCGGCGGACCAGCATGTTGTTGTCGACGAAGATGGTGGCGATCTCCGTGCTGTTGAGCAGGTTGCGCATGTCGTCGCGAGCCAACGACAGCTCCTCGACCTTGCTCTGCAGCTCGGCGTTGACCGTCTGCAGCTCCTCGTTGAGCGACTGCAGCTCCTCCTTGGACGACTCGAGCTCCTCGTTGGTGGACTGCAACTCCTCGTTTGAAGATTGCAGCTCCTCGTTGGTCGACTTGAGCTCTTCATTGGAGGACTCCAACTCCTCGACGGTGGACTGATGGCTCTCCCGGGTGAGCTGCAGCTCTCGCTCCAGCAAGGAGAGCCTGGCAACGTCCGGCGCCCGCTCCAGGTCCTCGCGCCCGTCGACCTCGGTGGTCGGCACGTCCTCGAAGACCACCAGTATCCGGTCTGCCATCTCCGCAGGTTCTTCCAGAACATGGACGCTGAGGTCGATTGTATAAGATTCGCCCTCGGTCTTGACCGTGACGTTGGTTCGGCAAATATTGGTCTTGCCGGAGCGGATGGCGCGCAGGGCCGAGGAGAGCTCGATGCCGAGCCCCTCGCGGGCGAGGTTGAGGACGTTGTTGGTTGGCGGGCCGCTGGGTGGCTCGAGGTACTTGCCGACGCGCCCCTGTACGTGCAACACCTCACCGCCAGCGTCAATGAGTACAGCCGACGGCGAGTAGTGCCGCAGCACTGCCTGCCGGGTGACCTGCCCGATGTCCACGTTCTTGGGCGCGGTGGCGGTGGGCGCGATATTCCGGATCGGGATGGCCGTGGCCGGCCCGTGGGGGAATTTGACGTTTTGGAGCATCGTTGGGGGGGCCTCCTGGCGGCCAAAAATCTTCCACTTCTGGTCCAGGACTTCGAACAAGTCGGTGAAGCCTCCGATGGTTTCAGATGAGCCGAGCATCAGCACGCCGCCAGGGCGCAGCGTGTAGTGAAAGAGCGGCAGGAGCCTTTTCTGCGCTTCGCCGCCGAAGTAGATCAGCACGTTGCGGCAGCAGAGGAGGTTGAGCCGAGAGAACGGCGGGTCCCTGAGCATGTCCTGAACCGAGAAGACGACGCTGTCACGAATCTCCCTGCCGATGCGGTAATGTTGCCCCTCCTCGGTAAAGAACCGCTTGAGCTTGAGCTTGCCCACGTCGGCGGCGATGCTGGCGGGATAGAGCCCCTCGCGGGCACGCTCCACGGCTCGGTCATCGATGTCCGTACCGAACAGCTGAAGCTCCACCCGCCCGGGCAACCGGTCGAGCGCCTGCCGCAGTACCATGGCCAGGGAGTACACCTCTTCCCCCGTGGAGCAGCCCGGCACCCAGACCCGAAAGGTGGTGCCCTCACCAACCTGCTTCATCAACCGCGGGAGCGCCTTCTCCTTCAGAGCCTCGAATGAATCCTGGTCACGGAAAAAAGACGTTACCCCGATGAGCAGATCCCTGAAGAGGGACTCCACCTCCGGAGGCGATTCGTGGAGCCGCCTGACATACTCCTCGGGGGTGGCGATCTGGCTCAACCCCATTCGGCGAGTGATGCGACGCCTGATGGTGTTGGACTTGTAGGCGGAGAAGTCATGCCCCAGCCGACTACGCAGGATGTTGAAGATCTGGTTCATCCAGTGCGAATCCAGGGGCGCCTCGATGGGTGTTTCATCGTCCGCCCCGCGCGGGAAGTACCCCATCAGGACGAGGGGCATCGCGCTCGGTGTCAGGGCGAGATCCGCAACGCCAGTGTCCAGCGCGCTGCGCGGCATGCCGTTGTACATCGCCGACTCTTCCGACTGTACCAGCACCAGGCCGCCGCTGGCCTTGATCTCTCGGATCCCCTGGGTGCCGTCCGTGCCGGTGCCGGACAGGATGACCGCGGCCGAACGGCCCCCTTTCTCCCGGGCCAGGGAGCGCAGGAAGTGGTCGATGCCGAGGGTGGAAGCGGTGGATTCGAGGTCCCGTAATTGCAGCTTGTTGGCCTGGATCGTGAGTGCCCTGTCGGGTGGCAGGACATAACAGTGATCGGCCTCCAGCGACACGTCGTCCTGTGCCTTCACCACCGGGATGCTCGCGACAGCGTCGAGCAGCTCAGGCATCATGCTCGGCTGATCGGGAGAGAGGTGGCTCACAACGACGTAGGCCAGCCCACTGTCGGCCGGAACCTCCGAAAAGAACTCCTTCAGCGCAGCCAGCCCGCCGGCGGAGGCCCCGAGGCCAACGACGTGAATGTGCTCAGTTGGTGCTGTGTCCTCTAATGGCATGCGTCCTCCTCCTCAAGCCCCTGCCATTCAATGCCAACTGTCAGGCGCTGATCTGAATCATCATTGCATTTGCCACGGGAGTTGGTCCAGCATCGGCGAGCGGGGCTTGTCGGTCTGCCTTGCCAGTCAGAACCGTCAGCTCTCCATCAGCGGCGCCCTGCGCCTCGACACACGCCGCCGCGCCTGCCGCGCGGCGTGAAGGCGCCACCACGCCGGGTGCAGCGGCGACAGCGCCTTCGTTGCCGCCTGCCGAAATACTTGCAGTCGGCTACCCGGCGCACCTCCGTCACCCGGCGCCGTTTCGCCTTTTTTCGGCGGCAGCTGAAGCCGCTCCTGGTGCGAATATAAATCCCACCTCGCCTGACGCACCTGCGGCATTTTTTCGCCGGAGGCCAGCGCGCCACCGCTTGCAGGCGCGTGTAGTGCGGAAGGAGCTGCCGCTCACGTCGGAGGACGAGCTGCTGGACGGCCGCTTACTGCGTTTTCGCTTCCTGCAAAACGACTTTTTCTTCCCCTTGTCCACCCAGACCCCGCCGCCACGGACGCAGGTGCGGCACCGCGGGGCGTGGCCGATGGGCAGCCCATATCGGCACTTCTTACTGCGGAAGACCTCCTTGGTGTCCCTGACCTGGCTCGGGTGTTGGCACTTCGTGAAGTTGCTGAAGTAATAACGGCCGCGCTTGATGCACTTGGCGCAGTCTTTTCGCTTGAACTTGCTTCGCAGGCTCTTGCAGCCCCCCATTTTGCGGATGATCCTGGCCTCCACGGGCCCGGAATCGAGCGTTACAACCGCGAAAATGATCGACGCGGCGATCAAAGGGGCGGTGACCCGGGGGCAGGGCGCGTTATTTTGACTCACAGTATACCTCCCAACACTGGCTGAGATTATATCCTAGATGCCGAGGATAGGCGCTATGGTGTTGATGACCTCGATGATGAAGGCCCCTCGTGTTTCGACCATGTCGTACGGTTGGCCATCGAAGGTGTACTCCTTCCTGCAGAAAAAGCCCCAGATCAGGGTGACGATCATCGCGGACATCAGGAGCCCTCGCTTGAATGAGCTCAACAGCGGGAGGTGGGAAACGGTCCGGAACAGACAGTAGACAAACGGCCCCCACAGGAGAATCACGAGGATCCGGGTATGGTCCACGACGGCCAGGGTGACACCGATAGCGGCTGCGTTTGACAGCACGAGCAGCCCACCGAGCCGCTTGCTGACCGAGAAGCTCAGGTAGGTGACCACGAGAAACAGCGGCCAACATGACAGGTAGGCAGAATAGAGGGTTTGCCAGACGTAGTCCGGATGGTCATAGGCGCCCCAGGCTTGCCTCAACCACCGCTCCACGAGCATGTCTCCGCGGCTGACCTTGATCCAGATTTCGAACCACCACAGATAAAGCTCCACGAGGATCCTGCCCAGGATCCAGCCGCCGGGGACAGCGAGGAACTTTCTCAGCCCGGTGAACAGCGGCTCCGTCGCTCCGCGCAGGGCGAGCACAGTGACCACGATCAGAAACATCTGGGATGAGTTTGTCAGCGAGCCCATGAGGCCGAAGGCAAACAGGGTCCAGGCCGAATCGGCGAAGAACAGTACGGCGGTGCAGAGGAACAACACCGCGTCCGTCTGCCCCATCCATGTAAACACGATCATGGAGACGGGATGAAATACGACGACGGCCACAAAGAGGAGAGACCAGGTCTCGGAGACCTTCTTTCTTGTAATGAACGCAAGATAGACCAGGCCCAGAATATAGAATCCGAGCACAAACAGGTTGAAGGTCAGCTTGGTGGTGTTGAACCCGAAAAAATACGCCAGGACGGGATGTAGAATGGACTCGTGGTACCAAAAGGCGTTGTGGTTGGGCTGAAACGGGGTCTGCGCTGCGACGAAATAGGTCTCCCATTTCAGGTCGAGGCCATACTGCTGAAAACACAGTATCGTGAAGGCAGACAGATGGACGGCCAGCCGCAGCGGGTAGGCCAGGCCGAGGCGCCTGGCTGTGCTGTACGCACGTGCCAGCGGCCCTCGGTTGTTGCTCGAGGTCATCCCCGACGAAGCCAGCCGGCTGTCCTCGGCTGGCCAATGTAAGGTCTCAGGTGAAGCATTGTTGGCAGCTGAATCTTAACTCATGAAAGATCAGCAGTGTGGGATTCATCGATCTATTCCGGCCCGCAAGGGCCATTAACACCAAAAACCGGCGCGGCACCGGCCGACCTATTTCAGCAGGCCCGTGTCCCTCATCCAGGCGTACCCGTCCACTCTCAGGGTGCTGCCGGTTTCACCGCACGAAGCGACCAGAAACAGAGCGATACACGCCAAAAGCGCCCTGCCCCTCGGGAGCGCACGATGTCCTGCAGCTATTCTATTCCGAGCCCGCGTTGACATGCTCCGTTGATAACCCTGAAGAGTGTTGGATGATTCCCGTTCAGCAACCGATGCTCCCTACTTGCAGGCCCCTGAGGTGCTCGCCGGCACCGCGGGCGCGCCGCCTGCCAAGCTCTTCAGAAAACAGCGGTACTGGTGCTTGGGCAGGTCTTTTTGAAAGACCACCTCGTGGCCGTCCTGGACGCCGTCTTCGGCGTGCTGCACCACCACGGCCGTGGCGCTGGCGCCCGCGCTCTTGCGGTTGGCGGCGGCCGGCAGGCTGATGGCCTTGCGCCCCGAAAGCGGCAGCACCTGGGCCAGGGGGGTCTGGTCCTCCAGGCCCTTGGTCTTCGTGCTGTCCAGGGGCGCGCCGGCCAGGTCGAGGCCCAACGACAGGCTCAGGGCGTTGGCGATGCGGGGCAGGATATAGTTGTCGACGATGCCCTGGAGCATCAGCACGTGGCGCGGTTTTTCGCCGACGGCCGGCGCGTCGATGATGCGGCGGGCGTAGACCTGGGGGTCGGCGGACTCGATGGCCCACTGGACCAGGGAGAGCACCGGGTCGTGGGCCACCAGCGGGCGGTTGAGGTAGCCCACCAGCAGGCGCGCCACGGGCCGCACGGTCAGCGGCTTGCGCTTGTACATCACGTTCTCGATCCAGCTGGCGCCGGCGCCGCTGAGGATGGCGGCGCGGTACCGCGGCTCGTGGGCCATGGTCAGCGGCGCGATGGTGGCTCCCATGGAATGCCCCATGATCGCCAGGCCTGCGGCGTCGAAGCGCGCCGTCTTGGCCCCGGCGAGGTCCACCCCCGGGCAGCCGCCGACGTCCATTTTCAGCGCCCCGAGCACGTGGGCCAGCACCGTGTACTCCAGGGCCGACTGGCGCACATTGTCCCGCAGGGCCGCGGCGTTGTTGAAGTTGAACATCAAGAACTGTTCGTCGCTGTTGGTCACGTTGCGCAGACCGCCGTGGGGGCCGTCCACGCTCACGCCGGCCCAGCCCGCGCTGGCGAAGTACGCCGCCGGGCCCTCCCCCGGGGTCACGGGCTTTCCCTTGTCCGTGGCCACACGGCCCCGGTCGACCAGGGGCCGCTCCCCTCCCCCGCCGGTGCGAATGAACGCCACCACGGGGAAGCCTGCCGCCGGCATCCTGGCCCGCGGCACGGTGACGACGATGTTGGCCCGGGCCAGGCGCTGGCGCACGGGCTGCCCCTTGGCGTCGAAGACCCAGCCGCCGCCGGTCTGCTTGTAGGGCGGCGAGCCCCCCTGGTAGACCGGCAGCTGAAGCGTGCTGGCGTAGACGCAGTAACCGGGGAAGGTCTCCTTGCGTGTAAACGCGGCCGGCTTCGGCAGCTGGCCGGCCAGGGCGTGCTTGACCACCCGGGCCATCTCGTCGGTGGGATCGCCGGTGGTGAAGACCGCCAGCCCGGCCACGCTGGACCTGGTGACGCCGCGCTGCGCCAGGGTCTCGAGGGCCTGGCGGTAACGCTGATATGCTGCCTGGCCCAATGACTGCGGGCGCTGGCCCGCGGCAAGCTGGGCCATGGGCAGCGAGACGCCGAGCTGGTCGCCGGAGCCGTCGCCCAGGCTGCGCAGCACCACCGCCGCGTAGGTGGTCTTTGGGCGCAGCGGCGTCCCCTGGTAGGGCAGCAGCGACAGGAGATTGGCCGCGCCGTGGGGGCCACCGTCGACCTCGAAGCGTGCCTCCACCGGGTGGCGTACGTCCCCGGCGCCGGGGCCGGCCACCGGCGTGAGGAACACGGCGGCGCCAGGTCTGGTCGACGCGGTCACGCCGGGAAGACCTTTGGTGTCCACCGCGCCGGTCATGGCCAAAAAGACGCCCGCGCTCAGGGCAAACCCCCGGGTCTGCTTCAGCAGCGTCAGGCCCTGCTGCACCAGCGCCACCTTCTTCGGGTTGGCAAACAGCGACAGGTCCACGCGGCCGTCGGCTCCCTGCAGATCGTCGCTGGGGAAGGGCGCGGCGAAGAGCCCGGCCTGGCGCGAAAAGTCCATGCTCACGGTCACCCCGGGCACGGCGGCCGGGGGCAGGTCGTCCTCACCGCAGGCCCCGGCCAGAGCGGCCGCCGCCAGCACCAGGTATGGAGCGGTTCTCATCATCCTCATCCCAAAAAACACTGGCCCGCGCCGCGGTAGGTGGTCCACCGCCGGCGCACCTCGTCCCCGCGCAGCACCAGCAGCTCGTTGAAGTGTTCCATCAGCTCCCCCGCCTTGGCGTGGCGCAGGAACACCGGGTCGCCCGGGGCCAGCTCGAGGCCGGCGGGCAGGCGCATGGGCGTCTGCACCTCGCCCGCGCCCTCCATGGACAGCAGCTCCAGCCCCGGCGGCAGGGCCACCACCGGCAGGCGGTCCGGGCCCGCCTCCCCCGATGCCACCAGGCCGCCGCCGTGGCAGGTGACCATGCCCTCGCAGGGCTGGCGCACCACCTGAACGGCGAAGTGCGCCGCCGGCTCGAGGTCCAGGTCGCGGTAGTAGTCGAAGAGGTGGCTGCCGAGGAACCCCGAGCCCGCGGTGACCTCGGTCAGCGCCGCCTCCTGGCTGCACCAGCCGAGGCTGCCGGTGCCGCCGCCGTTGAACAGCTCGGGCGCCAGCCCCTCGTCCTCGAGCAGCCGCAAAAGCTCGCCGCGCACCCGCTCGACGTAGGCCCGGGAGCGGGTCTTGATCAGGCGCTTCGGCATGTTCATCCACGGTGAAAACGGGCTGGCGTCGGTCAGCCCGGCGATCTGCGCCTCGTAGGCCAGCAGGCCGCGGAAGCGCAGCCCGTCGCTGTCTGATACCCGCCGCGCCAGGGCCACCACCTCTGCCGGCGCTCGCAGGGGGCTGCGCCGTACGCCGAGGTGCGCGCCGGCCATACGCAGGGACATGTCCACGTCGATGATCACGCCCACCCGCACGCCGCGCGAAAGGGCCGCCTGCTCCAGGGGCTCGACCTGGGCCAGCGAGTCCAGCGCCACCGACGCGTCGGCGCCCGCGCCGGCGAGCTGGCAGAGCCGGTCGAGGTCCGCCGGCTGCACCGTGGGATAGGCCAGCAGCAGGTCGTCGAGGCCCTGCTCGTGCAAGAAGGCGGTCTCGGCGGCCGAGTAGGTCATCAGCCCGCGGATCACGCCCTGGCCGCACGCCAGCAGGTGCCGCAGCAGCTCGACGCTGCGCAGGGACTTGGTGGCCAGCCGCAGGGTCTTGCCGGTGCCGCGCACCGTGTCCACCATGCGGTCCAGGTTGCGCTCCACCGCGTCGAGGTCGAGCAGCGCGGCGGGCAGCTCACGGTCCGCCAGGGCGCGGCTGTACCGCTGGTAACGCTCCGTCAGGGTCTCCGACGCCGTCATCAGAACAGGTACTCCACCTCGATGCCCGGCTGGTGGTTCAGGCCGCGGCCCTGGACGTTGGTCGGCGGCCGCGTGATGCTGTCGGTGATGTCGCGCCCGAGGTAGAAAAAGACCTGGTAGCTCAACATCACCCGCCAGTGATCGAACAGCAGCCAGCGCACCCCCACCGTCGGCGAGAGGATGTTCATCGACGGGTTGTCCAGGGAGAAGGTGTAGTCCGGCACCGGCGACATGTCGAAGTTGATGCCCGTCATGAACTCCAGCGGCATGTTGCCCCAGGGCCGGACGGCAGCGCCCAGGGAGAGCTGATAGGTAAAGTGGTAGTTTTTGACCTTGGACAGCGACGCCTCGGTCATCGGCTCCTTGCCCTTGCCCTCGGCGTAGATCGGTACGACGCGCTGGGTCCGCACCAGATTGTAAAGCCAGAAGCGACAGTCGAAGCCGATGTCCAGCCAGGGGGTCGGCCGCAGCAGCACCCCCGCGCCGAAGGCATGGGGGATGGCCACCTCCACCATCAGCTCGGTGGGCAGCTTGTAGTGCATCATCTTGAGCATGGTGCCCAGGGTGGTGGGGTCCTTGGCGCCCAGGGGGGTGATGGTCACCGGCCCCTGGAAGCGGGCGGCGGTGGTGCCGGAGTAGGTCAGGCCGAAGGTGAGCATCGGCACCGGCGTCAGCAGCGCGCCCAGCTCCCAGCCGAGGCCGTGGTCGTGGCCTTCGAAGTCCATGCGCAGGTCTCCCAGGGCCTGCTGGCCCATGCGGGCCATGATGTCGGGCGTCTGGCCCGCGGGCGTGAGCGTGTTCACCGTGCTCATCTTCTGGCTCATGTTGAGCCGCATGTTGTTGTAGGAGAGGGCCAGGCCCACGGCCACGTTGCGGTTGATGCGCCAGGACCAGGCCACGCTGGTGGTGATCACCAGGAACATGCCCTCGATGAGCAGGTAGGACGACGGCGCGTCTTCGGGCAGAAACGCCCCCATGAAGTTGGGGGCGTAGACGCCCAGGGCCACCACCATGTCCTCGCGCGCGGGGGAGATGAACGACAGGTCGGTGCTGACGGTGACGAAGGGGAGCAGGCCGAAGATGCGCTCCGCGGCGATGGCCTGCTCGTAGTAGCCCTCGTTGTCCACGGGCCAGGGGCAACCGCTGGGCTGCTGCTGGCAGCCCTCGGGGTTGATGGAGGGGAAGCGCACCGGGTCCAGGGCCATTAGCCGCTGCTCCATCTGCATCAACGGCACCCCCACCGAAAGGTGGATCCGGACGCCGCGCTGATCGGCGAGGCCGGCCGGGTTGTGGAACAGGGCCGTGCCGTCGTCGGGGTCGGCCAGGATGGCGGCCATGCCCGTGCGCTTGCCGCCCATGGTGGTGATGTGGAAGCCGCCCGCCAGGGCGTCGGTTGCGGCGAGGAGGCATATGGCCAGCACGCAGACCCATCGACCTGAACCGTTCACGAGACCTCCTGTCCTGAGCTGCTGACCAAGTCTGAGACTATAGCATCAGGGGGCGTCGCCCGCCTCGAAGTGATCGAAGCCGCCCGAGAGGGCCTCGCGACGGTCTCCCCGCCGGAGCCAGATCCCCTGATCGGCCGGCAGCACCTCGCCGATCACCGTGACGTCCAGCTGCTCCAGCCGCGCCAATTCCCCGGCGCTGGCCGAAAACAGCAGCTCGTAGTCCTCGCCGCCGTGCAGGGCCCAGTCCAGGGGATCCTGGCCCAAAAGCGCCGCGGCCTCGCGGGTGTCATGCGACAGGGGCACGGCGTCGGCGCGCACCTCGGCGCCCGCGCCGCTCTGCTCGCAGAGGTGCCGCACCTCCGAGGCCAGGCCGTCGGAGACGTCGATCATGGCGCGGGCCCGGGGCGCCAGGTCGGGGACCAGGTCCAGCCGGCAGCGGGGCTCCAGGTAACCGGCCACGGCCGGGTGGTCCGGCTGCCCGGCCAGCAGCAGCTCCAGGCCGGCCCGGGCCTTGCCCAGGGTGCCGGTCACCGCCAGCAGCTCGCCGGGGCGGGCGTCGCCGCGGCCGCGCACCCGGTCCGCGGGGGCCAGGCCCAGCAGCGTGACGCTCACCACCAGGGCGTCGCCGCGGCACGTGTCGCCGCCCACCAGGCTGGCGCCGTGGGCGCCGAGGGCGTCCACCATGGCCCGGGCCAGCTCCTCGGCGTGGTCGGCGTCGGTGTCCCCCGGCAACGTCACCGCGGCCAGGGCCCAGCGGGGCTCTCCGCCCATGGCCGCGATGTCCGACAGGTTGGCCTCGGCCGCGCGCAGGCCGATCTGCCGCCAGGTACACCAGTCGCGGCGGAAGTGGCGTCCCTCCACGAGCATATCGGTGGTGACCAGCAGCACCTGTCCGTCGTCGTGGGGCAGCACCGCGCAGTCGTCGCCGATGCCGCGGATCACGCCGGCGCCGGAGCCTGCCATTGCGGCCAGCCGGAGGATCAGCGCGCGCTCGCCCCCCGTGGACGCGATGTCCGACATCTTCGCTGTCTGGATCTCAGGCGCGGCGCCGGCGCCTGAGCAGCGCCAGGCCGAGCACCAGGATGATCACCAACGAGCCGCCAGGGGCGTCGCTGACGCTGCAGTCGCAGCCGGACGTGTCGCCCTTTTCGCCGCCGCCGCCGTCGTCTCCGCCGTCTCCCGGCTTGTCGCTGGGGCCGCCGGAGTCGGGGCTTTCCTGGAAGTCGTCCCCGACGAGGCCGTCACTGACGCCGCCGTCGTCTTTCTTCTTGCCGGAGTCCTTCTTGCCGCCGCTGTCCTTGTTCTTGTCGCCGGCGTCTTTTTTGGCGCCGCTGTCCTTGTTGGCGCCCGCGTCCTTTTTGTTGCCGGCGTCCTTGTTCTTGCCCGAGTCCTTCTTGCCGCCGCCGACGTCCAGGCCCCCGATGACGTCCTTGTTGGCGTCCTTCTTGCCACCGATATCCAGCTTGGCGCCGGAGTCCTTCTTGCCGCCGATATCGAGCTTGGCGCCGCTGTCCTTCTTGCCGCCGATATCCAACTTGGCGCCGCTGTCTTTCTTGCCGCCGATATCCAGCTTGACGCCGCTGTCTTTCTTGCCGCCGATGTCCAGCTTGCCCCCCGCGTCCTGCTTGCCGCCGGAGTCCTGCTTTACGCCCGCGTCCAGCTTGCCCGGGCCGAAGGACCAGCTCTTGGTCTGGCCCACGTTGCCGGCGTCGTCATCGGCCTGGGTGTCGAAGCGGTAGTTGCCCTTGGGCAGGCCGGTATAGGTCACCTTGAACTTGCGGTGGGGGTAGGTGGATATGCCGATCATCGACGTCGGCTTGACCACCAGGTTGGTGTCGGTGTCCACCAGCCGGACGTAGTTGCCGCAGCCGAACAGCGGCGCCGGCGGCGGCGTCTTGAGCGAAAAGGAGTTGTCGGTGCAGCTGACCGTGAAGGTCGCGGTGGAGGGCGACGAGCCCTTGGCCGGCCCCGAGTGGATGGTTGAGACCGGCGGGGTGATGTCGTACCAGAACAGCTCCCCGGTCTCGCCGCCACAGTCCTTGGCGTCCACGCAGTGGGCGACGTAGGCGTAGCGGTGGTCCCCCTTGGCGCCGGGCACCTTGTAGGTGTAGGTGACCTTCAGCGGGTTTTTGTAGCTCGTGCCGCAGGGCACGTCCGAGAGCTTGACCTCCTTGCCAGAGCCGAGGTTGCCCTTGGTCACGTCGTAGACCCTGCAGCGCGCCTTGAGCGGAAAGACCTTGGCCGTGTCGCTGCAGGTCCACTTCCAGGTGCGCGTCAGCGGCCCCTTGGTGAAGGGGTTGATGCCCTTGTTGGCCGCGTTGAAGGTAATCTTGGGGTTGGCCCCGGCGGCGGCAGGGAGCAGCGCGATGGCTACCCAGATGATCATGCTCCTGGTCATGGCGACCTCCCTCGGGGTTTTACGACGTGCGAACCTGGCGGAAACTCAGCGATCGCGATCAATTATCGTTCGCGTCGCCGCGAAGATCAAGGAGGGGGACCCGGGCGGCAGGCCGGCGTGTGACGTGTGACATTCTAACCCCTCCGGCGATATAGTGTTCTCCATGAGACGCACAGCGTGGTTGTTGCTCCTGATGTTCCTGGTGGTCTCCTGCTCCAGGACAAAGACAACTCCGCCTGCCACCGAGCGCAAGCCTGCGCGCGCGGCGCCGCCGCCTGCCGCGCCCCGGAAGAAGGCGCCGGCCGCGAGCCGGCCCGACCGCGCGTTGGCCGTGCCCGACATGGCGCTTGCGCCCGACGTGGGGCCAGACCTGGGGCCCACGCACCACTCGTTACCTGCCAGGGCGAGGCTCCAGCGGTTGGTGGCCGCGCTCAAGGCCAAAAAGACGGCGTTCAACGTGGGCGCAGAGCTGGCCCGATACGTCCCGGGCCTCGACCGCAAATACCGGACGGGGTGGCACCAACGCTCCAACGTGGACCTGCTGGAGCTGAAGAAGGGGAAGGCGCTGGTGGCGGCGCTGGTGCAAGTCATCCCCCGGGGGTACAGGGCATGCGGCACCGGGAAAAGCCCCAAAAAGCCTGCCCTGGTGACCCTGTCCCTGGGCATGGGCACGGGCGGCGCGCTGCTGGTGGTCGATGAGCTGAGCTCAGCGGACGACCTGTCCCTGGCAGAGGCCAAGGTGACCACCCCTGCCACGCCGCTGCCGATCCCGGTGTTCCACCTGCAGTACCCCTACAAGGTGGATTGTGAAAACTACGGCATATCGGGGCAGATGGTGCGGGTGTTGGTGCTGGCGCGGGACGGGCTGGTGCAGCTCAGTGATCCCTATCACCTCAACACCCAGGAGCTGCACGGGCGCCAGGAAAAGCGGTCCTACACAATGCTGTCGTGGAGGGCCTCCAGGCGGTCCTACCGGATGCTGTTCGTGGCGATCCAGCGGCACCACGATGAGATCTCCCCCCCTACTGGGTGCCCCGTCAACAGCGCCTGTGAACTCTCCGAGTTCGCCTGCCGGCGGACCACCACCATCGTGGAGGTGACCCGCAAGAAGCCCACCGAAATCCATGGCTACCGGGTCATCGCCATCAAGCGCGCCGAGCCGACCCTGGCCAACCTGGAGCAGGACGCCACGGGCCGCACGGAGGATGTGTGCAAGCAGCTCCTCGGCAAACCCCCTTCGCTGACGAAGGCGCCCGCGGCCAAGGAGGCGGTGCCGGACAACAAGGCGGTGCCGGACAACAAGGCGGTGCCGGACAACAAGGCGCCCGCAGACAAGTCCGGCACCAAGTGAAGGTCTACGCCGTGGGTCAAAACGGCGCCATCCTCCGCCGTCAGTGATAATTTCCCAAGTACTTGCAGCAAAGTAGCGGTTGCCAGTAGATTAGCGTCGCCATGGATCGACGCGGAAAGATCATCGTTGCGGTGGTGCTGGCCCTGGGAGCCGTGGGCCTGGGCGCCCACGCTTTGCTCTACCCGTTCATCACCGACGACGCCTACATCTCCTTCCGCTACGCCCACAACCTGGCCTATCACAACGAGCTTTCGTTCAACCTCGGCGACCGGGTGGAGGGCTACACCAACTTCCTCTGGACCGTGACCCTCGGCCTGCTGCTCAAGCTGGGCCTGCGCCCCGACATCATGTCCCGGGTGCTGGGCTACGGCTGCGGCGTGGCCGTCATGGTGCTGATGTACACGCTGACCCGCGTCTACCGCGGGGGCCGGCGTACGGGCTGGGACGTGCTCGGCGCGCTGATGCTGGCGGCCAGCGCCAACTTCGCCGTCTGGTGCTCCGGCGGGCTGGAGACCCAGGCCTTCGCCGCCCTGGCCCTGGGCGGCGTGACGCTCTACGCCGCGGAGCACGCGGGCCGGGTGCGCTGGCGCCTGTCGGGGCTGGTCTTCGCCCTGGCCGCCATGACCCGCCCCGAGGGGATGCTGCTCTTCGGCCTCACCGGCCTGCACCACCTCCTGGTGCTGGCCCTGGGCCGCAACCGCGCCGTGCCCCAGTGGTTCAAAAAGGGCGGCGTGCAGACGCGGCGGCGCTACTCGCTGCTGGGCGAGGTCGGCTGGGTCGCCGGTTTTTTGGCGCCCTACGGCCTGTTCTTCCTCTGGCGCTACACCTACTACGGCTTCCCCTTCCCCAACACCTACTACATCAAGGCCGGCGGCGCCTCGGCCAGCATCACCAAGTGGGGCCTGCCCTATCTGTGGGACTTCATCAAGGACAACCGCCTCTACGTGCTGCCGGTGCTCTTGCCGCTGTTTTGGCCTCGCACGACGTGGCGCAAGGTGGCCAACCCAGCCACGGGTGGATTAACCACAGAGAGCACGGAGGGCACAGATGAACACCTGCGTACCCGCGGCCTGCGGCCGGCGTTCCTCTGGTCCCACGTGGCCCTCATCGTGCTGCCGTACATGGCCTACGTGGTCTACGTCGGCGGCGACTTCATGACCTTCGGGCGCTTCTTCGTGCCCCTGCTGCCGCTGATCATGTTCTTCACCCAGGAAGGCCTGCGCGAGACCGTGGAGCGCCCGCGCCGCGGCCCGGCGGACAGCTGGCGGCCGGTGCGCACGGGCCTCACCGCCGCCGTGGTCCTCGGCCTGCTGATCTTCAACAGCGTGCTGCTCTACCGCCAGAATCAGAAGCTGTCCAACTACCGCTGGGGCCTGGACACCATCGCCTATTTGCGCAAGTTCGCCGACGACCGCATCCTGGTCGGCACCTGGATGCGCCACAACTTCCCCAAAGGCACCACCCTCGCCGTGGGCGGCGCGGGTGCCATCGTCTACGCCTCGCGCCTCAGCGCGCTGGACACCTTCGGGCTCAACGACAAGGAGATCGCCCACGATCACGAAAAGCCCCCGCACCTGCGCGTCTCCAACCGCGGCGAGCGGCCGGGGCACACCAAGTCGGCCACCGACGACTATATCCTGCGCAAGAAGCCCGACGTGCTCTGCCACCAGGCCCAGACCCCGGACTACAACCCGAAGCCCCAGGCCCACTGGAACGTGGAGCTGTGGCGCGCCCGGGGCTACGGCTGGATCTGCATCGACCCGTCGAACCTCGGGCCGCACCAGCGCCCGCCGGAGCTTGATCCGGAGTTTCGCCTGCGCCCGTCGTACTACTGCTGCCTCAAGCGGCTGGACAAGGCCATCGGCCCCTTCCCCAGGGTGGAACCTTAGATGGCCAGGGGGCAGACCACCGAGCGGCCGGAGCACAAGCTCTCGCTGACCCACGTCGGCGCCGGCATGGCGGCCGTGGCCGGGCTGGTCCAGATCGGCATCCTCTACTACATCTTCCTCTCGCGCATCGCCTACCCCCTGGACCTGGAGTGGATGGAGGGCGGCATGCTGCTGCACGCCCAGCGCGTGGTGGACGGCAAGCCGATCTACGGTCCGCCCTCGGTGGAGTTCATCTCCTACCTCTACACGCCGTTTTACGGCCTGCTGGTGGGCTGGCTGGGCAAGGTGCTCGGCCTGACCTATTTGCTCGGGCGCGTGGTCTCGGTGCTGTCGTTTACCGCGGTGCTGGCCGTGGTGTTTTTGGCGGCGCGGCGCCAGTGCGGCCGCGGCTGGGCCGGCGCCCTGTGGGGCGTGGCGGCCTGCGGCCTGGTCTCCTCCACCTTCCAGCACACCGGCGCCTGGTATGACCTGGTGCGCAACGACTCGCTCTATCTCGGCCTGGTGGCCACCAGCCTCTACCTGCTGCGCTACCACAACGAGAGCGCCCGGGGCGTGGCCATCGCCGGCGTGCTGGCCGTGCTGGCCTTCTTCACCAAGCAGACCGCCAGCCTGTTCATCGTGCTCTCCGGCGTGACGCTGCTGCTGATGAGCTGGCGCCGCCACCCGATCTACGTCGTCATCGTGGGCGCCGGCACCGGCGCGCTGCTGCTGCTGGGCAACGCGCTGACCGACGGCTGGTTCTGGAAGTACACCTTCGAGATGCACCAGGGCCACGACCTGTACTGGGACCGCATCTGGCCCGTGACCGAGCTGACCCTGCTCGGCTTCTTCCCCGCCGTGGGCCTGGTCTTCGGCGTCTGGCTGCTGGCCGCGCCGGTCTGCTGGGTCGCCACCCGCTCGCTCCGTCGCCTGGACCGCGGCAACCTCTACTGGGCCCTGGTGGCCCTGGTGGGCATCGCGGTGTCCGCCGTGGGCTACGCCACCCAGTGGGCCTCCAAGAACGCCTTCATCCCGGGGCTGCTCTTCCCCGGCATGTTCGTCGCCATGGGCGTGGCCGACCTCGTGCGGCGCGTGGCCGGCGGCGGGCGCTCCTGGCCGCGGGTGGTGGCCGCAGCCGCCCTCTCGCTCGTGCTGGGCGGGCTGCTGGCGGCCCAGATGGTGGGCCAGCTCTACGATCCCGAGCGGCACATCCCCTCGGACAAGGACCGCAAGACCGGCGCGGCGCTGATCAAGCGCCTGCGCGCCGCCCGGGGCGATGTGCTGATGCCGTACCACCCATTTTACCCGGTGCTGGCGGGCAAAAAGCCTCACTACCACCAGATGGGCATCAACGACGTCGGCCGCGCCGGCTTCGGCTACCCGCAGTCCATCCGTGACAGCATCGACAAGGGGCGCTACGAGCTGATCATCCTCGATAACCCGCCCCAGGGTCGCTACGACTACATCTACGACGCCTATCGCCTGGGCCACTACTTTCGCTGGAAGACCGTCCCCACCATGATCACCGGCTATCCGGTGCGGCCGACCTATCTGTTCGTGCGCAAGCAGCCGGACAAGGTGCCGGCCGGCGCGCGGCGCGTGTTCGGCTTCGAGGACAGGACCTTCGACAACTGGACCGTCAGCGGCGACGCCTTCGGCCGGGAGCCGGCGGGCGGGCCCACGGGCTTTGACCAGGGACCGGTGGGGCCCTTCGAGGGGAGCTACCTGGTCAACTCGTTCCACGGCGGCGACTCGTCCACGGGGCGGATGCTCAGCCCCGAGTTCACCGTGGACCGGCCAAAGCTGACCTACCGCGTGGGCGGCGGCAACGTGCCGGGACAGCTCGCGGTGCGGCTGCTGGTGGACGGCAAGCAGGTCTACTCCGGCTCCGGCGTCAACTCCGACATCATGCAGCTGCGGACCGTGGACGTTGCCCAACACAAGGGCAAGAAGATGCGGCTGGAGCTGGTGGACCAGTGCGTGGGGGCCTGGGGACATCTTCTGTTCGATGATCTGGTATTGCGTGACCGCTGACCGGTATAGTGCGCGACGTGAGCGAAGCCGAACATAACGACCCGTCGGCCCGCGGCTGGCTGCTGCGCCCGGGCCGCCTGATCGACCTGGTGGTGCTGGTGGCCCTGGTGGGCGCCCTGGCGGGGCTCTTCTCCTGGCGCCAGGCGCAGTTCGCCGGCTACGGGCTCAAGGCGACGTACTACCCGGGGCGCAACTACGACGGCAAGCCGTTCCGCACCGGCGTCGAGCGTTACATCGACTTTACCAACACGACCCACAAGCACTTCGCCCGGCCGGTATTTTCGGCGGAGTGGACCGGCACGCTGGTGCTGCCGCGGCCCGGTCGCTACGGCTTCTCCACCGAGTCCGACGACGGCTCCTACCTGGAGCTGGACGGTGAGGTGGTGGTCAACAACGGCGGCGTGCACGCGCTGCAGCGGCGCCAGGGCGTGCGCATCCTCAAGGAGGGGCCACACAAGATCCGCGTCCGCTACTTTCAGGCGGGCCAGGGGGGCAAGATGCGGGTCTTCTGGTCGCCGGCGGGGCGCCGCGGTGGCCTGGAGTACATCCCGCCCACCCTGCTCTTCCCCGAGCCGCCGGACAGGGTGAACCTCTCCCGGGCTTACGCCGTGCCGCCGCGGGACTTCCGCGCGGCCGTCGGCATGGGGCTCTGCCTGCTGCTGGCCGGCCTGGCGCTGCTGCGATCGCCGCTGCGGCGCTGGATCTTCCGCCTGCGCGACGTGCCGGCGGCGCGGCTGGACCTGGCGCTGTTCGCCCTGCTCTTCGTGGTCAGCCTGCTGGTGCGTCTGTGGGACAAGTCCGCCGCTGGCCAGACCTGGGACGAGGACGTCTACTGGGCCAGCGGGCGCAACTTCATGCAGAACCTGCTGGCCGGTGATTTCCGCGCCGAGTCGTGGATCTGGAACAGCGAGCACCCGGCCCTGGCCAAGTGGCTCTACGGGCCCGCGACCCTGCACTCGGACAGCTTCGAGCCGGCGCGTATGGTCTCTTTGGTGCTCGGCGCGGCCACCTGCGCCGTGCTCTACCTGGCGGGCCGCGATCTGGTCAACCGCCGCGTGGGCTTCATCGGCGCCGGCCTCGCCGCGGTGATGCCGCACATCCTCGGCCACCACACGATCATCGGCCTGGAGACGCCCACTGCGCTGCTGTACACGCTGGTGATCTGGCTCTTCTGGCGCGCCGTCAACCGCGGGGGAAACAGCCCGCTGTACCTGGTCACCGGCGTCTGCGTCGGACTGGCCGCCGCCACCCGGGTGTCCAACCTCTCGGTGGTGGCGGTGCCGCTCTTTCTCTACCTGCTGGCCAACCGCAAGGAGATCGTCTCGCGGCGTCGCTTCCCGATGCCGATCTACCTCGGCCTGCTGCCCGTCGCCGCGGCGGTGACCTTCATCGGCCTGTGGCCCTATCTGTGGGAAAACCCCATGCGCCATCTCGGCCTGATGCTCTCCCACTGGGAGCCGGACAAGTACCTGGAGTGGTTCCTCGGCAAAAAGCAGCTACCCCACTGGTACTACTTCCCGCTGTACTTCTCCGTGACCATGCCGGTGGGGGCGCTGGGCGCGCTGGCGCTTTATGTTGGCCGCCTGGCGCACCTGCGCGACCGCGCCCACCTCTACCTGCTGCTGTGGTTTTTGGCGCCTTTCGTGGTGATGCTCTCGCCCCTGGCGCGCGACGGCGTGCGCTACCTCTACCCGGCGCTGTTTGCCGCCTGCCTGCTCATGGCCGCCGGCCTGGACTGGCTGACCACCCTGGTGGCGAAGCTGATCCGGCGCCCGCGGGCCCAGGCCCCGCTGCTGGCCGTGCTCGGCGCGGGCCTCTGGCTCTACGTCTTTTATTGCGGCAGCACCGTGCACCCCTACTACCTCGACTACTACAACGAGCTGACCGGCGGACCGGCAAAGGTCGCCAAGGGTCACGTCTTCGAGATCGGCTGGTGGGGCGAGGGGCTCAAGGAGGCCAACGACTTCATCTCCGAGCGCGCCCCCCGCGGCGCCAAGGTGATGATCCACGCCCACCCGGCCCACGTGGTGCGCCTGCGCCCCGACCTGCGCCAGGTGAGCTTCGTACCCCAGGCCGACTACATCATCTTCAACGACCTGTTCAACAACGCCCCGAGGAGCGAAAAGCACCGCGTGACCTATGTGGTTCGGGTCGCGGGAGCCCCGCTGGCCTACGTCTACGAACGCGAGGGCATCGGTAAAAAAAAGGAGTAACGAAGTGAGCGACACCAGAGCAGATGTCAACCGGATATGGCCCGAGATCCAGTGGATCCAGGACGAGACGTTGCGCGAGCAGGTGACCAAGGTCTGGATCGACGCCATCGACGAGAGCGCGCTGTCCGCCGACGACCTCGAGCGCATCCCCTTTACCCTGCTGGCGGAGAACGCCGTCTCCTTCATGGCCCACAAGCGCTCGGTGGTGCACATCGCCCGCGACAGCGCCCGGGTCTTCAAGGAGTTCTACGGCGACGCCATGCCGGTGGACGAGGACATCCTCCTCGCCGGGGCGATCCTGATCGACGTCGGTAAGCTGCTGGAGTACGTGCTCGACGACGAGGGCAAGGCCGTGCAGGGGACCATGGGCAAGTTCGTACGCCACCCCTTCAGCGGCGTGGCCCTGGCTTACAAGTACGACCTGCCGGCCCCGGTGCTGCACATGATCGCGACCCACGCCGGCGAGGGGAACCTCGGCAAGCGCTCGGTGGAGTCGTTCATCGCCCACCACGCCGACTTCATGACCTTCCTGCCGTTCAAGGAGCGGATCGTCTAGGCCGGCCTCCTGGAGGGCGCGGATAACGCAATATGGAGCGACCACGTAAAGCACTACTGCCGGCCTGGGGCTGGATAGCGTTTTATTTCATCGGCTCCGCCGTCGTGCTCTTCGAGAAGATGAAGTTCCCGCTGCTGCGGCCCGGCTACGGCGAGCCCCTGTGGGCGCCGTGGCACGCCAAGGCCATGGCCAACACCATCGGCGCGCCGCTGCAGTACCGCGTGCTCTCCTACCTCTTGCCCGAGATCCCCCACCGGCTGGGGCTGTCGGTCTTCGACTCCTACCTGCTGGTGCGCTACCTCTGCACCGTGCTGATGTGCGCCCTGCTGCACCGGCTCTGGCGGCCGTGGCTCAAAAACGACGCGGAGGCGGCCGTGGGCCTGGTGGCCTTTTTGATGCTCTACATGATGAGCACCCTGCCCCTGCCCCAGCCCGCCGAGCCGATAAACATCGTGTTCGTCGTCGGCTGCTACATCGCGCTGCAGCGGCGGCAGCTGCCGCTGCTCTATCTGCTCGTGGCCCTGGGCGCGCTGAACAAGCTGACCGTGGTCTTCGTGGCGCCGGTGGCCTTCTTCTACCTGCTGGACGGCCAGCAAAAGACCGCCAGGGCCTGGCTGGTGGCGGCGGGTCACGCGGTGGCCATCTTCCTGGTGGCCGGCGGCGTGCGTCTGTCGATCCTCGAGCTTGTGGGGACGCGCAAGTACATCAGCTCGCTGTGGATGGTCGAGACCAACCTCACCTGGATGAAGGACTCCGTGGCCGGCTGGGTCTTCATCCCCCTGGTGCTCGCGCCCATGGCGCTGATCTGGCTCACCTGGAGACGCCAGCCCGCGCTGATCCGGGCTCATAGCCTGATGCTGCCGCTGTTCGTCGTGGCCCACTTCCTCATCACCATCATGGCGGAGTTTCGCACCCAGATGATGACCCTGGCGCTGACCATCCCGGCGGTGCTGGTGCTGGCCTTCCCCGGGCGGGATGAGGCAGCGGAGGATCCCTCTGCCGAGGCCGAGTCGGATTCTTGACCGGAACCGGGCCCGGATTCGGTACACTAACGGACATGGAAACTGAACGAAGCGACCTCTCGGGCCTCGAGGAGCTGCTCGGCATGGCCGCCGCCGACGGCCAGTTCGCCGCTGCGCTGCTCGAAGACAGGCAGCGCGCCACCGACGCCAGCGGCGTGGACCTCTCGCCAGCCCAGCAGCGTGTGCTGCAGAGCGTGGACGAGGCGACCCTGCGGGGGATGGTCCTCGGCATGGCCGGGACGCGCATGGAGCAGCGCCGCCGCGCCTTCCTCGGGCGGGCAGCCGCGGCCGTCGCGGTCCTGGCAGGCGGCGCGGTCCTTACGGGCAGCGGGTGCCGCTGCGCCGGTCCCGAGGCCGAGGTGCCGGCGCCAGCCGTCGAGCCGGCGCCAACCGCGGAGCCGGGGAAGCCCACCTTCAACGCGGCCACCGCGGGCAAGCCGACCCCCATGCCGCCGTCCGAGGCGATAAAGCACCCCGGCGAGACCACCGGCATCCGCCCCGACACCCCGGTGACACCGCGTGGCCACGCCGCCCCGAACGTCCGCGTGGTCCTGGGGCTCCCGCGGGTCAAGGGCAACCTCAACCCGGAGATGGTGCGGCGACTGATGGTGCGGCACAACTCCGAGCTGATCCGCTGCTTCGACGAGGAGCGGAAACAGACCCCGGACCTCGGCGGCACCATGAACGTGGCCTTTACCGTCGCGCCCGCGGGCAACGTCACCGCCTGCGACAAGGTCAGCTCCACCGTGGAGAACGCCGCCATGGAGGCGTGCGTGGTCAAGGCCATCAGGCGGTGGCTGTTTTCCAAACCAGGGGACGGCAAGGCGGTCGAGATCAAGGCGAGGTACAAGTTCTACCGGACGCGACAGTCCGGAAAACCAGGAGGTCGACCATGACGGGTATGGAGCAGCTGCTGGCCATGGCCGCGGCGGACGGCCGCTTCGCCGCGGCACTGCTGGAGGATCGTCAGCGGGCCGTGGAGGCCAGCGGCGTGGCGCTGTCGCCCTCGCAACGGCGGATGCTCGACAGCGTGGACGAGGAGGGCCTGCGCGGCATGATCCTCGGCCTGGCTGGCAGCGGCACCGATGAGCGACGGCGCGTGTTTCTTGCGCGGGCTGCCGTGGCCCTGGTCGCCCTGGCCGGGGTGTCCGGGTGCCGCTCCGACAAGAAGAGGCCCGCCGCTGATGAGGCGCCCACGCCGGCGAGGCAGGAGAAGACGGCCGAGATCGAGGAGCAGCCGGCGGAGGGCAAGGCGCCTGAAAAGGCGGCGCCGCTGGAGGGGCTCGAGGGGGTCATGGGCCTCGACAACAGCAACCTCAACAAGGCGGGCACCGGCATCCGCCCTGGGGGAAACGAAGGGATCCGCACCCTCGGCTCCGGCGGGTACGGCGGCGCGAGGGCGGACGGAGTCCACGGGCACCTGGGCCGGCGCCGGCGCGCCGAGCAGGTCAAGGTCGAGGCGCTGACGGTCAAGGGTGGTCTGGCCAAGGAGATCGTGCGTCGCATCAACCGGCGGCACATTAACGAGCTGAGGTACTGCTACCAAAAGGAGCGGCAGAAGAAGCCCGACCTGGCAGGCGCCGTGGTGCTCTCCTACACCATCGCACCCACCGGCCGGGTGAGCTCGGCCGCTCTGGGCGCGACCACCACGGGCAACGCCAAACTGGACCGCTGCGTGGCCAAGGCGGTGCGGCGCTGGCTCTACCCCAAGGCCAGGGACGGCAAGCCGGTGCAGGTCACCGCGCGGTGGAAGTTCTGGGTGGAGAAGGCGGAGAAGGGCAAGAAGGGCAAGAAGGGGAAAGGTTAGGGCAAGGGGCTAAGCCACAGTTAATGATCCGCATTCGCTCCGGGCCGCGAAGGCCCTGTAATCAGGGCTCCAGGCTCCGGGCTCCGGGCTCCGGGCTACAAGGCAAGCCTTGCTTGCGCATGGGCTACCGTGCTTTCCGCGACTCCTGCTGGCGCGCCACCCTGAAACCGGGCCAAGCGGACTGTCGACAGATCTGCACCTTTCCGAGGCCAAGAAGCTGGCGCAAAGTGGCCTCGTAGCCAGTAGCCTGAAGCCCGTAGCCCGCTGCCGCGGAGGCGATGGCTCGGTGATTTCGAATCGCGATCGCCCGTTTAGAGGCCAGCCACGAACTTGTCCACAGCCTGGCCCAGGGTGGCGCCCTCGCGGTCGGCCAGCTCGTAGCGCACGCGCACCAGCGGGCGATCGATCTCGATCAGGCGACCGAGGTCCATGGGTGTGGCGAAGAGCACCGTGTCACAGGGCGTGTCGTTGATGGTCTTCTTCAGCGACGCGATCTGCTCGTCGGAGTAGCCCATGGCCGGCAGGGCCGAGCCGAGGTGCGGGTACTTGTCGAAGGTCCCCTTGATGGAGCCGACGGCCTGGGGCCGCGGGTCCACCACCTCGGCGGCGCCGAACTGGTCCGCGGCGATCTTGGCCGCGCCGAAGGGCATCTCGCCATGGGTCACCGTGGGGCCGTCCTCCACCGTCAGCACGCGCTTGCCGCGCACCTGCGACTCGTCGGTCACCGACAGCTCGCTGTCCGCTCTGATCACCGCCACGTCGGGGTTGAGCTCCCTGGCCACGGCCTCCACCGTGTCCACGTCCTCGGGCCGGGCCACCGACACCTTGTTGATCACCACCACGTCGCAGCCGCGCAGGTTGGTCTCGCCCGGGTGGTAGGTCAGCCCGTGGCCGGGGCGCAGGGGGTCCGCCACCACGATCCAGAGGTCCGGCTTGAAAAACGGCGTGTCGTTGTTGCCGCCGTCCCAGATCACCACGTCGGCCTCTTCCTGGGCCTGGGCCAGGATCTTGCCAAAGTCCACGCCGGCGTAGACCACGGTCCCCATCTCGATGTGAGTCTCGTACTCCTCACGCTCCTCGATGGTGCACTCGTGCTTGGCCAGGTCCTCGTAAGAGTCGAAGCGCTGCACCGCCTGCTTGACCAGGTCGCCGTAGGGCATGGGGTGGCGCACCACCACCACCTTCTTGCCCGCGGCCTTGAGCTTCTCGGCCACGTAGCGTGAGGTCTGGCTCTTGCCGCAGCCCGTGCGCACGGCGCAGACCGCCACCACCGGCTTGGTGGAGGGCAGCATCGTGCGCTGGGTGCCGAGCAGGCGGAAGTCGGCGCCGGCCGCCGAGTCCCGCGACGCCATGTGCATCACGTGCTCGTGGGTCGTGTCGGAGTAGGCGAAGACCACCTGGTCCACCTTCAGCTCGTCGATCAGCCGCTCCATGTCGTCCTCGGCCTTGATCGGGATGCCGTCGGGGTAGCGCTCACCGGCCAGCTCGGGCGGGTAGAGGCGCCCCTCGATGCCGGGGATCTGGGTCGCGGTGAAGGCCACCACGCGGTAGGCCTCGTTGTCCCGAAAGAACAGGTTGAAGTTGTGGAAGTCTCGTCCTGCAGCGCCCAGGATCAGGACCCTCTCTTCAGTGCTCATGGTATCGCTCCTCGTTTGGTGAATCACGAGGCGCCGGCGCGGCCTCAGGGATGATGTCTCTGCGGGCGAGAGACCGCCCGCCAGCCGCGGCGCCAGCTCGCGGCTCCAAGTCGTTGGTTAAAGGTCAGCCGCCCATCAACAGGACCATCACCGCTTTCTGCGTATGCAGGCGGTTTTCGGCCTGGTCGAAGATCACCGAGCGCTCGTGGTCGGCCACCGCGTCGGTGACCTCCTCGCCGCGGTGGGCGGGCAGGCAGTGCATGAAGATGGCGTCGTCGTCGGCCAGGCCGAACAGGCGGCTGTTGACCTGGAACGCGGCCAGGTCCTTGCGGCGCTTGACCGACTCCTCCTCCTGGCCCATGGAGGTCCAGACGTCGGCGTAGATCACCTTGGCGCCCTTGGCCGCCTCGTCGGGGTCGGTGGCCAGCTCGATGCGCGCGCCGGTGGCCTCGCCGTCGGCCTGGGCCTGGGCGATGACCGCGGCGTCCGGCTCGTACCCCTTTGGGGTGGCGATGACCAGGTGGCTGCCCAGCTTGGCCGCGCAGTAGGCCAGGGAGTGGGCCACGTTGTTGCCGTCGCCGACGTAGGTCACCTTGAGGTCCTTGGCCGAGCCGAAGCGCTCCTCGATGGTGAAGTAGTCGCAGATGGCCTGGCACGGGTGCAACAGATCGCTCAGCCCATTGATCACCGGCACCGTGGCGTGCTCGGTCAGGGTGACGATGTCGTCGTTGGAGAAGACCCGGGCCATGATGCCGTTGACGTAGCGGGAGAGCACCTTGGCCGTGTCGGCCACCGTCTCGCCGCGGCCGAGCTGCAGCTCGTTCTGGCCCAGGCTGAGGCCCTCGCCGCCCAGCTCGTAGATACCCACCTGGAACGAGACCCGCGTGCGGGTGGACGGTTTCTGGAAGACCATGGCCAGGGTTTGACCGGCCAGGGCCTTGCGGAAGCGGTCCGGGTCGGCCTTGACCTCCGAGGACAGCGACAGGATCTCGAAGAGCTCGTCCACCGCGAGGTCGTGGATGCTGGCGAGGTGTTTCGAATTCATGGATCTCTCCTTGTGACCATGCCAGAAAGAAAGGGGGACAAGCGGCAGAACCACCACCTATCCCCAAGAAAACCGGGTGCCGGAGAAGGGACTTGAACCCTTACTTGCGCAAGGCAAACGGGATTTTGAATCCCGCGCGTCTACCAATTTCGCCACTCCGGCTCACGGTTGGATCTCTACTACTACTGGCTCTCCCAAGTCAACACACACCGGGTCGTGGTCCTCCGTATTGGAGGTATTGGGCCGCAGGTATCCCGATCAGGGACAGCTGGGCAGGTACGCGTGCCTCAGGTCCTGGGAGGTGGCGTCGTAGTAGGTGATGTGCACGCCGATGACCTTGTTGGCCTTGCTCCTCTCCAGCGCAATGGAGGCATACTGTCCCACGCTGTTTTTGGCGTCCACCGTCGCCAGACTCCAGGCGCCGCCGATCTTTTTCGTGGCGAACTTGAGCGCGGTGTTGGTCTTGTCGTAGTAGGCGACGTACAGCGTCCCCACCGAGTCCACCGCCAGCGAGGTGAACTGGCCCACGTCGCCGGCGCTGTCTACCTTGCTGTTGGACCAGACCTTGCTGCCGGAGGCCAGGGAGGAGTAGCGCAGATCGCCGTTTGTTACGTCGTAGTGGGAGACGTGCAAGGCGCCGGTCGCGTCCCGGACCATGGAGCTGTAGCCGCCAACGACGGTTGCCGAGGTGTCGGCCACGGCGTTGGTCCACGTCCCGGCGGCCGGCTTCTTGACCAGCACCAGGGACCCGGTCTGGGAGGCCGCCGTGCAGTAGGTGTTGCAGCTGTGACGGCCGTAGGTGATGAGGGCGCCGCCGGCGCTATCCATGACCAGGGACGTCGAGGAGCCGAGCCCGTTGTTGCCGGCGTTGGTGTCGGCCAGCTGGGGCTTGCCCCAGGCGGTGGCCCCCGCAGCCCGCGAGATGTAAACCACGTCGTGGCTCCCCCGGCCGTACTTGGTCCCCTTGGACCAGTAGTCGTAGCTGACGTGGAGGCCGCCCTTGGCGTCGACGTACAGCGACGGCGCTGCGCCCAGGGACTGGCCGTGGGCCGCCGTGGTGAACGGCGGCTTGTGCACGATCTCGGTGGTCCATTTTTTGCTGCCAGAGGCCATGCTGGCATGCTTGAGGGCCTTGTTGGTCAGGTCGGTGTAGGCCACGTGGACGCTCCCCTTGGAGCCCAGCGCCAGCGACGCGTACTGCCCCACGTCGCCCGTGGTGTCCACCTTGCCCGTGCTCCATGACTGGCCCAGGGGGCGGCTGGCGTACTTGAGGTCCTTGGCCGTCGGGTCGTAGTAGGCGACGTGGAGCGCGCCGGCGCTGTCCACGGCCAGGGACGTCCACTGGCCCACGCTACCTACAGTGTCGACGGCGGTTGTCTGCCACTTGTTGGCGCAGCCGCAAACGTTCGCCTTGCCCCCGCCGGCGCAGGTGGCCGGATAGGTACAGGACCCACACTTGAGGGTGCCACCGCACTTGTCGAAGATCGTGCCGCAGTTGGTCCCCTGCTTGGTGCAGGTCGTCTTCACGCACGAGTCCGGGCCCAGGTCCGGCGGCTGCGTGTCTGCTCCCTTGTCCGGCGCCCCGGTGTCGGCCTTGCCCTTGTCCGCGGTCTTGGAGTCCACGCTGGTGTCTCCCGTCTTGGAGTCCGACACCGTGGCGTCCCCTGCGCCGGAGTCCACCGCGCCACCGGTGTCCCGCCCCGGCGCCACCGTCTCGTCGTTGCACCCGACCGAGATCATCACAACCACGCAAGCAATAACACACGCTCTCTTCATTACCGTGCTCCTCGTCCTCTCTGGACCGTTTGTTTGGTCGTTCGCCGTCGCCTACACGCCGAAGGAGCGGTAACCCTGACACGTATTGACCCAGGTGCCAGTGAGCAGCTTTGACGCGCCGGCGCCCCTCAGGGCTTGCCGGGGCCGGCGGCGGTGAGCTTCCAGACGAAGGCGTCGTGGCCCACGGCCTTGAGCGAGGTGCCGCCGAGGCTGCCGGGGCTGGAGAAGATCCCGGCGACGCGGCTCATGCCGGCGCTGTCCACCGCCACGGCGTAGGCGCAGTCGAGGCCGGGCAGCCCGGCCGTCGCGGCCCACTGGAAGGTCCCCGCGGGGTTTAGTTGAGCCACGAATAGATCGCGGTGGCTTTTGGAGGTCAGCGTCGTCGTGCCGAAGGTCGCGCCGGCCGCCACCTTGGCCAGGTTGTCGCCGAAGCAGCCCGAGACGTAGACGTTGCCCTTGCCGTCCAGGCCGATGCCGTGCCCCTGTTCGTTGTGGGTGCCCTGGGCCGCCGTGGCCCAGACAAAGGCGCCCTTGGGATCGACCTTGGCCACCAGCATGTCCTCCTGCCCCTTGGAGGTCAGGGTGGTGGTCAGCCCAAAGAGCTTGGCGGTGCCGTCGAACTGTCCGGTGACGTAGCCGTTGCCGGCGCTGTCGGCGACCACCGCCGGCGTCCACCCCACGTCCTGGGCGGAGCCGCCGAAAGACCTGGCCCAGCTGAACTTGCCGGAGGTGTCTGCCCGGGCAACGAAGTTGGCGCGCTTGAGGGTCGTGGCCCCGGTGGGCAGCGCAAGCGCCGGCGCGCCGGTGAAGGTCACCGTCTGGGTGTACCTCCCGGTGACGAACAGGTTCCCCTTGCCGTCCAGGGCGACGCCGGTGCCGGCCTCGCCGTTGCCCGTGCTCTGGGCGACGTCGACCCAGGCGAACTTTTGCGTCTTGGCGTCCAGCCTGGCGGTGAAGATCTCGCTGGCGCCGCCGTCGCCGTTGATCTGGATCAGCTTGCTCTTCCCCTCCAGGTAGTTCAGCCCCGAGACGTTGCCCGTGAGGTAGCAGTCGCCCGAGCCGTCGGTGGCGAGGTCGTAGGCCTGCAGCATTCCCTTGCCGTTTTTGCCGCCGGCGGTGACGACCCAGCCCATCGTGCCGTCGGGCGCCAGCTTGACCACGAACGAATCGAACTGCCCGCCGGCGCTTCGGATCACGGCGCCGAAGTGCGCGGTCCCGCTGAAATGACCGGTGACGTAGACGTTGCCCTGCTTGTCGGTGTCCACGCCGTAGGCCATGTCGAACCCCGTGCCGCCCATGCCCTTGACCCAGGCATAGGCCCCCTTCGGATCCAGCTTGGCCACGAAGGCGTCCTGCTTTCCTCTGGAGGAGAGCGTCAGCGTGCCGAAGGTCGCGGTGCCGGTGATCATCCCGGCGACGTAGGTGTTCCCCTTGGCGTCCAGGGCCAGGGACTCTGCCCAGTCAGAATCCTTGCCGCCGCCGGAGGCGGCCCAGGTGCAGCCGCTGAGGTCGAAGGTCTTGCAGTCGGCCTGGCAGGCGAGGGTCCCCCCGGCGAGGCCCTGGCTGACGCAGGTCTTGCCGTCGAGCTTGGTCCCGTCGCAGACCTCGTCGCCGTCCACGGCCCCGTTGCCGCAGGTCTTCTTGACCCCGTCGGGGGTGCCATCCCCCGGGATGAGGGCGTCGAGCATGTCAGGCCCGGGGGCGTCGACGCCGCTGTCACTGGTGGTGGCCGGTTCCAGCGTCAGGGCGATCACCTCGCAGCTGTCGGCGGAGCCCTCCACTCTGGTCTGCCCCCTGGCCACCACGCCGCCCGCCGCCGTGGCCTGCACCTCGACGTCAGCGTCGTAGCCGCCCTCTCCGGCCGCTCCGACGCTGATCTCCAGGGACGTGGATCCGTCGCCTCGCTGGCGAGCAACAGAAGGAGTGCAAGGATGGCAAGTGACGGACAGGGCGTCTCGCGGCGCGGGTTCATCAAGGGCGCCTCCGCGGCGCTGACCACCGCTGCCCTGGGCGAGGGGTGTCGCTCGCGCACGGCCGAGGTGCCGGCCCGCTCGACGCCGGCCCGGGCCAGGGCGGAGCCGGCCAGCAACCCGCAAAAGGCCCCCGCGGCGACCCCGGACCGGTCCGAGGTGGTGCTGATCCGCGACGCGGACGTGCTCGACACCCGCACGCGCCCCCGGGCCAGGGTCATG
>PVBE011388600.1_pt1 | contig 35111 bp, 29 predicted proteins | sample 1631181 | NCBI WGS metagenome assembly PVBE01 (sample SAMN08397723, study PRJNA350692) | Marine metagenome, whole genome shotgun sequencing project. | isolation source: water | place: Pacific Ocean | collected 2012-04
CACGTTCTTCCTATTGGTCTGTTTCTTCTTCATCTTCTTCATCTTCTTCATCTTCTTCATCTTCTTCATCTTCTTCATCTTCTTCATCTTCTTCATCTTCTTCGTCTTCTTCGTCTTCCCCGCCGATGGGCTGTTCACCATCAAGGGTCAGGACAAAGGCAAGGACATCATGAAATTCAGTGAGGGTCAGGTCATCGGCGAATCCTGATGGCATGACGGAGGTATCCTGCGGTGCCATCTCATCGATTTCGCTTTTTGGAACCTGGATCATTTCCCCGCTATCCAGCATCAGTGAGACGGTATTCTCGTCTTCGCCTTTACTGATTCCGGTGAGATAGCGCCCGTCCTTTGTAATGATCAACAGCGATTCGAAACCACTTGCGATGACGGCACTTGGTGTGATGATCGATTCCACGATATAACTTGGAGAGCGGGTACCGGAAACCGTGGTCAGTTCAGGACCAACTTTTCCACCCTGGTCTCCTACCGTGTGACATCGGGCACAACCTGCATTGCTGTTCTCATCGAAGAAGAGATCCAGTCCTTCCTGGGGATCACCTGAAACGTAGGGCTGCCAGGCTTCGACTTCCTCCTGTTGGGCTGCAAGGATGGAATCCGGAAGTTTGATCGCTGCCAGGTCCACTTCCCCTCCCTGGCTCTGCAGGTATAAAACTACCGCCTTAACCTCATCCGGGCTGAGGCCGATAGGAGGCTTGTAGACATAGGGCATTTCGTTTTTGAAACCTTCCACCACGTAGGCTCCGGGTTCAGCAAGGCTTTCCACCAGGTAGTCCGTGGAAGTAAAATGTTTTCCGGTTTGTTCACTTCGCATCGCCGCTCGTTCGGCCGCCCGCAACCCCAGAGGCAGAGAGAGCAGGGAAGCAAGGTTGTTTTCACCCAGATTCGGACAGCGGATGGCACTGCCCTGGTCACCGATGCTGTGACAGGTATGACATTTCCCTTTGCCCCAGAAAATGGCTTCACCGGCTTCGGGATTGACTCCCTCTACCACTGCTGTTGCCACTCCACCGCCCGCGATATCGGTCACCACTTGTCCCACATAGATGAAGGAACCAAGAACTGCCGCTACGAACAGTATTATCGGGAAAACTCGTTTCATTCTTCCGTGGGAGACATCGCCGGTGAAACCTGATCTTTCTTCTTTTCTCCCAATTCACTCAACCAGAAGGCAATGCTCATCATCGTGATGAACGCAAAGGAACAAAAAGCGATCACCTTGGCTGCATAGAGGTTGGTCGGAGTAAAGGCCCATTCCGAGGTATCCTGGAGTACTCCGTAAACATGCCAGTTTTCACGAAGTCCTGAGCGGATAAAGCCCATGATCCCCATGGTCAGCAGAGCAACGATGAAAAGCAGAATCAGAACATACTGGGAAACAGTGCTCATCCTGCCCCAACGGATGGCTCCCATATGCTCGGCCTTGCGGAATAGAAAGACGTCGATGGTGAGGATCGCGACAATGCAGGCCAACAAAGAAAGCCACTGTGCCACAGCGATGTTTCTCAGAAACGGACTGGCTTCGGCCATCACCACAAATCCATAAATTCCAAGAATGAAAACGGTGTTGATGGCCGTGTACGTGAAGAGCACCGCCTGCCCGATTTTGCCTCGGTTCATGAAAGCCAGCACTGCTGCCAGCACAATGAACAAAGCCTCACCGAACAAACACCAGGCAGCGAGGGGAAAGAATTCTGCTTTTTCCGGAGGCAGGTCCAATTCGCCAGGGTCGAGATTCCAGAGATATTCACCATAGTAGAGTACCGCCCCCGCCGAGAGCATGCAGCCGAGGACCGTCAAAACCTTTGCAGTACTCCCCTGCTGGGAGAATGGAACCGTGCTGGAAATGTTTCCTCTCCGGTAGAGCAGAAAGCTGAAGAAAGTTGCGAGAATCATGAAGTTGATCACTGCATTCTTCGCAGGCATCAGCCCAAAGTATTTCAGGGTAGGATGATACTGACCGCCCATCCGAAGTTGTTCTCCCGAACTCAACGGCAGATTGTGAGGCGTGAGCCAAATGGCAAAAGATACGGCGAGGATGAAGAGAATGAATTTGATGAACCCCTGGTAGCGTTCCGCACCTGGAATGCGCCCCATTCCCATCCAAAGGTAGAAATTCCCGAAAATAAGCAGGCTGCCGATGCCAATCGCCTGAATGATGAAGGTCCAACTGAAGGCACCTCCCATCATGTTGTTGCCCATCACAGCACTGTTGCTGTAAACCTCACGTCCGAGATAGTAGCCTGCAAAGGGTAGGAAAAGGAGAGAGACTATGGCAATGAAATTACCTACGTAGCCCATCCAGTCGTAATGCGCCCGATCCTCCTCCGATTCAGAGGTTAAAAACTTAACTGCAGCATAGGCCGCAGCCACCAGACCTCCAAAAACGGCGTTGCCGAGGATGCGATGGAGGTTGACCGGATTCCAGAGAGGGTTCCAGATTGCTTCCAACAGCGTTCCCGTGAACTGCCCGGTTTCAGGATCGATCCCGGATGGGCTCATCATGTAGGTTGCCCAGGAGTTCGAAATTCCCATGATGATAAGCCCTATCAGATTCAGCAACAGCCCGGCGGTGAGGTGGATGCCTTTGCGCTGTTTCAGGCGGTCCCATGAATAGTAATAGAAATACAGGACGAAGGTTTCCGCGAAAAAGAAGAAGGCGTAGATGTAAAAACTTTCATGGAAAACTCCGGACATGAAGGACATGAACTTCGGATAAAGCGTAAACAGCGCAAAAGTCAGTAGTCCTCCAAGGGCGGCAGTGAGGGCAAAGGAAGCGGAGAGCAAACGGGTGAAATCTCTTGCAAGCCGGTCATACCGCTGTTCTCCGGTAAGCATTCCGATGTATTCCACCGTCACCGCAAACATCGGCACTCCCAGCACGAAAGCAGCAAACATCAGATGGAGTTGGGCAATGATCCATACTGTTGTGCGAGGATCTAATCCAAAAAAAGTCCGGTAGTCGACTTGCTCAAAACCTTCCGCACCAAAAACAGCAGCAGAAAACACGAACGTCATGATGCCCATGACGAACAGAATCCTTCCTAATCTTTCGGCATTCTTTTTTCTTAACACCTGTAATTGTTTCATATTTTTGTGATTAGAAAGTCACCCCCCCTTTTCGAGCATGACCTTCGATTCAATAAAGCGGTCCCTTCTGCCTCTTGATGCCAACTTTGAATTTTCATCTGAGAATGCTGAATGATGGAGGTAAGCAGTTGATTGAGGTCAAAGAATTTCCATGAAGCAATCCGCCGAAATTTCAGCTAAAGAAATTGACTGAAGCCGTTCCGGTTCAAATTAAGGATTAGATCAAAGACTCATTTTGACTGTAATTTCTTGGGTCTCTCCGCTTTTGATCACCAGAGCCTGCTCAACCTCCCCGAGCTTTTCCTGCCAGACTTTCAATTGATAAGTCCCAGGCGGAATATCATCGATGGAGAAGTTTCCTGTTCCGTCGGTCAGTTTGGTGTAGGGAGTTTTTGCGACTATCCACCAGCCTCCCATCCAAGTGTGAAGATCGCATTTGACCCGGATCGTTCCAGATTTTTTAATCTTCTTCTTCTTGACCTTCATACTGGCGTTCGGCTTGATCTTCTTGTTGATGTTATAGATGCCCTTACTGACCGTGTGAAAATTATGCCCCACGGCATCACTGTTCATCACTTTCCCTCCAGCTGAAGGGCGGACCAGCATTACGTGGGGTATAAAACGACAATTCTTCTGGTCATATTTGAATTTTTTCGGAAGGTTCCACTTCTTTCCCTTCTTCACACCGATGATGCTGACGACAGCGTTGGCGATGCCTCCGTTCTTGTCGACAAGCAGTTCTTCAGAAGGACGGTTTGTTCCACAAGCATCGTTGTCCTTGTTTACTTTGAGCTCCACAGGAGAAGGTGCCGTGCCTTCAAAGATGATACGGCCCGATACCGTTCCCCCGTTTTTCACTCCTCCCTTGATGGTTTTGTACTTCGCAGCTTGAATGGGGGCTGCTCCCACGATGAGCAGTAAGCTCAAACTAATAAAAGACTTCCAAGGCATCATCCACTCCATAATGTCAGTTTAATAATATTTTCACTTCATTTATTAATGATTCATAACGTGGAGCGTCACGGAGGATTAGAAGATAAGGAGGTGCAAATTCTCTCTTCCTCCGAGAACGCCCCGAACGGAACAGTTTATTTTGTTTTGAAGGTAAAATCCTGCGTCTGCGAACCTCCCTTGGTGATTTTAATTTTTTCCTCCTGAAGGCCCAGAGTTGGGTGCCATGCACGAAGTTTGTACTTACCGGCTGGAATGTCGTCGATGGTGTAAGATCCATCTTTGCCTGTCTGCACCACGTAGGGATGATCCGCAGCAAATATCCAGGCAAACATGAAATTGTGAGCCTCGCAATTGATGCGTATGAAGTTGTCTTTGATTCTGGATTTGATTTCCGTTTCGATGTCTCCGCTTCCGGGCGGTTGACCTTCATTGAACATCGTCTTTTTGACAGGCCGGTATCGTTTCCCAGCTCGGACACCCTTCAGTTCACGGATGTGAATATTGTGCAGCACTGGGTCTGAATTCTTGACCGTCAGACCACTGCCTTTTGGAACGACTTGAATCCAGGGATCAAAATCACAATTCTTTTGATCAATGTCATAATTTCCAGAATGTTCCTGCCAGGCTTTGCCCTTCTTGACCTTGTGGAGAAAAACAACCATGTTGCTGAGTCCGCCGTTTTCACCTGCTTCAACCCAGTTGATCATCCTGTCATCAGTCCCACAGGTTTCCGGATTTTTCGCTACTGCAATGCGTTCAGGATTGGGGGCTTTGCCTTTGAGTAAAATGGTTCCAGAAATCGTACCCCCGTTTTTTACCTCAATCACCTGATACTTGCTTGCTGCTAAAGAAAAAACTGGAAGCGCAAACACCCCGATCAGAAAAATCAATAAATGACGCATAGGTATATCCTTAATAATATATTTATATGACATTATTTGAATCAGCACTTATCACTTCATTCACCATGATTATAGCCTAAACAGATTCCGGTCTCTCACACGTACTTAAGAACAGTCTCGGGTTTAGAGCCATGCTTCAAAGTTCAGGCTATATTACGCGGAGCAAATGAGAAGGAGTGCTGATCCTTCTGATAAGCTGACGGTCCCAGACGAACGATCTTTCCCACTCCCATTTTGAAGTTGTAGTTGCCGCTTATCCAATCCACCACCCTCGCCTGAACCGCATTGGAAGGTTGCCGTTTATCAAGAAAATTCATAAACAACACCCCCTTTTTGATCGCCGGTGTCACCATGGCAATTGCTGTCACAGCGCCTTTTGAGAGCTCGATGTGACCATTTTCCATCAACGATGAAAACTGATAGTCATTTCCCTTCACGCCAAGAATGGTATGTTTTTGGGAAGGGACACGTTCCGAGTAGACCATGACGCGGTCACCAGACTGGATTCTGCGCCGTTTGGCATCCCAGGGATGGATCTCGACATAGTTTTCCGGCCAACGTTGGGTAATGTACGGACGTCTCTCCACATCGTCAAAACCGGATTGCCAGATTTCGTTGATGCGCCCATTCGTTACCCACAATTCTTCTCCTTTTGGTGACAGCCATTCCCAGAAATCTGAAAAGAGGCTCCAGGGAGATTTCATCAGGTTGTTCTTGCCACTCTGTGAATTGAAATGGGTCAGTTTCTTGTTGAACATGTTGGCACCCATCGGCCCTGTTTCTGGAAGTTCACGCTGGGTGTCATGAAGCCTTGTGGTTCCCACCAGTTTACCGTTGATGCGGAATACCGGCCCCTGGATCCCATCGGTGCCAAACTGTCTCAGGCGTTCATGGGCCGTGATCCCTTTTGCACGGGCATCGACCTTGATCATGTTATAGTCCTTACGATTTCCTCGTGAGAAACGTGCTGATTCTTCAAACACTTCGTTTGAGGTTTCCCAGTCGAAACCGTCAAAGCCCATCCGCCTGGCAAGCCGTGAGATGATCCACCAGTCTGGTTTGGCTTCTCCAGGAGGATCATAGAATTTCGAGTAGAGTCGTAGCCTACGCTCACCGTTCGCACGAACAAAATCCTCCTCTCCCCACGTTGCTGCCGGGAAAATGATATCGGAGAATTTCGCACCAATCGGGTCAACAAGGTAGATATCCTGGTTGAACACCACCATCCCTCCTGAATCGGCACGCTGTTTCAGGGTTTCTATGATCTCCTGCTTATCGAAAGAGCGTATCTGATGGGGATTTGCAGAAACCAGTTCATGAAATTTTTTCTGCAAACCCTGAGAACCACACATCGACTGCAACCAGGTGGTTCCGATCACATGGGAAAGGCGTGTATGCCCCGAATATAACCAACGGTCTGTGTCCAAGGCTCGCCTACGCCGTCCAGGTACTTTTTCAGGGGACTTGTTACGTGGGTACTTTCCTCCTCCAGTACCCCCACGTTGATGACCCCCGAAGCGTGAAATCATCTGCCCTGGACGCCCGCCGGTACCAGTAATGATGGCCAAGGAACTAATGGCTTCCGTGTTTCCAGTATTGTTCGACCAGTAAAAACCCTTCTCGATACCAATCGACGTTTTAGGTCTTTTACCATTGACCGGTTTGGAGAGCCATTCAGCAGCCTGACGAATCTTTTCAGGATCGACACCAGAAATTCTGGCTGCGTATTCCAGTTCGTATTCAGGCTGGGAAGTGACCCAATTCTTCCAATCTTCGAATCCCTTGGTCTCAAACTTGCCCCAAGTGGTGCGCCACTGCCAGGGAGTGTTGCGGGTACCCTGACCGAAACCGGAATCCGTCTCCCACTTGTTGTTAACCCACTTCTTAATCCATTCCTGATCCTCCCAGCCGTTTTCGACAATGATACGAGCCATCGCGTTGACGACCAGGTTGTCAGTACCTGGATAAAGATCGATGTGGATGCCTCCCATTTTCTTGATGAAGGCCACACCAGCAGTTTCGCGGGGATTGAGGACAATCACCTTCTGTCCTCCTTCAATCGCGGGTTTGATATGCTGAGTGAATAGAATCGATTTGGTTTCATAAGGATCGGTTCCGCAGATCATCAGTACCTCGGCATCTGCCCAATCTTTATAGGATGCTCCGAAGTTATCGAAACCGGCATCTCTGAAGCCCGGAGTGGATGTCACGTCTGAAGGCGTGTCATGCCATGTGAATGCCGCTGTGTTGATGTGTCTACGCGCATACTTGGTGATCGCATAGGTATTCTCCACATACTGATAGGAAAAGGTTTTCACCGAATAGGCATTCGCTCCGTGTTTGGCGATCACATGTCGCGCCACGTCCGCAGCAACATCCAGAGCAAGGTCCCAGGAAACGGGCATCAGTGTGTCGTAGATCCGCATCAGTGGACTTTTCAGGCGGTCCTTGGTAGGGGTTCCTGGATTATAACATTTCTGGGCAATCGTCCCTCCTCGGACCGAGGAATCCCCATTGAAATTGACGGCCTGCGTCTGTTTGTCTGGGAGAATGATGACGTGATGACGCCTACCCTGGTGCATGACAATGTTGTGCTGATTTGGGGCCACCCATTCTTCAAAGGTAGCCACAGGGAAATCCTTACCAAAGGCATTCTGATGCGCCTTAGGCCCTCCTTCCTGCCCGATCGGCCATCGGTAGACCTTGTATCCGCAGGCGACGATGCAATAGTCACAGGCTGTAGTCAATACCTCGGCATCCCGTGGGGGCAGAGGAACTTTGTCGGTCGGGGTGTAATATGGCGTGGACATGTTGCTCCTCTCCTCATCCAATATGGTTGTTGTTTCTACCGAATATCAGCCCCATCACTCCCACGGCGTAGATATTGTCGCCCTTCAGTTCCAGGATCACCTGTGGAAGACTCTGATAGGCCTGTCCGGAAACGATGATTCCGTAACGGGTCAGATCATAGGTGGTCAGATGGAACGGACACTGCCCAAGCGTTTTGTATTCCGCTTTATAGGTTCCGAGCAGCGGCCCACCCTGGTGAGTGCAAATCGTGTTGAAGGCCACCACATCATTTTGACCTCCAATGCCCCCTCCAGCTTTCTGTCCTAATTTAACCAACAGGCAATTTGAATTCCGCCCATCATCCGGATAGTTGAAAATGACTGGCTGATCCAATTCCAGTTGGCTCATTTTTGCTATCAGCTTACGTGGGTAGGTTGCCACCTTGGCCTCTTGGGCATGAAGCACTCCTGGGATCTGGAGCATAACCGTCCCGGTAGTCAGCGCACCCCCGCTGTAGAACAAAAAACTTCGCCGTGAAAGCCCACAGCTATGCTGTTCTTGGTTCTCTTTTCTTTCAATCTGTTCTATGTCCATTTCTCTCCTTCAGTCCATCGCAAGGGGTTCGTATTTAGGCAGCTTTGGAGGATCCATCAGGATTTCATCTCCGCTGAGGCTTTCCAGAAATAGCAACAGATCTTCCTTTTCCTCGTCGGTCAGTCCCAAAGGCTTGAGGATTTTACTCTTGTTGGCAGCAAATTCGTTGACTCCTCCTCCTTCATCATAAAAATCAATCACCTCTTCAAGGGTGAAGAAGGTCCCGTTGTGCATGTAGGGTGCAGTGTAGAGGGTGTAGCGGAGACTAGGAGTTCGAAACTTTCCTTTGTCCCGCTTCTGCTTTGTCCGGAAATAGAGTCCCGGATCATCTTTCAGGTTCCGATATTCGTTTTCAGAAACACCCTTGGCGTACAGTTCGAAGCGGAAAGTGATTTGTTTCAATCCGTCATCCAACCAGCCTTCATGACGTGGAACGCCGAGATTGTAGTATTTCTGGTCTGAAAAAAGTGCCCCGTTGTGACACTCAACACAATTGGCCTTGCCTTGGAACAGTTCCATCCCCCGTTTCTGGGCTTCATCCATTGCTTCCTCATCGCCCTGCATGTAACGGTCGAAGGGGGTATCGCGTTGAACCAGAGTCCGTTCAAAAGCCGAAATGGCCTTCCAGGCATTACCGATCAGCGGCCATTCGTCACCGAATATCTTGCGGAAGCGTTCCCGGTATTCAGGGATGAAGGCCAGCCGCGCTTCCATCACATCCGCTTCCCCGTTTCCAGCCACTCCTCCTGTCGCCGCAGTTTTTGCCTGGGCTTCCAGGGAACTCGAGGAACCAGCCCAGAAAAGTTTGTTGTAATAGGCTGAATTGATGATTGTCTGGCTGCTGCGCCAGTGTATCGTCGCCGGATAACCTCGGCTGAGTGGTGCAGCAAAAGACCAGCCTTCTTTTGGGCTGTGACAGTCAGAACAGGCGATGGAGGCATCCCCGCCGAGTCTCGGATCAAAGAAAAGCATCTTTCCCAGAGCAATTTTTTCAGCGGACTGCTTGTTGTCGAGTTGAACCGGTGCTGCGCCCAATGCCCCGATCGAGGCATCCTTATCAGGATCTCCTTCTGCATAAATGCCACCCGGAAAGAGGATGGCTGCAAGCAAGAGAACAAAAAGCCGCTTGGAGCAATTTTCAAGTTTCATGATTTCCTCTTTTAATTCTTCACCGTCAACCAATCCTCGATCGGCTCGTATTTTTGGGAGATGCTCTTTCCAAAGACATGATCCGGACCTGTAAGAGCATCACCGGAAAGTGCCTTCAGGAAAGCCACTAGATTGGCCTGTTCACCCGAAGAAAGTCCCAACGGTTTCAGTCTTGAGTCCTTGTTTGGATCATTTCCACCTCCCTTGTTGTAAAAAGCAACCACGTCTTCCAGGGTGGCCAGCATGCCATTATGCATATAAGGCGCGGTCTGCCTGAGTTCACGGAGGGTTGGTGTATAAAACTTCCCCATTTCACTGCCGTCGGCATAATGAGTGATCACATGCGCACCGGGGTCGCGGCGCAGGTTCATGTAGTTTTCATTACCCATGAACATGTTGAAGGCTACGAAAGTAATGTGGCGTAAAGGTTCTCTGTAGATGTCCCTATTCTCAGGAACCCCAAGGTTGTGCGCCTGACCGTCCGAGAAAAGCGGACCGCTGTGGCATTGAACACATCCTGCCTTGCCCGCAAAGAGTTCTTCACCACGTTTCGCTGGACCATCCATCCGGCCCTGGTCGTAGGGTACGTTGCGTGAGGTTAAGGTTTTGAGGTATTCCGGGATCAGCTTACGGACCTTGCCGTTGGAAGGCTCGCCCATGCCCGCTTCTTCGAACATCTTTATGTAAAGCGGATCCTGCTTGACCCGCTCCTGCATGATGCGCATGTCCATATTCATCCAGATCGTCTCGGTAATCTGATCACGGGTCACATCGTTTAAGCTGGTACCGATCCGACCATCGTGGAACCAGGGAATGCCGAGTTCCTTCTTGTGTGCTGTGTTGATTAACGTCGGCGTGTTGCGGAATCCTTTGGTCCCCGGATAGGCATCGGAAAGAGGCTTGCCGTCGGCATAGCCCTTTTCTGGAATGTGGCAGCTTGCGCAACTCAGTGCTCCGTCACCTGAAAGCCTTTCATCATAAAAGAGACGCTTCCCCAGAGCCGCTTTCTTTGCATCGAATTTCAAGGGGGGCAAGGTGTACTCACCCTCTGCAAAAGAAAACGGAGTCAATAGCATTAGCATTGCTCCGGTCAATATGCTTCCAACCCAAATCTGTCGCATTGATCCTCCCAGGATTGTTGTGTGATCTACTTCTGCAGAGATCCCTTCTGCGATTTGCATGCCGCATAGAATTACAACAAAATATTAATATAACATATTGATATTATTAATAAAAATTTGATTTCAAATATCAGAAATTCTGTTAAAATTCCTACTCCAACAACTTGATTTTATCATTTCCCTTTTAAAAACAGTAAGTTAAACAAAGAGTGAACAATATTTTCGAGGTTCAGAGGCTGCTTTTTCGTTTACTGGTCAGTAACTGAGCAGTTTCTCAGAAACTGACCAGCACGACCGGTCAGAATCAGACCAGGTGAAACTTAGAAAACTCGAGGAACTTTGTATTTGAATTGATTTGACGTATGAAGCCCCAAACTCTTCTAGGGTATATAACTTGTAATTGAGATAGGCTGCAGGTTGAGTGGAGAGAAGACCTCAAGGAGCTTGTATTCTATCAGCAAATTGGAACCAAGAGTGAAATTGAAGTGTTATCGACTGTTTGTATACACACACCAAACCCTTTTCTTCATCTCCTACATTTTATCAAAGATGCTTCAGCAAATGATCTGGGCAGTCCATTTTCAGGTTACTGAATAGCCTTCATGTTTGCAGTTTCTCGATGGTTCTCAAAGGGTTCCCGTCAGCATCACTTCTCCCAACATTAATTGTGTGAAAAGGAATTAGGAATCCTGTCCAGTTGGATTTCTACGTATTATTACGTATAGGACTTCTACGTTAAATTACATAACTATAACTACAGATCAGTAAAGTAATACACCACGAATTATTTGGAGAATGTTATGGGTTTCACAATTGATATTGATACGGGAGGAACATTTACAGACGGACTGTTCACCAGCGGAACGGAGATTAAACGGGTAAAAGTAGATTCGACTCCGCATGACCTTACGGTGTCCTGGTTGAAATGTATGGAAGCAGGCGCCGAACAATGCGGATTCTCCAGTCTACCGGATTTTCTGGAGCAGGTAGACATTGTGCGCTGGTCCAACACGGTAGCCAGCAACGTCGTTGCCGAACGTAAGGGACCAAAAATGGGGTTGTTCGTGACAGAGGGAAACCGGCAGTCGCTTTATTCGGCAAACGGGGGGAACCCCGTTTTGGGTCACTTGATTGAACAGAATCATGTTGAGGAGATACGACACCCCATCGACACGGAAAAATTACTGATCAAACTGAAGGAACTGCTTGAAGCCGGTGTTCGCCGCATCTGTATTAGTTTAAATGACGCACTGAAGAATAAGGATGAGGTCACCATCAAGGAAATCATTGAAGATCAGTTCCCAGACCATTATCTCGGTCATGTTCCATTGTTACTTGGCAGAGACATCTGCAAACATCCTGATGACATGACCCGGACAAACATGGCACTGCTGAATTCATACGTTCACGGTCCTCTTGCCCAATCCATGTACAAAGCCGAAGACGAGCTGCGTGGCCATGGCTTCCGTAAGCCTCTCCTGCTGGGACATACAGACGGAGGTGTGGTCCGTGTTTCGAAGACCAAACCCGTGGACACGATTGAATCCGGTCCTATTTTCGGAATTCACGCAGGAGATTACTGGGCGAATCTCTATGATTTCCCCTGTGTTATCACGCTGGACGTGGGAGGCACCACCACCAAAATTGGACTGATCAAGGATTCCCATCCTGCAATGACCCGTGATCCTGATCTACTCGGGGTGCCTCTGAAACAGGCGATGTTGGATCTGAAGAGTATTGCCATTGGAGGAGGTACAGTGGCTAGGGTGAGTGGAGGAAAACTCGAAATGGGTCCTGAGAGTATGGGCGCCTTTCCTGGTCCGGCCTGCTACGACCTGGGAGGTACCGAGGCCACCCTAACCGATGCATGTTTGATCAGTGGCTATCTGGATGCGAATTATTTCGCAGGTGGTGAGAAGAAAATCAAACGTGAACAGGCGGAGAAAGTACTCAAAGAAAAAATTGCGGTTCCACTAGGATTGAATCTGGAAGATGCTGCTAACGAAATAATCAGTAAGGCCGCAGACATGATTGCAGCGGAGATAACTGAACTGGCTAACAAAACTGAAAAACCCGCATTAGATTTTGTTCTGTTTGCATTCGGTGGCAACGGGGCTGTTCTCGGTTGTGAAGTTGCCCAAAAAGCCGGAATTCAAAAAAGTTATATCTTTTCACTGGGAGCCGTATTGAGTGCCTTCGGTTCATCCGTAGCGGATATCACCCACACCTATGAGTACTCCCCGCTTGTTCCGGTTTCGGAGCATGAGGTCCTGGCAGGAATGGCCCAGGAAATGTTGCAGGAGGCTCAGAGAGACATGGAAGGTGAGGGTTTCGATCTAACAAAATTGGAAGCGGGATTGGACTTCACACTCTATGACCAACGTGATCCTAAAAATTTCATCCAATTCTCTAGTTCATCCTGGAAGAAAGCTGATTTTGAAGAAAAGAACATAAACGATCTGATCCGGAATAGTTTTGTTGATGCTGGCAAGGGCTCCGATTCAGAAGATTTGATTGTAGAAGTAATGAAACTGCGAGCCAGGCTACCGGTAGCCAAGGTTCAACCGGGTAAGACTCAACCTGGAAAAGAAAACCCTTCGGACGCCCACAAAGGTGAAAGAGTGATCCGGAGGGGGGGGGATGGGATTTCTTCCACAATATATGATTGGAACAAGCTTGCTGCAGGAAATACCGTGGCAGGTCCAGCCGTGTTGGAAGGAAGTGACACCACTTATGTAGTGCCTCAGGGTTGGCGGATGACCATGGATTCTTATGGAAACGGCGAATTGGAAAGGAGTTGATTATGGGACGCAAAATCATCATCACCGAGTATCTGGAAATGGATATCGACGAGTGCCAGTGGCACTGCAGCAGGTGCGGCAGGCAACTGATTGATGCCCAAACCAATTACAAAAAGGGTTGCCTGGTCAACAGCAGGGACCCGAGGGAAATTCACAACCCTGTTTTTGAAGCGGAGTACAACTTTGCCCCGGACCCCGACTGGGTGCGGATCATAGAGTTCTACTGCCCGGAATGCGGGACACAGATCGAGACTGAATACCTGCCACTCGGCCACCCGATAACACATGACATTGAAATCGACGTTGACAGTCTGAGAGCAAGACTGGACAGCGGAGAACTGGCAATTGTTGACAAGAGACTGGAGGTAATAGCATGAGTATGAATACGATTGATATCGACGTGGGCGGGACTTTCACCGACATGGTGCTGAATTATAACGGGAAAACGATTCTCAAGAAGACTCCTACGACTCCGCATGACCTTTCGGCCTGTTTTCTCAATGTCATCGAAGAAGCTGGAAAAGAACTCGAAATGGGGCCTGAAGAACTGCTTCCCGAGGTGGGACTGGTACGCTATTCCACCACCGTTGCCATGAACCGCCTGATCGAACGCAAGGGCCCGCGTTTGGGGTTGATCGCGACCGAGGGACACGAAGATGCCGTGCTCATCGGCAAGGGCGCGCAATGGGTAGATGGCACCCGTGTTTCGGAAAGGCGAAACCTGGCACCGCAGAAAAAACCGGAGCCTCTCATTTCACGGGAACTGATAGTCGGCGTCAAAGAACGGGTCGATTCTTTCGGGCAGGTCATTCGACCTTTGGACGAGGAAGACGTGCGTCAGAAAGTGAGGTACCTGGTTGACCAGGGAGTACGTGGTTTTGTGGTCTCCCTGCTTTGGTCTCCTGTGAATCCCTCCCATGAGCGAAGGATCAAACAGATCATCCGGGAAGAGTACAAAGAATACACCCTTGGATACATGCCGGTGGTGCTGGCGAGTGATGTCATCGGCCGTTCCGGTGAATATCAACGTTCGATGACGGCCATCCTGGATGCCTACCTTTTCCGGGCCATGCAGATGGAACTCGCGGCCATGTGGGACCGTCTCCGGGATTACCAATACAAAGGCCCGTTGATGATGGTTCACAATTCCGGAGGAATGGCAGAAGTCTTCAAAACGGACGCCGTCCGCACCTACAGCGCAGGTCCTGTAGCAGCCCTGATCGGTTCACACAAACTGGCCCAGGGACTCGGTTACAAAAACGTGATCGCCTGTGATGTCGGCGGCACGAGTTTCGACATTGGACTGGTGGTAGATCAGAGTGTGCGGAACTACGACTTCCGCCCCATCCTGGACCGCTGGATGGTTGGCATCTCCATGCTGCAGACCATGTCCATCGGCGCAGGTGGAGGTTCGATTGCTTCGGTCAACAAAATGCTCGGCAACCGGGTGGAGGTTGGGCCTCAAAGCGCCGGGGCGTATCCAGGGCCGGCCTGCTATGACCAGGGTGGAGAGGAACCAACGGTTACGGATGCGGACCTAGTGCTGGGTTATCTTGATGAAGATTATTATTTCGGCGGACAGATGCTGCTGAACAAAAAGAAAGCCGAGGAAACGATTAAGTCAAAGATCGCCGGCCCCCTTGGGGTCTCGGTTGAAGAGGCGGCAATACTGATTCGCAAAATTGTGGACGAGAACATGGGTACCGCCATCCGCAAGGAAATTCACCTGCGCGGCTACGATCCCAGGGATTTTGTTCTTTTTGCCATTGGCGGTGGCGGTCCAACGCATGTGGCGGGATACATGGGCGATATTCCGACGGCGGTTGTTTTTCCGTTTTCTCCCGTTTTTTCCGCGCATGGTTCATCCGTGATGGATGTCATGCACATCTACGAAAACTCACGGCGTTTTGTTTTGATGGAACCCGGGACCCGCAAGTTCGGCACAAATTACGACGATTTCAACGGTGTGGTCGATTTGCTTATTGAACGGGCAAAGAAGGAACTTGCCGGCGAAGGAATGCCCGTGGACGATGCGGTATTCCGCCTGGAACTGGATATGCTTTACGGCGGGCAAGTTCACCGGAAGCGCTCAAGTTCACCTGTTTTGCACGTCAATTCAGAAGCCGACATGAAGGCGGTTTATGATGAGTTCGAACAGGAATTCAGCAACGCCTTCAGCCCACTTGTCTGTCATCCCGATGGCGGGGTATACGTGGAGAGTTTCGTCCTCACAGCCTCCATTCCGACAGAGGTGCCGGATATTCCGGAATATCCGGTTGCAGGCCCGGACCCATCGGAGGCCCTGCGCACAAAACGACCATGCTTCTGGGGTAACGGAGGATTCGAGGAAACTCTGGTTTACGATTATTCCAAACTCAAAGCAGGCAACCAAATATCAGGACCTTCCATTCTGGAAACGGAATATACAACACTGGTGGTTCCACCAGGTTATATCTGCCGCGTTGATGAACATTTATTTGCCCGAATCGAACGGGCTTAAAACCTCATTCACAATGTTATTTCCATATTTTTTATGTGACATTTTCAGACTGATAAGGAGAAAAAATGACTATTCCCACTGCTGATGAAAAACTGGCAATGATCAAGGTAGTGCCTGCGGATGATGACGAACTGCGTTGCGTCGACACATTGGGGCCAGGCGATTACGAGGTCGGTTTTGAACGAACCAACAACATCCTGGATGAAGCGATGGAGGTTTTCGTCCGTTCCTCACGGAGCATGATGGGGATTGCGGGAGATTCGATGGTTGCTCTTTTCACAGCTAAAGGCGATTTGGCGAATGCCAGCTGCGGAACTTATCTACACGCCATCATCCAGCCCATCCTGATCAAGTTCATCCTCAATTCGTACCAGGATAATCCTGGCATCAAAGAAGGAGATATCTGGTTCACCAACGATGCGCTTTACGGAGGAATTCACAATCCTGACGAAGTGGTATTGATGCCGGTTTTTTATGAAGGTGAACTGATTGCCTGGACCGGAGCTGCTGTTCATACCACTGAAACTGGAGCCAGCGAACCTGGTGGAATGCCAATCAACGCCACTTCGCGTTTCATGGAAGGACTCAATTGTCCGCCGACTAAGATTGGGGAAAACTATGAAATCCGTGAAGATTTTGTAGAAACAATGAGTGCCTTCGGTATTCGTGCACCGCAAATGCTGGTGATCGACTTAAAGGCGCGGGCGACTTCTGCGCACCGTTCACTCAATCGCATCGTTGAACTGGCAGAGGAACGTGGACGTGATTATGTAGTCGGGCTGTTCCGCAAAATGCTGATGGTCTCCGAAGAAGGTGCGCGCAAGCGAATCAGCAGTTGGCCCGACGGCAAATACACATGTGTCAATTTCGGCGATGGTGTCGGTTTTGAGGTAGGCCTGGTGCGAAACAGCCACATGACTCTGGAAAAGAAAGGGGACTCGCTGACCATGGATTTCAGTGGAACCTCCCCGGAAAATCCCTATTCCTACAACGCGCATGTGCAGGCGGCGGTCGGGCACGTCGCGAATTATGTGTATGAATATGTGTTTCATGATCTGCCCATCAGCAGCGCCACCTTTGCGCCCATCGATTTCGTCTTTCCTCCGGGCAGTTGTCTCAATCCGGATGCACGGGCAGCGACCAGTTGTTCCGTCATGATTGCCACAGGAATCATGAGTGGCGTTCACAACGTCTTCGGCAAAATGATGTTTAGCACCAACAATATGTGGAGACAGTCGTGTGCTTCTCAGGGGAATGCAGGAAACGCGATGGTGGTCGCCGGACTTTCCCAGTGGAACCTGCCTTTTGCGGACATGCTGGCCTATTCGCTCAACAGCGAAGGACAGGGTGGTAGACCGGAAATGGATGGGGTGAATGCCTTCGGTTTTCCTTGGTGTGTATACGGAAGGACTCCGGATATTGAAGAAATGGAAAATGATCTACCCTTATTTATCCCGCTTTCCAATCACTGGAAAGATTCATGCGGACACGGCAAATATCGTGGGGGCGTGGGAACGGTGCAAATCTGGGTGGCGCACCATGTGCCGTATTTGTTTTTCATGGCGATTTCAGACAACAGTAAAATGCAGACTCCGCAACCCATGTTTGGCGGTTATGCACCCTGTACAGTTCCTGGAATCAGCATTTCCAATGCCGACTTGATGGAACAAATGAAAGAAGGCAATGGTTTGAGTTTGGAACTTTTTCCGATGCTCAAAGAAAAAAGTATCGGCGGCGACTGGCAAAATGAATTTTTCGGACGTGCCACCCGTCCGGTGAATCAAAATGATGTCATCACTTTCGGGTTTGCCACAGGAGGAGCCGGATACGGAGACCCGTTGGAACGCGAGCCGGAATTAGTCATCCAGGATATCAAGGATCAAATCATTTCCGACTGGTCGGCGCAAAACGTGTACAAAGCTCAGTACAATACGGAAACGTTGAAACTGGATCAAGAAGGTACTGAGACCGCTCGACAGGAAGAGCGTCAAAATCGAATTCAGCAGGCCAAAACTTATGACGAGTTTGAACAAGATTGGCTCGGACAGCAGATGGACGAATCCCTGTTGAAATTCTATGGGACCTGGCCCGATGCCGGGATCGTTGCGCCGCCATTCAGGCCATAGTAGAATTTCAGGGAAATTGACAGGAAGACAGGATAATCCGTAATAAGATAATTTCAGGTTGAGTTAAGCGGTATTCCCTCCCAATCCGTAGATTCATCCTGTGCGGCCCTTCAAATTTTAGGAGTTCATACTGACCCGAGAAAAAAGACAGCGCATCAGGGAAGGGGGCCTGTTCATCCCCTGGGTTTTTTCTTTTGGCGCAGAGTTAGAGGGCCTGCCTGTAAGCGAGTTTCTGGAGGATCCCACCAAGCTTTCCAATTCCCTGCGCACCATTCACAATTTTTTCCAATGTGACGGCGTCGTCAGCCAGGGCGACCCCCTGCTCCTGGCAGAGGTTTTCGGGTGCAGCGTGTCGCGGGATCGTTCCCCACCCTGCCTCACACACACTGGGGGTTTCCAGGATGACATGGAAACTCTCACGGAAAGGCTTTCTCAAACCGGACGTGTGGCAACGGCCCTCGATGTCACTCGGAGGCTCAGCATCCTCCTGCCGAACACCCTTCTTCTGAACATCATTCCCGGACCCGTCACGTTGACTGCGCAGTTGGCCGGCATGACCGCGGAAGAGGCCTGTCAGGACCCGGAACTGCTTGGAAAATCTGCCCGGGCCGTGGTGACTTTCACAAAGGCTTTGGGAGACGCAGGAGCGGATATGTTGGTGGTCCACGAAAATATTCTTCCGCAGCTTGACAATGAAGTAGTGAAACGTCTCCGCCGTTGCTATGCCCCGCTCTGGAATACCGCAAAGTTTTATGACCTCTCCCCACTGCTGATGTTAGGTCAATGGCATCCTGAAAATACGGACCAACTGGGAAAGATTGTCGATGAAATCATTTTTCCCGTAGGATCTTTACCTGACAACAAAAGAAACACAAAAAGGCTGTCGTTATCCCTACCAGTCTCTTTACTCGAAAAGGACCCCAAGGAAATCCAGAATTTTTTAGAACAACAGGAGATTTTGAACATAGCCAGGGAATCCCGGCTTTTTTTACTGAGCACAGACGTCGAAATACCATCTGACATCCATAAGGAATCCCTGATCCGGGGTATTCAGACCATTAAGGACATAATCAACGAAGTATGACCCCATTGATATGTTTCTTTCCTTTTGTGCAAAAACGTGTTTGGGGAACATTCTCTAATGGAATCCCCTATAAAATCATAAGAGCAGGGATGAAAAAGGTACGGGCTTTTAGAGCATCATATCCTGTTCCGTTTGTCATAATACTATGATAATGCTTTTTTCCGGAGTTTGAGCAATCCTAATTCTCATCTCAGCAATGATATTGTCTTTTTCAGGTGACACTGGGGTGTGGATGCACAACTTTGAAACAATTTAGATTACTCGCGAAAGAATATTTAAACGATATTAGTATTTTAAACAAACCCTGTCTTTATTTTCTATACATTTCACTAACCCTTCCCGAAACAAAAATGATGTGATACAAAGGATAACCAGGAGGCTCAAAAATAAATTTCTTTATAGTTACATGGGATTATTGTGGATGGTAAAAGTCACTCCCAGGTTTTTCCTCCCTGGCCGGTATATTATTCCAAGGTCCACAAGGTATCTTTCAGATGCTTTTGGCCTGAGAATCCTTTTTGAACTTCATGACTTTCATCTCAATCCTTCAGTAGACCATCATGTCGACTTTCAAGGCATGATTATTCTGAATCATGAGTTCCTAAAATGAAGGATCTCAATCACCTTTTCGGGCGGATTCCGATCCGACTGAAGTTGCTGATTCTTACGATCGGACTGGCAACCATTCCACTGATCTCGTTCTTTCTGTTTTCTTCCTTGGTCGGACTCAATGAACTGCGCAAATTATCCCTAAACACTCTGCGCAGTGATGCTCTAACCATCGGAAGCCGGGTTGACGACTTTCTGGAAACTATGGGGGGGGACCTGATTCGTTTTACCAAGTCTCCTCAACTTCATGAATACTTCAGCATGAAAGGTCATACCAGAGAAGAGGAATACCGAAAAAGGGTTGAACTGCAGTTACTGATGCTCGCACAGCACAATCCTTTTTATCACCAACTTAGATTTCTTGATCGTCAAGGAATGGAAGTAATCCGAATCGAACACAAACGGGGATCTGCATATGCTCTTCCTCCAACGGCCCTTCAGATGAAAGTGCACCGTTATTATTTCCAGCAGGCGATTGAACTTGAAGCAGGGCAAATGTTCGTCTCACAGATGGACTACAATATTGAGCATGGGATGGTGGAAACACCACTGTTGCCAGTCTTCCGTTATGCAACACCCTTAGAGTTCAAAGGGCAAAGGGAGGGAATATTCATCATCAATGTCTATGCTCGATCCCTGCTGGAAGTGCTTCAGGGCACTCCCTCAATGAACTACGAAAGACTCCACCTTGTTGACAAACAAGGAAAGATCCTCGCTTCGGGTAGCCAGAAGAATGGAATTTTCGACCTATTCTTGAACGATGAGAAAAATACTGACCCTAGGATTATAAAATTGATTGGGTCTGAAATTTCTGGAAACCATCATATCCGTACTTCTCTGTCAGAATTCATGGTTGATTATCCAGTCATTCCTACCTCCCTGCATGAAGGAGAACACTGGCACCTCGTTTTGGAGGGGGAACAGGATAAAATCATCAGCCCCTTCATCATATTTGGTGGCTATAGTATTGCCATCCTTCTTATCTGCATCATGGTGGCTCTCGGATTTGGCCTCCTTGCCGCCAGGCATTTCTACCGCCCGTTGCTTCAACTGCGTGAAGGTGCCAGACGCATCGCGGTAGGGGACTACGACATTCGGATCCCGGTCCGTACCAATGATGAACTAGAAGATTTAGCTCAGGATTTCACCATGATGGCCACTTCCCTTGAATCACGTGACCTTCAGATCCGAGAACATCAAAGCAGCCTTGAAAACCTGATCGAACTCCGGACCCAGGAAATCATTTTGGAAAAAGAAAAACTGGAACGGGTTGTCGAAGGCATTGGAGCAGGGATGCTCCTCATCGATCGAAGTCATAAGGTGGTCTGGTGCAATGATTATTTCCAGCAGAAGTTGAACCACTTCAATCCAACCAGTGAAAGAAACTGTTGTGAACTCCTTTCGGAAGAACTGAGCTATTGTGGAAATTGTTTGCCAGAAAAACAATGTGGAGATCTCGAAAAAGTCTTCCAACACCAGGTGCTTGAACAACCTTCCAAGGAAATCAACTGTCTGGATGGGCATGAAAGAATTTTTCTAGGGCGGATATCACCGATCCACAATCATTCTGGAGAGATTGTTTATGCCCTCTACATCCTTTACGACATCACTGAAAAAGAATTGATGGAACGCCGTGAACAAAATCTTAAATCAGAACTGATACGTGCTGAAAGACTTTCTACCCTCGGACGATTCACTGCTGGAATCGCTCATGAGGTTGGCAACCCTTTAGGAGCAATCCGAATCACTGCCCAGTCCATCCAGGAAGACTTCTCCGAGAACAGTTCACAATGGCAGCAACTGGAACTGATTGTTTCTGAAATTCAGCGATTGAGTAAAATCACACGTGATCTGAACACATTCGGCAAACCCTCCCCTCCGGAAATCCTTCCCCACCTCCCTGAAGATATCCTCTCCGGACTCAAGATGCTGATCGAAGGTGAGGCCAAAGCGAAGGGGGTGCATGTAAACATCTCTACCGATTCGAATCCCGGCTTAATACACGTAGATGCACAACAGATTCAACAGGTGCTCTTGAATCTTGTGGTCAACTCCCTACAGTCCATGCCTGAAGGTGGAACCCTCAATTTGGAAATCAAGAGGAACAAACAACTTTCTGATGAATCTCAAATTGTTTTTTCCGTAGCCGATACAGGGGTAGGCATTCCTTCTGAGCATCTTGATCTGATCTTCGAGCCCTTCTTCACAACCAGGAAGCAGGGGTCCGGCCTGGGATTGGCGCTTGCATACACACTGGTCACTCAAAACCACGGTAACATCCGTGTCGAAAGCAAACCCAACCAGGGGACTACCTTCTTCATCCGTTTTCCCCTCTATTTAGAAAATCAGGAACAATCCCTCGCTCTATCTGCCTAATTGAAAGGATAAAAAATAGAGGGAATCATCCTCCTTCCATCAGCAATAAATCAAACAGTTCCGGGCCTCCGAATTCGTTGCCCCAGGTATAAGTTGTTTAGCCGAATCCATCTTACATTCTGGTTCTAGCACCATGATCAAGGAGAATCTTCACCATACTACTGCTAGCAGCAAAGGAGACCAACCAGCGCTGTTGAGATTTTCTACTGAATGACCAGCATCCAACAACTCAATGATCACCTCTTTATCTTCATCCAAGATCGCCTGATGTAAAGACATGGTGATTTAACAATGCTATTGACGTTGGAACTAATCCCCATGATCACACAACAAGGATTCAAAATGAACATGACCAAAGCATCTGATCCCAAGAGATTGATTTCAATGCTTTACAGCCCAGAATACAAAATAGATGAGTTCAATTTTTGGACGGTTTGGCTAATTCAGCGATCCTTCCAAACTGGAGGTCGTTTTTGCATGAAGGCGTCCACTCCTTCAGCAACGTCATCGGCCATCATGTTTCCAGCCATCACTCCTGAGGCATAGTCGTAGGCAGATTCGAGAGGCAATTCTAGTTGCTTGTAGAACATCCGTTTTCCAGTCGCTACGGCAACCCAGGACTTGGACATGATGGATCCCGCAAGATCGTCTACTTCCTGATCCAGTCGTGAGGCAGGGACGACGCGGTTCACCAGCCCCCATTGAAGGGCGGTATGGGCATCGATAAAATTTCCGGTGAGTAGAAGCTCCATGGCCTGTTTACGTCCCAAATTCCGACTGACAGGGACCGAAGGTGTGGAACAGAACAACCCAACGTTGATCCCTGAGGTGGCAAAGCGGGAATCATCAGAGGCAACAGCCAGGTCACAGGCAGCTACCAACTGGCAACCTGCCGCCGTAGCAATCCCCTGAACTTTTGCAATCACAGGCTGAGGCATTTGATTCAGGGTCAGCATCATTTTGCTGCATTGTTTGAAGAGTGTTCGGTAATAGTCCTCTTCCCTGCAGGCACGCATTTGTTTCAGATCATGACCTGCACAGAAGGCCTTTCCATTTCCAGCGATCACCACCAGCCTGGCATTCTGATCCTCCGCGATTCGGTCGAGCTCCTGTTGCAAAGCAGCTAACACCTCTTCAGACAGGGCGTTGAACTGACGAGGACGATTCAAAGTCAGGGTAACCAAGCCTTCATTTTCTTCACAAAGCACCAGGGCTTCTGATTCGTCAATGGTTTCCTTTTTATTCAGGAATTCAGTGTTCATCGTTTCTTTTCTGCTGGAGTTTTTGGTACTGCTCTACCAGATAGCGTTCCACAAAAGGCACCACGCACTGTGCCGTAATCGAAGGGAAAATGTCAAACCCATGCTGTGCCAGTGGAACCTTGAGAAGGACCTGTTTTTCCTCTGCCTGCTTTTGCAAGTAAAGTTGCATCTGCACGGCCTCCTCCATCGGAATCAAGGTGTCGTGTCCGCCCTGAAGCATCATCCCCGGTGGGATCTCCCTTGAAGACCATTGAAAGGGTGAAGACAATCGGAAAACCTCTGGATGGGTATCAGGAGTTCCTCCCATCACGACCTCCAGCAGTTTCCTGCGTGCATTTTCTCGATGGTGATTTTCAAAGGCGGAATGCATGTCAAAAGCTCCGTAAAACCCAACCCAACCCTGAATTCGGGTGTTCACCTCCTCAAACCCGGGTTGGAATTTGGGGTGGTTGGCTGTGAGAGCCATCATCAACGCCAGATGGGAACCTGCAGAACCACCGGTCACAAACACTGCATCCGGATCGATTTCCAAATCCTGGGCATGACTTCGGATCCACTTCAAAGCACGCTTACAGTCGATCAAATGTTCCGGCATCCGGATTTCCGGGCTGAAACGGTAGTCGATCGAACAACAGACCCAACCACGTGAAGCCATGCGGCTTAAAAGGAATGCCCCCTGGCGCCGGCTGCCGATCACCCAACCTCCACCATGAATCTGGATCAACATGGGCCGGTTCTTCCCTGATTCACGTGGACGATAAAGGTCCAATTGCAATTTTAAACCCGGCTCAGCTTCGAATTTACGATTAAATTCCACCTCAATCTCTGGATTGTTGAAGATGCTTGCAGGCAGCCACAAGGATTTCCAGTCCACTTGAGCGAATGACTGCGGTGGAGGATTCCGCGTACTTGTTTTCAGGAAGAACTGACCAAGCTGGTTCTGCATCTGTTCTTCCAACCGTTGAGGAAGGTTGAGGATAAGCCAAAGCCGGATGATGAGAGAAAGCCACAAAATAGAATGGATTCCTAACAACCCAAAAAAGACGATTGGTTCCAGATCACTAAAAATCTGCAATAGAAGAAAACCTCCCATGTTGAGAAGGATCCACTGTGGAGCCAATTCCCCAATGATCCACCCAAGACCAAATCCCAATAGGAGGTTGAGTGGTTTGGCTTTGTCACGATTCATCAGAGGATGGATGACATTCAGCGTCAATCCCAGTGAAACCAAGGTCCACAAAACCAAACCAATGGAAGTCAGCGCATCCATTTTTTCAAAAACATTGAAGGACATCGGAACGAAATGTTCCGTTAAAAAGGAGGGAGACTATATAAGAACCCCGCAAGGCAGGGCAGGAACCAAACGCGTCTGAATCAGCGTTTTGAATATTGGTAGCTTTTACGGGCTCCAGGTTTGCCGTATTTTTTACGTTCCACTTCACGGGCGTCACGTGTGAGCATTCCCGCTTTTTTCAAGGTACTGCGGGAATCTTCGACTGCCACCACCAAAGCTCTGGACAATCCATGACGGATCGCTCCGGCCTGACCGGAGAGTCCACCGCCATTGACATTAATGAAGATATCAAACTGGTTGTGGCTTTCAATGATCTCAAGAGGTTGGCGAACGATCATCTTCAGGGTTTCCCTGCCGAAGTAGTCATCCAGTTTTTTTTTATTAACGGTAATTTTTCCTGTTCCGGGCCTGACAAAAACACGAGCCACAGATGATTTTCGGCGGCCGGTTCCGTAATACTGGATGGTGGGGGTGTTCATTTCAGATGGAAAGCTGTTTTGGTTTTTGTGCTTCGTGAGGATGTTCCGAAGTATTATAGACTTTAAGGCGGTTGAGCGCGTGACGGTTGAGGGCGTTTTTTGCCATCATGCCCTTGACAGCATTGTAGACCATCTGTTCTGGTTTCTTTTCACGAAGTTCTGAAAATCGTGCAGATTTGATCCCACCAGGATAACCGGTGTGATGATGGTACATTTTTTCACGTTCCTTGTTGCCTGTCACACGGATCTTCCCTGCGTTCAAGACGACCACGAAATCTCCGGTGTCCACATGATATGAATGAATCGGTTTATGCTTGCCGCGTAATACATTTGCAATCCTGGTTGCCAAGCGTCCAAGTGTCTGTCCTTCCGCATCCACTACCCACCAATCACGAGGTCTGGTGCCATCAATAAAATCTTCTTTTCTAGGGAAAACCGTTCTCATTCCTTCAGATCTAAAAGCGTGTCCAAGTGTTCATTAACAAAACACATTAATATATAGCCCAATTACCAGGAAAACAAGTTTTTTTTATTGAAACTTTCAGGAACTGAGGTTGGAAGCACTGATGACCACATTCCGACCGGATTCTTTTCCTTTATAAAGGCAGTCATCTGCTTTTTTCAGAAGTGTTTCCACATCATCCGCATCTTCGGGAAAAGTCGCCACTCCGAAGGTGGCAGTCAGGTTTCCAAGCGGTTGCTGATCCTGGTAGGGAATATCCTCCTCTTCGACGGCAACACGAAGCTGTTCTGCAATACGCATCGCATTTTCACTGCCGCATTTGGGAAGGATGACCACAAACTCTTCACCTCCAAAACGTGCGGCAAGATCTCCACGTCTCACCCGATTTTTGAGAATTCCTGATATTCTGGCCAATACAACATCGCCCATCTGGTGACCGTGTGTGTCATTGTAATGTTTGAAATTATCAACATCGCTGATGACGAGTGAGAACGGCGCACGCTCCTCAGGATAGAGGGTCACCAAGGCTTCAACGAATTCATCCAACCTCCTCCTGTTTGCAAGGCCCGTCAGACGATCTGTATCTGCAGCCTCTTCCACACGTTTTAATTCACGCTCACGGTAGTGAATGACTCGTTGACGGTTCAGGGCATGTTCAAAATCGAACTCGGGGCAGGGCTTGGCTAAAAATTCGAAAACTCCCCATTGTGACAATAGTCTTCGGTTTTCAGTGTCCTCGGCAAAATCACTGACAATCATAATGGCTCTTGCACGCTGCTTGGAAACAAGAATGCAGTCGCGGATCTCATTCATGGATTGGGATGATCCAGGATCCATGATGAGCAGGTCGATCAGTTGATTTTCTGATTGAAGAAATGTTTGGGGGGTTTCATACGTTTCCAGTTGGACGTTTTCCCAGTTCTTTTCGATCAACGATGCAAACTGCTCCCTTAACAGATTGTCCCCTTCGACCAATGCCAATTGAGGCTGGGAGTTATCCTCTTCCCGAACATTTCCCTCCAGCATCACTCTAGCGGAGGTGATACGAAGTTTCTCACTGAGGATGTGCGTGAAAATGAGATAAACCACTGAAACCCGTGAAGCACCAGGTTCCACCTCGAAAAGATTGTGGGAAAAAGCAATTACTGTGGATTCCGTTTCCGCCACCACGCTGGTTGTGTTTTTTTCACGGTCATCCAGGATCGACATTTCACCCACCATGTCACCTGCCTTTTCCAATCTCATCAAAAAGGTTTCCCGTGAAAGGACCGCCAGGGAACCTTCTATGAGGACATAGATTTCTGGTTTTCGGTCTTCACTTTCGCGGATCAGGTGTTCTTCCGCCTTAAAATTGACAATCTCTCCTTGGCGAAGAAGTTCCTTCAAAAGACTGATGTCGATGTTCTGGAAATAGCGGCTTTCTTGAATCTTACCTGCAAGGATTTCAAAATCCTGGTGATCCTTACGTATAGATAGGGGAACGCGTTCCATGAGTCAGAATCCTTTGGAAATCAGGCAATAGCAAAGAGTGAAGCCAGTTCTAATTGGACATACACTCAGCAAACTTTAAAATATGCCACGGAGATATTCATTAATCAAACTTAGTTACGACAAATCATGCTTTCCACTGCCGGACTGATCTTAGCACCGGCACTACTTTGGGTTTGGGTATTTTACCACTCCCACCGTTATAAACAGACCCGGTTGATGCTATTGCTTCTGCTTTTTGCAGGAGGCTTCATCAGTGGGTTGATGGCACTGGTGCTCAATCATTCCATCGAGAAATACACCGCTTTCTGGCCCGGGGCACGTTTTCCTGTGACGGAAATTCTGGGGCAAAGCATTCCGCTCTTTAGTGCGGGATTCTGGATGATGGTAGGAGTCAATGAAGAGTTGGCAAAACTGCTGATCCTCCTGTTGGTCGTCTATCCTAGTCGGCATCTGGAGGAACCGTTCGACGGCATCCTATACGCTGCAGTCATCGCATTGGGCTTTGCCACCATCGAAAACTGGTTTTATCTGGAACAGTATGGAGTCCCGGTCATTGTTTCTCGCTCAATCGTCACCCTTCCAGCCCATGCCTTCATGAGCGTACCCATGGGTTTCTTGGTGGCAAAATCAAAAATCCATCTTCAGAAGCATCAAAACGATCCCCAAGCTTATTACATCCCAATGCTTTGGATCTTATCGGGATGGTTTTATTCCACCCTGCTTCATGGGAGTTATGATCTGATGCTGTCCCTGAACCGGGAATATTTAGCCTATGGACTAGTGCTTTTGATGGCGTTGCAGACAGGCTGGCTTGGAAAGGGTGCTCTGAAACGTTCGAAGTTCCTTCCTCAGAGAAATGAAAGCAGTTAAAAAAACAGAGAAACCTTAGAGCATCCCGACTTTGATTTGTCCGATCAGATTAAACATCTGAGGACGTAGATTCGGATTCTGGTGCAGTTTTTTGAAATCCCCGAGAAGTTGATTGAGGGTGTTTTTCCTTACTTCAGGATCCTCGGTGACGGAGATCATGTTTTCCATCATCTTCATCAGTTCTTCCGATTCAGAAGCCGATGAAGATTGCGAAAGCTCTGAACCAATGGTTTCAAGGCTGTTGCTCAGGATATCAGTATCTCTGAGTTCCACTGCCATTTCCGCCATAATACCCAGTGCCTTGATCCTATCCTCTCCTTTCAGGTCATTATAAAGATCCTGCTGTTGTGCAAAGATGGCATATTGAAGAAAACGCTGAGCCTTTTCATAATCCGGAGAGGTCTTGTCGATCTTCCGGAATTCCCGAACCGAACGATCATAATCTTGCATCTCAAAAGCCTGCATTCCCCTCTGAAAAGGAATCTTGAGAATCATTTGGACAGATTGATTGTAGAGAGCCGACTCTGGAGGAACCTGCCGAAAAAAACCTGTAGCCTGACTGAATTCTGCCGTTTCATAGGCTTCCGTTCCACTTTTGAATGCTACGGCAGCACGTTCTTCTGAGGTCATCAACATCGACCAACCACAACCGCCCAACAGAAGAAGGGAAGTCATGATTAAAATGATTCCCAGGTTTTTCCTGTAGCCCATCCTTTTTCCAGTAAATGTTCCTTGTAATTTTTCGAACCGTATTTGTCTCAACCTTTTTTGTTGGAATGCACAGTACAGGCCAGTAGAAACCATTCTGGCTTGCAGACATTTCCCGGGGATTTCCTACCTCAGAAATATCGTCCGGAACCAATCTTTGAGCATCTTCTTTAAAAGGCCTGAGATTTCATTCTTAATGAATAAAATATTTTATATAATTTTGGAGTAATAATTGCAGTAATCAACACATAATCTTAATGTTTTGAAATAACCTTTATTTGATGGACATTTGAATGGAATGGTTGAATCAAATTCCAGTCGATTTGAACGGTGGATTCATTTCTCTCGGCATTCTGCTTTGTTCCATGGCAATCATTTCATGGATTGTCTTTTGGATTGGTAAATGGGATCGGGAAAGCCTCCCTGAAAACAAAAATTCTTCAACAGAAGCAAGGACAGAACAAGTATTGATGAAGGAAATGACCGAAATGACGTTGACAGACGCATTGCACCATGAACCATCCATACCGTTTTCTTCTTCCGGCAACCACAAGATGCCAGAGATGGAAACCAGAAAAACCCTTCCTGCGAATCATCACCATCCATCAGCAAAAAAGGAAAATCCTTCAAAAAAAGGTTCCGCTCCAGATGACAATGTACCCTTGCTGAATCCCGTCATTTCGAGCTGCAGTTTCCGTAGGCTTTCTCCCCAAATGGCATCGATCCTGAAGCCCGGACCTTCCCTATCCTCCTTGACTGAGAACGCAGAAACCGAAGCTGCTATTTAAAAAATCTTTTCCCTGAAATTACCTCCATTCTCCTCAATCCAAATCATTCCTGAAATTCTGAATCTTTGGATTTGATTCAAATTTTATTTCGATTTTGTGAACTCCACGTTCAGGACAGAACTAGAAATAAGGAAGGAGCTACTGAGCTTTCCTGGTGGGCACCTTGTTTTTTAAATTGCTCTTCCAAAGGAGGGACAAGCTGAACTCCTGCAAATCGGTTGTTTTCGATTACTCCGATTAATTCATCAATATCTTTTGTTTCCAAAGGAATACAAACCGCATTTTCCTGCTGCTTCTGGAACTTCGCATTGATGGTTTTAAGCAAAGGCGAGTTATTCACCTTATCACCTGCCAATGCATAAATTCTGGATTGCTGATTCAAGTTCTGAATTTGATAAAGTTCCAGGAGTTCATTCATGGAAAGTTGTCCTGGAGCAACTGCTTCTCCAAAACTCGCATAGCTGATCGGAGCTCCAAAGGCAGTGGTTAAAATCCGGCTGGAGGTCCCTTTAAGTCCCATAGCAAATCCAATCCGGGAGATTCCATCTTTGGCGTCACGGACCCAGTCCAGCATTTGAAACGAATGTTTCAAAGTGGAAGCAGTTGGAACCACCTTGATTGCACAAGGCTCCAACTCGCCCATTTTCATGGTCATTTCCTGAAGTTCCTGATGGGTCGGCATTCCATCAAAATCATGATGGGAAAGCACCATCGGAGCTTTTTTCTGGATCATGGATTCTGCAGAATCCGTGGCCCATTCCAGATCTATGATGTCTGCCCCTGCATCCAAAGCAGCCTGATTGATTTGAATGCGTTCTTCTTCTGTTCCAAAAAACTTTCCCCCATGCGTTGGGTGCCTCAAGGTCAAGAGTGAAGCCAGCTGTTTTGATTTTGTGCTTCGAACCAATTCTAGAATTTGATCGATTGTAATTCCAACATCCAGCAGCAGATCAGCCCGGATTTCAACGCAATTCAGCCTCAACTCAAGGGCCAAGTCCAATTCATTGGGATGGTTTGCAATGATTCCTATGACACCTTTGAGCGGGAAATCGTTCATCGTTTTCAGTAATTCGGATTCATCAAAATATGTTCAGAGCATTGCTCCAAGTTTCCTGATCAAGTGGGAAGAATCGCAGAATTTTGATATTGTTTGAGTCGATGGACAAACCTGGTTTCAGTCTCATCCCATTCATGAAATCCCAAGCTGCGACATTTATTATGACATAGAATTTCATCCCAGTACCTTTCAAGCGTTGCATCGGCAAAACCCCAATTCGCCACCTGATCTAAACTGCTGGTTTTCAGTCCAAATTTTTTAGCGATGGATTTCCAGACTTCATCTCTTTCAGACATCACCTCTTCGAGTTTCAGAGGCCTTACGGAACCAGGGACCATGTCAAAACATTCTGCAATCCTGGGCCACAGGTGCTTCCAGCGAAAGACATCTGTGTTCGTGAAGTTGAAGGCCTGGTTCAGGCATGATTTTTCAGTGACCATCCAGGCAATTCCTTTGGCCAGCAGTTCGATGGTGGTCATTTGTGTGATGCTCTCAAAGGCACCAGGATTTCCTGGAAAATCCAGCGAAGCTCCAAGTTCACGGCATATGGCAGCGTAGGCTCCAAGGGTACTGACAATATTTCTGGAGATCTGTGGAGAATAATGCAGGAGGGTATTTGGCCTGGATGCAGACCAGGACCACTTTCTATTTTTTGACCTTTGGTCAAGATAATCCTGCTGGTCATAATTGAAGTTCGGAATGGGAGCACGAGAATCCTCCTCCCGGGCGGGAGTTGGGAAAGGGCCAACATGCACTCCATAATATTTTCCTCCCTGGACCAGATGCACATGTTCCAAATTCTCTGCAACCGTTTCCACACCGCAAACGAGGTGATCCAACAATCTGAGATTGTCTTCCGCGTTTTCCAGAACCTGTTCTGCATGGGTTGCTCTTCCGCAATAAAAAAGATGCGTGACATCCTTGAAGGCAGAAAGTCCTGTCTGTAACGAATCCTGATCGTTCAAATCAAGTTGACCATAATTCACCCCTTCAATGGGACGGGTAGGAGCATTTCTGGAAAGTCCGTGGACTTCCCAGTTGTTTCTTGAGCAAAGTTCTCTTGCCAGTGCTGAGCCCACAGCCCCCGTGATCCCACCGATCAGTGCAACATGTTTATTCACTTCGAGTCCTGCTTCTGTTTTATACCCTTATCGATTTAGACCGCTCCTATTTCTGCAAGTGTCTCTAAAACCATTTCCTTACAGACAGTATTACAGACGAAAGGCTTTCCCAACTCTTCCAAAAGGACGAAGTTGATCCTGCCATTGACGGTTTTTTTATCATGCATCATTTTTTGATAAAGTTCCTCCTTGATCCAGGTCGTTTCAGAATGGAGTGACTGAAGGGATATGGGCATGCCTGCATCATCTGCATGTTTTTTGACCCGGTCCGTGATGCCTTCTGGACAGAAACCGGTTTTTTCCGAGAGAAGACCTGCAGCGATGACTCCCAAACCGACCGACAATCCATGTTGAAATCTTCCGAATCCGGCAAAGGTTTCAAAGGCATGAGCAAAGGTGTGGCCAAGGTTGACCAGGGCACGTTTGCCTTTGTCCCGTTCATCTTCACTGACAATCGAAGCTTTTGTCTCACATCCCATCCTGATTACTTCAACCAATGCGTCTCTGTCATGGTTCATGATTGCAGAAAGGTTTTTTTCCATCCATACGAATTCTTTGTCTCCACGTAATAGACCATACTTCAGAATTTCTCCATACCCTGATTTCATTTCATTTGCAGGCAGGGAAGAGAGGATGGAGACATCATTCAGAACAATCTTGGGTTGTAAAAAACTTCCAACCAAGTTTTTCCCCTGACGGGTATTGATCGCATTTTTCCCTCCCACGGAACTGTCAACCTGCGACATCAAGGTGGTAGGGATCTGAATCAGTTCGATTCCACGCATCAACAATGCTGCAGCAAAACCAGCCACATCACCCACCACTCCTCCTCCAAAAGCAATCACCAGACACTGACGGTCGATGCCGTCAGCAAGCATTTTGTCCAGCAACCCCTCCAGGCATCCGAAGGATTTTGCATCTTCCCCCTCTTGAATGAGGTACAGATCCCAGCGTGAAGTAATAGGATCCAGAGTGTTTTTCAAGAGTTCCTGATAATTTCTGGAAACCCAAGGGTCACTAACGACCGCAACTCGTTTGCCCTCAATGATTGGTTCAAGATAGGTTCTGGAATTTTGGATCAGTTCAGGAGCAATGACGATTTCATAGCTTCTTGAACCCAAATCTACATGGACAGTTTTTTTCATTTTATTCTGAAGAGGGTTGCATCTCTATTGGCTCAGTGAAAATACATGGCTTTGTTTTAAATATTTGGACCATTGTAAGATTATAAAAACATCCTGGGATTGAAACAAAATCTGAGTGCATTTCACTGAAAACGAATCTTCCAAACATAAGATTATAATCAACGAACCTTCAAGATTCGCGGATTTGAACAGGGAGGGCTAATTGGGAATCAATTCAAGCCATTGGGGTAACTTAATTTCTTGTTCTTGAAAATCATTCAAATGATAGATGGTATCCTGTGATTCCCCGAGTTCGATCATTTGTTTTCCGGAAAGATTCATGCGTATGCCCCTAATGAATTTATTGACGATTCCATGACTGATCAATAGTTTGGGGGTTTTGTCTTGGATAATTTCATCCAGAAATTCACTGATTCTGTCTTTGAACTCAGAACCACTCTCCCCACCCGGAGGATGGAAATAAAGGGGATTTTGAAGCCGCAATCGAGCCAGTTCGGGGTCCATTTCTGCCACCTTTTCCCAACCATAGGTACCAGCAATCTTACCTAAATTAAAATCATTCAGACGGGGTTCAATGATTATAGCTTCTAAAGGATAATTGATCCCTTCTGCAAGAATCTCGGCAGTCTGCCTTGCCCGATCAAGAGGACTGCAAAAAATCTTGAGTTGCTCAAAACTGAGATGCTCTGAAAAATAGGAACTGATGGCCTGGGCCTGGGCGATTCCAAATTCAGTTAAGGGTGAATTGCATTGCCCCTGGATTCTTCCTTCTCGATTCCATTCGCTTTCACCATGGCGTACCAGATAAATATCAGTCAAACGAGCCTTTCCCAAAAAATCGAGAGTGATTTATTGAACGCACAAATTAGGTTGAAAATGCTGGAAAGGCAATTTCAAAAGTTCTAAATATGACAATGTTCCCCTTTTTCAAAACTGCCTTAAAATCATTCAAACCAGATGGAAACAACGAAGCATTAATTGATTGTGAGAAAATTCAGAACTCATCAAAATCCTTTCATAAAATTCCACTGGAATCAGCAGGATAAGGAAACAAAATGTGCTCCATACCTTGAATTTTGATGGAATTATTTCCTCTGAAAATGTATACCATTCGTTCAATGAAATGTTTAACGAGGTTTTCATCCTTTCAATGATAAGATTCCGAATCTTATCGGTTGATCCATGTCATTTCTCCCAAACACATCAGAAAAACTCACTCTTCTTGCGGAAAAACTGGGAAAAGCCTGGTTGGAATGCAACCAGATTGGAAAACCATTGAAGGAAGAGTTGCCCCGTAACCGATCCGAGGCTTATTTCGTCCAGGACCAGATGGCGGAAGTCATCGGTCATTCTCTGAGTGGTTGGAAAGTCGGTGCTACCAGTGCCAGGATGCGTGAGCTTGATGGGCATGATGACGTCATTCCTGGAAGAATTTTTCAAAGTGTGACCTTTCTGGGTTCCACACATCAACTGCCCATCGAACGTTTTACAAACGCACGTGCCGAAACCGAATTTGCCTTCAAACTTCTGGAAGCCATTCCGTTGCGTGAAGCCTCATGGATTTCGGATGAACTGGAGTCGAAGGTCGTATTGCATCCTGCTGTAGAACTGATCGGAAACCGTCATCAATTGCCTGATGGGAGCAAAACCGAGAAATCGCTGATGACCATCGCTGACAACGGTGGGGGCATCGGGTTTGTCTTTGGGGATGAGGTCCAGAACTGGAGAGGCATCGATTTCCGTCAACATCATATTTCCCTTCAAGTCGACGACAAACCACTGGCTGAAAACTTTCTCGGAGACATGCGATGTATTCCTCTGGAAGCACTTGCAGACCTGATCAATCATCTCAAGGAACGGGGGATTGCACTCAATGAAGGTGATTTCGTCTCCACAGGAGCCGCCACGGTTCCTCAACCCTTTCAAAAAGGCTCCAAAGTGGTTGCAGATTTTGGAGAACTCGGCCGCATCGACCTGAGCTTCAGCTGATTCCATGTCCGAGCAACATCCTGAAATTCTAATCGTTGGTTCTGGGGCTATGGGAGCCTTGTTTGGAGCCATCCTCTTTGAAAACGGGAGGAATGTGATCCTTTACGATATGAACAATGAACACATCCAAGCAATTCAGGAAAACGGTCTTCAGATCGAAGGATTTGGAGGAAACCGCAAGATCCCAATTCCTGCAACAACAGACCTGGGCCAGCTTGAATCTGCAGAAATACTGCTATTCCAGTGCAAAGCCCACGGAACCAGGAATGCAGCTCAAGCTGTAAAGCACCTCATTCGCGACCACAGCGTCTGCATCAGTTTTCAGAATGG
>PVBE011127301.1_pt1 | contig 35098 bp, 29 predicted proteins | sample 1631181 | NCBI WGS metagenome assembly PVBE01 (sample SAMN08397723, study PRJNA350692) | Marine metagenome, whole genome shotgun sequencing project. | isolation source: water | place: Pacific Ocean | collected 2012-04
GGATCGCCCCCGCGGCCCGTCGGGTAGGAGGGAGGCCGCGGGCGATGCGGCGCATCGGCAAAGCCTTCCGACGCCCTCCGACGGGTCGCGGGGGCGACCGGAACGGCGGCTTGCCAAGGCTTTCGGACCGCGTCGCGCGCGGCTTCCGATGTGCCGCATCGCTGCGCCGCACGCTCCTAGCCGAAAACCTTGGCAAGCCGTCCCTATGAGTCATTATCACCGCTCCTTGGTATAAGCCGGCCGGCGCCGCCTGATTGGAAATATGACGGATAACCCCGAAGCCGACTGCCTTACGCCGTTGCCCATGCTCGGTGCGGAAGATCCCATATCGACGGCACTTGAAAGTCTGGGCGATCGCTACGGCGCAATCGTTGCCGTTATCGACGATGACGGGCGCCTCTCCGGTATCGTTTCCGCCGGCGATTTGCGCCGTGCCATTCTCAATGGCCGGGTGCGCTCAACGGCGCTCGGCGAAGTGATGAACAGCGAGCCCGTGACCATCGTCCTGGCCGAGCTGGAGAGCGAGGAAAGCGTCAATGGCGCGCTTGCCCGTCTCAAGGCGCTCTACGCCACGGAACAGATGCATGTCATGGTTCCGATCACCGATGGCGAGCGCCGCCCGCTCGGCATGATCGATGTGCAATCGCTGTTGATGCGGGCGCCGGGAAATGATTTTTTCCCGCGTCGGCGCAGCGTGCTGGTGGTCGGCGGCGCCGGTTATATCGGCTCGGTTTTGGTGCGCAAACTGCTCGCCGACGGCTGGGCGGTGCGGGTGCTCGACCTCTTTCTATATGGCCGCCAATCGCTGGCTGGGCTGGAAGGTGAAATCGATATCGTGACCGGCGACGCCAAAAATATAGACACGCTCGTCGATGCCGTCGAGGGCGTCGACGCGGTCGTGTATTTGGCCGAACTGGTCGGTGACCCGGCGGTGGCACAGGCGCCGCAAACGGCGCTAAAGACGAATTATCTCGCCGTCACGGCGCTCGCCCAACTGTGCGAATATCTCAACATCAACCGCTTCGTCTACACTTCCTCATGCAGCGTTTACGGCGCCAGTGCCCACCCCGATGAGTTTCTGACCGAGCTGTCGGCAACCGCGCCGGTTAGTCTGTATGGCAAGATCAAGCTGATGGTCGAGGAGGCGGTGCTGTCCATGGCGCGCCGGCCCAATCAGCTATTTGCACCGACAATTCTCAGGCTCGGCACCGTCTATGGCTGCTCGCCCCGGGCGCGTTTCGATCTCGTCGTCAACACGCTGACCAAGCACGCCGCGACACGCGGCGCCATCGATCTGTTCGGCGGCGAGCAATGGCGCCCGCATGTTCATGTCGGCGACGTGGCGCGCGCCATTGTCAGCGTTCTCGACGCGCCGCTCGATTCGGTGCGGGCCGAGATTTTCAATGTCGGCGATAGCGGGCAGAACTACACCATTAATGCGATCGGAGATCTTGTCGCCGAGGCATTTCCCGAGATGACGGTCAATCGATTGAACAGCTCGGTCGATGCGAGAAACTATCGGGTGAATTGCGCCAAGCTGAACGAAGTGCTCGATTTTGAAATCGAAACGAATGTGGCGGCCGGCGTGCGTGAGCTGAAGGCAGCGCTTGAATCCGGCGATCTCGGCGATCTCGACCAGCCGGGCTACAGCAATCTGCAAACCGTGCAGGACTTGGCCTTCGAATGAAGCATCGAAGCGAGAGAGAATAATGAGCGAAGCTTTTATTCCCTATGCCCGCCAAAACCTGGACGAAGACGATATCGCGGCGGTGGTGGAGGTGCTGCGTGGCGATTGGCTGACCCAGGGGCCGAACATCGGCGCCTTCGAGGCCGTCGTCGCGGCGCGCGTCGGCGCCAAGCATGGCATCGCCGTCGCCACCGGCACGGCGGCGCTGCATTGCGCCTGTTATGCCGCGGGCGTCGGCCCCGGCGACGAAATTATCACCGCGCCGATCACATTCGCGGCGAGCGGAAATTGTGCGCTTTATCTCGGCGCCAAGGTCAAATTTGTCGATATCCGTGCCGATACCTACTGCCTCGATGCGGCCCAGCTCGAAGCCGCTATCACATCCCGGACCAAGGCGATCATTCCGATCGACTACACAGGCCAGCCGGCGGATATGGACGAGATCAATGAGGTCGCGGCGCGTCACGGCATCGCGGTTATCGAGGATTCCGCCCACGCACTCGGGGCAAGCTATAAGGGCCGCCCGGTCGGCTCGCTGGCGGCGATGAGCATTTTTTCCTTCCACCCGGTCAAGCATGTGGCGATGGGCGAGGGCGGCCTGATCGCCACCGACGATGATGAATTTGCCGCGGCGCTGCGCCTCTTCCGCACCCATGGCATCACCAATGATGATGCGGCCATGCGCCTGGCGGAGCAGGCGGCGGATCGGAGCAATAGCGGCCATGGCGAGGTCAACGCGGTCGACCGCGCGCCGTGGTATTACGAAATGCAGGAGCTCGGTTTCAATTATCGCATCACCGACATCCAATGCGCGCTCGGGCTCAGCCAATTGACCAAGCTCGATGACTTTCTGGCGCGGCGGCGCGAGATCGCCGCGCGCTATAGCGCCGCCTTCGGCCAGTCGGAACTGCTGATTACGCCGCATCAAGAGGGCGACCGGGAAAGCGCCTGGCATCTCTATATGCTGCGGTTGCGCCTCGAGAAATTGAGCAAAAGCCGGCGCCAGATTTTCGAGGAGCTTCGCGCCCGCAAGATCGGCGTTCACGTGCATTATATCCCGCTTCACCTGCAACCTTATTATCGCGATAAATTGGGCTTTAAACGGGGCGATTTTCCACAGTCCGAAGCCTATTACGATGCAGCGCTGACCATTCCACTTTTTCCGGCGATGAGCGATTCCGATTGCGAGCGGGTTGTCGATGCGGTGCTTGCTTGCGTGAACTGATGATGGCGTTTGACCCGTTGTACTGCTCATGAAAGCTTACGATGCGACACTCGCAACCGCGCCGCAAACGCAGCCGGCGCGCCCGGCGGTGGTCTATGCCGATTGCCGGGCAGCGCTGGAGATCGCCTGGCGCGACGGGTTGAGCCGCGACGTGCCGGTGCGCAGCGTTGCCCCGGCCGTCGTGGCGGATGCGGCGATCGCTGCGGAGCGCGCGGTCGAACGTCTCGGCGCGCGGGATATAGCGGCGTTATCCGAGGCTCTCGTCGCGGCAATTCAAGACGTTTGGCGGGAGCTGAGCAGTGACGTGGCGCTGGCCGACGGCGAACAGATAGCGCTGATCGCGGCGCGTGCGGTGATTACCGACTTACAGAATGAAATCTTCATGGCGGCGATGCTGCGCGAGGAGGATTTCGGCAGGGGGGTTGTTGCCGTCACGGTACGGCACGCCGAGGCGGACATGCGGCGGCGCTTTTATTTCGGCGCGGCGCGCATTTTGGCCGAGGCGGGGCAGGCCCGGATCATCGAGGTCGCAGCCGAAAAACTTCCCGCTATTGGCGAACCGGCGCCGCCCAAGCCACCGCTTTTGCCGCGCCTTACGCATCTCAGCCTGGATACCGCCATTTTTCGCCTGGGCATTGGGATCAGCCGTTTCTGGCCGCGCGCGGCACCGCGCGGCGGCATTCTTGTGTTGCGCGAGAACGAGCTATTGAAGGAAACCGCGGCGCGGCTTTTCAAGCGCGGCTACGGACTCTATGCGCTGAAATCCATCGGCACCGCGGAATGCGATGCCGGGCCGCATGCGGCGGTGGTTGAGAAATCGGTGCGGCGTGCGATCGAGCTGCGCTTCGAGGGTCTTTTGGCGCCCACCGCGCTTGCCATTCTGGCGCGCCATACCGCGGGCTCGGCGGTGGTCAAAATGAGCCGCTATCGGGCAAGCCTGCCATTGTGGCAGGCGGCGCTGGTGGATGCGCGCGCGCGCCGGCCGCGCGCGGTTCTGACAAACATACTGCTGTCGCCCGAGGCGCTCGGCCTACATCGGGTGCTGCGCGAACTCGGCATTCCCCTGATCGTTTTCCAGCACGGCGTCAGCCCTGAAATCAACGCCTCAGCCGTAAACCGGGGCGTTGCCCTTGACAATGTGGGCTGCGATTTGGCGATTACGTTCAACGCGGAAATGGCGCGCCTCTGTGAGGAAAACCCGATCGGCGGTGCCCCGGCGGTGGTTGCCGGGATTCCGGCGGACTATCAGCGCGCGTCGCGGCGCAGGCGCGGCGCCAACAGGATTTGGTATGTCAGCACCTCGCTCTATCAGAGCAATCTCGGCCGCCTGCACCGGGGCATGGCGGATGCTGAAATTTATACCAACGAACTCGACCTTATCGACAAGGTGTTGGCGCGCCTGCCGCATCGCGTCGTCTACAAGCCTTATCCGGCGCTGCGCTATCTCGATGACGATCCCCTGCTCGTGCATGCCGCGCGACAGGAGAATATCGAGATTCACGAGGAGCGCCTCGATCTGCGCTACCTGGCGCGCAAAGCGCGCTTGTTATTGACCTGTGGGGCGAGCAGCACCATCTCCAGATGCCTCATGAGCGACAAGCCGACAGTGCTGATTAACAGCCCCAACAATTTGCCGCTTGGCGATGCGGCGCGGGCCGCTTTCGCGGCGGGAATTTTTCTGTTCGATGGCGCCGCCGAGGATTTCCACGAGCAGCTCAGGGCCTTTTTGTCTCAGCCATTCGAGGAGATCGAGCACGCCTGGGATGCGCGCGCCGAGCCGCGCCGGCATCTGATCGAGACCTTTTTCTCGGCGCCGCATTCCGATCCGGCCGGCCGCGCCGCCGATGCCGTGGTGGCAAAAATAGGTGAGCGGCGGTGACGTTGGCGGTGCTCGGCCTCGGTTCGATCGGCACGCGCCACGCGACAAACGCGCTCGCCTTGGGCGAGGCGGTGGTCGGCTTCGACCCCGATCCGGCGCGCCGAGGTTTGCTCGCGGAAAAAGGCGGCCGGCCGGCTGAAAGCCGCGCCGCCGCGCTCGATGGCGCCGACGCCGCCATCGTGGCGAGCCCCAATGCGCATCACCTGGATGACATCCACGCCGCACTTGGCGCCGGTTGCCATGTCATGGTGGAAAAGCCCATGGCCCACGCCACCGATGGCGTTCAAGCTCTGCTCGATGCGGCAAGGGCGGGCGAAAGGGTGGTTTTCGCCGCTCACAATTTGCGCTTCCATCCGGCCGTGCGCGCCGCCAAGGCGATATTGGACTCGAGCCGGCTCGGCACGCCCTTGTGGGCACGGGCGCTGGCCGCGTCCTATCTGCCCGGCTGGCGGCCACGGCAGGATTACCGCGCTGGATTTGCCGCCGATGCGCGAACCGGCGGCGCGGTGTTCGACTTCATCCACGAGTTCGACTTGCTCGCTCATCTGCTGGGGCCGTACACGGCCGAGGCCGCCGTGGCCCGGCGCAGCGGCATCCTCGACATCGCCGCCGAAGATTGCGCCGATGCCATTTTGCGCCACGAGACGGGCCCGGTCTCGACGCTCCATATCGATTACGTCACCCGGCCGGCCGTTCGTGTCACCGAGGTCGCCGGCACCGAGGGCATGTTGCGTATTGATATTCCGGCCCGGCGGCTTGTTCACCTGGCAGTCGGTGGTGAGACCTTGGCCGAGGAGAGTTTTGGCGGCGAGCATGGTGATGATTACGTAACCGAGATGCGGGCGTTCCTCGACTGCGTCCGGGGCGAGGCCACACCAGCCTGCGATGGCCAGGAGGCGCTTGCCGTATTGGCACAGGTGATTCGCGTGCGCCGCCTGGCCGGCCTGCCGGCGGGCGGGTGAAGATATTTTGATTTTGGCAAGAGCATGAGTGAATCAAACTTGACGCCGAAGCCCGGTTCTCTGCAAACACCGGACCCGGCGCCGCCGCCCCGCCTCGGGCAGGCGCCCTACAGCGAACTTGTGCGCGGCGAGAATTTCTATCTCAAGCGCCTGCTGCCCGAAGACATCTCCGACAGCTATTTGAGTTGGCTCAACGACCCTGAGGTCATTCGCTTCGTGCAGGTTCGTTTTCAGATGCGCGATCGCGAGTCCATCGCGGCGTTTGTCGCCGGCTTCGATCACATCAACAATTTCATCTTCGCCATCTTCGCGGCCGAGAATGACGACTATATCGGCAATGTGACGCTGCGCGCCGATGCGGTGCACCTGTTCGCCAATATGGGCTATCTGATCGGCAACAAGGCCTATTGGGGGAGTGACGCGGCGCTTGAGACATGCCGGCTAATTGCCGATTTTGCCTTCTTCGAAAGGGGCTTGCGCAAGATTATCGAGTGCACCACCGAGAATCATATCGCATCCAATTTCAATTTTCGCCGTCTCGGCTTTCGCTATGAAGGCAAGATTCCCGATCTCTATTGGAGCGAAGGCAAATACCGCGCGGCGGTCTATTGGAGCATGACGGCGCGCAGGTGGGCCGAGGTTCGCGAGCGCGCGCCCGATATGGTGACGCCATGAGCAAACAGCTTCTGCCCGAGATTGGCGCACGCGCCACACTCAGCGTCGCCCTGACCGAGGCGCATGTGCGCCGCTTCGCTGAGCATATCGGCGACGACAATCCGCTCCACATGGACGATGATTTCGCCCGCGCGCTCGGCTTTCCCGGGCGCGTCGCGCACGGCATGAGCTATGCGGCATTTCTTTCCACCCTGATCGGCACCCGGCTTCCGGGGCCGGGGGCGCTGTGGGCGGCGCAAACCTACCGCTTCGCGGCACCGGCCTTTATCGGCGATGAGATCACCCTTGCGGCGGAGGTCGTCGAGGCGGTGCCGGCGACACGGACGCTTCGCCTCGCGATCGAGGCGACGGCGGCCGATGGGCGCCTGGTGATGGAGGGTGAAAGCACGGTTGTGGTGCCGGGCGCCGAGATCGGCGAAGCTGGCGCCACGCGCGTCGCGGCGGCCGGCGCGGAGCCGCGCGTTGCCCTGATCGCCGGCGCCGGCGGTGGGCTTGGTTCGGCCATTGCGGCGGCGCTTGCCCGCGATGGATATTCTCTTGCCCTTTGCGGCCGCAGCGCCGAGCGCAATGCCGCCGCGGCCAAGAATCTGCGGGAGAGCGGTGTCGACGCCGTTGCCACCGCGCTCGACCTTACCGATACGGAGTCGGTAAATGATGCCGTGGCCGCGATACGCGATGCCGTGGGCGCGCCGAGTCTCGTAGTGCACGCCGCCAGCGCGGCGCTTCCGAATGCCGGGGCGGAGAGCACGGATTGGCAAGTTTTTCGCCGCCATTTCGAAATTCAGGCGGGCGGCATGCATCGGCTGCTGCGCAGCACGGCCCCGGCCATGATAGAGAGCGGCGGCGGGCTGTTCATTTATATCGGCAGCACCGCGACCCATGGCGCACCGCCGAGCGGCATGGCGCCCTATGCCGCGGCCAAGGCGGCGGCAACGCAGCTCGCCAAATCGATCGCTCTCGAACTGGCGCCCAAAGGCATCCGGGCCAATGTGGTTTCGCCCGGATTCATGGCGACGGATTTGACCGCCAGCGTGCCCAGCAAGGCGCGCAAATTGGCGGCGGCGCGGAGCCCGCTCAGACGTTTGGCCGAGGTCGGTGAGATCTCCAGCGCGGTGGCTTTTCTGTCCAGCGGCCAAAGCGCTTACATCAACGGCCACGACCTGGTCATCGACGGCGGCAGGACGATGGCATGAGCGCGAGCCTGCTCGAAACCTTGCTCGGTGACGCGGCGCGCCAAGGCGAGGCGCGGGCGCGTCTGCGCTCGGTCCTCGACGATGCGCCGACGACGATGAATTATATGCAGTGGCGGCGCCGCCTGCCGGCCGCCGAGCGCATACGCCGGGTGGCGGTTCTGTCCTCGTTTACGGTCGAGACGATGGCGCCATATTTGGATGTCGAAGCGTTTGCCGCGGGGTGGCGAATCGCGCCACGCTTCGAGCAATATGGAGAGTGGCGCACGGCGTGGGCGGCGCCGGGCCGGTTGGGCGAGCCGGCGCCCGAGGCCTGCATCATTCTGCTGCACGGCGATGCCGTGCTCAGCCGCGATGAAGGCGGCGCCATGGCGGGCGTCGATTGGCTGTTGGATCTGCTGCGCGGGTTTCGCGCGCAAAGCACGATTCCCCTGTTCGTCGGACTTCTCGCCGAGCCGCCGGCGCGCCACGCGCTGGGATTGGGCGAAGGGCCGGCGGCGGGGCGGCCGAGAGCGCTGGCGCTGGCGCGGGACTCGCTGGTTACACTGGCGCTGGAGCTTGACGACATTCATCTCCTCGATGTACCGGCATGGCTCGGCGCCGAGACTTCGGAAGTGTTTGACGGCCATGGCTATCTCAACAATTTGTCTCTCCTCAACGGGCGCGGCATGGCCGTGGTCGCACGCGGAATAGCGCGCCATGCCGGCTGCCTGTTTCGGCCCCGGCGCAAGGTCCTTGCGGTCGATCTCGACGACACGCTGTGGGGCGGCATTGTCGGCGAGGATGGTGTTGACGGCATCGCGCTCGGCGAAACCTGGCCCGGCCCGGCCTATCTGGCCTTCCAGCGAACGCTGCGCGATTTGCGCCGCAGCGGTATTGTGCTGGCGATCTGCAGCAAGAATGAAGAGGCGGATGCACGCGCGGTATTTGCGCGCCGGCCCGAAATCATTCTCGCCTGGGACGATTTTAACGCTTACCGGATCAATTGGCGCAACAAGGCGGAAAACCTGATCGAGCTGGCGGAGGAACTTGGCCTCGGCCTCGACAGCTTCGTTTTCGCCGATGACAATCCGAAGGAATGCGGTCTCGTGCGCCAGGCGCTGCCCATGGTCGAGGTGGTCGAGCTTGGCAAACGTCCGGAAGCGTTCAGCGACCGGCTTCTGGCCTGTCAGGCGTTCGACGTGCTCGGCATTACCCGCGAGGATGCGATCCGTGCCGAGAGCTATCGCCACGAGCGCCGGCGCGCCGACCTTGCCGGGATCTCGGTCGATCTGGATAGCTTTTACCGCTCCATGGAGCTGCGCCTTTCGATACGCCCGGCCGAGGCACGGACGCTCGATCGAATTCACAAGCTGCTCAACAAGACGAACCAGTTCAATCTGACACTCGACCGCCCGACGCTCGATGAAATCCGCCGCCGCGTGGATGCGGAAAGTCACATATACAGCGCCGAGCTTAGCGATCGCTTCGGCGACCACGGAATTATTGCCGCTCTTGAGCTTCGCTCAAAATCCGACCGGCTGTGCATCGCCAATATGGCGGTGAGTTGCCGCGCGCTTGGCTGCCTGGTTGAAGATTCGCTGCTTGCCTTCAGCAGTGCGCAGGCCCATGCCCAGGGGGCAGCGGCGCTGGTCGCCGATTTTGTTCCGGGCCCGCGCAACGGGCAGGTGCCGGAGGCCCTCCGCCGGCTCGGCTTTTCGGCCGCCACGGAGGGCGGCGAGGGGCGGCATTTTGTTTGCCAGCTCGCCGACGGCGGCATTGCAAATCCGCCACATATCGCGATCGAGGCGCCGAATGCGGGCGCCGCGGATTGAGTCGAAGCCGAAAGGAAGAAAATGAGCGAACAGAACATAGAGGGGCGCGTACGCGAGATCTTCGCCGCGGTCCTGCAACTGCCGCCTGAGGCGGTGGTGTTGGAGTTGTCGCCGGACGATTGCGAGCAATGGGATTCGCTGCACCATATTCATTTGGTCAACGCGATCAACGAGACCCTGGGGGTCGATCTGACGGTGGAGCAGCAGATCGAAATGCTGACATTCGATCTGGCCGTCGAAGTGGTGACGGAAGCCATGCAGGGAGCGGGCCAATGACGGGTGCGGCACGGCTTTCCGATCCGGATGATGCACGGATGTGGGAGGCCTTCAACCGCTTCCACTATCTCTGCGATACACACCGGTTTCAGAAATTAATGGCGCGCGCCGACCTGGTGCGCGGGGTGGCCGACATACCGGGCGACATTATCGACGCCGGCACCTTCAAGGGCGTCAGCACCATTCAGATGGCCCATTTTCTGAAAATCTATCAACCCCACGGCAAGGCCAAGGTGGTCAGCTTCGATACCTTTGAGGCCAGGTTTCCGCGCCTGCGCGAAGACGAGGTGGAGAGCGCGGAGCGTCATGGCAAGCTTTTCGAGGAGACCGCCCACGCGCAAATCGGCGAGGCCATCGAGCGGCTGGATTTGGCGGCGCGGGTGGAGCTGATCAAAGGCGACATCACGGAAACCCTGCCGCGCTATCTCGCCGAGCGGCCCGGATTCCGCATCAGCCTTCTGCATTGCGATCTCGATGTTTACGCCGCCACCAAGAGCCTGTTGGAGGCGGCCTGGCCGCGCGTCGTGGCGGGCGGCATGGTGGTCTTCGATCAGTACGCGGTGGACGCATGGGGGGAATCGGACGCCGCCGATGAGTTCCTGGCCGGGCTTAAACATTCGCCGCGCCTCCGGATGTTTGAACGCACCCCGACGCCGACGGCTTATTTCGTCAAGGAACATCCGTAACCCGACAGCCGGATCGATAGTTTGACAACATTTGCCATCATTCAGGCCCGCCTCGGCTCGAGCAGATTGCCCGGCAAGGTGCTGCTGGACCTTGGCGGGCGCAGCGTCCTCGAATGGGTGGTGCGCGCGGCGTGGGTGGTGCCCGGAATCGAGGAGGTCGCCATCGCGACCGGCGATGGCGCCGGCGATGACCGGCTCGCCGAATGGTGCGCCGGCGCCGGCGTCACCTGTGTGCGTGGCTCCGAACAGGATGTGCTGGCGCGTTACGCCACCGCCATCCGCGAGCTCGGCGCGCGCGTGGTGATGCGCCTCACCGCCGATACGCCCTTTCTCGACCCCGCCGTTTGTGGCCAGGTGCTGTGGCTGTTCGAGAGCAGCGGCGCCGATTATGTCAGCAATGTCGACCCGACGGTGTGGGCCGATGGCCTCGATTGCGAAGTGTTCTCGGCCGATGCGCTGCTGGTCGCGGCGGAGGCGGCCTCACGGCCGTTCGAGCGCGAGCATGTCACGCCCTATCTGCGCCACAACCGACGGCGCTTTTCGGTGCGTGGACTGCCCTGTCCGGTGCCAAGGCTTGAGCGCGAAAACTGGGCCCTCGACAGGCCGGAAGATCTGGAATTTCTGCGCGCCGTGGCGGTGCATCTGCCGGCCGAGCGCCCGCCCGGCTTTGTCGAGATATTGCGCGTGTTGGAGCAGTATCCCGAGCTGCGCGAGATCAACCGGGGCAAGTCGCATGATGAGGGCTCGTGGATTTCCTTGCGCAACGAGCGCATCGCCGGTGCCATGGCGCCGGAGCAACGCATCTACGATGCCTCGGCCGAGGAGCTCGCGGCGGCTGAGCGGATCATTCCGCTCGGCGCCCAGACATTCAGCAAGAGCCGGGTGCAATTCCCGCTCGGCGTCGCGCCATTGTTCCTGACCCATGGCGATGGCGGTCGGTCGTGGGATGTCGACGGCAATGAATATGTCGATCTCGTCAATGCCTTGCTCAGCGTATCGCTCGGCTACCGCGATCCGGATGTCGACGCGGCGATCGCGGCCCAGCTTGGCGAAGGCATCAGCTTTTCCCTCGCCACGTGTCTCGAGCGGCAACTGGCGGAGCGCCTGGTCCAATGCATTCCCTGCGCCGAGAAAGTGCGCTTCGGCAAGAATGGCTCGGATGCAACCTCCGCCGCGGTGCGCCTGGCGCGCGCCTATACCGGGCGTGAGCGCATCATATCATGCGGCTATCACGGCTGGCAGGATTGGTATATCGGCGCCACCACACGCCACAAAGGCGTGCCCGATGCGGTGCGCGCCTTAACCCATACCGTGCCCTATAACGACCTCGATGCCGTCGCCCATCTCCTGAAAGAGCATGCCGGCGAAATCTCGGCCCTGATCATGGAGCCGGCAAATATTGTCGCACCTTTGCCGGGTTATCTGGCGGCGCTGCATGAGCTTCTCAACAGGCATGGCGCATTGTTGATCGTCGACGAGATGATCACCGGCTTCCGCTTTGCCCTTGGCGGCGCGCAAGAGCTCTTTGGGGTGACGCCGGATCTGGCAACTTTCGGCAAGGGCATGGCCAACGGCATGCCGATATCGGCTGTTGTCGGCCGTGCCGATATCATGGCCGAGATGGAGGAAATCTTCTTCTCCTCTACATTTGGCGGCGAGGCGCTGTCGCTTGCCGCCGCCATCGCCACAATCGACAAGATGCGGCGCGAGCCGGTGATCGAGAGGCTGTGGCGGAGCGGCGAAAAGCTCGGCGAAGCGGTGCGCGGGCTCGTTTCGGCGCACCATCTCGAAAGCCATATCGGTCTGCAGGGCTTTGCGCCATGGATGCTGGTGACCAGCCATGACGGCGCCGAGGCCGGCGGGCAAGCGATCAAAACCATGCTGATCTACGAACTGGCGGCGCGCGGCGTGCTTTCGCTGGGCAGCCATAATATTTCCTACGCCCATACCGAGGAAGACCTGGCCCATGCGGCGGCCGCGTATGACGGCGCGTTTGGCGTGATCCGCGCGGCGCTCGACAGCGGCAATTTCGAAAAGCAGATGAAAGCGCCGCCGCTCGTTCCGGTGTTTGCCGTCCGATGAACGCGGGCGCGCCACTTGCCGTTTTTCGCGCCGATGCGGGCTCGGTTATCGGCTGGGGCCATGTCATGCGCTGCGCCGCCCTTGCGCAAGCGCTTCGCGGCGCGGGATGGCGTTGCGCCTGGGCGACGGCAGCGGACACTGCCGCCATGACGGCGCGTCTCGCCGCGCGTTTCGATGAGGTCGTTGCGCTTGCCGCCGATCGGGACGAGCCCACTCAAATGCGGGCGCGCTGGCCGCGCGGCTGCCGCTTGTTGGTGATCGATCATTATGAGCGCGATGCCGGCTACGCATCCACCTGTCGGGGCTGGGCCGATTCGATCCTGGCCATCGATGATCTTGGCGGACGAGAGCATGATTGCGATCTGTTGCTGGATGCCGCGCCGGGCCGCACCGAGGGCGATTATCGCGGGCGTGTTCCCTATCACGCCCTGTGTTTGCTCGGCCCCGCCTATGCCATGCTGATGCCCGATTTTGCCGCCGCGCGCCACCATGTTTTGCCGCGACGCTACGCCGGTGGCGCCAGGCGTATTCTGCTCGGGCTCGGCGCGACGAACCCGAGAGGCATGTTGGACAAGGTGCTTGATGCGATCGAGCAGGTATCGGTGCGCCTTGCGCCCGATCTCGTTCTGGCCCGCAATACGCCGGACGGAGAGCGCCTCACGGCGCGCGTGGCGCGGGCCGGCGGGCAGGTCCATGTCGATGTCGAGAATATGGCCGAGTTGATGGCGGCGTCCGACATCGCGGTGGGCGCCGGCGGGATCAGCGCCTGGGAGCGCTGCAGCCTCGGCCTGCCGACTCTATTGCTGGTGATCGCCGATAATCAGCGCGCCAATGCCGAGGCCCTGGCCGCGGCCGGGGCGGCGCAAATCGTCGAGCCCGAAACCGGCGCGCTGGTTGGCGCCATCAATGCGCTGGCCGGCGACGGCGCCGCGCTCGAGCGCATGTCGCGCGCGGCGTCGCGGCTGGCCGACGGTCTCGGTGCGATTCGGGTCGGCCAGGCGGTGGCGGAAATGCCGCGCGCGCGCGATGGGCAGGCGATCCGCTTGCGCCCGGCCAGCGCCGAGGACAGCGACATCATTCTGGCATTGCAGTGCCAGCCCGAAACGCGCCGTTACGCCCGCAATCCGGATATTCCCAGCCCGGCCGAGCATTCGTGCTGGATGCGCGGCAAGCTCGATGATCCCGGCTGTTTGATGAACCTGATCCTGCACGGCGAGACCGCCGCCGGCGTGGCGCGGCTCGATCGCCGGCCCGAGGGCTACGAAGTTTCGATCGCCGTCGACCCGGCGCGCTTTCGCTTAGGGATCGCTGGCATCGCGCTCGCATTGCTGCATCAACTGGTGCCGGAGGCTGATCTTTTGGCCCATGTAAAGAGCGAGAATATCGCCAGCCGAACTTTGTTCCGGCGCGCCGGATACAGCGAAGCGGAGCAAGGCGATTGGCTGCGCCGGCGCGCTCTGTCGTGAGCATGGCGAATAAAATTTCCATCGCCGGGCGGCGCATCGGCGCCGGCGAACCGCCCTATGTCATCGCCGAATTGTCGGGCAACCATCTCGGCGATATCGAGCGCGCCTTCGCTTTGATGGAAGCGGTGCGCCGGGCCGGCGCGGATGCCGTCAAAATTCAAACCTACACGGCGGACACGATTACCATCGATCATGACGGCCCTGATTTCCGCATCGAGGCCGGGCCCTGGGCCGGACGCACGCTTTATGATTTGTATCGGGAGGCGCACACGCCGTGGGCATGGCATGAGGAACTTTTTGAAAAAGCGCGGCAAATCGGCCTGACCATTTTCTCCAGCCCGTTCGATGCGACGGCGGTGGAATTGCTGCGCCGGCTCGGCGCACCGGCGTACAAGGTGGCTTCGTTCGAGCTTGTCGATCTGCCGCTGATTGAATGCATGGCGCGCACGCGCAAACCACTCATCATGTCCACCGGCCTGGCGACGGCGGATGAGATCGGCGAGGCGGTCGATGCGGCGCGCGGCGCGGGCTGCACCGAGCTTGCCCTGCTGCACTGCACGAGCAGCTATCCGACGCCGCCCGACGAGGCGAATCTTGCGGTGCTCGGCCGGTTGGCCGAATGCTTCGATGCGGTGGTGGGTCTCTCGGACCATACATTGGGCAGCGCTGTCGCCGTCTCGGCGGTGGCGCTGGGCGCCGCTATCGTGGAGAAGCATGTTGCCCTCCGCCGCGCCGATGGCGGCCCGGATGCCGGCTTCTCGCTCGAGCCGGATGAATTCGCCGACATGGCCGAAGCCTGCGCCATCGCCTGGCGCGCGATCGGTTCGCCCGAGATCGGCCGCACACCGTCGGAGGCCGAAAATCTGATATTCCGGCGCTCGTTGTACGCGGTACAAAACATCAAGGCGGGCGGTACGTTCAGCGCCGAAAATCTGCGTTCGATTCGCCCGGGCCATGGTCTGGCGCCAAAGCATCTGCCGGCGCTCCTCGGCCGATGCGCGGCTCGCGATCTGGCGCGCGGCACGGCGATCACCTGGGACGATGTCGCCGGCGGGCGCTAGAAAAAACATGAAGGAATTTCCGATATTGTGAGCAAAGAAATTTTCTGCACCCTCGGTCCGGCATCGATGAACGGGCGGGTGATCGGGCGCCTCGCTGAATTGGGCGCGACCCTCTTTCGCATCAACTTGTCGCATACGCTGCTCGCCGATGTCGGCGCTGTGATCGATACCATCCGCGGCCATACGGATGTGCCGGTTTGCCTGGATACGGAAGGTGCGCAGGTGCGTACCGGCGCCTTTGTCGATGGCAAAGTCACGATCACCGAAAATGACATAATCCAAATTCCCCGCGCCCGGGCGCCCGGCAACGCACGCTGCTTCAATCTCTATCCCGCCAATATTCCGGGCGAGCTCGAAATCGGCGATTTTATCAGCATCGATTTCAATGCCGTTTTGGTCCAGGTGATCGAGGCCGGTGCGGAAGGTGTCGCTGTGCGCGTGCTCAATGGCGGCGAAATCGGCAGCAACAAGGCGGTTACGGTGGAGCGCGCATTGACCATGCCGGCGCTCACCGAAAAAGATATCGCGGCGTTGAAAATCGGCCGCGCGAAAGGCATCGATCATGTCGCCTTGTCGTTCGCCAATTATGCCGGCGATGTCGATGAGATACGCCGCCACGCCGGCGACGGCGCGCTGGTGATATCAAAGATCGAGTGCCGCAACGGCGTCGAAAATATCGAGGAAATCGCGACCCGCTCGGACGCCATTTTGATTGACCGGGGAGATCTCAGCCGCGAATTTCCGATCGAACATATTCCGGCCCTGCAAAAGCAAATAACGCGCCGGGCCATAGCCGTTCAGCGCAAGGTCTATGTCGCCACCAACCTGCTCGAATCCATGGTCGTGGCGTCGGCGCCGACACGCGCCGAGGTCAATGACGTTCACAACACGCTGTTGGATGGTGTCGATGGCCTGGTGCTGGCCGCCGAGACGGCGATCGGCGCCCATCCCATCGCCTGCGCCAGCATGATCGTCAAGCTGATCCGCTCGTTCGAAGCGGGCAGCGCCTTGACGCCGGATCAGTATGTCACCGACCCGGCGTCGCTGCTGGTCGAGCCGCATGGCGGAATTCTGGTGCACCGCGAAGCCTTGGCGATGGCGCCCGAGGCGGTGGCACAACTGCCGCGCGTTCGCGTCTCCGACCTGGCCTTGATGGATTGTCAGCAGATCGCCCTCGGCACTTTCTCGCCACTTACCGGATTTATGGACAGCGCGACGCTCGAATCGGTGCTCGACACGCACCGCCTGGCGGATGGCACCGTGTGGACATTGCCGATCACCTTGCAGCTTCCCCGCGCGGCGCTGAGCGGTGCCGGCGTCGGCGATCGTGTGGCGCTTGAGAATGCGGCCGGCACTGTCCATGCGGTATTGGATATTTCAGAAATTTTTCCGCTCGCCTTCGAGCGCATTGTGCGGCCCTGGTTCGGCACCGATTCAATGGCCCATCCGGGCGTGGCGGGGCTGGCCGAGCGCGGCGATATGTTTGTCGCCGGTGCGGTCACCCTGGTGCGGCGTCTGACATCTACATACCGGCAATTTGAACTGACACCGGCGCAGACGCGCTTTCTGTTCACGCGAAAAGGCTGGAGCCGGGTGGTCGGGTTTCATACGCGCAATGTCGTCCACCGGGTGCACGAGCATATCCAACTGGCGGCATTGGAAGAGACCGATGCCGACGGCCTCTATATCAGCCCCGTCATCGGGCCGCGCAAGAAAGGCGATTTCCTGCCGGGTCCAATCTTGAAGAGCTATCAGATCATGCTCGATTTTCATCTTTATCCCACCGGCAAGGTCGTGCTCGGAAGTTTTGCCACCTACCCGCGCTATGGCGGGCCGCGGGAAGCGGTGTTTACCGCGCTGTGCCGCAAGAATATAGGCTGCAGCCATTTCATCGTCGGGCGCGATCACACCGGCGTCGGTGATTTCTATCAACCTGAACAGAGCCGGGAACTGTTCGAGCAGCTCGGCGATATCGGGGTGGCACCGGTATTCTTCGATGAAATCGCCTATGATTCGGCGCGCGGCGCCTATGTACCCGCCGCTGAGGCCAGTACGCCCACGGCGATCAGCGGATCAAAGGCGCGCCAGGCGATCGCCCGGAACAAGCCGCTGCCGGAATGGTTCATGCGCGATATTATCCAGGATCATTTGCGGGCGGAAGTTGCCGCCGGGCGAGCCATCGTCAGCGCGTGATGAAATTGACGGCATCCGCCATGGCCGGCGCGCCGGCGCATCGGCAATATATTTTCACCGTGACGGCGGGGCGCAGCGGCCAGGCGTCTCTGACCAACCTGTTGCGCCAGCATGTGCCCGGCTGCTATCCGGCATTTGAGGAACCCAGGATAAATCGGCACCTGCCCGGGTTCCTCGGCGATTTCGAACGCAATTTCCGAAGACGCTTTGTGGAAACCCACGAATTGTTGGGCCGCGGCCGGGTGCTGGCGGCTTTCGACCGGGGCGATGACGTCTATCTCGAAAAAATTGCCCGCCGCCGCATTCGCATGGCCGAGCGAATCCTGGCGCGCCACGGCGCGCATACCTATATCGATGTCAGCAAATATTTTGCGCGCGGCCTGCATCGCGGATTCGCCCGCATATTGCCGTCATTCGCGCTGATCCGTTTGGTGCGCGATCCGCTGCTCAACATGCGGAGTTTTCTCAATCGCAGGAAAAACTTTCGCCTCGACAATAATTTGCCGGACCGGCCGAGCAATATTCTTCGCCTTGACAGCGCCGATTTCGCGCCCGGCGAATATTATCTCTGGGCATGGTGCGAGATGTATCTGCGCTTTGATCAGCTGGTTGAGGATTGCAACGTCGCCCGGTCCGTCGAAATACGCACCGATCACCTGCTTGATCCGGAACGTATAAATGCGGCGTTCGACAGGCTCGGGCTTGACCATTCGCCCGTCACCGCCCGCCCGCCGGCCAACACGAATATCTCCCAGGGTTTGAGCGGGACGGCCGTGAGTCGCCAGGATATTGACCTGTTTGAACGTTTCACCGCGCGGCTCCCGGCCGATATGACGCGCCGGATCGCCTATTTCTCCGACTACGACCCGGCCCGCCTGCACGCTTCATGACGGTATTCATATGATTCCTCTTCCTCTCGATATCAAACTGCTGCTACCGGGCTACCGGGTGCGCTGGCGGGCTCGCTATGCCTGCATGCGGGCCGAGCTGGAAGCGCTGGCCCCGGGACTCACCTACGGCGAGGATGACGGAACTCCCTGGATCGAATTGGCGCAGCCCAATCTCCGGCTCTTCGGATTCAGAACCGAGCCGAAGAATGCCGAGGTTTATCGGATTCTGAGAGGCGCCCTGCCGCCCGGCATCCCGCTCAGCCATTTCAGGTTGGTCAAGGATTGTCTCAATCGCTACGTCTATCCGCATATGCGCCCCGATCTCAAGCCGGCTGGATACGCGACCGAAGCAATGTTCGGATTTCACGGCCAGCACAAGGATGCCGTCGCCGATATCGCGGATGCGGATGCGCGGCAAATGTTGGCGCGGGCGTTCGCGCCCCGGCCGGACGATGTTGTCATCGATTGCGGACCCTTTTTGGGGTTTGGTGAATTGCGCATCGCGCCCGATGTGGCAAGCGGACATATTTATGCGATCGAGGCGGATCGTGCGTGCCATGCGCTGCTGGCGCGCAACATGGCGCATAATGGCATCGACAATGTGACGGTCTTGCACCGGGCAATCTGGGACAGCGAGACCGAGCTTGATCTGCAGTCCGATTTCGCCCAGGCGAATTCGCTGGTGTCGGAAGTCCATATAGGGGCGACTGTCGAGCGGGTCCGTACGATCACCATCGATACGATTGTCGAAGCGCACGGCATCCGGAAATTGGATATGCTGAGCCTGACACTGAACGGTGCCGAGGTGGAAGCCATCAAGGGCGCCGAGCGGTGCCTGAGGGATCTGCGCCCGCGTATCCGGTTGGCCGGCTGGTATTCGCGCGGCGGGCAAAAAATTTCCGCCATCACCAAGGATCAACTCGAAGCGCTGGGCTATCGGGTTTTCATCGGACCGCGCAACAACGTGATGGCGCTGCCGGCTTGATCGCATGATCGGTTTGTTCGGCAGCTACCGGTCCGATCCGGCGGCGCTTGCGGACGTATCGCCGATGGCGGCGAGCGTGCCGGATCGATTTACCTGCGAGACAATCGCCAGCGGCGGCGCGGCGTTTGGCCGTGTTGCGCACGGACCAAGGCGTGGCGGCAGCGTGGCGCGAGACGGTAAATTTACCGCCATGCTGTGCGGAGAGATATTCAATCTCGATGATTGCGATGATGGCAAACCGGTATCCGAGAGCGCGGCCGAGCTGGTTTTACAACTGGCCAAGGCCGATCGGCTCGACCGGCTTGGCGCCGCAAATGGTCAGTTTTGCGCATTGGTCCATGATGGTGGGACCCATCGCCTCAGCCTGATTACGGATCGGTTGGCGACCTTTCCCCTGCATTATTGGCACCAGGCGGGCGAGCTGGTGTTCGCCACCCAGCTGCTCACCCTGATGGCGGATACGCGGGTGCCGAGGCGCGTCGATGCGGATGCGCTGGCCCAGCTCTTCACCATGCAGCGCACGATCGGTTGCACCACGCCGCTCGCCGGCGTGCGTGCCATGCCGGCCGCCTGCATCATGGTCTTTGACGCTGTTGGCCGGCGCGAGCGGCGCTATTGGAATCTGGAATGGCGGGCGCCGGATTTCTCCCTGAGCGAGGGCGCCGAGCTATTGGCCACCGCCTTTCGCAATGCGCTGGCCCGGCAGGCCTCGGGTCCGCGCGTCGGTTTGCTGCTGTCCGGCGGGGTTGATTCGCGCATCGTTCTGGCGGCGGCCGATAGAGGGCGGATGAGTTCCTGGACCACGGCGAGCTACGACGCCAACCCCGAACTTGCTCTCGCCCGCGAGCTTGCCGGCATGTTCGGCTCCGAGCATCACGCGCTCATCGTCGAGCCCAAGGATACGCTATCGGTGTTGGATCGGACGGTCATGGAATCAAGCGGCCTTTACCCTGCCTCGACGCCGATGTCGGCATTTCTGCCCGATGTCGGTAGGCGCTGCGATTCAATTCTCACCGGCCACGGGATCGACTATACGCTGCGCGGCTATTATCTGCCGTCCCGCTTTGCCGAAATCGCCGGATCGCGCACACGTCTGCCGGCCTTGCGTTCGATCTCGGGGCGCCCGACGGGCGCGGAGGTTCTCGACAATTTGCGCCAGGGGCCGCCGCGGGCAACGATTGAGCGGATTGTTCAGGGCCGGCGGCGCACCGGCTGGTGGCGCGGTTTGGCGGCGACCATGGAGGAGACCCTGGCGCCGTGGCTCGATTCCGCCGACCCCTATAATGCGTGGGACGGCTTTATTCTCCACTCGGTCAGCAAGCATTACGCCTTCACCGGAATGATGGCGGTGCGCGCGGTGGGCGATCTGCGCATTCCGGCATTCGATAATGAAGTATTCGATATATATCTCCGAATGCCGCCTTCCTGGCGCTGTAGCGGTCGGATGACGCAGCTCGCGCTGGAGCGGCTCTCGCCGGCCGCCTTCCGCATGGCCAATGCCAACACCGGCTTTCGCGCCGGATTGCATCCGTGGTTGGAAATCACGGCGCTGATGGGCCGGGCGGCGCTGCGCCGGCTTCGCTTGGCTCGCCGCCGGGCGGCGCCGAGCGCGGTGCAATCCACGGGATCCTGGCAAAACGTAACGACGCTTTACCGGGATGAGCCCTCCTACCGGGCACATTTTCAGGCGATCCGGGAGCGTCTCGACGGATTGTCGTTCGGAATTCTCGATCATGACGCTATGCGCAGCTGTATTGACGAGCATCTGGACGGCCGGGCAAAGCACACGAAATTGCTGCGTCAGTTGCTGACCCATGATGCCTGGGTGCGGACCTTCGGAATCGACTCCTCCGTTGCGACGGTGGGCTCATGACGCGCTCCTATCGTCTCCGCGTCGATCCCGGCGCGGCCGCTTTTCAACCCGAAATCGACTATGTCCTGTCGGTGCTTGAGCGCCACTACCCATTGCGCCGGGTCGGTCCGGAACAAACCGACGCGCCGGTCCTGCATTACGGCGCGGCCCAGGACAGTGCCGATGTTGCCGTGCCGGGCGTGTTGTTTCCGGGCAATGTCGAGGTGCGCCGGGCGGACGGCATTTTTTTGTTGCCCGGCGCGGTGGAAGGTTTTCTGGCGGCGGATGGCGGGCTGTTGCCGGCGGCGCCGGATCGGGGCGACCCGGGCGGCGCCCTTTCCTATGACGCCATCGGATTGGCCTTTCTCATGCTGTCACTGATTGAGGAGCGCAATTGTCCGGCGCTGGACCGCTATGGCCGCTATCCCGCGGCACGGACATTTGCGGTGCGTGCCGGGCTGCATGGCGTGCCTCTGGCGGATCGGGCGCTGGAGGATATCGCGCGCCGGCTGCTGCACCCGGCGGCGCCGTCTCATGTCAGCACCTATGAGGTCGTGCCGACCCATGATGTCGATCGGCTGAAGGCCTATCATTGGCTTCATGAACCGCTCAGATACGCCCTCGGCGATACCTTGAAGCGTGGCCATCCGGTGCGCGGGTTGCGCCGCCTTTCGGCCTATGGCGCCGGCCAGCCCGGGCGCAGTTTCGAATGGCTGATGGGCCTCTCGGAGCGGCACGGCCTGACCAGCCATTTTTATTTTATGGCGTCCAGTCACAACTCGATGGACAGCACCTATGCGCGCCATTGGCCGGCGCTGATGCGGCGCATGGCCGAGCGCGCGCGCGGGCGCGGGCACGAGGTCGGTTTTCATCCCGGTTTTATGTCGTTTGACGATGCCGCCGAATGGCGGCGCCAGAAGGCCGATCTGGAGCGAATAATCGGCGGCCATGTCAGCGAGGGCCGGCACCATGTGCTGCGCTATGCCGCCGACACCACACCCCGCCTGTGGTCGGATGCCGGCATGGCCGTCGATCACACGCCGTCCTTTCCGGAAGTGTCGGGATTTCGCACCGGTTCGACACGGCGCTACCCGGCGTTCGACCTTTGCCGCCGGCGGCCGCTGGAGGTCGATCTATGTTCAACGGCGGTGATGGAGTTCAGTTTGTTCGGCGGCAAATATCGCGACCTCAATGTCGAGCAGGCACTCGCCGCATGCCGGCCATTGATTGCCGCGTGCCGGCGCTACGGCGGCCGCTTTGTCATTCTGCAGCACACCGGCGTCGCCGCGCCGATCGTCAGAACCTTCTATGAGCAGTTGCTCGAGGAGGCGGTTTGAGCGCCGAGGGTGCCGAAAAATTTTCGCTCGACGCCTATCGGCAATTGCTGACGGATCTAACCGGGCAGGGCTATCGCACCGTCGGATTCGATGCCCTCGACCCGGCGTCGCGGCATTTGGTGCTGCGTCATGATGTCGATATCAGTCTCACGCTTGCCGTTGAACTTGCCGAAGCCGAGCATGCGCTCGGCTACGCGTCGCACTATTTCGTGCTCGTCACCTGCGAACAATATAATCCCGCCACCCAGGCCGGCCGCGATGCTCTCGCACGGATTGCCTTTCTCGGCCATCGCATAGGCCTGCATTTTGACGCGGCGCTCGAATGCGCGGAGCCGCTGGAGCAACGGGCAGCCTCGGAGATATGCTATTTGTCGGCGTTGGCCGGTACTCCGGTATCGATGCTGAGTTTTCACCGGCCGGCACGGCGGTGGATCAACAATCCGGCAAGCCTGGCGGGATTGCCGCATACCTATCAGCCGATATATTTCAGCGAAATCGGCTATTGCTCGGATTCGCGCGGCGGCTGGTGGCGCGGTGCGCCGTTGGCGCATGATGCCGTCAAATCAGGCACGGCGCTGCAATTATTGACCCATCCGGCCTGGTGGGTCGACGCCCACCGCCCGCCGGCCGAGCGGCTGGCCGATCACCTCGAGCGGCGGCGCCAGGAATTGACGCGCGATCTCAACGCCAATGTCGTTATTCCCCATGATGAGGATAAATAGTTATATGACACGCATTGCAGTCATCGGTGTCGGTTATTGGGGCCGCAATCTGGTGCGGAATTTCTCGGCGCTCGGCGTTCTTGCCAGCGTTTGCGAACCCCATGACGAAGCGCGCGCAATGGTGCGCCAACAATATCCGGCTGTAAGCGCTTTTGAGCGGCCCGAAGCGGTGTTCCGCGATAGCGATATCGATGGTGTGGTTATCGCGACGCCGGCCGAAACGCACGGTTCGCTGGCGCGCCAGGCGCTCGATGCGGGCAAGCATGTTTTTGTCGAAAAGCCTCTTTGCCTCGATGTGGCGGAGGCCAAATCGCTCAAAAGGCTGGCTGATGAAAAGGGTCTGGTCCTGATGGTCGGGCATCTGCTGCTTTATCATCCGGCTTTTCGGGCGCTGTTTGAAAGTGCCGAGAACGGGGATTTGGGCGAGCTGCGCTATATCTACTCCAACCGTTTGAGCCTGGGGAAAATAAGGCGCGAGGAAAATGCGCTATGGTCTTTCGCGCCGCATGACATATCGATGATATTGCAGTTGGCCGGTGGCATACCGCGGCGGGTCATTGCCACCGGCGCCAACTATTTGACCGACGGCGTGGCGGATACGACACTTTCGCATTTGGTCTTCGGCGGCAATCTCCAGGCACATATATATGTATCCTGGCTCCATCCCTTTAAGGAACAGAAGCTTGTCGTTGTCGGGGAAGAGGCGATGATCGTTTTCGATGACACCAAGGAGCCGGCTGAAAAATTGCTCCTGTACCGGCACCGGGTGGGCTGGGACGGGGTGATTCCGATTGTCTCCAAGGCAGCGCCCGAGCCCATCGCCTTCTCCGACAGCGAGCCGCTGCGCAACGAATGCCAGGCATTCCTTGATGCCATCGAAGGAAATTTGCGGCCGCCCTCCGATGCCGCCGAAGGTATTCGTGTTCTCAGGGTGCTCGAGGCTTGCCAGCAGTCGATCTTGCAGGGCATGGCGGTGGGTTTGGGAGCCTGAGGATGTCAGACATTTTCATCCATCCGAGCGCCATCGTCGATGACGGCGCCGTGCTGGGCGCGGGCTGCAAGGTCTGGCATTTCTGCCACCTGCTTTCCGGCAGCCGCATCGGTGACAATTGCATTCTTGGTCAGAATGTGATGGTCGGGCCGGATGTCGTCATTGGCTCGGGCTGCAAGGTTCAGAACAATGTCTCTATTTATAAGGGCGTCACTTTGGAGGACGATGTTTTCTGTGGCCCGTCCTGCGTGTTCACCAATGTTCTCACACCGCGCGCTTTCGTCGAGAGAAAGCACGAGTTCCTTCCCATCCTGGTAAAGAAGGGCGCCACCATCGGCGCCGGCGCCGTGATCATTTGCGGCGTGACGATCGGCGAATTCGCCATGATCGGCGCCGGCGCGGTGGTCACCCGGGACGTCTCGGCGAATGCGCTCATGCTCGGAAATCCGGCGCGCCGGACGGGCTGGGTGTCACACTCGGGCGAAGTGCTCGGCGAAGATTTGGTGTGCCCGCGCGGCGGTGAACAATATGAAGAATCAAACGGCCAACTCTTTCTCAAAGGATGACCAGCGTGAACATCCCGTTTATTGACCTGAAGGCCCAATATGCACGTCTCAAGCCGGAAATAGATGCCGGCATTGAGCGCGTTCTGGAGCATGGCCGATTTATTCTCGGACCCGAAGTGGGCGAGTTTGAAGCGGCGTTGGCGGCGCATGTCGGTGTGGCGCATGTGGTGAGCTGCGCCAACGGTACCGACGCGCTCACCCTGGCGCTGATGGGCGAGAATATTGGCCCGGGCGATGCCGTGTTTATCCCCGGCTTCACCTTTACCGCGACCGCCGAGACGGTGCTGATGGTCGGCGCCGAGCCGGTGTTTGTCGATGTCGGCGGCGAAAATTTTCTTATCGATCACGCCGATCTGGAGCGCAAGATAGCAGCCGTAAAGACGGCCGGGAGCCTGGCGCCGCGCGCCGTTATACCGGTCGATCTCTTCGGTCTGCCGGCGGATTACGAGGCGCTCGCAAAAATTGCCGCCGCACATGATCTGTTCCTGCTCGCCGTCGCCGCTCAAAGCATGGGCGCGCAATTTCGCGGCCGTGCCGTCGGTGCGCTGGCGCCGGCGACGGTCAGCAGTTTCTTTCCGGCCAAGCCGCTCGGCTGTTACGGCGATGGCGGCGCGCTCTTTACCGATGATGCGGCGCGCGCCGCGTTATGGCGTTCGCTGCGCGGACATGGCACGGGCGATGCCAAATATGATGTCGTGCGTATCGGCATGAATTCGCGGCTCGATACGCTTCAGGCGGCGGTGCTGCTGGCCAAGCTGCCGGGATTCTCGGCCGAAATTGAAGCGCGCGAAAAGGTCGCGAAATATTATGACCGGCATCTGCCTGCCGCCGTCGCGCGGCCGGGGCGCATGGCGGGCAGCGACAGCGCCTGGGCGCAATACACCATCCAGGTGGCGAATCGCGATGGCCTGGCCGCGGCGCTTCGAGAGGCCGGAGTTCCGACCGCCATTCACTATCCCCGACCACTGCATTTGCAACCCGCCTATCTTCGCCATGGCGGCGGCCCGGGGTCGCTTCCGGTGAGCGAAAAGCTGGCCACCCGGGTTCTCAGCCTGCCCATGCATCCCGATATGGATGAAGCCACGAGCAGGCACATTTGCCAGGCGATTGCGCGCCATCTCTAAATGCGTCGTGCATAACGCCGTGCTCGAGACGGGCGCATGAGCGAAAAGACGAATTCCGCCATTCTTTTCCTCGACGGTGATAGCGGGCGCGGCGGCGCCTCCCGTTCGCTCAGCTTCATGGCGCAGGAACTCAAGAATAACGGCTACGATCCCGTCATTATCGTCCAGCCGGCAAACCCTCTAATCGAGACTTACCGGGAACTCGGTATCGAGTTCGCCGTCGTGCCGCAGCTTCCCACCTTTCGCCCGGCGGAACGCAAAATTTGGTTCGCCTTCCTGCGTTTTCTGTGGCGAATGAGAAGAGCGCGCAGCCTGCGCAAGGCGATATACGCAATTGCCGAAAAACATCGAGTAATTGCCGTACATGCCAACCACGAGAATATTTCACTGTTCGGGATGATCGTCGCGAAATGGCTGGCCGTTCCGTTGATTTGCCACATCCGGACCCAGCTCGTTCCGACATCCTGGGCCGGCTGGCTTTACCGCAGGATTGCCGCCAGGGCGGACGCTATCATCTGTATCGCCGATCCTGTTCGCAGCCATTTCGAAGCGCTGGCGGGCATCGCTGCCGAATCCCTGCCGCTTTATATCGTTCACAATTTTGCAACGGGGCGGGAGCGCGCGAATTCAGACGCCGAAGTTGCGCGGCTCGACACCAGGGAAGGTGCCATCAGCGTCATTTCCCTGAGCAATTTTTCGCCCAATCGGGGTGTCGATCAGATTGTCGATGTTGCCCTTTCACTCAGGAAATTGGGCCAGGAGAATTTTCTTTTCCTGCTGTGCGGAAAACCCGCCAACACCAAAGGCGGCTCGGGCAAACAAGACCCCTATTATGAAAACCTTCGTCAACGGGTGCGCGATTGTCAGCTCGAGGACATGATTCACTTTCCCGGCTACGTGACTCGACCGATCGATGCCTTGGCCCAGTGCGATGTGCTTATCAGACTAACCCGCTTGATGCCGTCCCCGTGGGGCCGGGATATCATCGAGGCCATGCTGTCGGGCCTGCCCATCGTGACGCTCGGTGAATATGAAGGATTCGTCTCGAACGGGGTGAACGGCTTTGTCGAGCGCAGCTTTTCAGCCGATACCATCGCCGCCCATTTGATCGCGCTTCGCGATCAACCGGAGTTGCGCCAACGAATGGGACAGGCATCCCTGGAGCGCGTCAATCTGCTGTTCAACCCCAAAGCCAACTGCGCCAAGTTGGCGGCGATATACACCAGCCTTGCCGGCGACAAAGCCTGATGATCGAAATCAGCGACAATCAGAACCGAAAAAACGATTATCGGTCGGACAGGGAATCGAAATCCTGGCTGAATTTGATCAATGAAAGACTTGAGGAGCATCCGGCAAAAGGCAGGCGCCCCGAAGCACCCATACTCTTCGTTACCGGTTCCCCGCGCAGCGGAACGACGATCACCGCGCAGGCCTTGTGCCGGTTTCTCGATGTCGGTTTCATCGACAACCTCGCCGCAAAATTTTGGAAGGCGCCGGTGACGGGCCTGCGTCTTTCACAAGCCACCTTTGGCGCCGATCGGACGAGTTGCCTTTCATCGCAATATGGACGCACCGAGGGTAGCGACATCCACGGCTTCCATTATTTTTGGATGGAACAGCTCAAATTGGACAATGCCGATTCTCTGTTTTCCAACCCGCGATCGCGCGGCGTCGATTGGGATGGAATTTGTGCCCACATAGCCATGATGCAAAGCGAGGCGGGCAAACCCTTCCTGTTCAAGGGATACTACCCTTCCTATTTCATGGCTGACGTCTGCCGCAACATTCCCAATTCGGTATTTATCATCACCGACCGCGACCCCTTGCCCCAGGCCCTGTCCATTCTGGAAGCACGCGAGAGAATCCTCAAGGATCCCGGCATGTGGTGGAGTATGATTCCACCGAATGTGGAGGTCTTGATCGGCGCCCCGCTTGAGGATCAGATCATTGGGCAAATTCTCGGCATCAACGGGTATTTCCGCGATCAGATTGCCCGGGCTGGCGGTTCCGTACGCTATCTTTATGTGAAGTATGAGGAGCTTGTCGACAATCCTGCCAAGACGCTCGCGCGGATACATGAGCGCGTGGCGGCATTGACCGGGATGGAGATAGGAACCCGTGCAACAGTGCCGGTGATTGAACCCCGCAAGGCGCTCGATCGCGAAAATCCCTGGCTCAAGAAATTCGCCGAAAAACTCGCCCTTGCGGAATATATGCGGGCAGAGGATTGACGATTCGCGTCACCATCCACCAGCCCAATTATCTGCCCTGGCTGGGCTATTTCGAAAAGATCCAGCGCACCGACGTTTTCGTTTTTTTCGACAACGTCCAAATGCCGATGAACAAAAGCTTTGTCACGCGCAACCGCATCAAGGGGTCGAACGGCCCGCAATGGTTGACGGTTCCGGTATTGAAAGGCGGCGCAGCCAAATCCATTGCCGAGGCGAAAATCGCCGACTCACTTTGGCACAGAAAACATCTGAGGACTTTGCGAACCGTTTACCAGAATTCCCCCTGGCGCGATGCCGTAATCGAGCGGTTGTCGCCAATCATGGAAAGCGGCCACACAAACATTGCCGATCTCAATTGCGCCCTCGTCACGGAAATCAGTTCCGTCCTTGGCCTGAGCGAGCGCACATTTCTCCGGGCCAGCGAGATGGGCCTGGCCGCGAAAGGGGCCGAGAGCATTTTCGAAATCCTGGAAAAAACGGCGGCGACGGTCTACCTGACGGGACGGGGAGCGGGTTCCCGGCGCCACCTCAACGCCGATAAATTCTCGGATATGGGCGTGGCCGTCGAATATATGTCGACCGATTTTTCCAAATACCCACAGGGAAACCTTCCCTTTGAAGCCAAATTATCGATTATCGATGCCGTGATGAATGTCGGTCCAGAAGGCGTGATCGAATTAATCGGGAACGGGCGATAGCCGGCGTTTTGCCGCCTGAATTAGGTTCCATAATGGAACGTCAATGGTCGAGATAGTTTTAGGGTCCATGTTCAAAAGGCACAGCGCTTTCGCGTGAGCAGGCGCGTCGCTTTTGTCTTGCCTTCATTCGCCGGCGGCGGCGCCGAGCGGGTCATGCTGCAACTGCTTGGCGGGCTCGACCGCGCGCAATTCCAGCCCTCGCTGATCGTTTTGACGAGAGAAGGGCCGCTTGGCGATTTATTGCCTGAGGATGTGCCGCTCACCGATTTGGCGCGCCCGCGCCTGCGCCACGCCTTGCCGGCACTCATCGGCGCCATCCGCCGGCTGCGCCCGCGCGCCGTGGTCTCCTCCTTGGGCTATGTCAATTTATCCCTCATCGCCTGCCGTTACTTGCTGCCGTTCGGCACCCGCATCGTCGTGCGCGAGGCGAATATGCCATCGCTGAGCTTACCGGCTGGTCCCCGGCCCGGTCTCATGCGCTGGCTTTACCGGCGCTATTATCCACGCGCCGATGCCGTCATCTGCACCTCGCATCTGATGATGGGGGAAATGTCGGGCAGCATCGGCGTGGCGCATACGCGCCTGCACCTGTTGCCGAACCCGGTTGACGCGGCGGCGCTCCGCGCCGAGATAGGTACCTTGCCCGCGGCTGAGGGGAATGTGGTCCGTTTCATTGCCGCCGGCCGCCTCACCCGGCAAAAGGGTTTTGATCGGTTGGTAGAAGCGTTCGCCAATCTGCCCGGTGAATGCCGACTCACCATATTGGGCGAAGGCCCTGAGCGTGTGGCGCTGGAAGCGTTGCGCGACAGGCTCGGGCTGGGCGATCGCATTCATATGCCGGGTTTTGCGGACAATCCCTGGCCGCATTTTGCCGCCGCCGATGCCTTCCTGCTGCCGTCGCGCTGGGAGGGCATGCCCAACGCCGCGTTGGAAGCGCTGACCTGCGGCACGCCGGTGATCGCCACACCGGAATCCGGCGCCATCGCCGAGATCGCCTCGGCGGCGCCGGCGGGCGCCGTAACGATGGCCGCCTGGGGTGACGGTTTCGCCACTGCCATGATCAATATCTGTGCCGACGAAGAGAAGAGACCGAGGCCGAGCTTGCTCCCGCCCGGCCATGAGCCCGCCGCCGTTGCCCGGCGCTTCGAGAATATCCTGCGGCAGCTATGTTAGGCGCTGCTCCTGCGGGCGACCAACACCAGGCCGGCGACCGCCAAATCTTCATCCGCCATGGCTTTGAATTTCTCGGAGAGGCGCGGGCGGATGGCGCGGACGCATTCAAGCGCCCGCAATTTGGCGCCGTTGTCGAGTTGCGCCCAGGCGGCGGGGTCGAATTCTTCGCTGACCCCGGCGAGGCGGCTGATGGTGATGCCGCCGCTCATGCCGGAATGTTGGAGCCACTCGCGATAGGCGCCGATAAGCACCCGGTTGGGCCGCCCCGCGCCCCGGGTCATGCGGCGGTGAAGGCCGTCCCCGACGGTGAGCAGCGTCAGCGGGTGATGGCCGGAAAACATGCCGTGATCGCGCAGATCGATGCGGTGGATCATGATGCCGCCCGGCTTGAGGCTGCGCTCCATACCGTCGAGCGCGGCGAGCGGATCGTAGAGATGCTCCATCACGGCGCGGCTGAGGATGGCGTCGAAACGCAGACCACTATCGTGGAAGAACGCCTCGGCCGGTTCGCCGGCGTGGTAGGTGAGGTTTTTGATCGTTTCCTCGGCCGGCACGCCCTCGAACAGATGGCCGAGGCCATGGCGCTCGGAAAGGGCGCTATAGATGCGGCGCTGCGCCTCGGCGTCGCGCCGCGAAACCCAGCGGTCGATGGCGTGAACATGGCCGGCGCCGGCGCCGAGGATACGCAGCGCCACGGCGAAACTGTCGCCCGGGCCGATCTCGGCGACGCTGCCGCTGAAATGCGTGACGCCGCCATAGGCGAGGTAATCGCCGTAGACGCGCTCGACATAGCGAAGCGAGGCGGCGATATCGAGACCGTAATGACGCGCGCCAGAGCCGGTTTCCAGCCGGCCCGCCGCGAGGCGGCGGCGCGCCCGCCAGTCGTCATAGAGATAATAGGCGCATGTCAGCGCCACGCTGCGCTTGATGAGGGCGCGGAATGTCATGTTCGGGCGATCCCCGCTGATTCGATATGACGGTAGCCGAACGAGGCGTCCGCGTCATGCATGTCATTACCGGGCTCGACACCGGCGGCGCCGAGAGCCAACTGGCGCTTCTCGCCGCGGCGCGCAAAGAAGCCGGCGCCGAGGATATGGTGGTCAGCCTGATTCCCGGCGGGGCGCTGCGCCGGCGCCTGGAGAAGGCCGGCGTGACGGTGCGCGATCTCGGCATGCGGCGCGGCCGGCCCAGCCTTGCCGGCCTGTTGCGCCTCCGATCCCTCATTCGCCGCACCAGGCCCGGCATCGTTCAGAGCTGGATGTATCATGCCGACCTCACCGCCGCCTTCGCGCTGCGCTGGTCCGGCCGGCGCCGGCAAACGCCGCTCATCTGGGGGATTCGCTGCTCCGACATGTTGCTCGCCGATTACGGCCTCGGGCTTCGCTGGACGGTGCGCATGTGCGCGCGCTATTCGCATCTCGCCGATATGGTGGTGGCCAATTCCGAAGCCGGTTTGCAGGTGCATCGTGATCTGGGATACCGGCCGCGCCTCAGCCGCGTCATCGACAACGGCATCGATACCGGGCGCTTCCGCCCCGACGCGGTGCTCCGCGCCGAAGTTCGTGCCGAGTTCAACATTGGCCCCGACGTGCCGCTCGTCGCCCATGTGGCGCGCGTCGATCCGATGAAGGATCATGACACACTGCTCGCGGCGATGCGCGATGTGCCGGATGTCGAGCTGCTGCTGATCGGCCTCGGTACCGAAAAGCTGGCCGGGCGCCCGGGCTGGCACGGTCTCGGGCGGCGCGACGATGTCGCCCGCCTGCTTAGCGCCTGCGATCTGATCGTCTTGAGCTCGGCTTACGGCGAGGGGTTTTCCAATGCGCTGGCCGAGGGCATGGCGGCGGGCCTTGTGGCGGTCGCCACTGATGTCGGCGACGCCGCGCGCATCGTCGGCGAGGCCGGGCGCATCGTGCCGCCCGGCGATGCCAGGGCGCTGGCCGAAGCCATTCGCGGACTCGCTTTCGAGCCGCCCGACGTTCGCGCCGAGCGTTGCATCGCGGCGCGCCGCTCGATCGAGGAGCGCTTTTCCGTGGCCGCAAATCTCGCCGCCTTTGAGCGCCTCTATGCGTCACTGGCATAGGCTCGGGCGGGCCTGAGAGCATGTGCGGCTTCGCCGGCCAGACCGCCTTTGGCGGCATCGACCGCGCGGCGCTGGCGCCGCGCCTCGGCGCCGCGCTTGAGCGCTTGCGCCCGCGCGGCCCGGACAGCAAGGCAAGTTGGTTCGATGGGCGCTGCGCCCTCGCCAATACGCGGCTCGCCGTCCAGGATCTGAGCAGCGCCGCCGCGCTGCCGATGCAGGCGCATGGGTTGGTGGTCGCCTATAACGGCGAGATTTATAATTTTCGCGAATTGCGCGCCGAATTAATGGCGGCGGGCCATGCCATCGCCAGCTCTGGCGATACCGAAGTTCTGCTCGCCGGCTGGCGCCACTGGGGCGAGGGATTACTGCCGCGCCTGGCCGGCATGTTCGCCCTGGCGCTGTGGGACGCGGCAAGATCCGAGCTGATCCTGGTGCGCGACCGCCTCGGCAAGAAGCCGCTACTCTACAAAGCCGAAAGCGGGCGCTGCACTTTCGCCTCGGAGCTGGCGGCGCTGGAGACCCTGCTGGAAAGCACGCCGCCTCTCGATCAACAGGCGCTGAGGATGCTGTTCACGCTGCGCTACGTGCCCGAGCCGCTCTCCATAGCCGAGGGCGTGCGCAAATTGCCGGCCGGCCATTTGGCGCGGGTGACGGCGGCCGGCGTCGAGGAACGGCGCTGGTACGATCCATTCGCCGGGCGCCCGCCGATCTACAGCGATCCGGCACGGGCCGAGCACGACCTGGTCGAGCGTTTCGACGACGCCGTGCGTCGCCGACTGATCTCCGATGTGCCGCTCGGCGTGTTTCTCTCGGGCGGTATCGATTCGGCGCTGGTGGCGGCGTCGATGACGCGCGCCGGCGAGCGCGTGCGCTCCTTCACCGTCGGCTTTGCCGGTGCGGCGGACTATTACGAGGAACGCCCCGCCGCCGAGCGCGTGGCGCGCCATCTCGGCACCGAACATGAGGCGATCGAAATCTCACCGCAAGACGCTCAGGCGGCGCTCGAAGCGGTGTTTCTCGGCCTCGACGAGCCGTTCGCCGATTCTTCCGCCGTGCCGACATATCTCCTCGCCCGCGAGACGCGCCGCCACGTCACGGTGGCGCTTTCCGGCGATGGCGCCGATGAGGTGTTCGGCGGCTACCGAAAATATCAGGGCGAGCTGATGGCGGCGCGCTACCGGGTGCTCCCAAAGCTGCTGAGAAGCGGTTTGATCGAGCCCCTGGCGGCGGCGTTGCCGGAGCGCAAGTCGAGCCCGCTGCTGGAGCGCGCCAGGCGTCTGCGCCGTTTTACCCGCCATGCCGGCAAGAATGCGGTGGGCCGCCAGGCCGGCTGGATGCGCCTGATGGACGCGGATGAATTGGCGCGTCTGTTCGCCCGGCCCGACAGCGCGCCGGACTTAGAGCGGATGGTGGCTGAGCTGCGCCAAGAGGCCGGCGAGGGTGATCCGCTCAACGCCATGCTGCATGCCGATACCCGTCTCGGCCTGGCAGGCGATATGCTGGTCAAGAGCGACCGCATGAGCATGGCCAACAGCCTCGAAGTGCGCTGCCCGTTTCTCGATCACCGCGTCGTCGAATGCGCCGCCGCCATGCCGGGAGCGTTTAAACTGGCGCCGGGAGAGGGCAAGCGGGTGCTGCGCCGCGCCTTTGCCGGGCGGCTGCCGAAGGAGGTGTTCGAAGTGCCCAAAAAAGGCTTCGAAATTCCCATCGCCGAATGGCTTACCGGCCCGCTCGACGAGCTGACGCGGCGCAGTCTCGATGATCGAAGGTTGCAACGTCAAGGAATATTCAACCCGAAACAGCCGCGCCGCTGGTATGCCGACCTCAAGGCGGGACGGCGCGATTCATCGGAGAAGCTGTGGACGCTGATCGCTTTTCAGGCATGGTGCGAGAATTTCCGCCCCGGCCTTGCCGCCTAGCGGCTAGCATGGCTACTTTCTAGCTACTATAGCCAATGAAAATCTGCCAGCTCTGCGCCGTCGATTTCACGCTCTACCATTTCATCCTGCCGCTCATGCGGGCCGAGCAGGCGGCCGGGCATGAGGTGGTCGGCGTGTGCTCGGACGGCGTCTGGCTCGACAAGGTCGGGGCCGAGGGCTTGCGCACGGTGGCGCTTCCCATCGCGCGCAACCTCAATCCGCTGCGCCACTGGGCGAGCTATCGCCGCCTGGTGCGCCTGTTCCGCGAAGAGCGCTTCGATATGGTGCATGTGCACACCCCCATCGCGGCGCTGCTCGGCCGCCTGGCGGCGCGCCGCGCCGGTGTCGGGCGCATCGTCTATACCGCGCACGGCTTCTATTTCCATGAGCGCATGGCGCCGTGGAAGCGGGCGCTCTTCGTCGCGCTTGAGAAATGGGGCGGGCGCCATACCGATTTTCTGTTCACCCAGGCCGAGGAGGACGCCGAGAGCGCGCGCCGTCTCGGCCTGTGCCGGGGCGGCGTCATCGAGGCGATCGGCAACGGCGTTGATCCGGCACGCTTTTCGCCGCCCGCCGGCGGCGTCTCGGACGCGCGGGCCGGGCTGCGCGCCGAGTTGGACACAGCGGAGGATGCCGTCGTGGTCATGATGACCGGGCGCATGGTGGCGGAAAAAGGCTACCCGGAACTGTTCGCCGCCATGGCCGGCCAGGACGCCATCCTGTGGGCCGCCGGCGAACGGCTGGCCAGCGATCACGCCGCGAGTGTGAGCAGCGCCGCGCCGCCGGCCAATGTGCGCCTCCTCGGGCATCGCCGCGACGTGCCGGATTTGCTGCGCGCCGCCGATATCTTCACCCTGCCCTCGCACCGCGAAGGCATGCCGCGTTCGATCATCGAGGCGATGATGGTCGGTCTGCCGGTGATCGCCACCGATATCCGCGGCGCCCGCGAGGAAGTGGTGGCCGGCGAAACCGGCCTCCTGGTACCGGTCGCCGATAAAATCGCGCTGGCGGGCGCGATTCGCGAGCTCTCCACCGACCCCGAGCGGCGCCGGCGAATGGGCGCGGCGGGGCGCCGCCGGGCGCTCGAACTCTATGACGAGGCCGAAGTCATCCGGCGCCAGATGGAGCGCCTCGGTCTCGCCTGAGGGCGCCAAAAACTGCCACGTCACCCTTGCCGTCTGGAGAAGTCGGAACTAGAGCGGATTCAATTTAATCCGGTTCATATCCGGCTGCGGTGAAGAAATTTTGACATTGGGTGGGTGTGAAGTCGTCGATGATCTCGGCGATGATCTGCCATAGCTCGTCTATGGTGCGCGCGGCGGCCTCTCGCA
>PVBE011595360.1_pt1 | contig 35087 bp, 29 predicted proteins | sample 1631181 | NCBI WGS metagenome assembly PVBE01 (sample SAMN08397723, study PRJNA350692) | Marine metagenome, whole genome shotgun sequencing project. | isolation source: water | place: Pacific Ocean | collected 2012-04
CCCTTGCTCCCGAAGCAAGTGCGCTACCAGACTGCGCTACGCCCCGATATCAGTGGCTCTCGCGGCCATGCCCTCCGCAGCTCGGGAACGAATCACCGCGATGGCTTCGCGATAATCCGGCTGCCGGAAGACCGCCGAACCGGCCACGAAAACGTTGGCTCCGGCTCGAGCGACCTCGAAAGCGGTGGCGGCTTTTATACCGCCGTCTACTTCGATGTCAACTGAGAGGCCCTGTCGATCCAGGGTCTGCCGAAGGGCCTCCACCTTTGGTACGACGGCGGGGATGAAGGCCTGTCCGCCAAAGCCCGGGTTGACCGTCATCAGCAGCACCAGGTCGATGTCCTCGAGCACGTAGTCGAGGACCGACAGCGGCGTGTGCGGGTTCAGGCTGACGCCGACCTTCGCGCCGGTCGCACGCACGACCTGGACGGTCCGGTGCAGGTGGTGGGTCGCCTCGGCGTGGACCGTGATGAGGTCGGCGCCGGCGTCGCGGAAGTGCGGCGCGTAGAAGTCCGGGTCGGTGATCATCAAGTGCACGTCGAAGCACTTCGAGCTCGCGTCACGGATGGCCTTCACGACGACCGGACCGAAGGTCAGGTTCGGCACGAAGTGGCCGTCCATCACGTCGATGTGGATCCAGTCGGCCCCGGCGGCGTCCACCGCGGCGACCTCTTCAGACAGGCGCCCGAAGTCGGACGCGAGGATGGACGGAGCGATCTTGGGCATCGTCTCTACCTCTGGAACGCGGTGACGTCGCCGAGCCCGACCCGGATGACCTCGGGCTCGTCCTCGCAGGTCAGGTCGACCACGCTGGACACGCCGCCGGGGACGTCGCCACCGTCGAGCACGGCCGCGAGGCCATGACCGAACACTGATTCGGCCCACCAGGGGTCGTTGATCGGCTCGTCGGAGCTCGGGTCGATGGCGGTCGTCACGATGAGCGGCCCGCCGACGGCTTCGACGATGGCCTGCGGGACCCCGTGGTTGGGGACGCGCACGCCGATTCGCTTCCGCTTGTCGCCGATCATCCGCGGCAGGGCGCGATTCGCCTCGAGGATGAAGCAGAACGGACCCGGCAGGTAACGCCGCATGATGCGGAACGCGCGGTCGTCGACCATCGCGAATTCACTGACCTGGCGGATGTCGCGGAAGATGAGGGCCAGGGGCTTTTTCTGGTCGAGGTTGCGCAGCGCCATCAGCTTCTGGACCGCGACCTTGTGGCCCGGCAGGCACGCCAGCGCGTAGGTCGTGTCCGTCGGGATCGCCACCACGCCGTCGTCGCGCAGGAACGTCAGGACGCGCTCGATGCGGTAGGGCGAGGGGTAGCGCCCGTCCATCTGGAGGATCACGGGGCGAGCGCCTCCTCGACGACGCCGGGCAACGCGATCTCCGGATCCTCGACCCGGCGGCGGTACAGCAGCGCGGTGCGCCCGATGACCTGGGCCACGTGGGCGCCGGTCTGCTCGGCGAGCTCAGTGGGCGCGGTCTTGCGGTCGATCGGCGACTCGCTGCTGACGCTGATTTTGATCAGCTCATGCTGCTCGAGCGCGTCGGTGGTCGCGGCGACGAGACCGTCGGTCATCCCGGCCTTGCCGACCTGGACGATCGGCTTGAGGTGGTGGCCGAGCGCACGCAGCGCCCGGCGCTGGGCACCTGTGATGCGGATCGGGTTCTTTGGGGGCGCTGACATGGCGGCGGATATTGCCCGCGCGACCCTCCAGCGGCAAGGGAAACGGCGGTCGACCTGACCGGAGGACGCTGTCAGCGGCGGCGGCGACGCCTGCGAAGCGCGAGCGGAAGCAGCCACCAGAGGCCGGGCAGCGCGGGGCCGCCGAATCCGCATCCGCAGCCGTCGTCGCCCGGCGAGCCCGCCCCGCCTTCGCCGCCGTCCACGCCGCCGTCCGCGTTCACGCCCGGGAGACCGCCGCTCCCATCACCGTGGCCGCACTGCCCGCGGTGGCAAATCGCGCCCTCCGGGCAGGTCACGCGGTTGCAGTCGTCTTCGACGCAGGCACCTGCTTCGCAGATGTGGCCCGGGCCGCAATCCACCTCGTAGCAGGGGTCCTCGACGCACGCGCCGCCCTCGCACACCTGCGGGTAGGGGCAGACCACGCGCGCGCAATCGTCGAGCTCGCAGCCGCCGTTGACGCAGGCCTCGCCGTCGGGGCAACGCATGCCCAGGCAGTCGTCGAAGCAGTTGCCGTCCACGCAACCCTGACCCACGGCGCAATTCGCGTTGGCGCACGGGTCGTCCTCGCAGGCCCCGTTGACGCAGCGCTGGCCGGCCTCGCAACCGACCCCGTCGTGGCAGTCCTGCTTCACGCACTCGCCGACCGCGCAGTACGTGCCGTCGGGGCAGGGGATGTCCGTGCAGGGGTCGGCGCACTCGCCGTCCTGGCAGACCCACCCGTCGGGGCAGTCCGTGTTGCGGCAGATCGTCAGGCAGAACCCGCGTACGCACACCCGGTTGTTGGTGCACTCCCCGTTCTCGCAGGGCTCGGCACACTCACCGTTGAGGCACGCGTCGTCGCCCTGGCAGAGGTCGCCGCCGTCGTCGTCTCCATCGCAATCGTTGTCGATGTTGTCGCAGACCTCGGCGCGGTCCGGGCCGCAGAACGCGCACGCGTTGGCCACGCCCTCGTCGACCGTCCCGTCGCAGTCGTTGTCGGCCGCGTCGCAGACCTCCTGCATCGCCTCGGTCGCGCCGGCGCAGTCGAGTCGCCCGTTCTCACAGCGCCAGGCGCCGCCCTCGCACGCGCCCTCGTCGTCACCGCACGCCTCGCCGTCCTCCGGGAACGTCTCGTCGATCTGCCCGTCGCAGTCGTCGTCGAGCCCGTTGCACACCTCGACCGGCGGCTCACCGCAGAGGCCGCAGTTGTTGACGACGCCCTCGTCGACCCGGTTGTCGCAGTCGTCGTCCGCGTCGTTGCAGACCTCCGCCTCGGGGGTGCAATCGCACGCCGGGCAGTCGTTCGAGTGCTCGTCGATCGCGTTGTCGCAGTCGTCGTCCTCGCAATTGCACACCTCGCTCGGGACATCACCGCACGCGCCGCACGCGTTCTGCACGCCCTCGTCGACCCGCTCGTCGCAGTCGTCGTCCTGGCCGTTGCAGACCTCCTCGTCCACGTCGCCGCAGGCCCCGCACGGGTTGAGCACGCCCTCGTCCGACGCGCCGTCGCAGTCGTCGTCCATCCCGTTGCAGACCTCGGCCGCCTCGTCGCCGCATGCGCCGCATCGGTTCAGCACGCCCTCGTCGACGGCTCCGTCGCAGTCGTTATCCACCCCGTCGCAGGCCTCCGGCGCCTCGTCTCCTGGCTCCACGGAGCATTCGAGCCCGTCGCCCGCCTCGTCGCAGACCAGCACGCCCTCCCGCTCGCAGGCGCCTCGGACCACGCGGCACACCTCGCCCAACCGGTCGAAGCCCTCGTCGACCTCACCGTCACAGTCGTTGTCGACCTCGTCGCAGAGCTCGCCCGGCCGGGCCTCGTCGATCGCCGCCTGCAGCGCGTCCGCGAGCCCCTGCGGGTCGTTCGCCTGATACGCCGCCCCGTTCGGATCGGGGTCTCCGTTGACGTCAATCGAGGTCCCGCCGGCGCGCGCCATCGCGTCGAGCTCGTCGACGAAGCGCGTGCCGCGGCCGAAGCCCACCACGAAGGTGCGCACCTCGTGCACCGCGCCGAGCACGTTGAGCGCCCGCAGATCCGTGGCGTGCAGGACGAGCTCATTGCGGATCAGGCCGCGCGCGATGGGGTCGTCGGCGTCGATGTCCGGGCACTGCTGGAATCCGTCGGTGAGGAGCAGCACGTAGTACGGCCGGCATGCCGCGTCGTCGTCGGTGCCGATCATCCGGACCATCTCGAACCCCGCCGAGATCATCGAATGCGTCAGAGGCGTGTACCCGTTGGCCCGCAGCTCCTTCTCGCGCGGGTAGTCCTCGGCGCCGTCCATCCACGCCAGCACCGCGTCGCGGCTCGCCGGTCCCGGCTCGACGAGCAGGTCCGCCGGGCCGCAGCCATTGGATCCGCCATCGTAGTTGGTCAGGACGATGTCGCCGTCCGGCGCGTCGCGATACTGCGCGCCCACGATGTCGTCGCCGAACCCCGGGTCGCCGCGCTCGAGCTGGCCGTAGCGCATCAACCCGAACTCGACGTCCGGCGAGTTGCGGATGACCTGGGTCAGCGCCTGCTTCGCGTGTCGCAGGCGGCTGCCGCGGTCCTCGCAGCTCCACTCGGGGTGGTCATCGCTGCCGTCCCCCTCGCAATCGGAGATGCCCTCGGCGTCCCAGAGCATCGAGCCCGAGGTGTCGAACACCACCATCACGCGTGGCGAGGTCTGGGCATGCGCGACGCCGAGCGAGACGAAGGCGATAGCGGCGAGTGGGATCATCGAGCGGGACATCAGTCGGTCTCCGAGGTCGAACCGGCGCACTCATGCACGCGGCGTACCAGCGCAGGACGCGGCTGAAAGCCCATGTTTGCGTTGTGGAGGTGGTCGCTCGCCCGCCAGCAGGTGGCAGGTGCGCTAGCCTGAGACGGCTAGTCCTCGGAGGGCTGGTCCGCGGACGCCTGCTGCGCGGACGCCTGCTCCGCGGGCGCCTGTTTCTTCAGCGCGTCGACGATACGGCGCTTTACGTCCGCTCGCTCTTCACCCTCGATGGCGAGCAGCGCGTCGGCCTCGATCAGGCGCAGGCGCGCCTCGACGTCGGCACGGTGGGCCTCGGCCACACCGTCGAGCTTGCTCTCGAGAGCGGCGTCACCGGCAAGTTCGGCGCCAGCACGCATCCTCAGGATGCGCTCCTCTTCAGCGGTCAGGCGTTCCACCTGAACCACCGTCGTGGTCGATTTTTGATCCTGCTCTTTCTTCACCACGGTACTCGAATTATTGGGTGTCCAACCCCTGCTAAGACTATTAGTTCACGCCCTCCAGGCAGGCAAATTTTCTCGTCTGACGCGCGTCAAACCGCGTAGCTGCGTTGAGGGTGATCGGCTCCACAGGGGCCCGTCCACCCCGCCTGAAGGGGGTATTCACTGACCCTTGAGGCTGTCGAGTCGCTCTCGCAGTCGTCGCTCGAACAAATGACGGTCCACGACGCCCCGCTCATCGAGCATCGCGATCAGCATCTGATGTGCCGCCGACGCCTCCTGGAGGATGGCGTAAGCACGCGCCAGCTGACCGCGCAGATGACCCACCTGGGCCTGCAGCGTCTCGATGTCGGCGTCGCTCTCGACCGACGGCAGATCGTTCATCTGCGAGACGATCGGCCCGTGCTCGAAGAGGGCCTCCTCGGCAGCCGCAGGCGAGACGGGCCGGGTGACCTGGGCGGAGGCCAGATGCTGGGTCCGCACCGTCGGCGTCGGATCACGTCGAATCTGAGCCGGCGATGGCGTCGGCGTGGGCGTGCCCGGCGCCTCGAAGTAGAAGCGGTCGACCGCCTCCGCGACTTCGCTCGCCATCGCCACCATCGGCCGGATGTCGTGCCCGGTTCGGAACCGCAGCTCGTCGAGCAGCTCGTGGTCGGCTGGATCGGCCATCGCCACCTCGAGCATGCCGGACTGCGCGTCCAGGAAGACCGGTAAGACCAGCCGTTCCCGCGCCATCGACGCCGGGATCAACTTCAGCAGCCGTTTGGGCAGCATCGCCGTGGTCGCCAGTGGCGCCACTTGCACGCCGAGCTGCGCGGCCAGCGCACCCAGGATTTGAGCTTCTGTGACGTCGCCGCGCGAGACCAGCACCTCGCCGACCCTTCGTCCGAGGAGCGCCGCCTCCGCCAGAGCAGCCTGCAGCTGTCCGGCATCGATGACCCCCTCAGCGACCAGGATCTCTCCGAGGCGCCTGCGCATGTCGCGACCTATCCCCTTCGACAGTCCGGCTACCATACCTGTTCAGTCGTCCTCACGAGACCCACCCTTGTAGCGTCGGCGCGTTGCGCGTGCGCCTTGACCTGGGTGCGTCGTCGGTGGCACTTCCGCCGCAACCGGACGGTTCGAGGGACGAGAATGGACGCTGACCAGGTACGCGAAGTGCTCAAGACGATCGGCGCCCCCGATGGTCGCGATATCGTCTCCGCGGGCATCGTCAGCGAGGTCGAGATCGAGGGCGAGGAGACCTTCGTCGTGCTGGCTTTCGACGGGGTGGACCGCAAGCTGCGGCACTCGATCGAAGACCAGGTGCGCAACCTGCTCGGTCACACGGACGGCGTCGGCGAGGTGGTCATCGAGGTCGAGACCGGCGACGTCCCCGCGCCCGGCCACAGCCACGAACCGGGCCTGTCGACCCACGGCGGCGGCCCCGCCAAGGCCCCGGCGCCCGCATCCCGCGGCGCGCTCGCTGAGGTGCAGAACATCATCGCCGTCGCGAGCGGGAAGGGCGGCGTCGGCAAGTCCACTGTGGCGGTGAACCTGGCGCTCGCCTTGAAGGCGCGGGGCGCGCGGGTAGGCCTGTGCGACCTCGACATCTACGGACCCTCGATTCCGATCCAGCTGGCCGTCGCGGGCGCCAAGCCGGAGGTCTCCTCGGACCAGAAGCGCTTCGTGCCGGTCGAGGCTTTCGGACTCAAGGTCATGTCGATCGGCTTCCTGGTGGACGACGACCAGCCCGTAATCTGGCGCGGTCCGATCGTGGCGTCGGTGGTGAAGCAATTCCTCGACGACGTGCAGTGGGGTTCGCTCGACTACCTGATCATCGACATGCCGCCCGGCACCGGCGACACCCAGCTCACCTTGAGCCAGAACGCCCCGATCACCGGCGCGTTGATCGTCACCACGCCGAGCGAGCTCGCCCTCATCGACGCGGTGAAGGGCATGCAGATGTTCCGCAAGGTCGACACGCCGGTCATTGGTCTCGTCGAGAATATGAGCCACTACCTCTGCTCGGAGTGTGGCCACCAGAGCCACCCGTTCAACAGCGGAGGCACCGCGCGCGTCATCGACCAGTTCGGCGTCCCGCTCCTGGCGAGCATCCCGATCGAGGACGAGATCCAGCGCGGTGGCGACGAGGGCAACCCGCTCATGGCTGCGCACCCCGAGAGCAAGTCCGCCGAGGCCTTCCTCGCCCTGGCAGACGCCGTGCTCGAGAAATGCCCCTACGAGGTGGTGAGCGAGCCCGACGAGAAGAAGGGCTTCCTGTCGAACCTCTTCAAGCGGTAGCGGCGTGACCCCGGCCGCGGCGCTGCTCGTCCCGGTCTTGCTGGCTCCGGTCGGCCTGGAGACGCGCGCCGACGGTGAGCAGCTGGTGGTGACCAACCACGGATCCATCGAGATCCTGGGCCTGCGCGCGGGCGAGGCGACTCGCGAACGCCTCGAGCCCGGGGCGAGCTGGACCACCGCGAAACCCGAGAAGCTCTCTGTCGGTGGCCGCTTCCCGCTCGAACGCTGGCGCGAGGCGCTCGACGACACAGGCCCTGCGTGGGCCGACATCCACCTGCGCACCGCCGGCTTCTACCTCGACGCCCTCGATGCGGGCGCGCCCGGGGCGGCCGACGCCGCGAACCTGAAAGCGCTCGCGGCGGTCGACGCGTCCGTGGCCGGCCGCTGGGTGGGCGACGCCCCCGTGCGAATGGCTCTGGCGGCACGCGCGGCGTGGCACGTCCCGCCCGGAACCCTGCTGGGCGCCCTGCTCGCGCGAGTCGACCCAGGCGCCGAGCCGGTCGCGCTCGCCGCGCCCTACGAGAAGCTCGAGCCGGCGGTCGAGGGGATCCGGATCGCCATCGAGCGTCACGGCCTCGCCGCGCTGGAGTTCGCGCTCGCGTTTCCGCCGTGGGCGGCCGACCGGGGGTTGGCCGTCCCCGGCCTCGCCGCGGCCTGGGGTCGTCAAGGCGCCATCCCGCCGCCACCCGAGGCGGACGCGCTCGGCACCGCGCTGCGAGAGGGCGATCGCGAGGCCGCCATCCGGTTGGGGGTCGCCGCTGCCCTCGCCGGCGAGACCTCGCACCTCGTCTGCGGCGCGCTCGACCTGGGCGTAGCGCGCGCGATCGCCAATGGCCACTTGCTGGCGGGCGAGGGGCATCTGCGCCTCGCGGCCCGCGTCTGCCCGGCGAGCGCGGCGCTCCGTCAGCGCGCAGCCCACCTCATGCGGGTGCGCGGCGAGCGCGCGTTCCGCTCGGGTGCCCTGACGACCGCGGCCGAGTGGTTCCGCGCCGGTTGGTGGCTCGCCGGGGAGCCCGCGGACAAGGGACGCCTCGCCGACACCCTCGCGGAGCTCGCGCTGCTGCACTACGAGCGGGGCGACACCGACGCCGGCACCACCTTCCTCGAGCAGGCCCGCGAGGTCGCGCCGCTGCGGCCGCGGGTCATGGACGCGTTCGGCGCGCGGCCGCACGCGGACCCGAAGGTTCGCATCGCGGTCATCGTCATCCTGGTGTTGATGCTCCTGTTCCTGACTCGGCGTCTCCGCAAGCTCCTGGGCGACCGCCCGGAGCCGATGTCCGTCAAGCGGAAGCGATTGCGGATGTAGATCGGCTTGACGGGTGTTCAGTGTAGGTTATTGTGTGTGACTGAACATTCGCTCAGGAGTCTCGCATGGGCCTCGCCGAATACGTCCTGCGCAATTGGGCCGAGCACCCCGAGCGGGGCCGACCCTTCGTCGCACGCCACGAGTCGGAAGCGCGTCCTGCTCGTCACGCAGCCTGTCCAGAGTGGGTGTGCCCGCAGGTGCAGCAGGGGCTGACCGCCGCAGGCATCGAGGCGCTCTACACCCACCAGGCCGAGGCGCTGACGGCGCTCGACGCCGGCAACGACGTGGTGGTCGCCACGCCGACGGCCAGCGGGAAGACCCTGGTCTACAACGTCGCGGTGCTGCAAGCCCTGGCCACCTCGCCCGGGGCCCGCGCGCTCTACGTCTTCCCAACCAAGGCGCTCGCTCACGACCAGGTCGCGGCCCTGCGACCGCTGGCGGCGGCGTGCGGGATCGATCCCGCGGCCCACTCCTTCGACGGCGACACGCCGGGCGACGCTCGGCGCGCGATTCGGTCGTCAGCCAAGATCGTGGTCACCAACCCGGACATGCTCCACTCCGGCATCCTGCCGATGCACGACCGCTGGCACGGCCTCTTCGAGGGTCTGCGCTACGTGGTGCTCGACGAGGTCCACGCCTACCGGGGGGTCTTCGGCAGCCACGTCGCCAACGTCGTGCGCCGCCTCCGTCGCATCGCGCGCTTCCACGGCTCCGACCCGCAATTCGTGATGTGCTCGGCGACGATCGCCAACGCCGGTGAGCACGCCTCGGCGCTGATCGAGGCGCCGGTACACGCGGTCACGGAGAGCGGAGCGCCGCGCGGGAAGCGCACCTTCTACGTCTACAACCCGCCGCTCGTCGACGGGGTCCGGGGCGTGCGACAGAGCTACGTCCAAGCGGCCAGGCGCGTGGCGCGCAGCCTCGCTCGTGAGGGCGTCCCGACCATCGTCTTTGCCAACAGCCGGCTGAACGTCGAGCGGCTCACCCGGCATCTGCAAGGCGACGTGGCGGCCGACGGCGGCGACCCCGAGCGCGTCTCCGGGTATCGCGGCGGCTACCTGCCGGACCACCGGCGCGCGATCGAGAGCGGGCTGCGCAGCGGCCACGTCACCACCGTGGTCTCCACCAGCGCCCTCGAGCTCGGCGTCGACGTAGGCCAGCTCGAGGCCTGCGTGCTCGCCGGGTATCCGGGCAGCGTCGCCAGCACGTTGCAGCGGGCGGGCCGCGCCGGGCGGCGGGACGAAGCGTCGGCGGTCGTGCTCGTCGCGCGCAGCGAGCCGGTCGACCAGTACCTCGCAGCCCACCCCGAGTTCTTCTTCGGCGCCAGCCCCGAGCACGCCCGCATCCGGCCCGACAACCTGTTGGTGGTGGCTGACCACATCAAGAGCGCCGCCTTCGAGCTGCCCTTCGAGATCGACGAGAACCTGGGCGAATTCGAGGCCACGGGCGACGTGCTGCGGTGGCTCGAGACGCGCCGAATCGTCCGTCGAGGGCTCAGCCGCTGGCAGTGGACCGGCGCGCCCTACCCGGCGCACAAGGTCGGCCTGCGCGCCATCGTCGAGGGCAACTTCGTGGTGCTCGACCGCCAGCACGGTCACACCCTCGTGGGCGAGGTCGACTACCACTCCGCCGCGGGCACGCTGTACCCGCAGGCCATCTACATCGTCGGTGGGCGCACCTACCAGGTGATGTCCCTCGACTGGCCCGGGCGGCGCGCCATCGTCGACCCCGTCGACGTCGACTACTACACCGACGCCGACACGTACGGCGGCGTGCGCGTGCTCGACACCTTCGACGAGCGCGAGGCGCCCACCGCGAGCGTGGCCCACGGCGAGGTGCACGTCTTCGAGCGCGCCGTCGGCTTCAAGAAGATCCGCTTCGCGACCGGCGAGAACGTCGGATACGGCGACATCGACCTGCCCGAAAACGAGCTCCACACCACCGCGCTGTGGATCCAGCCGACGCCCGCGCTGCTCGACGTCGTGGGCCACTCGCGGCACCTCGTCGTCGACGCGATGGACGGCCTCGCCGACGCCCTGCGCCGCGTCGCCTCGGTCCAGCTGATGTGCGACCCGGGCGACCTCGGAACCAGCCTGGTTTCACAGGTCGAGGGCGACCTGCCGACGCTCTACATCTACGAGCGCTACCCGGGTGGTGTGGGCTTCCACGAGCACCTGTTCGAGGCCACCGACGCGCTCTTCGACGGGGTACAGACGCTGCTCGCCCGCTGCGAGTGCGACGACTGGTGTCCGTCATGCGTCGGTGCGCCGGCGCCCATCGCCCAGGAAGCCGACCAGCCGCGCAGCCGCGCCATTGCCCGCGACGTCGTGGTCGCCATCCGCCATGGCGTCGCCGTCGCGCAAGCATCGTGACCCCGGCGGTCTCACGCATCCTCGACCGGCGCGCGCGCATGGTGGCGCGCCGGGTAGACGCGCTGCGCGCCGGAGGCTGGCCCGACGAGGTGGGGCGCGCGCCACTGACCGACCCGGCGCCGACGCCGGTCATCACGCCGCCGGTCCGGGCCGCGAAGCGAGTCGCGAAGAGGCCCGTCGTCGCCCACGTCATGGGCGAGGCCGACCCCGTGGCGCGGCTGCAGGCGTTGAGGCGGGCGGTGGCCCTCGATGCGCCGCCGCCGCGGGCCGAGGTCGAGACCCAGATCGATCGGCTGTCGGAGCTGTTGCCAATCGGGGAGCGTACGACCGAGCACGGGGTGTGTTGCGTGATCGAGCGCACCTACGACGTCGACGCGCGGCACGGCGACCGCGGTATGGCCGACGTGCTCCAGCGAGCGCCGGGCGCCGGGCTCATCAGCGGCGAGCCCGACTTCGAGCGCTTCGACGCGAGCCGCGCGCTCTTCCTCGACCTCGAGACCACCGGCCTCGCGCACGGCATGGGCACGCTCGCCTTCCTGATCGGCACCGCGCACTTCCAGGGCCCGCAGCTCGTCTTCGAGCAGTGGTTGCTGCGCGAGCCCGACGAAGAGCCCGCGATGCTGCTCGACTTCGCCACGCGCCTGCGTGAGAGCGACTACCTCGTCACCTTCAACGGCCGCAGCTTCGACCTGCCTCTGCTGCGTACGCGCTTCGCCGCGAACCGGATGGACGACCTGGCGGCTGACCTCGCCGGTCACCTCGATCTGCTGCACGTCTCGCGGAGGCTGTTGGGGCACGACCTGCCCAACTGCAAGCTCTCCACCCTCGAGAAGCTCAGCCTCGGCGTGCGCCGGATCGAGGACTGCCCGGGCAGCGAGGCTCCGGCCCGCTACAACGCGTATCTACACGGCGACGATCCCAAGCCGCTGTGCGAGATCGTCGCGCACAACCGCGACGACGTGCTCTCGATGGTGACGCTGCTCGACCTCGTGCTCGAGCGTCGCGACCGCGCCGAAGCCAACGCGTGGTCCGATCCGCCGTGCGCCCTGGCACTCGCGCGCCACGCCACCGCGCTCGGTGAATGGAACTACGCCGAGCGCGTCTACTCCGCGGTCGCCGAGGTGCCACAGACCGCTGACGCGGGTCGGCGAGGCCTCAAACGCCTGGCGCGTCGCCGGTCCCGGCTGGAAGCGTAGTCGGCGGGCGTGGTATCACGGCGGCCGATTCGTTCCCTGTCCCCGGAGTGACTGATGTCCGCATTCGTATTCGGAGCGTTGATTGCGCTGATGGCCCCGGCGACCCAGCCGGCCAAGGCCCCGCCCAAGGACCAGAACGTGATGGCATCACCCGCCGGGGGTCCAAAGTGGGGCCAGCAGGCCGTCTGGAAGCGCGGCGCGGAGTTCACGCTCAAGGACGCAGTGAGCCTCGACGTGGTGGCCAAGACCCCCGAGAAGTACGCCGGCAAGGTCGTGAAGGTCACCGGGAAGGTCACCGCGGTCTGCAAGAAGAAGGGCTGCTGGATGACGCTCGCCGGGACCACCGCCCGCGCCCGTGTCAGCTTCAAGGACTACGCCTTCTTCGCCCCCTTCGACGCGTCCGGCGCGATGGGGACGGTCGAGGGCACAATCGAGGTGAAGAAGCTCAGCGACGCCGAGCGCGCGCACCTCGCCGAGGACGCGGGGAAGAAGAAGGACGAGATTCCGGCCGTCGAGCTCCGCCTGATGGCCTCGGCGCTCGAGATCAAGCGCGTGGGTCACTAGGGTCGGTCACTAAGGTCGGTCACTACCGACCGACTAACCCACCAGCTTCAGCCCGTCCTTCCAGACGCCGCGCACGTCCCCCAGCGCGGTGATGTCAGCCGTCGGATCGCCGCCGACCCACAGCAGGTCGGCGCGCCGGCCCCGCTCGAGCACCCCGACGTCGTCCCGTCCGAGCGCCATCGCGGCGCTCCCTGTCGCCCCACGCAGCGCCACCTCGTGCGAGGCGCCGCGGTCGATGAAGGCCGCGATCTCGGTGGCGATGCGTCCGTGCGGGTTGAGGGGCGTGCCGGCGTCGGTCCCGCACGCGACGTGCACGCCAGCCGCGAGGGCAGCGCGGAAGCTGTCGTCGTGGGCGTCACTGATGCGCTCGACCTTCTCGACCATGTACCGCGGGACACCGACCTCGGCGCCACGCAGGATCGCCTCCGCCGCTGCGAAGGTGGGTATCAGCGTGCTGCCTCGCGCGATCATCAGCCCGATGGTCTCGGCGTCGAGGAAGAACCCGTGCTCAATGGTGTCGACCCCGGCGAGCAGCGCGTTGCGGATGCCTTCGGTCCCCTGAGCATGTGCGGCGACGCGGCGGCCGGCCTTGGCTGCCTCTTCGCAGGCCGCAGTGAGCTCGGCGAGTGTCATCTGCGCTGCGCCGGGCTCGACGCCCTCGGTGATGACCCCGCCGGTCGCGATGACCTTGATGACGTGCGCACCCGACTTCAGCTGCTTTCGCACCGCGGCTCGCACGGCGTCGGGGCCGTCCGCCTCGAGGCCGACGAAGCAGGCGTGGCCGCCGGTGATGCACACAACCTGGCCCGCCGCCATGACACGTGGCCCGGTCAGCCAACCCTCGTCGACGCCGCGCGCGATCTCGAGGTCGAGCCCGTCGCAGCCGCCCACATCACGGATGGTGGTCACGCCCGTGCGCAGGTGGGCGCCGAGCGCCTCGATCGCGCGCGTCGTGCGTCGCGTCACCGACTCGTTTTTGAGGTCCGCGACCGGGTTGAGCCCGCCCGACAGGCACAGGTGCGTATGGCAGTCGACCAGGCCAGGCATGAGCGTGCCGTCCAGGATCGTCGGATCCACGCCGCTCGGGGCCACGTCACCGTCCGGGCCGACCGCGACGACGCGCCCGTCGTCCACCACCACGGCCCAGCCCTCGTGGGCCTCCGATCCGGTCCCGTCGAAGACGCGCGCTGGTCTGAAATAGTCCATCTGCCGATGGTAGATGCAATTAGGCACGCTTTGGATCTCGGCGTATAAATCTGCCATGTCGCGCATCCTGCTCCTCATCGATCCGTCGCCTGCGCGGGAGACCGTAACGGAGGCGCTGCGCCGCGCCGAGCAGACCCCCGTCGACGCGCCCGATGGGTGGAAGGACGATGCCTGGCTCGTCGAGCGCGTGGCAGAGGCCGAGCCGGACGTGGTCGTGCTGGACGCCGAGCAGGGGCTCGACCTCGCGCTGCGCCGGTGTCGAAAGCTGATGAACGCGCGCGCCACCTGCTTTGTGCCGGCCGTGGTGGTGCTGCCGGACGCGCCGGACCCGGAGCTCGTGACACGCGTCTTCAACGCCGGCGCCCGCGACCTGCTGTGGTTGGGCGAGCCGCTCGACCTCCTCGGCGCGCGCATCGACAACATGGCGCGCCTCAATTACTTGCGGCGCACGTTCCGCCGGCAGAACGACGCGCTCGCCGCGCGCACGGCGGAGCTCGACCAGGTCTTCGAGACCGCGACGACCGGGCTGGCGATCGCCGACGAGACGGGGCACGTCATCCGCCTCAACGCGACCGGGCGGGCCATCCTGGGCGACCACGCCTCGCCGAGCGACCTGTACCAGCTGACCCGCGAGGACTCGACGCGCCTCGAGGATCGCAAGCACCCGCTCCGGCGCGCGGTGACGTGCGGGGAGGCCAGCTCCGCCCGTCGCTACCTGCTCCCGGCAGACGACGGGGACCGGGTCATCGTGCTCGAGGCCGTGCCGCTCGAGGCGCCCGGCGGGCGTCTCACGGGAGGCCTGGCGGTCTTCCGGGACGACACCGAGACCTGGGCGCTCGAGTCCTCGCTACGCGACAACGCGCGCGACCTCGCGCGGCGCACCGACGAGATGGAGGCCTTCGTCTACACCGCGGCGCACGACATGAAATCGCCGCTGTGGATGATCCGCCGCTACGCGGAGACCATCCTCGAGGACGACGCCGGCCTCGCCGAGGAGAGCCGGCGCTTCCTGGGGCGCGTCGAGATCAACGCCGAGCGGCTGGGGAACCTGGTCGAGGACCTGGTGCAGGTCGTCAAGGTAGGCAAGCTAGAGCTGCATCTCGATGCGTGCGACCTCGGCGCGGTGATGCGTGCCGTCCTGAGCGAGCTCGACGGCCAGATTCAGGAGGCCGGCGCCACGGTGGTGGTCGCCGACGACCTGCCGACGGTCTTCGCCGACTTCGACCGCCTGCTCGACGTCTTCGGAAACCTGGTCAGCAACGCAGTGAAGTACCGGCGGCCGGACGTCCCATGCCGCATCGAGATCGGTCAGCTCGCCGACCAGCGCCGCGGTCACATCTTCGTCCGCGACAACGGCATCGGCGTCCACGACGACCACCACAAGCGCATCTTCCAGCTCTTCCACCGGCTCCACACGCGCGACCAGATCGAGGGGTCCGGCCTCGGGCTCGCGATCGTGACCCGCATCGTCCAGCGCCACGGGGGCCGGGTGTGGGTCGAGTCGTCGCCTGGGGAGGGCTCGACCTTCCACGTCCACCTGCCCCTCCAAAGCGAGCCGCCGACCTGATCCCGCTGCGCGACGACACGCCCAGCGGAGAGGCGCCGCTGGTGACCTGGGGCCTGGTCGGCGCCTGCGCGGCCGTCTTCGTTCTCCAGCCCGACCTCACCGGCGTCGGCCTCGTGCCCCGTCGCTTCTGGAGCGCGGAGGCCTGGCAGGCCCTCGGCGCGCCGAGCCAGCTCCTGCCGGTCCTGGGCCATCTCTTCGTGCACGCGGACGCGGTCCACCTCGTCGCCAATCTGTGGTGCCTCTACCTCTTCGGCGCGAAGGTCGAAGGTCAGCTCGGTCGATGGCGCTACGGCCTGCTCGTGGCTGCGTCGGCTCTCGGGGCAGCCACCGCCCAGCTCGTGCTACGGCCCGACACGCTGCAGCCGATGGTCGGCGCTTCGGGCGCGCTCGCGGGGGTGCTCGCGTGCTACGCGCTCCTCTTCCCGCGGGCCCGGGTGACGGCCCTGCTGCCCATTCCGGTGCTCTACACCGTGCGGGTCCCGGCGCTTGCGCTCATCGGGGTCTGGGCGCTGCTGCAGGTGCTGCTCGCGACGGCCACGGTCGGGGTCGACACCGGCGTCGCCTGGTGGGCCCACGTCGGCGGCCTCACGGTCGGCGCCGCCGCGGCACTCATGTTGCCCGACACCGTGCGCAACGCTGCGCGCGCGCGAATGCGGGAGGCCCGGTGAGCCGCCCCTTCGACCTGCGTGCGGGGACCGAGGACTTCTACGCCGACGCCGTCTACTACGACTACGAGTTCAAGACGCGGCGCGAGGACGTGCGCTGGTACACGACGCACTACATGTCCGCCGACGGCCCCGTGCTCGAGTTGGGGGTCGGCAGCGGGCGGACCGCGATCACCGCGGCCCGCGGCGGGGCGTGCATCGTGGGCGTCGACTTGTCGTGGAGCATGTTGCGGCAGGCGGCCGCGCGCCGTGCTCGGCTCCCGAAGGCGAAGCGCGACTCGTTGAAGCTGGTTCGCGCCGACATGCGTCAACTGGCTCTGGCGGGCCGGTTCGCGATGGTCTCCTGCCCGTTCAACTGCTTCCAGCACCTGTACACGCGGGAGGACGTCGAGCGTTGTCTGGCCGTGGTGCGCGACCATCTCGAGCCGGACGGGCTCTTCCTGATGGACGTCCTGGTCCCCGACCTCGAGTACCTGACCCGCCCGCCGTTCAAGCGCTATCCGGGCGTGCGCTTCAAGCACCCGACCTACGGCATCCACTACACGTATAGCGAGCAGTCGGCCTACGACGCGGTGCGCCAGATCAGCCAGATGTGGTTCCAATACGACCGCACCGAAGACGGCGAGGGTCCGGAGGAGGTGGCCGTTCAGCTCTCCCACCGTTGCTTCTTCCCAGCCGAGCTCGAGGCGCTGCTCCACTACAACGGCTTCGAGGTCCTGGCGCGCTACGGCGACTTCGAGCAAGGAGAGCTGCGCGGCGACTCCGAGTCCCAGGTGCTTGTCTGCGCCCTGCGTACAGACTGATACACGTCTGATACAATTCAGTAACGAACGCACGCCTGTAACTATGCACTGCCTGTCGAGTCACTCCGCTCAGACCAGGAGTCGCGCCAGCTCCCGGCCCCCACAACGCGTTCGACCGAGCTGAACACGGTCGAGTCGGTACGCCCCGACGCCGCATCGGATGTACGCCCGCCCGCTCAATACGTAGGGCGTGCTCGGCGGGAGCGACTCGAAGACGCCCGCGTCCACCGCGCGCCCGCTGAACACCACCAGCAGCTCGTCGCCAATTCCGGTGTAGGCGCCCGGAATCGGGGCGGATGCGCGCACGAGGCGGTCCACCTCCTGCGCGGTCGTGTGCCAGTCGATCTCGAGCGTGTCGGCGTCGACCAGCGGCGCCCAGCTCACCTCGCCCGCTTGGGGCACCGCCTCGATGGACTCGCCCGCGTGGAGGCGGGTCGCCACGTCGGCGAGCCGATCGGCGCCCAACGCCTCGAGCCGCTCGGCCAGGCGGCCCGCGGACTCGCGCGCGCCGACCTCCACCGTCTGACGCAGCAGCACGTCGCCCTCGTCGAGTCCGCTGGTGAGCCAATGCACGCAGACCGCCGTCTGCCGGTCGCCCGCGCGCACGGTCCAATGGGTCGGGTCCGGCCCGCGCCACCGAGGCAGGTCGCTGGGATGCACATTGATGCCGGGCGCGAGCGCGAGCACGGCCGCGGGGATGCGCCGCGGATAGAACCCGGCGACGAGCAACGTAGGCTGGAGCGCGCGCAGCGCCGCGAGAGTCGCCGGATCGTCGAGGTCTGGCCGCTGCCAACGAGGCACGCCCGCCAGCCGCGGCAGGAGGCGTCTCCAGCCGGGACCGCCGCGCCGGCCGTGGACGACACCGCACACCGGCACGCCGCGGTCGAGGAGCGCGAGCGCGCCCTGAGGGTCGCCGAAGTAGAGGGCGGGCACGCTACCTCCCGCCCGAGCCCACGACGTGAGCGCGGTCCACCTCGAGCCGGCGGACCCAGCGCCCAGCGGCGGTGACGTGTACGCGCTGCGGGAACAGGCCTCGGGTCGACGGACCGCGCCAATCGGTGATGCGGACCTCGACGCCAACACGGCCTGGGATGCGCACCCGCAGCACTTCGAAGGTCGCCTGGTCGATCCAAATCGCAGGCGCCGTGCGGTCGCGGCGGCGTGCGAGCGGGGCGCCGACGACGTGGGCCACGCGGTCGCCCAGCAGGTCGAGGTGCGAGGCGTCGAGATCGACCCTGAGATGGCGCGCCAGGCCCGCGACGTCACGGTCACCGAACATCCGGCCGAACACCTCGCGCTCGGCCTCCGTCGGCAGCAGCGTGGAATCGCCTTCGGCCCGCCCGCCACGGCGCCATTGCACGGTCCGCGAGCCCGGCCCGTTCACATCGACCTGGACGTGGCGGCCACTGAAGATCCAGCGCTCCCCGATGGGAACGACTCCGGCGTCTGTGCGGGCGGTCCCCACGAGCGCCACCTGAAGATCCCCCTTCCGACTCAGTCGCCGGCTCGCCCTCTTCAGCAGATGTTCATTCGGGAGGAGGTAGGCGGAGGCAGCGCTCGGGAGCAGAGCGCCCGCCGCGATCAGCTCGAGCACCCGTCGACGGCACACGTTTTGTGGGGGTCGCCGTTCCATCGCGGCGATCGGTCGCGCGAACCGGCGTCGCCGTCAACCCGCATGAGAGGCGAACCTCATATTTCTTCCTTGAAATGATGCGACCGAACTGGCAACTGTTACATCAGGGTTTGTCAGGGCTACCCCTACAAATCGGGGAAGCTAACTGGGTCTTCATCACTGATGCGCGTCCCGCCGCAATGCGCAGGGCGCTGGCTTGTGGAGTAGCTGTGTCCATAACGGTCTCTATCGATCTGAACGCCCTGAAGCGGCTCGAAGTGGCCTCTGCACTTTCGCGGCTGATGAGCGCCCTCGGGGATGGCTCCGCACCCGTTGCGGTCGTCGCCTCGGCGATGCCCCACGTGGACGAGGGGACGCGGTTCGACCGCTTCCTGGAGGCGCTGCCTGACCGGTCGCGGCGGTTCATCGAGCTCGTTCGGACGCGGGGAACGCTCACGATCGACGAGGCGATGGGCGAGCTCGATATCACGGTCGCGAAGGCGGTCGGTGGGGTCACCGGCTCGATTGCACGCTGGGCGCCGCGCAGCGGGGTCACGGTCCCGTATCTGGCCGTGAAGGTCCGTGGGCGCCGTGCCTGGCGCTGGACCGGACCGCCGGCCCGTGAAGCCGCGAGCCCGAGCCCGGCTCCGACCCCGACCCCGACCCCGAGTGTGAGCGCGGAGCCTGTTCGGTCGTTGCCCTCGTACACGGGCGGTCTCCCGGACCAGTCGCAGCAATTCCTGGAGGTGCTGTACTCCCGCGGCGAGCTGAAGATGCCCGAGGTACTCGCGCTCTTCGACCTGCCGCGTCCGCGTTCGGTGGGCGGTATCACCGAGCCGATCAACCGCGCGGCGAAGGCCAGCGGGGCCGCCGCGCCGTTCGAGACGGTCGTGGGTGCTGACGGCCATCGCATCTGGCGTCCGACCGGATGAGCGTTGCACGCCGCACGGTTCTCTGTTACCCATCGCACCCTCACATGGGCTGCCAGACCGGGGACTGACTCCATGTCAATCAAAGTCACGATTCCAGACGAAGACATGAAGGATCCGCGGATCGCTCGCGCGATCGTCGACCTCATGAACGCACTTGGGCGCGCTTTCGCCGCTGGGGCGATTTCGACCAGCCGTCCCGCGCCAGCGCGGCGCGCCGAGGCGCGGCCCACGACGTTCGCGGAGTTCGAGGAGGCGCTGCCGGCCCGGTCGAAGCGATTCATCGAGCTGCTGCGCGAGCGTGGCACGTTGCGGGTTCAGGAGGTCGTCGACCTGCTCAAGCTGAGCAGCCCAAAGGCCGTCGGCGGGATCACCGGCGCGATTGCACGCTGGGCGCCGCAGCGCGGCCTCCAGTTGCCCTACGAGTCGACTCGCATCCGCGGCGAGCGGGCGTGGCGCTGGCTCGGTGGGCCCGCGACTTCGGCGCCCATCCAGCCCGTGGGACGTACTCGGAGTGCGACGGCGGCGAGGCCCAAGCCCGCGCCACAGAAGCCGCGGCCGAAGCCGGCCCCGGAGCCGGCCCCGACGCCGGTCGCCCGTGAGCCGGAGGTGCCGGACCTGGCGCCGAATCTCGAGGGCTTGCTCGCCGCGCTCCCGGATCGGTCACGGCGCTTCGTCGAGCTGCTCCGCGACCGGCACGTGGTCGACATGGCCGGCGTGCTTGGCGAGCTCGGACTCACCCGCGCCGCGGCGGTTCAAGACCTTCTGCGGCCCGTCCGCGCGATGGCCGCCGAGTTCGGCTTCACCGACGTCTTCGAGACCACGTCCAACGACACCGGTGGCCGCGTCTTCCTGTGGCCCGGTACGAAGGTCGATGTGCCCGCCAAAGTCGCGTCTCTACCGGTCAACGCCTCGAGGGGTCACCGGTCTCCGGGTGACAGCGCCGAAGGCGAGGTCATCCCCTTTGAGGAGCCCCGCGCTCAGCAGGTCGCTCCCGGCCTCATGCGACGCCGTCGCAAGAGCGGCTGAACCCGGCTAGATATCGAGCGCCTCGGCGTCGGCCGCGCTGTCCATCACGAAGTGGAAGCGCGCCGAAGCGTCCTTGCCCATCAGCTCGCTGATCGTCGTCTCCGTGACCAGCGCGTGCTCCGGGGCAATCCGCACCTGAAACAGCCGGCGCTGGTCGGGGTCGAGCGTGGTCCGGTACAGCGTGGCCGCGTTCATCTCGCCGAGACCCTTGAACCGTGTGATCTCTGCCTTTCCGCGCTTGTCGTGGCGCGCGATGATCTCGTCGCGCTGTGACTCGTCGGCGGCCCACCACGTGTTCTGCCCCACCGTCACGCGATAGAGCGGCGGGTTGGCGATGTACACGACGCCGTTGTCGATGAGCGGGCGAAGGTACCGGTAGAAGAAGGTCAGCAGCAGCGTGGCGATGTGATGACCGTCGCTGTCGGCGTCCATCAACAGGATGACCTTGTGGTAGCGGAGGCGGTCGAGGTCGCACTCGGTGCCCGTGCCACACCCGAGCGCCTTGACGATGTTCGTGAGCTCCTGGTTGGCGAAGACCTTGCGGTCGGTCGCCTGCTCGGCGTTGAGCACCTTGCCGCGCAGCGGAAGGATGGCCTGGGTCTGCCGGTCCCGCCCCTGCTTTGCGGTGCCACCGGCGCTGTCGCCCTCCACCAGGAAGAGCTCGCTCTCGCCAGCGTCGGTGCTCGTGCAATCGGCGAGCTTGCCCGGCAGGTTCAGACGATGGCTGACGGGTGACTTTCGGCGAACCGACTGGGCGGCGGACCGACTGGCCTGGCGCGCCCGCGCCGCCTGGATGATGCGCACGCAGATCGCCTGCGCCTGGGTCTGGTTGTTGTTGAGCCACTGCTCGAGCGCTGGCTTGATGGCGCCCGAGACCCAGCCGCGGACCTCCGGGTTGTTGAGCTTCTCCTTCGTCTGACCCTGGAATTGAGGCTCGCTGATGAAGAGGTTGATCGCCGACGTCAGCCCCTCGCGGATGTCCTCCGTCGTGATGCTCACCCCGCGCGGGATCACGTCGTGGGTCTCGAGGAAGTCGCGGACGGCCCGGTTGATCGCGTCGCGCAGCCCGCCCTCGTGCGTGCCCCCATCACGCGTCGGGATGCCGTTGACGAAGCTGTGGACCACCACGTCGGTGCTCTCGGTCCAGCACATCGTCACCTCGAGCCGACCCCCGCTGTCGTCGCGCTCGTAGTTGAACAGCTGCTCGACGACCATCCGGCGGTCCCGCGCCTTCATCAGATCGCCGAGGTACTCGACGATCCCGCCGTCGTGACGAAACTCGTGGCGTCGCTGGTCGGGCGGCGCCGTCTCGTCTCGGAAGATGATGCGCAGGCCCTTGTGCAGATAGGTCTTCGTCTCGAGCCGGCCACCGATGAAGCGCGGATCGAACTTCGTGTCGGGGAAGATCTGCGTGTCGGGCGTGAAGCGCACCCAGGTGCCGGTGCCGCGCGCCTCGCCCGAGTTCGCGACGGGCCCCTGGGGTACGCCGCGGGAGAAGATCTGGGTCCACAAACGTCCGTCACGTTTGACCCGCACCTCGAGGCTGCTGCTCAGCGCGTTGACCACGCTCGCACCCACACCGTGCAGCCCGCCCGCGGTGCGGTAGGCCCCTTCCTCGAACTTCCCGCCCGCGTGCAGCACGGTGAAGATCACCTCGAGGGCGCTGCGCTTCTCGCGGTCCTGTGGATGCGGCTCGACCGGGATGCCACGCCCGTTGTCTTCGATGACCACCGTCTGTCCGTCGGCCTCGAGGGTGACGTTGATGGTGCTGGCGTGGCCGTTGATGGCCTCGTCCACCGCGTTGTCGAGCACCTCCCAGACCAGGTGGTGCAGCCCATCCTTGCCGACGCCGCCGATGTACATGCCCGGGCGCTTGCGGACCGGCTCGAGCCCCTTGAGGATGGCGATCTGCTGGGCGCCGTACTCGGACGGGCGCGGTGTCTGCGTCTCCACCATCACTCGTCCTCCTCTTCGAGCGCCTCGTCGTCCGCGACCTCATCCTCAGCGGTTGGCGGTTGCAGTGTGACCAGCGGGTACTCGCAGCTGACGAGCTTCCCGAGCCGGATGACGACCGTGCCCTTCCCACCGCGTTTCACCGGGCGGTAGCTGGTCTCGCGAACGATGAGCTCGCGCCCGCGGTTGGTGAGGGTCTTCAAGCCTTCGCGTTTGCGCCGCGCCAGGGCGAAGCCGAGCACGCGGTCGGAGGGGTCGAGCTTGATCGCGTTGACCCCGCGCACCGCGTTGGCCTTCGCCGGGACGTCCGCGACCGGGAAGAGCAGCACCCGGCCGCCTTCGGTGGCGAGCGCCACGTTCTCGTCGCCGGCGCAGTAGTACACCGCCGTGGCCTCATCCCCCTTGGCGAGGCTGAGGTAGCGGCGCCCCGACTTCGTGCTCACTTCGGCGTGGGCCGCGAATGGGAAGCGCACCACCTTGCCGCCGCGGGTGACCGCGATCCCGTGTGGGGGCGGCGGCGCCTCCTCTTCGGGCGGCGGGAGCGTCTCGGGATCGAGCGGCGGATACAGCTTCTCGTCGCTGCAGCTCACGCCGAGGATGCGCTCACCATCTTTGAAGGCGAATGACGCCTGCACAGGGTCGCCGTAGCCGGTGGTGGCGACGATGTCGTCGATGCGCAACGTGTAGGCGCTGCCGAGCTGGGTGTAGAACGTGACCGTCTGGCGGGTGTCGCTGCGCAGCACCCACCCGAGCTCGTCGCCCTCCGGCACACGGATGGCCGTCACGTCGCTGAAGCCCTTCTGGCGCTTCACCCGGCCCTGGCGCGACACGATGACCCAGGTACGCTCGCGCACGATGTAGGCCTCGGGGTCGAAGTCCTGCTTCGCCTGCGGGCCGATCAGCTGTGTGCGCCGCTCGTCTCCGTACGTGTCGCGCAGCTCGACCAGCTCGTCGCGGACGAGGCCCCAACGCAGCGCCTCGTCGGCGAGCAGACCCTCGATGCGCCCCGCTTCTTCGCGCTTCTCCCGCAGGTCCTTCTCGATCATCAGCAGCTCGAGCCTGGCGAGCCGGTAGAGCTTCAGCTCGAGGATGGCTTCGGCCTGCTCGTCGTCGATGTCGAAGCGGGCCATCAGCTTGACGGCGGCGTCGGCCTTGCCCTCGCTCGCACGGATGATCGCGATGACCTCGTCGAGCGCGTCGAAGATGATCTCGAACGCCTCGAGGCGGTGGATGGCCGCGCGCAGCTTCTCGAGCCGGTGGCGCAGGCGGCGGGTGACCACCTCCATCCGGAAGTCGAGGAAGTGGCGCAGCATCTCGCGCAGGCCGACCCGAAGCGGGGCACAGACCTCGCGGTGCTCCGTTGGCACCAGGCACGTCAGGTTGACGTGGAAGTTCCCGCTCAGCGGCGTGTGCTTGTAGAGGTACGCCATCGCGACCTCGGCCTTCGCGCCGCGCTTGAGCTCGAGGACGACCCGAATGTCGTCGGTGCTCTCGTCGCGCACATCCACGATCTGCGGAACGTTGCGCGCGACGATCAGCGCCCCGATGCGCTCGACCAGCGCCCCTTTGTTGGTGCCGTACGGGACGCTCGTGAGGATGATGCACCGCTTCCGGTTGACCACCTCGGTCGTGTACGCGCCGCGCACCTTCACCGGGCCCTGACCGCAGCGGTAGATCTCGCGCAGCTCTTCGGGCGTGTTGAGGATCTCGCCCCCGGTCGGAAAGTCCGGCGCGCGCACGAACTCGCACAGCGCCTCGTGCTCGATGTCGGGGTCGTCGATCATGGCGATCAACGCGTCGACCACCTCCCGCAGGTTGTGCGGCGGGATGTTGGTCGCCATGCCGACCGCGATGCCCGAGGCACCGTTCACGAGCAGATTCGGGACCTGCGCCGGCAGCACCACCGGCTCGCTCAGCTGCCCGTCGTACGTCTGCCGATAGTCGACCGTGCCTTGCCCGAGCTCGCTGAGCAGATCCTCGGCCACGCCGCGCAGGCGCGCCTCCGTGTAACGCATGGCGGCCGGCGGATCGCCGTCGATGCTGCCGAAGTTCCCCTGCCCGTCGACCAGCGGGTAGCGCAGGCTGAAGTCCTGCGCCATGCGGACCATCGCGTCGTAGATCGATTGGTCGCCGTGCGGGTGGTACTTGCCCATCACGTCGCCGACCACGCGCGCGCTCTTCAGGTAGCGCGAGTCCGCCCGCAGCTTCAGGTCGCGGTACATCGTGTAGAGGATGCGGCGCTGCACCGGCTTGAGGCCGTCGCGCACGTCCGGGAGCGCGCGGCTCGTGATGACGCTGAGCGCGTAGTTCAGATAGCGGGCGCGCGTCGTCTCGTGGAGCGCGACGACCTCGACGTTTGGGCTCCGACCGCCCCCGCCGTCGTCGAACGGAAAGTCCATCTGCATCGTGTGCGGTTAGCACACACGAGATCACATACTCAACCGTTCAGGAGCGCCCCTGCTCCTCGTCCTCGTGTTCGATCCAGCCGTGTTCGTCCTCGTGTTCGTGGTCGGAGTCGTCCTCGTAACTCGGAAACACGTGCACGTCTGGTCGGTACGCGTCCTCGCCTCCGAGCATCTCGAATCGAGCACGCCAACGCGTACCGACTGGGCGGCCACGAACCTCGAGTTACGAGGACGACTCCGACCACCAACACGAACACGGCTCGGGGCGAACACGAGGACGAACACGACTCTCCTTCGGTTGTGTCGGTGGGCCTACTCGTCCTCGCCGAGGCAGGCGGGCGCGAAGGCGTCGGGGGATGAGCCGGCGGCGAAGTTGACGGTGGCGTCGCAGGACGATTGACCGTTGATGACGATGCCTAGCGCCGGCTGCGCGGCGCACGTGTCGAGGCAGCTCTCGAAGAGCCCGTCGCCCTCCGGCTCGGAGTAGCCCGGGCAGCACAGCGGTCCGGTCGCGCAAACCGTCAGACGGCAGCACGCCTTCTCGCACGCGTCCCGCCCCGCGTCACAGTGTTCGTATCCGTCGCTGCCGACGCGCTCTGCAGCCGGCCCGCAGAACTCACCCTCCCACTCCTCGTCGGGTCCAACGCAGCAAACGGTGTCCTGGCCTTGCGGGCACGTGCCCAACCGGGGGGACGCGCCGCACTCGCGCTCACCCCTGCCCATGCAGACGCCGAAGCCTTCGCGCGACTCACATTCCCAGCCGATACAGCACACGATGTTGTTGCCGCCCGGGCACAGGCCTCGCTCCAGCCGGCCGCCGTGTCCCCCGCAGTTGCGCTGGTCGATGTCGATGCAGATCCCGTCTCCGCCACGTCCGCCGCAGGGCTGACCGGCGGCGGGTGGAGGCTCGACTTATTCGACACAGGGCTCTTCCCCGCAAGTCATCTCGCCCTCGCCCTCGCCCTCGCCCTCGCCCTCGCCTTCGCCGGCGCGCTCCCCCTCGCCTTCGCCGCCGCGCTCGCCTTCGCCCTCGCCCTCGCCCTCGCCCTCGCCCTCTCCTTCTCCGGCGCCCCCGTCCTCCTCCGTTTCCGGCGTGTACTCGTCGTCGACGATGCAGCCCGCGAGACCGAGCATCGAAATCGAAACCGCGAGCAGGGTCGAGAGAACGCGCGCGCTACCATGCCGTCGATGCATCGCTGGGACCTCCTGGGTGGCCTGTTCGTCATCCTATTCGCTGGAAGCCTCTGGGCGCTCCTCTCGAGCGATCCGCCACGCCCGCCGGCCGACGCCCAGCTGCTCGACCCCTCCACCGAGGTGCAGCTCGGCGACGAGTGGCTCGGCCTCTACTTCAAAGGCGAGCGTGTCGGCTTGATGCACCTCCGCAAGAGGGCCCGCGACGGCGGCGGTTATCTCTTCTCGCTTCGCACCAGCCTTCGATTGCTCGCGCTCAACAGCGACGCGCCGCTCGACACGGAGGTGGAGGCGGCGCTCGACGGGAAGCTGACGCTGGAGCGCTTCACATTCTCGGTCGACGCGGGGCCGGCTCGCTTCTCCGGGACGGGGGAGGTGGATGGCAAGGTCGTCACCATGAAGTTGCGGACCGGCGGGGAGACCATCGAGAAGCGCCTCGAGCTGGAGCACGCCCCGGTGCTGAAGGCGAACCTCGGTCCGCTGCTGAGCCGCGAGAACCTCAAAGCCGGGGCGCGCATGCGCTACCACGCCTTCGACCCGCTCACGCAGCAGAACCAGGCGGTGGACGTCGAGGTGGTGGGCCCTGACACGGTGGTCGCGTTCGGGCGCGAGGTGCCGGTCACGCACATCAAGCAGACGATCAGCGGGATGACCCTCCAGGGCTGGATCAACCAGCGCGGGGAGATGCTGCGCCAGGAGCTGGGGCTGGGGCTGGTGGCTCGCCGGGAGACCGAGGAGGAGGCGCGCTGGGGTCTCGCGCAGGCGCGCAGCGGACGGGCGCGCGCCGACTTGGCCGAGGCGACGATGGTGAAGGTCGAAGGGTTGCCGCCGCGCCTGGAAAAGGGGCGCCGGCTGGTGCTGAAGCTGAGCGGCGTCGACATGGCGGGGTTCGAACTGGGCGACGCCAGGCAGACGCACGAGGGCGACCGGTTGACCATCGTGCGCGAGACGCCCGGCGCCGGCGTGGCGCTGCCGGTCACGAGCGGAGTGCCGGCGGAGAGCCTGGCGGCGGACGCGCTGGTGCAGGCCGACCACCCGCGCATTCGCGACGCCGCGAGGACCGCGATTGGGCACGCGACGGACACGGTCGCGGCCGCCGAGCTTCTGCGGCGCTGGGTGCATTCACGGCTCGAGCAGCGGCTCGTGGTGGGGGTCCCGAGCGCGCTGGAGACCCTCGAGAAGGGGGTCGGTGACTGCAACGAGCACGCGACCCTGTTCGCCGCGCTCGGACGCAGCGTCGGCATGCCGACCCGCGTCGTGGTCGGTCTCGTGTACCGCGACGGGCGCTTTGGCTACCACGCGTGGAACGAAGTCTGGACGCAGAGCGGCTGGCTCTCGGTCGATCCGACCTGGGACCAGATGCCCGCGGATGTCGGCCATCTACGCGTGGTTCGGGGCGGGCTGGACCGGCAGGTGGAGCTCCTTCGCGTCATCGGCCGCCTCCAGCTCGAGGCGATCTCGTACCGCTAGGTGATGCTCACATTGCGTCGGCCCTGGGCGCTGACCGAGAATGGCGCGGACGTTCCGTAGGGGGGAAGAATGCGGCGCATCAAGCTGCGGCTGGTCTACGTCCTGCTCGCACCTCTAGCGGCGATGGCTATGCCCGAGGGCACCCGCCAGCTCGGACCCACTCAGGGCATCGAGAGCTCGGTAGAGGTTTTCGCGCGTGCAGGCGAGACGATTCGCGTTTGCTCCAGCGACGATGGGCGCCAGGAGCCCGACGTGGATGGCGGCGGAGGGCTGGTCGAGATCGACGACGTCCCCGGCGATGCCAACGACCTGCGGCACTTCCCCGAGGGCAGTGACGACGAGCTCCAGCGCGAAGGCGCGGAGATCGTCGTCTACGCTCCGGGCGCGCCCGGGTGCGATGACAACGACGACTGCGACGGCGGCACCACCTGCCGTAACGGGCAGGGTGAAGCGTTCGGCGCCGGTGACAACAACGGCACCTGCGGGCTCGCCTTTGCGGTCGACGCCGGCCAGGGCTACTGCAACGCCGCCCAGGCCCCCAACCTCTGGCACGAGATCGAGGTCGACGCCGAAGGCGACTGGGAGATCGACTTCGTCGGCGAGCAGGAGACGATCACCGACAGCGGCGCCTCGACGCGCTTCTTCGAGATCGATGTGCTCGACGCAGGCGACGACCCCATCGACGGCGGGCGCGTCCACTCCGGCAACTGGCGGATCAACTCGCACACCTTCGACTACGGCGCCGAGACCGACTTCTTCGTCTTGGCGGACGTGGGCGACGGGGCGCGGGTATGGGTCATCGACTTCGAGGATCTGCGCGGCTTCCGCTTCCAGATGTTCGCCAACCGCGTCGGGCTGATTGACCACCCGCGCCAGAGCTGGTGTTTGAGCGGCGATCCGAGCGAGGACGGCGACTGCCTCGACGACCGGCCGAGCGTCCGCTTCCGGCGCCAGTTCCAGATCTACCTGAGCTACCCGGACCCGGCCCCGGCCGCCCCCGGCGCCCCGGCGGTTCAGGACGTCGAGTTCAACGACGCGCTCGGCACCACGTCGATCTCGCCCAACGGCGACGGCGAGCAGGACGAGGGCACCTTCTCCTTCGACGTCAACTTCGACGGCACCTGGTCGGTCATCATCGACACCGACGGCAACGGCGAGCTCGATCCGTTGCTCGACCGCGTCATCAGCGGCGAGGCGAGCGCAGGCCTGAACACGGCCGAGTGGGACGGGCGCGACGCGAATGGCGATGTGGTGCCGCCGGGCGAGTACCGGTTTCGCATCACGCTGGTCACCGCCGAGACGCACTTCCCGATGATCGACATCGAACGCAACGAAACCGGCTTCACGGTCTGGGAGCAGCCGGGCCCCAACGCCCAGCGCACGGAGCAGCGGATGTTCTGGGACGACCGCGCGCTCAACCGTGACCTCATCGGCGGTGACGACGTGCTGACGACCCTGCCGGACGGGTCCGTCGACGATCAGACGCGCCCCTGGCGGCAGCCGACCATCGACGGGCGCGATGTGTCGCTCGTCTTCGACACGTGGGTCATCGGCGAGCAGTCGACCGCGGAGCTCGCGGGCTGCAACCGGTGCGACGAGGAGGTCGGCGTCATCACGGTGAATGACGGGGACGGCGACGAGGTGCCCGACGACGACGGCGACGGCATCCCGAACGACGTCGAGGACGCGAATGGCGACGGCGTGGTCGATCCTGGCGAGACCGATCCGCAAGAGGCAGACACCGATGGTGACGGGATCGATGACGGTGTCGAGGACGCTGACCGCGACGGCGAGCAGGACGAGGGCGAGACGAGCCCGATCGACGCGGACAGCGACGACGACGGCATCGACGACGGCGTCGAGGACGCCAACCAGAATGGCCAGCAGGACGGCGGTGAGACCGATCCGCTCGATCCGGACAGCGACGACGACGGGCTCGACGACGGCGTCGAGGACGCGGACCAGGACGGCGACCGCGACCCGGGTGAGAGCGATCCGCTCGACGCGGACAGCGACGACGACGACCTGAGCGACGGTGAGGAGGTCAACGGCGACAACCCCACCAACCCGAACAACCCCGACAGCGACGACGACGGGCTCGAGGACGGCGTCGAGGTCAACGTCACGGGGACCAACCCCAACGCGGCCGACACCGACGACGACGGGCTCGACGACGGGGACGAGGACCGCGACGCAGACGGCGTGGTGGACGAAGGCGAGACCGATCCGAACGTCGCCGACACCGACGAGGACGGGCTGCCCGACGGCGTGGAGGACGCCAACGCGAACGGCGTAGTGGACGAGGGCGAGACCGATCCGAACAACCCCGACAGCGACGGCGACGGGCTCGACGACGGGGACGAGGACCGCGACGCCGACGGCGAGCTGGACGACAACGAGTCGTCCCCGCTGAGCGCCGACACCGACGGTGACGAGATCCCGGACGCTGTCGAGGACGCGAACGGCGACGGCATTCGCGATCCGACCGAGACCCACCCGAACGACGCGGACAGCGACGACGACGGCCTCGCCGACGGGGTCGAGGACGCGGACCACGACGGCGTCTTCGAGCGCGACGAGGGCGAGACCGATCCGCGCGACGCCGACACCGACAACGGCGGCGAGAGCGACGGCTCGGAGGTCGACAACGAGCGCGACCCGCTGAACGCGGCGGACGACTTCGGCGGCAACGACGACTTCGACGGCGACGGGCTGTCGAACGCGGAAGAGGCGGAGCTCGGGACCGACCCCGAGGATCCGGACAGCGACGACGACGGCATCGGCGACGGCATCGAGGTCGGGGCGATGTACGACCCGCTCGACCCGGACAGCGACGACGACGGCCTCAACGACGGCAGCGAGGACGCCAACCACGACGGCATGCTCGACGACGGCGAGTCCTCTCCCATCGACGACGACACTGACGACGACGAGCTCGGCGACCTGGCCGAGTCGGAGCACGGGTCGGATCCGCAGGACCCGGACAGCGACGACGACGGCCTGACCGACGGGGAAGAGGACGCGAACGACGACGGCGTGATCGGCCCCAACGAGACCGATCCGACGAACCCGGACACGGACGGCGGCGGCGAGCTCGACGGGGCAGAGGTCAATGGTGATCCGGACAACGGCATCGAGCCGAGCGATCCGAACGACGCGAGCGACGACGACCAGGACAACGACGGTCTGTCCACGCCCAACGAGGTGTCGCTCGGCAGCGATCCGAACAACCCGGACACGGACGGCGACGGCCGCAACGACGGGGACGAGGCGCACAACCTCGACGGCGTGCTCGACGACAACGAGACCGACCCGACGAAGGCCGACACCGACGACGACGGGCTCCCCGATCCGCTGGAGGATGAGAACGGCAACGGCGAGCTCGATCCGGGCGAGACCGATCCGCGCAACCCCGACACGGACGGCGACGGCATCGAGGACGGCAAGGAAGACCGCAACCACGACGGCCGGCGCGACGACGACGAGTGGGATCCGCGCGACGCCGACACCGACGACGACGGGCTCGAGGACGGCGTGGAGGACGCGAACCGCGACGGCGAGCGGCAAGGGAACGAGACCGATCCGCTCAATCCGGACACCGACGGCGACGGGCGTGGCGACGGGGCGGAGGACGCCAACGGGAACGGCCAGGTCGATCCCGGCGAGACGGATCCGCTCGACCCCGACGGCCGCAGCATCCTGCCGGACGCTGGCGTGGATGACGCTGGGGTCGAGGAGGTCGCCGGGCGGTCCCTCTTCGACTCGTGCTCGCAGACCGGTGGCGGCGGCGGCGGCAGTGGCCTGATGCTGTTCGGGTTGGTGTTGGTCGGATTGCGGCGCCGTCGCGGGCGACGATGGTCGCGCGGGCGGTAGCACACAGGGTCGCGGTGGATGGGTGGGCGCTGGCGGTGCAGTCGTATGCGCCGCCGGACGAACCCGTGGGCGTGGTGGTCGCCGGCCACGCGATGATGTGTGACCAGCGGACATTGGACCGGCCGCGGGGTGCGGGCCTCGCGAGCGTGATGTCGGCGGCGGGGCTGCAGGTCTACGGCTTCGACGTGCGCGGACACGGGCAGAGCGGGCCGCGCGCGGCTCAGGGCGGCCGCTGGAGCTACGAGGACATCGTCGAGGGAGACGTGCCGGCGATGGTCGCCTGGGCGCGACTCAGGCATCCGGATCTACCGCTCGCGGTCGTCGGCCACAGCCTCGTGGGGCACGCCGCGCTGCTGTGGTTGGGGCAGAACCCGGAGGCGCGGGTCGACGCGGTGTTGGCGCTCGCTCCGAACCTGTGGACGCGATCGCTGGAGCCGGACGCGCGGGAGTGGTGGCGCAAGCGGGCGACGATGGAGGTCTGGGCCAGGATCACCCGGGCGTTCGGCTACTTCCCGGCGCGCAAGCTGGGGCAGGGCACGGACGACGAGGCGCTCGACTACGTCCTCGACTTCGTTCGCTACGCCCGCTCGTCCGGGATCTTCAGGGCGGCGGACGGGGTCGACTACCTGGCCGGGCTCGCGAGGGTGCGCCCGCCGGTGTTGGCCTTCGTGGGCTCGCGCGACGACCACTTCTGCCGGCCGGATTCGTGCCGCCGATTCCTGGCCCCGATCCCGCACCATGAGCTGCGCGTGGTGGAGGGGGCGGACCACATGTCGCTGGTCGTGGGCGAGGCGTATCGGGGTGTGTGGGAGACCGGAGCCCGCTGGCTCGTCGAGCGGCTCAGCCCGGATGCCTCGCGGTGACGATGGTGCGAATGCCGCCGCGCACGTTGAAGTCGCCCTCGACCTCGAGGGAGCGCGGGGCGAGCAGCGCCACCAGGTCGTCGCAGATGCGGTTGGTCACGGCCTCGTGGAAGTGGCCCTCGTCGCGGAAGCTCCACAGGTACAGCTTCAGCGACTTCAGCTCGACGCACAGCTGGTCGGGCACGTAGCGGATCTGGAACGACGCGAAGTCGGGCTGACCGGTCATCGGGCAGAGGCACGTGAACTCCGGACACTCGAAGCGGATCTCGTAGTCACGCTCCGGTTTCGGGTTCGGGAAGCTCTGCAGATCCTTCGACGGCGCACTCGGCATGGCCGGCTGGTAGCACCGGGCGCGCGAATTCCGCAAGGGACCGTCCCAAAAACGGGCGTTGTCGACCCCCCACCTCGTCCGTATCTTCCGATGCACTAGATGGAGGTCTCTCAAGATGACTCGATTCGTGATGTTCCTGGCGGCCGCCCTGGCTCTGCCTGTCGGCGCCCAGGCCGCCGACGCTTTCAAGGTCGACAGCGTGCACTCGCAGGTGCTGTTCACCACCAGCTACTTCGGCCACTCCAACTTCACCGGCCGCTTCAACGGCTTCAGCGGCACGGTCACCGAGGGTGAGTCCGCGCAGTTCGAGATAGACATCGCGTCGGTCGACACCAACATGGCCAAGCGCGATGGCCACCTGCAGAGCCCCGACTTCTTCAACGCGAAGCAGTTCCCGAAGGCCTCGTTCAAGAGCAAGGCCTGGAATTCCACCGGTGCCAACACGTGGGACGTCACCGGTGACTTCACGCTGCGCGGGAAGACAGTAGAGGTCGTCGCCAAGGTGACGAAGGTCGGCGCGGGCAAGGATCCGAAGGGCCGCGACCGCATCGGCTACGACGCGGTCTTCACCATCGACCGCCACCAGTTCGGCATCGACTACGGCAAGGGCGGGCTCGGCGCGAACGTCGAAATCCGCATCCAGACCTCCACGGTCAAGGGCTGAGTCGAGATGGAAGGCGCCGCTCGCTTCCTCGGTGAGATGGCGCTGTACACCGTCGTCCTCCCCTTGACGACGGTGGCCGTCATCACGCTGGTCGGACGACGCTTCGGCCGCGACCTCGGCGGTCTGGCGGTCCTCGCCGCGGTGCTCGCGTCCGGCGTGGGCATCCTCGGCTGGCCGCTGCCGCCGCACGACGCCCATCACTGGATACTCGTCGCGGTGGTCCCTGCGGGGCTGGCCGGCTTCGGGCTGCAACGCATGGCCCCGGCGGCACCCCTCACGTGGAAGTGTGTGCTGGCGAGCATCCTGCTCGTCGGATCGGCGTGGTGTCTGCTGGCGCCGCTGGCTGGCGTCTGGGAGAAGGGCGCGGTCGGCCCGCTCTCCCGCACCGCGTGGGTCGTCGATCCGCTCGCCTGGGCCCTCGTGGCCTGGCTCGCGGTGGACCACGCCGAGCGCAACGCGCCCCGACCGGCGGTGCTCGGCGCGCTGGTGGTCGCGTTGACCGCTGGTGCGCTCGTGGCCGCAATGGGCGAGACGGCGCGCATCGGTCAGATGCTCGGTGCCATCGCCGCGGCGTGTGGCGCGCTCGCCCTGATCACCTGGAAGTGGCCCGACGAGGTGTCACTCGGTCACGGCGGCGTGGCGGTGGTGATGCTCGCGTTCACCATGCTGCTGCTCTACGCGCATTTCTACGCCGCGGCGCCGAGACCCGGTGCTGGTCTCACGATGGCCATCCCTGTGACGGCCGTCGCGGCGATCGGGATGGTCTCGACCTGGAAGGCGGTGCTTCGAGTCGTTGTTTTGGCGCTGATCCCAGCGGTCGGCGTCGGCTACCTCGCCAAGGCGGCGAGCGACGACAAGGCCGCGGAACAAAAGCCGAAATCGAAGGACGAGCAGGATGCTCTGGACATGTACGACATGTACTGAAAGCGGTACTGAGCGCGGTTTTCTTCACGCCCGATAACATTTTTTCTCAAGTCGAACCCAAAGCCGACGATTGGATGGATGGGCGGTCGTTAGACAGGCGAATCCAATACGGGTTCAGCGGCAATACCCAAGTCGCACCCTGGTTCTACGCCGTTGCGCGCTGTAACAACCTCCTTCGACCCACACGCACCACCACAGCGCGCCGGACGACCTGCCCTTGACTTCCCCATCTACTCGATGGGGAAGCCAATCACCGTCGCGCCCGACGATTCGAACAAGAGGCAGAGGCTGTAGCTGTCGTTCTGGCCGTTGCCGTCGGAGTCGATGTCCGGCTGCAGCAGGATCGGGATGAGGCCACGGAACTCCGCGGGCACGACGACCAGCGCCGCGTCGAGGTCCTCCTGGCTGATCTGCCCGGAGATGATTCCGCCCTGGATGGTGAGGCCCGCTGCGTCGATGGACGAGGTGCCCAGGCCCACGGTGTTGGTGAGCTGAAGTTCGAGCAGCAGATCCATCACCGGCAGGCTCAGCTGGAAGTCGTCCGGCCCGGCCTGCATCGCTCCCGCGTTGGTCTCGGCGTCGAATTGGATGAGCGCGTTGCCGTCCTCGTCGACGGCGTCGGGATCGACCTGGAACGTGTTCGGCGCGGTCATCTCGCCAGTCAGCAGCGCGAGCAGGAACTGGCCGTCACGGCCCGGCGCTTCGAGGCCGACCGCGACGGGCAACAGCGTGAGCTGGCCGGCCGCGATGCCGTCTTGCAGCGGCTGGTTGGCGAACGCGGCCAGGCCACCGAACGCGTTGTCGGGGGCGCCGTCGCCGGTCAGGTCCTGGCAGCCCGGCGCGGCGGCAGCGGCGATCGAAGCCGTGTGGATGTGGCCGCCCGCGTTGGCGCCTTCGACCGGCGGCGGGACCTCGCCCTCGCCCTCGCCCTCACCCTCGCCTTCGCCTTCACCTTCGCCCTCACCTTCGCCCTCACCTTCGCCTTCGCCCTCGCCCTCACCTTCGCCTTCGCCCTCGCC
>PVBE011454931.1_pt1 | contig 35073 bp, 36 predicted proteins | sample 1631181 | NCBI WGS metagenome assembly PVBE01 (sample SAMN08397723, study PRJNA350692) | Marine metagenome, whole genome shotgun sequencing project. | isolation source: water | place: Pacific Ocean | collected 2012-04
AAACACAAACCGAGGTGCCCCAACCCGCCACAAAATCCTTCTGGAATTTTGTGCTGGTTGTGGGCGCCGCCTGCGGCCTCGTTGGAGTGGCCGCCGTTATTTCAAAACATAAAAAACCATGAAAGATATAGAAGAAATCACAGACGATATCGGGCTGATGACCCATCAGGCCCGCGAAGCATTTAAGCTCGCGGTCCACAACCTGCAAATGTTCGACCTCAAGCAGGCCGACTACGGGCCGCTTAACATCTCCGGTAATCCGCACCCCGCCCTGGGCGTTGCATTTCGTGCCGGTGATAAGGTTCAGCGCCTTATGCACCTGTACATGAAGGCCGAGAAGCCCAATAACGAGAGCGTGGAAGACTCCTGGTCCGACCTGGCCAACTACGCACTCATAGGCGGCCTTCTCACCAGAGGGCTATGGGAAGGACCGGAAGATTGAGCCTGGATAGCCTTGAGGAAATAGCAGAGCAGGGTTGGCCCTTCACCACATGGACCTTAGACACGTTCAAGGAATATCAGCCGCCGGCTGACTCCGGTATACTGGAGAACGGCCTAGGCGATGTCCTTATAGACGAGGGCACCGACATTGGCATCGTAGGCCCGCCTGGTGTAGGCAAAAGCCGCCTGGCCCTACAGCTCGCCATCGCACAGATCACCGGATCAGTATGGGCCGGCCTGCCAACCAGATGGCCAGCCAGGCGATGGCTGTACGTTGGCAACGAGAATTCCATACGCCGCCAGCGTATGGACCTTCTCGCTATGGCCGAACCCTTGAACGATAAGGCCCAGGACCTCCTGCGGGAAAACCTGTTCATGCACGTTCAAGGTGAGCGCGATGACCATGTTATTTCTATGGGTAATGAGACCGCTGTTAATAAGTGGGAACTGACCCTTAAACATATCCAGCCTGATGTCCTGTTAATAGACCCTTTTGAGGCATTGCTGGAGAACGCTGATGCCAACGACAGCGGCGATGTAAGGAGGTCTATGAATAAACTCTCCGGCCTGGTCCGAGAATATAACCAGGACGGTATCATTATTTTCGTCCACCATGCACGTACCGGTGCCCAGGCAGCAGCCGGTGCCCTGGGGTTCGACAGGAACAACTATGCCAAGGGAAGCAAGAGCTTCACCGGCATTGTCCGAGTGCAGATAAACGTGTGCCCCGCCGCCAGGGATGAACCTGGCCGCATAGCCATTGAGTGCGGCAAATCCAACGACTGCCGACCCTTCCTCACCCAGGGTCTCATCCTCAACCAGGAGACAATGGCATATGACTCCGACCCTGACTTTGATCCAGAGGCCCTGGGCGCCATCCTCGCAGGCCGTGAACCGCCAATCAAGGTTACAATGGAAGAGATCACCGCCGCCATCACCGCCGGCAAAACCCGATACAAGGACATAGTGGCCGCCATCCGCGATTCCTCCGGTGCCACATCCGATGCAGTCCGCTCACGGCTCCAGCAGGGCGTCTCCCAGGGCACCCTCAATATGGCCCTGGGTATCTACTCGGTTGCCGCCTAACCCCGCTGGAAAACCCTCCTTAATGGTTCCCCCTCATACTCCCCCTCCTATAATCCTCCCACGGCCTTATACCTCCAAGGTCCCTTTTAGGCCCCTTTCCCCCCATAGGGAAAGGGGGCCTAAAAGCCTAATGGACCATTAAGGGACCATTAACCTTTACGGCCTTAAGGACCATAGGGTAACATTGGACCATAATGGTAAAGGCCACTAAGACCGCTGCACCATATGGGTGCATAGAATGCATAGAAGCCCTGAGGGTAAACCCAGAGGGCCTTAAACCCATTACCTATGGCTGCTGTGGCCTGTGTGCCACTACTCCCCCACAGGGTAAGCTATTCCAGCTACCACAGCTCTCCTGGGGCCGTGATGCCCAAAAACATTGGTCCTCCAAAGCAACAGCCAACAGACCACAGGCAACCACCAGGGCACAAAAAATATTTAAATTTTGAACTTGCAAAGGATGTGCTGTGTCATAAATGTTGACCAATAGTGAGGGACAAAAATTCCAATGATAGGGGCAGTAGCAAACGTGGCAATCGGGGCCGGCATAAAGCTGGGCGTCAATGTGGTGAACCAATACCTGGCAGGCAAACGGGAGGAGCGACAGCTACTCCACGCCAGGAGCGACAACCAGCTCAAGGCTCACCAGGAGTTTGTGAACACCCAGGCCAAGGACCCTTTCGTCAAGGTCACACGCCGAATGCTGTTCTTCATGCTCACCGGCACCTACTGCTGGCTGCTCATATACTACGCCCTCAAGCCCGACATCTCCTACGAGGTGCTGGTGCCAATGACCAGCGGCGAGGGCGGCATATTCTCGTTCATCCTCGGCGCCAAAGGCAAGATAGGATACCAGCCGGTAACCCTGACCGGAGGTCTGCTGCTGTGGCAGTTCCAGCACATTATCCAGCTCATTATCGGTTTCTACTGTGTCCCAAGCAAAGCCAGGTAAGGTCCCAGACAACAAGGACTGCGGGACCCTCTACGAGGCTGCATTCAACTACCAGGCACAGCGGCGATGCTGTGGAGAGGTCTTCCTCTCCCAATCCGATAACAGTGGCATTGACGCGGTCATTAGCAGCCCTATGGGCCAGCTCTACAGAGTGCAGATCAAAGGATCACGCCAGGAGAAGGCCATCTCCATTGCACCCTTCAGAGGGCGAGGTAAAACGAAAAGGTCCCTCGACCCAAAGAAATATGAGGTCCTGGCAGTATATGCCGCCACATATGATACATGGTATCTCATTCCCAGCGAGCGTGTTGGGAAAGCAGTTAGACTGAAGATATGGCCTATGTTCAAAAACTCCAAGGGAATGTACGAAGTGTATAAAGAGAACTGGAAGATATTTAAGTGATGAACATTGAAGAGAAGATAAAGGAACTGGAGGATGCTTATAAAGAAGCAGCCTCCACTATACAGAACCAAACCGCCAGGATGCATAGAATAGAAGGTGCCCTGGCTACACTGCGTGAAATGCAGAACACCGAGGATGAGCAAACTGGGGCCGAAGCTGAAGAAGATTCCAACGATTAAGGAATTGCCCGCCGACCAGCCCTGGCTCTCGGAGCGCGAACAGCGCCCAGACCTTAACGGCTCCAAGGTTGGGCAAATGCTCTTTAGGCATCGACCAGAGGATTACCGGAAGGTCGTCCATGCCCTGGCAGCAGGCCGTGGCATCCGGTCCATCTGTAACGAGTACAAGATTTCAAGCGATGTCATCATTGCGATCCGCAAACGGGAAGGCATTACGGTCAATAGCCTCAAGGGCCTGCTGTCCGATAAGATGGCACTGGCAAGCCAGATGGCCGTAGAGGGCGTCATCGAAGCCATTGAGAATGGCACCATGCAGCCCAAGAGCCTTCCCTTCGCTACAGCCATACTGACCGATAAGGCACTGCTGCTTGGCGGTGAAGCTACGCAGCGCATCGAAGTGGCAAAGGGACCAGATGTGGCAGACTTCGCCAAACTGGTCGAAGCTCTGCCGGTGGACGTAGAGGCCGAAGCGGTTGAACCCGCACAAACATTGGCCTCACAAACGGTTGAGGGTCCAGATGGCGCCGGCGGCGGCAGCCCTAAAAACACCCTCAGAGGAACTAATGATACATGACCAAAAGATGATGATCCCTGTAATAGAGCGCCCTGGCGGCCCGCTAAAAATCGTGGATACCGAGACCAACACCCAAAATAGTGCCCCAAAAGGGGCAGGGGGGGCGGCGGGGGGCCATTTGGAAAAATGGTCCAACCAATACGCCAGCTACATTTTTTTCGGCAATAATGCTCTACCCACTGCGCCCGCTCTACCCGCTTTTCCCACTGCCCTCACTAGGCTACACTGGCAGGAGGCACTGCATAGCGGGGCCTGCTGCCGGTCAAGGACCCAACGTGTGCCAATCCACGTTGGGTCCCCATATTTGCCATGAAAACGCCGCATGAAATCAGCAAGGCGCTGGACGCCTTCATTGATCTGAACTTCCCGCACAGCGAGGAGGATGTGCCCTATCCCACGGGGCACCAGAATGCTGTAATAGGGGCGGCAGACCTGGATGAGGGGCCTACGTTGGTTTTGGACCAGGAGGTTGTTTTGTCCAACCTGGAGGAGATGGGTATGGACCCGATGGAGGCCCTTGAATTTTTCGATTTCAACATACTTGGCGGCGCCGCTGGTTTCGCCAATCAACCCATATACATAACGAGGTTCAATTATGAAGACATCGCAGAGAGAGCAAGCCCAACCTGCACCTGCCAAAAAGGCCAAGCCGGCCCCGAAGGCGAAGAAGGCAAAGAAGGGTAAATAAATGTTTAACGCACTGTTAGGTTTGGCCCTGGTAGCGGTCATGTTATTTTGTGTGCTAACTGTTGTAGCCGGTCAACGCTGGTGAACGAGCGTGCTTTATGTGAGCGAGAGGGTATCCCTCGCAGCAGCCTGCAAAAGTACCGTGAGACGGTACTGGAGGAGGGCCTGCATTACCGGCGCCACAACCGGCAGCTACGTTACACCAAGGACGGCCAGGAGGCTGTAGCGGCCTGGCGTTCTGGCAGCAAGGGTGCGGAGGTAACGCACGGCATAATTTTAAAGGACTACCCCAACCCGAACCTGATCCGGCTGGAGTTGCATCCAGGCGGTGAGATAGCTAATTGCAGGGTCCGCGCAGGTCGTTGGCGCCCTGGACAGCTCCTACGCCCGCTTGAGCGGCGGGCGCAGGGGCTGTATGCATTCACGGGGGCCGTACCGAGGTGATAGCGCGGAGGGTGATAACGCCGGAGCAAATCCGGCGGGCGCGTGAGTTGGTAAATGGTCATCCGCTTCCAGGGCGGGAGGCTCCGCTTGCCAGGGACTATCACGGGTCCCTGGGAGAGGTAATCATGTGTGATTACTATGGTGGGGAGGTCGTGGACACGCTGGATTACGATTTGCGGATATGGGGCCGCTCGGTGGAGATAAAGACAAAGCTCTACCGTTCAGCGCATACACCGGAGTTGGATTGGGAGGTTGGGGTGATGGCGTCAAGTGACCATCAGCGCTGTGATGTTTTTGGGTTTTTAGGTTTGAGGGATGATTTTGCTGAAGCCTGGATTTACGGGTTTTTACCCAGGAAGAAATTTTACGAGGTTGCGGACTACTGCAACACTGGTGAGCGCGGGATAAACGGGTTCAAGGCGAAGGCGCCTTACTGGCGTGCTACCATAAGTTCGCTGCGGACCTTCAGCCAGGCGAAGGATGAGTGAATTGAATTTGATCTCGCTCGGCGCCGGCGTGCAGTCTTCGTGTCTTGCAATTGGGATGGACAGAGGGGTTTTTCCGACTGCGAACGGCAAGGGCGTGGACGGGGCAATATTTGCCGATACGGGCGCCGAAAGCCGCGCTACTTATGCCTATTTGGATTGGTTGGAGATAGTGTTATCCTTTCCGGTTTATCGGGTAAAGGAGAAGGAGGGTTTAACCAAGGCGCTGGAAAACAGTGTCACTATGGGTGACCGAGTAGCTACGGTTCCTTTTTTCACTGAAGGGGATGGCTTGGTGATGCGGCAATGCAGCCTGGAATACAAGATCAAGCCCATACAGGCAAAGATAAGGGAGTTGCTGGGGTTAAAGAAGGGTCAACGGGTGCCAAAAGGCGTTCATGTCCACCAGTACATAGGAATCAGCCTGGACGAGATACAGCGCATGAAGCCCAGCCAGCTCAAGTGGTCAACTCACCACTGGCCGCTGATTGATGCACGCATGAAGCGGTATGAATGTTTAAACTGGATGGACAAGCATGATTTACCAGAGCCTCCGAGGTCCGCTTGTGTATACTGCCCCTACCACAGTGACCATGAATGGCGGCTGTTGCGTGACAAGGACCCAGAGGGCTGGAACGAGGCGGTCAGGGTGGATGCTATGGTTAGGGACAAGTTGCCTGGTATGAACGAAAGCGTTTACATCCACCGCAGCCTGGAACCGCTGGATCAGGTTGATTTGTCAACTGAAGAGGACCGAGGCCAGAGTACATTTTTTGAAGCCTGGAATGAGGAGTGCCAGGGAATTTGTGGCGTCTAATGAAAAAGGAAAAAATAGGAAATTGCTGTGTAGACTCTGGCCAGTTAATGGTCTGCGACCCGTGTTACATTGAGCAGGAATGGGGTGAAGAGGAGAAAAGCACGTTTAACTACCAGGGGGCCTCGGACGTTACCCTGCCCAAGAAGTCTCATGGGTCCATGAAGTTTCGGATGGGCCATGAGGGTGCAGGAGTGGCCTTTGCCACTTATGGGGACGGCACGTATCCGGTTTATGCCGAGCGCGGTGCCAACGGCCTTATAAAGAGGGTAATAATTAAATTGCATGAGTAATTTCATACCAACGAAGCATCCGGTTATACCGGTGCCCACGCAGGCCCAGGCGAAGGCCCTGGGGGCTGATAAGCTGGTGGAGTTGTTGGAGAACCGTGAGAAATTGATAGCTGCGGAGGTCAATGACCCCTGGCGGTATGGGTATGTACCGGACCACTGGAAATCAGCAGCTCGTCAACTTGAGGAGATTGACGAGTTACTGATTCTTGGCGGGAATCGTAGCGGAAAAAGTGAATTTTGTGGGCGCAGGGTCATAGAGATAATGCTGGCCAAACCAGGGGCGCGGGTCTGGTGCTATCAGACCACCGGGCCGAATAGCATAGAGATGCAGCAGCCGATAGTGTACAAGTACATCCCCAGGGAGTTTAAAGGGTTAAAAAAGAACAAGGTTGCCAACATCAGTTACACCCAGAAGGGCGGTTTTACTATGGCTACCTTCATCCTTCCGAACGGGTCCCAGTGTTGGTTCCGCAACTACGAGCAGCGCCTGGACGCTGCCGAGGGCGGTGAGGTGGATTTCATATGGCTGGACGAACTTGCCGGCCTGGATTTGATTTCCACGTTAAGATTTCGGCTTTCAACCAGGGCTGACACGCATGAGATGAGCGGTAAACTGGTTTTGAGCTTTACGCCTATCACCGGTTACAATGCCACAGTCAAAAGCTACCTGGATGGGGCCAGGATGCTGGAAGATGGCGCTGCGCCGCTGATAGGCCCTAAATTTAGGGTGCCTGTGAGGCAGCAATGCATCAGACCCAACGCCAGGGTTATATATTTTCACAGTGTGCAAAACCCGTATGGCGGGTTTGAGAGCATAGCGAAGACCCTGGAAAATGCTCCCCTGTCGGAGGTCCTTTGCAGGGCATATGGGGTGCCAACCAAAAGCATTGGGGACCGCTTCAGCCGCTTCAAAGATGAGGTCCACATTATCAAGCCGGAGGACGTACCGGAGGAGGGTACGAGGTATCAAATCGTTGATCCGGCCAGTGGCCGTAACTGGTTTGCCATTTGGGCTATTGTAACCGAGCGGTCCTGGGTCATTTACCGTGAATTCCCAGCCCAGGACACGTATTACAAGGGCATAGGCGAGTTAGGCCCCTGGGCAGAGGTTGACAGTAAGAAGCTGGATGGTAAGCGCGGCCCTGGGAGTGAAAGCCTGGGATTTGGTTTGAGCCGTTACATGGAATTCTTTGAGGACCTGGAAGGGAGTGAGGAAATCTATGAACGCCTGGTTGACTCTCGCTTCGGGGCGAGTGCCAACCTGGCGATGGACCGCCCTACCACGCTGTTGGAGGAATTAAGTTCCCTGGGTTATGATTTTATACCGACCCCAGGGTTGAACATCGATGAGGGCATTGAACTGATAAACGAGGCGCTGGATTATGACCCCAGCATGGATTTGGGCATCAACAATGAGCCAAAGCTATACATTTCGGAAGAGTGTAAGAATTTAATCTTCGGGCTTAAAACCTGGACGGGCAAGGACGGGAAGGAGGGCGCCTGCAAGGACAGTATAGACTGTTTGCGCTATTTTTGCAGCAGCCAGCCGATTTACGCCGAGGAGGGTATATTTGCCGGCAAGGGGGGAGGGTCATATTGATGGAAAACGAAAAAATGATGAGGTTGCGCGATGTGGTGGACAAACTGGGCATCGACATGAGGACGGCGCTTTACTGGGTAAACTGCGGCGCCCTCAAGGGCTACAAGGCCCATCCCACGGCAAAAGCACTTTACCGGCGGGTTGACGTTCAGAAGATTTACGATAACCTTAACCCAGATAAGAATTAATCATGTCAAAATCAGATTTCGGACCCATATTCGGCAAAAAGCGCCGCAGCCTGCCGGAAGAGCAGTTACAGGACGCATTGAAATTGTCCTGGGACACGCCTGCGGTGCAGGGCCTGCTGGGCGTGCTTGACGAGGCTATAGAGGCTGCGGCCACCCAGGCTGGGGACCCAGGTCTCTCGGAACGCCCTGGCGCGTTGGCCCATACCTGCGGCGGGTTGGAATGGTTGCGCTATTTGCGGGCTGACATAACCAGGCTCGCGCCACCAGGCTAATGGAAAATTTGATCAAGGAATTTGGCCTCCCCACGGCCATGTTGTGCGGATTAAGTTTTTTTACCGCCATGATCGTTCAATTCCTTAAATCCTTAATTATCAAGGAACTGGGCGAACTGAAGCACAACCAGGAGTCGCTTGCGGGCGAACTGCGGGCGGTGCAGGACGATGTCGCTCGCATCGAACTTATGTTGCGCCTGGCACATGACTATAAAACCTCCGGTGGACCTACGCCGGAGATGAGCCGAATCGGCAAAGCGGGTACAGATGCCGAGCTGCGATAGCTTTTAACGTCAGAAACGTCAGTAACGGCGGCTATAGTTTGTCGGCTTTCACCGGAAGGGTGATAAAGGGTGCAGGTTCTGGGACCGTAAAACCCTGCTGCCCTTATGGACAATACAGATGAAACGGCTACCGCTGTAGAGCCGGAATCCGCAGCGACAAGCGAAGAGCCGCTTGCAATTGACGATGCATTAGAATCGATTTTTGCCTCTGACGAGGAAGAAACCGATTCTACGCCAACTGACCCTGATGAGCCGGATGACCCTCAAATGGTGGAGGAAACAGAGCCGGAATCCCAGGAACAGGAGGAGGAGGAAGAAGAACCCGAGGACGAACCCGAGGAAGCTCCAAGCGGAGTGGACAAGCGAATTAGCCAATTGGTCGCGCAGAAAAACAAGCTGCGAGACAAATTGGATTCAGCCGAGGAACGGCTGGCAGCCCTGGAGGCGGCACCGCAGCAAAAATCCGAACCGCAGAAAAGCCCCTGGGAGAATAGCTTATCCAGCGTTATGGACCCCGCCACTTTGGACAAGAAAGTGGAGGCGGCCCATCAAATGAAGGATTGGGCGCTACGCAACCTAGACGGCGGCGAAGTGCCAGGGGAAGACGGCGAAGTTCAATACATCGATGCCGAGCAGGTGCGAACAGCCCTTGCAAACGCGGAGAAACTTCTACGAGACGCCCCAAAACAGGCTCAAATCGTCCAAATGCGCCAAAATAGTTTAGCTGAAGCCACTGCGAGCTATCCCTGGTTAAAAGACACTGCGAGCGAGAATTATCAAATTCTAGCGAACGAGTTGGCCATCTGGGGTGAGTTTAAAGTGAAGGACCTGCCAAACCTGGAATTGATTCTAGCGAACGCCCTCATGGGTGAAAACGCCAGGACCAAAACCAAGAAGGGTAAGTCTGCTCCGGCCCCCCAGAAAGCACCCGAGGTGCCAACGGGAAAGACTACACCGCGTAAGAAAAAGGGGACCACATCCACCGCCAAGGCGAAGCAGCACTATTTGGAAACCGGCGATGACCATGCGCTGGACGAGGTATTGAACTCATTTTTATAAATCTCAGAATAGAATAGGAGGCCGACAATGGCCGTATTACTAGAACGCACGCAGGGCACAAAACGCGAAGACCTCGCTGACCTGCTTTCACGCATTGACGCTCGCGGAACCCCCGCCTGCTCAATGATCCCCAAGGGCAAGGAACCAACTAACACGCTATTTGAGTGGGTTGTTGACGACCATGAAGCAGCCGCTTCCGCTGGCAATGTTGACGGCGCCGATTTCGCGGCTGGTGACTATGGCAATATGTCCCCCAACCGCACAAAGCTCGCAGGCCGCGTCCAAATCTTCCAGAAGCCTTTCGGCGTCTCCACCCTGGCTGAAGAAGTCAGTGATGTAGCTGGTCTTGGCCGCAAAGCTGAAATGCGCGAGTCCATCAAGAAGGCTCTCACTTCACTTAAGCGCGGCATCGAATCCCGCATCTGTGGTGAAACTGACAGTCAGGCTGACAATGGCACGCTTCCATACCTCACCAGGGGGCTTTTTTCCTGGATAGGTTACACCGGCGGCACCAATACTGACCCTACAGACAACGCTATTCCAGCACTGGCCCAAGTGCCTGATAGCCACATCTGGGCCGGCCAGACTGCTCACGCCACTCCGGCTTCAGCCTTTAACGAGGATGATATGCAGGACCTGCTAGAAGGCGTTTTCAACAGCACCGGCGGTAACAGCAACTTCCAGTTGCTTTGCGGCACCAAGCTGAAGAGGCGTTTCACTACGTTCGCTACCTACTCACCGAGTATAACCGGCACAACGGCTCTCCGCACCTACAACCAGGACAGTGGCGGCAAGAAAATCATCCAAACTGTGGATGTGTTCGTTGGTGACTTCGGCCAGGTTGACCTAATTCCAACGCACTGGTTGCGCCAGGATTCCACTGGAGACAATGCAGCAACGCGCCAAAATGGTTCCGGCCTTCTATTGGATACCAGTCTGCTAAAACTCCGCTACAACTCCCTGCCTACGTTTAAGGAAGTTGAGGATCGCGGTGGAGGCAGAAAAGGATTTGTCCGCGCAATCTTAGGACTCCAGGTGACCAACCCCAAGGGTCTGGGCGCCATAGTAGACAATACTCCTAATAGCTAAGATGGCTGACGATTACGACCACGCCTTGGCAGAAGCTGCCGAGCGCATGGGCATTACCCGCAGGGACATCGAGTCCCTGCGGGCTGATGTCCAAGCGGAACATAGAGACGGCCACAGGGAGCAGGCGGCTATAGCCCGCAACAACCAGACCGCCAGGCACGTTGATGGCCTGGGCGAGAAGCGCCTCTCGGTTTCCCCGCAGCTCTACATGGACGCGCAGCGAATGCATGGCCGTGACTGCTGGAAGGACCCAGACTTTGTAAAGAAGGTACAGCGCGACCATCCAGAGACCCGTGTAGACTCCCGTTCCGGCAAAACGATGGTCGGCTATGGCAGCTAGTGACATATACGGGCCGGAATCGCCATTGCGCGAGACGGTCAGCTACAAGTCCATTTTGCACGGTGTAGTCTACCGTATGCGTATGGACCCAGAATTTAACCTGCCGGTAAACCTGGCAAACGCCATAAACGAATATATCAACACGGCGGCCAGGTATGCCTGGGATTACTACCCGTGGCCTGACTTAATGGTAATAGTAAAGGCCGACACTGACAATTTCACACTCCCCGGGGACGTTTTTGGCATCTATGCCCAGGACCCAACCCTGGTGGGTTCAACCAGCCAGGTGCCAATCCCGTTTAGGGACGTTGGCGCCGGCATAGTTTTGGGTAAGAAATATGATCAAATTTGGGCTGAATACAGGAGGCCGTTCCTCCGGTACGAGGGGGCCACATGGGCCGCCGGCACGTACACACAAAATACGAAAGTTTATTACGAAGCTGAAGGAGACTACTATATGGCTCTGGAAACGACTTCGCAAACTCCTGGCTCGCATAGCGATTGGGGTAAAATCGCTTTTCCGGCCATACTAGCCGAGTACACCAAGGCTGCGGCAACCGCCGAGGGCCTGCGCGAGGTTGGTCAATACGAGCAGGCCGAGGTGCAGAAGCGCGATGCGGCTGCACTTCTTACCCAGAAAATCGATAAACTGGAACTTCAAAGCAACCAGCAGCGCACATATGGCGCTGTTTTGCCGGCACGCCGATGAACGAGGAAAAAATAGCAGACCTGGTAAGCGGCCTGGAAGGAACTGTGCAGGATGCTGTACATTTTCTGGATAAAATGGAATCTGACGCGAAGGTCCGCTATTGCCAATGGGACGGCCAGGATGATGACGGCAGAAAACACGCCGAGCGTTTGGGTGAGGTTCCCTTCCCCTGGGAAGGCTGTTCTGACGACCGCGTGCGGCTCGCCGACACAATCATTGCCGAGGATGTAAGGATGATGAAGCTGGCCTGGGCGAGAAGCCGGATCAAGGCCGTAGGCATAGAGAGCAGCGATGTAAAACGCGCTGCCAAGGTCACAACACTTTTAAAATGGTTATTCAAAAGCCGCCTCAATGTTCGCGCCAGGCGCGAGATTGAATTGGCGGCGAACTGGCGGCAGACATACGGCCTGGCCGTCATGGGAGTTTTCTGGGACCAGGAAACCCGCCATGAGGAAACGACAATCACCCTGGACGAGGTCATGGCAATGGCCCAACAGGTGCCGGAACTCGGCGAGGTCATAAGGACCATACAGGACCCACTGCTTGAGGCCGAGGCCATCATGGGCGTCAGCCAGGCACTTCAACTGGATGAAAAGGACGCCAAGAAGGTTGTCGTTGGCCTGCGCGAAAAAGGGACCGCGACCTATAGCAAACCGTATCTATTTAGAAACGAACCCAAGCTGGAAGCGTTGAAGCCCTACTTCGATGTATTTTTTCCGGTCAGCACGTTAAGCATACAGGACAGCAGTATGGTCTACCGGCGCGTACTGCTCTCGGAGGTCCAACTACGTGACAAGGTTTTGACCGAGGGCTGGGACGAGGAATTTGTTGAGAGAATTATAGAAAAATACAAAGGGTTCAGTTCTATGGGCCTGGTGAGCGAGGCATTTCATGGCGGCCCCGAGCGGACGCTTTCGGAAAAAGCCTGGTACTACACCGAGGACGAGGATGTTTTCGAGGTTTTCTACGCTTACACCAAGGAAACCGATGATGACACTGGTGCCGTAAAATGCTACTGCACGGTTATGCACGGCAACATTAAGGATGCCATAGGTAAACGCACTGAAATGCAGTATGTGCATGGTGAGATGCCCTTTGTAGAAATGCCGCGTGAGCGCCCAGAGCGTTGCCTGGTAGAGAGCCGTGGAATACCGGAAATCGTTCAGACCTGGCAAAGCGCCAAGAAGCTCTGCCGCGACTACCGGCAGGACAGGGCGAGCATAAGTATTTTACCACCGGTTAAGGTCCCTCTTTCCCGTGCCACTCAACAGCTAACTTTTGGTCCAGCGGTGCAAATACCAGAGCGCCGCCCAGGAGAAATTTCATTCATGGCCCCGCCGCCAGGAGACCAGGGCGTGGACATGGTTGAAGAATTAATAGAGAAGGACGTTGAGGAAACCTTCCGCAGCCCACTCTACTCCCAGGACCTCGCTACTTCCTGGCTGGCCGACCTGACCGCCGTTGCCCAGCAAGTTCTGGCTCTTTGCCAACAATACATGACTCCTGCGGAGCTGATGCGTGTAGTCGGCGGCCAGGAACCTCCATTTGAGGCCGACCGCGAGTCCATCCAGGGGCGCTATGATCTTTCAATGCAGTTTGATGCCAGGGACCTGGACCACGAATTCCTTGAGCAGAAAATCAACCTCATAGCCCAGATGGTTACACCGCTTGACAGTGTTGGCATATTGGACCGCGTAGGGTTGATCCAGCGCATTATGGACGCCATTGACCCGAACATGGCCGAGGAACTTATACGACCCCAGGAAGAGGTAACCCAGAAGGAGGTCGAAGAAGAAAAGATGGAGTTCGCCAAAATGGAGAGCGGTATTGAGTCCACGCTCAAGCCGGACAACAGCGGACAAAACGTCCAGCTACGCCTCCAGGTTTTGCAGGATATCATACAGAAGAATCCTTCCATACAGCAGAAATTGCAGGATGACCAGACATTCGGCGCCCTGGTGGAACAGCGCATAAAACATTTTCAATTTTTAATGCAACAGCGCCAGAACGCCCAGATCGGGCGAGTGGGCGTAGAATCTGTACTGGGGGGATAATCTAATGGCCGACACATTCAACACTTTCAAGGCGGCCTACGGCGGCGATACCACAGTTACTGGTTTTATTCAGCCGGAGCAGGCTCTCATAATAGCCTGCTCGGATGAAGCAACCGACCTGACCACAGGCACCGGCAAGGTTCAATTTCGCATTCCTTATGACTTTAAGGTGGACAAGCTCAAGGCTTGTGTGAATACGGCACCTACGGGCGCGGACATAGTGGTTAGCGCCGTAACCGGCAGCACAACCATTGGCACTGTCACTATTGGGGTAACAACCAAGACCTCCTCCACCACAGTAAATCAGCAGCTTGCAGACGATGCGGAAATTTCTATAAACGTGACCCAGGTTGGCTCCACCATCCCAGGCAACGGGCTGAAATTAACCCTCATTGGCCGGAAGCAAAGTGCTTAACTTCCTGCGTCCAGTTCGTTTTGAGGAAGGGGTTGTAACGGCCTTGACGGCCACTGGCGGTATTACCCTGGCCGGCAGCGCAACAATTTCCATAACCGCCCTGCCTCTGGCTGTAACCGGCACCGGCGGTATTACCCTGGGCGGTACGGCTGACGCAACTTCGGCCATTTTAATTAGTGGCAGCAGCGGCATCACCCTGGGTGGCACGGGCACGGCTACAGCTACGGCGCTTACGGCGCTCACAGGCAGCAGCGGCATAACCCTGGGCGGTACAGGAACGGCTACAGCTACGGCGCTTGCGGCGCTCACAGGCACTGGCGGCATAACCCTGGGCGGTACAGCCACAGCCACAGCGACAACATTTATTGCGCTGACGGCCACCGGCAATATTTACCTGGGCGGTACAGCCACACAATGGGGCACTTCGGTCATAACGATAACCGCACTGACCGGCACTGGCTCCCTGGCCCTGGGGGGTACTGCCACAGCGACAGCCACAACATTCACCGCACTGACCGGCACTGGCTCCCTGGCCCTGGGCGGTACGGCTACAGCGACAGCCACAACATTCACCGCGCTGACGGCCACCGGTTCCCTGGCCCTGGGCGGTACGGCTACCGCGACAGTCAGTACGCCGATGACGAACAGTTACTCAATGCTACTAGATGGCTCAAACGATATTTTTAGGACGAGACTCCTTCTCCACAACTACGATGGGGCAGGGACGGGATTCTTTGAAGACGCAATAAGTATATCGTTCTTCTTCCGCTTGGATACGGTTGATACTAACGCCACAGGACGATACTTCTACTATTTGGACAACGGAGGTAATAACGCATTGGGTTGCTACTACACTCCATCCACGGGTAAAATATCTGTAAAGTTTGGCAATGCTTGGTATCACACGGCAGACCTAAGTTTGGTGGCAGATACATGGTATCACCTTTGTTTATCAACTGAACGAACGTCCTATAATCACTCGTATTTGCGTTACCATGAATGGGAATTATACCTAGATGGAACCTCCATTAAATCTGTCACGGGGAATACCGCAGTTATACGTTATGACGGTTACGGAGTTAAAGGAACGCTTGATGGTGCTGTTACCGACACTGACACGACATTTACGATTGATGCCGCTAACGGGCCTACATCGTGGCAGGGGAATCTGGACCCACGTATAGCTTATATTGGTGATGAACAGGTTCTGGTTAGTGCGAATGTAACCAACAGCTCAACCTCCCTTAGTGTGACCAGAGCGCAGAACGGAACAACTGCCACAGCACACTCTGATGGTGCAGTAATTACTTACTCACGGGATGAATTAGTTTTCGGTGCGAGATACCACACTTGGCCATACCTCTACTATGTGGACGGGCAGATGGATGAAATTGCCGTATGGAACGACACGTTAACTGCGGCAGAGGTAGGTACGCTAAAGGACGGGCCTATCGCCCTTACCAGTGACTCAGGTTACTACGCTTCTTCCGCTAACTTACAGGCATGGTGGAGGTTTGAAGAGAACACTGGCACTAGCATAGCCGACTCATCAACCAAGAGTAACACAGGCACACTCGTAAACGGAGCAACATTCAGCAGTAGCTTACCATGAGCCGACAATACGTAATCCTCAACGCCTCAGAGGTGGAGGCAATAAACTACAGTCAGGTGCTGGAAACGTCTTTTGAAACTTTGCGATGGAGCAACGACCAGTCCCAGACTTTCGTCAAGTACGAGGGGGAAACACCCGCCTGGCTGGAAGGAAAGACCGCATACACCAAATCCGAAATCCTAGAGATATTAAACGATCCGGCCAACGGCTGGCAACCAGACGAGGAGGTTTAACGTCACTTTCGTCACTTTCAAAATGAATAAATTGTAACCCAAAAAGAAAAAAAGGATAACATAGACTATGAGCGCAACGAACAACTTTGAACAATGGATTGGTGACGCAATATTCGGCACCTCCGACAGCAGTGGAATTGCCAGCGGCGGTCCCGCTGGAACAATTTACCTGGCCCTGCATACCGGCTCGCCGGAGGCCGATGGAGCCAACGAATGTTCGGGCACCAGTTATGCTCGGGTGAATGTCAGCACCGGCCAGGCTGACAGTGGTGCAAATTACTTTAGCTACGACAGCGGAAACAACCGCTACGACAACGACTACGCCATCACATTTCCCACAGCCGGCGGCAGTTGGGGGACCGCGACTCATGCGGCGATCTGGGACGCTTCCAGCTCCGGCAACTGCATTTGTTGGGTCGCACTGGGCAGTTCACAAGCCATAGCCGCTGACCAGCAGGTTAGCTTTGCCGCAGCAGCGTTACAATTTACAATAGACTAGGCCGGTGCTTGAGCTGCTCAAAGACAGGGCGCTCTGGCTTGGCTCCAGTGGCAGCATATTTAGCTGGGTGGCCATAGACCGCTCCCTGGCCACAGTTGCCGCCGGATTAACCGTAATTTACATGGGGCTAAAAATTTTGGAATTAAAGCGCAAATTGGACAAATGAATCCTGTAGTGGACGGTGACCAGAATTTCGCTGGCGTTGACATGAACACCGCCCGCGATTCTCTGCGTCCAGGGTTCGTTGCCGAGGCCGAGAACTGCCGCTTTACCAATGGCAAAATAGAGACCCGCAAGGGCGTCAGCTATAGCCGAGCCTACTGCGGTAAGGGTGCTGAATTCAATTGGTCCTGGCCGGTGGACTTCAATGCATTTGCCAGCTTTCCCGTTTTAGGAATAGGCGAGTTTATGGACCCATACGGTGAGGACGCGGTCCTTCTCCTGGGAGCCACTCACGCCTACGCTATGTTTGAGGACCGTGAGCCGCGCAAGCTGACCTACATGGGCGCCCCAACCTTCACCAACAGGATTCACGCGGTCCAGGCATTCGACTCTATTTTTCTATTCAGTAAAGGAATGACGCCGATGCGCTGGGACGGCAACATGGATGTCCGAGAATTTTCCACCGTGACCAAGGCCACCGGCGATGAGTCCATAACCTACCTGGACCTTCCCCAGGCCAACCAGGCTCTGTACTTCGGCAACCGACTCTGGGTGCCAAACCTACAGGACACTATAATGGTATCGGACAGCGGTTACTATAATCGGTTTATAGTTGATAACGAACTGTTACTAAACAAGGGCGAGAATGATCAAATCATTGCGCTTCAACCGTTTAACCGAACAACCATAATAGTTTTTAAATCGGACAGCGTCTACGCGGTCTCAAACGCCTACGGTGACCTTTCGACAGTGCGCGTGGATTTACTCACTAGCCATATAGGCTGTGTGAGTAAAGACGCGGTGGTGACCGTTGGAAGCGATATCCATTTTATGTCTGAAAGTGGAATCTACCATCTGGGACAGGTGGACGCCGAGCGAAACATTTTAAATGGGGAACCAATTTCCAAACCTGTTCAGCCCCTAATTGACCGGATCAACTTTGAAAAGGGTGACCAAATCCAGGGCGTCCTCCACCAAAACCGCATTTACTGGGCGGTCCCGCTGGACGCCTCCGAAGTCTGCAACGCCGTTATTGTGTTTGACCTGCTGACCAAAACATTCAGCGGCATGGACACATTTGCCACAGGCGCCTCGTTCTCTATTCATTCCTGGTTGCGTGCAGACCTCCTGGGCAAGAAGCGCCTGCTCGCCTATGGCAATGACGGGTTTGCCTACGCCTACGAAGAGACGCCGGCCATCGATGACATAAAGTCAGGGCCGCAACATATCACCACATATGTCCGCACCCGCCAATACACCGGCGGCAGCTTTATGCGTAAGAATTGGACAAATGTGCGAGCCGAGTTGGCCACACTAAATCCATCGTTGTCGGTGGAATCCGAGACCGTAGGTGACGGCGAAAACTATCCACTTTTTACCGATTACACACGCAATCGCCTGGCTAACAAGAATTTTGGCAAAACGGTCAGCACCGACAACAATGATGATTCCTGGGATGACCCATACCGCGAGGATTATTATGTACCAAGCGAAACGAGCGCGGTAACCCTCAACCTGGCGCTGGACGGCAATCTATATATAAATACCCTGACCTTTGCCGCTGACGTTACCGGATTTGCCGCCAACCAAAAACTGACCGTTACCAATAATGAGTTTGGCGTTTATGCCGAGGTGAGCGCGAACAGCTCCGGCACTATTCCAGCCAGCACTGTGGTGACCATAACACACAAGGGTGCCACCGGTGCCGAGGGCGCTACAGAAAACAGCACCGGCGCCCCCAGTAAAAACATTTACAAGGTCGATACGAGTCCTACGCCCTCAACCCTGGCCTGCACGTTGACAAGGTGCTACTTTCTGAAGACCGGCGTCAACCTTTCCCAGGTTCAGAATTATTCTTTCCCAGGCCACCTTCGGCAGCAGGACAAGGCCGTTGGCTTCAAGTTCACCAACACGCAGGGCGTGCTTCATCTTCGCGGCCTGATGGCCGGCGGCATAAATTCCGAAAGGATACGAGACAATGAGTAGATTTACAATTTCAAGCAGTTACCCAGTTCCCAGCGTTATGAGCCGCGTGGAATTTGAGGACATAATAAAAAACCTGGTTCCGGCGTCCGACCTGGTGGACACGGCCCATATGCAGATTTCGGGTAGCTCTAAAGTGGGCCTAAACCTTTCAACGCTAAAGGGGGACGGCCTGGTGGTGAGTGGGACCACGCTCCAGGTGGAGCCACTCACCTCCGGCGGGCTGACAGTGGCCTCGGGCGGTGTGAGCGTAAACACAGATGACACCACTATTGAACTTTCCAGCGGCAGCCTCCAGGTAAAGGCTTCGTCCATCACTTCAGCTCACATAGCACCGGACACAGTAGTTGCCGCCGACATAGACGCCAACGCTGTAGGCTTTAGCGAGTTGAACGCCGGCGCGAATTTGGAGGACAATGGAAGCGGCGCAGTTCGCGTTGCCCAGACAATGACGGGCCTCACCTCGGTGACCTCGGCTGCATTTGTGGGGCCGTTGACGGGTAATGTCACCGGCGATCTAACCGGAAACGCCGACACGGTGACAAACGGCGTCTACACATCCAGCAAAATTTCAGCCCTTTCGGCCACTAGTTCGACTGAACTTCGCGGCGTAATTTCAGATGAAACCGGCACAGGCTCTCTGGTCTTCGCCACAAGTCCTACCCTGGTCACACCAGCCCTCGGCACACCGGCGAGCGGAACCCTGACAAACTGCACATTTCCAACGCTCAACCAGGACACTACCGGCACTGCGGCCACTGTCACCGGAGCGACCCAGGCGGCAATAACTACAGCCGCCAACCTGACAACGGTAGGCACAATTGGCACAGGAACCTGGAGCGGCACTACAATAGCTATAGCCAGCGGCGGTACTGGCCTGACCAGCGTTGGCACTGCCGGCCAAATCCTGGCAACCAACAGCGGTGAGAATGGCCTGGAATGGGTTAACAATACGCCAACCCTGGCGGCACTGACCGATACAACAATAGCCTCCACCCCGGGTACTGGATCGATACTTTACTATGACGGGCCTGCGGCCACATGGAAGGACACCAATGAAATTAGGATAGATTCATCCTCGCTTGTCGGCATCGGCGGCGACCCAGAAAACTTTCCATCAGCTACAGCCGATAGCTCTACTCCCGGTAACACCAACGCAAAACTTTCAGTTCACGGGCATATGTGGCTAGAACACACGTTGGCGTTTAATGACTCCGCACGCATAGACAGAATGTCCGGCTCTAATGCAGGAACAAGCGGCTGGAGGGATGTTTTCAAGGGTCTTGTGCCATACCACACAACTTTGAGTGCTGGTATCACCGACACTGCGGGTCTTCCGCTGACAATCACTGTCGCGGACTCAAGCGTTTTCCCATCAGGTGGAACCGGAAGTCTTCAAATAAACGGCGAGCAGTTTACCATTCAGTCAACCGATAACAGCACAAACGAAATCACATTGTCACATAGAGCTGTAGGCTCTTCATCAGCCGCCGCCCACAGCACTGGGGATTTAGTCACTCATGCCACCTCAAATTTCGGGCTTCTGATTGATGGCTATGGTGGCGGTCACACGGCGGTTGCCGTAAGGTCCAATGACATAAATGACGCATTCTCTATTGTGTGCAGCGATCTACCTCACTCAGGGCAATCGCAGAACGACACTTTCAAACAAGTTTTACGGGCTGGACCAACTGGAGTTGTCCTAAACGAACACGGGGATAGCGAGTATGACTTTCGGGTTGAAGGTGACACCAACGAGAACCTCCTTGTATGCGATGCATCCTTGGATGGTGTAGGTATCGGCGGTGCGGCGGCGAGTGGATACAATTTAATAGTTCATGGGACAATGAAAGCCGCTGGCACAGGCGGCACAGAACTTGTGGTACAGGACGGCACTAATATGGCCGTCCAGGTTACAGACGGCACAACAGGCGCTTCACAGCATATTCGATCTGGCGCTGGTGACGCAGTATTATCGCTGGAAACCGATATTACAGCATCATCCAATGATAACTCTTTTAGAATTAGTAACGCAGGAGCGGAAACCAGTTTCATTGTTGGGGATTATGATACTGCCGCTGGTGACTCCAACCCCACTGTCGCTCTAAAATTCAACCACTCGGACGCAGGCATTGTAATGCCCGCCCTACCAACGAGCGCAGGTAGTTTAGCGAGCGGCACACTATTCACCCAAACCGCTGCCGAGTTAGGTGGCACCGGTTCAACAAAAGTAATCTGCATAGTATAAACATCATGGCAGGCGAAACAGACGTTATAAACACCAAGCTCCTCACTGACAGTGAGGCTATAAGCAACGCTCGGCTAAACCAGCTACTGGACATAGTGGTAACGGTTCAGACAAACAGCATCGATGACACGCGCATTAAGAGCGGCACCTTTGAAAAGATATTTTTAAAGCCAAAGCAATACAGCTCAAACACTACGGCTACCGCCGGCGGCGTGCCAACGGGCTGCATCTACTGGAACACAACCACTTCGACCCTCACCATCGTTACATGACCGAGACCCAGGCAGAATTTCGCAGGCTACTGCGGGCAACCTTTGCGGACGTACCGGCTGCTGCCGATATGATCCTGGGTTACTGCTCGGCCACTGAAACCTGGGATAATATAGTCGATGGCGATGAGGTGGATAAGGGTGACGCGGACGCAAACTTTCGTTGGCTGTGGCAGGAGTTGCCGGTCAACCCGTTTTTTCTCCAATACAGGGAAAGCATCATCGCGCAAACGTCCCTGGCGATAGACGCCTGGGACTTTAGCGACAAGGCCCCAGAGGCCCGCATAAAAGCATTTGACATATGCACAGAGCTTTCAGCCCTGTGCCTTTACCTAATAGGCGGCCCCGCAAGAGTGCGGCGTGACAGCCCTAAAATCAGGGAGGGCGTCCTGGCGCTTCTCCGCGAAAACGACAAGAAGGATTAAAAATGGGCTGGTTTGGAGGTTCACAGAATATAACATATGAGTCACCCGAAGCGCGTGACCTTTACGCGGAAACGATGGACACCATGCGTGCGACTAAGGATATCGCACCCGAGGTCCTCGCCCTACGAAAGCAATACTCGCCACAGGTAATTAGGCAGAATTTATTGGACCAGCAAACGTCCCTCTTTGGGGCGCCGGCTGGCCAGGTCACCGAGGAGGTAAGGCCGGAAGCGCGTTACACCAGTGGCGCTGATTTCGATACCGAGGTGGCACGGCAGCACCCAGACCTAGCCGCCGCTTACAATAAAAGCGGCCACAAAAGGGATGGAATTCCATTTAAAAAATGGCTTCAGCAGCACGCTGCCGAGCAAGGGACTACCGAGTCAGGCCAGCGAGCCGCACAGTTGGTTTCAGAGGGCGTTGCCCGCTATGCGGAAGGTCAAGGCCCTGGCCAGACGGTCACCCGCCAGGTGGAGGCCCAGACCGGTCTTCTAGGAGGACCGGACGCCTACCGCTATGACGACCAGGGTGTGGAGCGCGGCATGGCCCAGCGCCTCGACCAATATTCCCGTGAAAAAACCAGAGCTGATTTCGCCTCCCAGCGGGAAGGCGATATAAGCGACCTGGAAACCCTGGCCCCCAGGGCACGCGAGGCTTACCTGGCTGCGAACCCAGAGGTGCGTGACCGCCTTGCCCAGGTAAACCGTATGGCCGCTGCGGGCGAGAACCGGCCTACCGGAAACGCTTTAATGAACTACGCCACTGGTGCTGCCGGACCTACTGGCCCCCAGGGTGTAGCAGGCCAACCTGGATTACCCCAGGAGCCAGCTATATTGCAAACCCGCGAACGCCGAGCGCCAATGCAGGCAGGCGCACTTCCAGCGGCTGGACCCCAAGTAGGGGCTGCCAGTGCCATACCCTCGAATTTTTTCAACCAATCCACAGGAGAACGCGAGCGATTTATTGACAGTCAAAATGATGGCACCAATAGGGGAACTCCCAGCGGCACTATCAACCAGAGTGCCACAGCCCAGGGCACCCAGTATGCCCAGAGCAGGCTAGGCCGCGTGAATGACCTCCAGCGCTCCCTGGAACAGCAGGCCGCCTCTGAATTAGCTGCCGGCAGCAAGCTCACCGCCAGGGAACAACGAGATTTACAGGAAGCCTCACGCAGCGCATTTGGCGCCAGGGGGCAGGGCGGTAGCAACCGCGCTTTACTGGGTGAAATGGAAAGCCGCCTGGCGGGCAACCGCCAACGCCTGGCAGAGCGCCGAGCGTTCGCGGCTGGAGTTTCCGGCCAGGGAGAGGCTATGCGGAAAAGCCGCTACCAGGACACAATGGGTGCAGGGGCGCAGCAGTTTGGGCAGATGGCCCAGGCGCAACAGTTGGGCCTTGCCCAGCAAGGCATGGACCAACAGGTTGCGCTGAACGCGCTCCAGGCCAGCCGTATGATAGACCCCAGCCAGGCCATCCTGGGAAGGGGCCTTACGGCCAGCAATGCCGGTGCATTCCAGCAGACCGCCGGAGGCGGTATTGCCGCCAACCAGATGAATTTTAATCCGATGGCGAACCAGTACGCCAGCAATCTGAATGCCCAGAACTACCAGGGCGCCCTGGCGGGTGCTGCCGGACAGATGCAGGCCCAACAGTATAACGCCGCCAACTCGGCTGATATGTGGGGCACCGGTATTGGTGCAGCGGTAGGACTTCTTTGCTGGGTGGCCCGCGAGGTCTACGGCCCAGACAACCCTCGTTGGTTGGAGTTTAGAAAATGGGTAATTTTCCATTCACCGGTCTGGTTTTTAAAAACCTACATAAAGTACGGTGAGCAGTTTGCTAAATTCATCGCCAACAAACCTCGTCTCAAGGGTCTCATCCGAACCTGGATGGACACTAAAATTTCATAAACAGGAGATAATAAAATGTCATTTTCCAGCAGCTTCTCATCAGGTTACAATATCGGGTCCGGCATCAAGGATCGCCATAAGGCTAAAAAGGACCTGGAGAAACACAACGACTTCACAGGCAAGATATTGAGCGACTTCATAATTCCGCAACTTGGCGAGGAGGACCAGGAGAAAGCGGCTGTAATGATGGAGCAGCTTGAGGGCGATGACGTTTCACCTCGCGGCAAGAGCCAGGCCATAAGCACGCTATTGAGCGCCTTCGGCGGCCAGATCGTTGAGGAGAAGTCACGGGCGGCCAAGGAAGAGTTGAAGGGTCAGTTGGGTGAGAGCAATGCTTTTATGGCAAAAATCTTTGGGGAAAAATATGGTGACAACCCAGAAATCATGGAACTGCTCAATCAGGCAACAAGCAGTGAAGACCCGAGCGTAAACGCATCAAACTTACAGGGTTTATTGGGCTATGCACAAAACCAAGACGCCGATGAAGTTCGTAAAGGTAATGTCGGTTTTATAAAGGAAGCATTTAACCTAGACCAACCGGTTGCCCCCTACAGCGACCCAGACAATTACTGGGACCAGACTAAAAAAAAAAGTGGTGAGGTAGGTGCCCCAGGCCCCGCCGGAGACCCAGGGGAAGCAGGACCGGCAGGCCCGCCGATTGAGGAGTTTGTCCCAGACTTCAGCCTAATACACGAAGGGTTTAAGGATAAAGCCCCCCAGGCTGGAGGGTTTAAAACCGATGGCGAAGCATATGATTACTCTTCAGCAAAAGCGGCTGGGTTGTCCCCTGATAAAACAGGCCACTGGCCGAGTCGAAATCCGGTTACAGGTTTGCTTTTAAAAGGGACAAATCACCCGACCTGGGACAAAACCTTAAAAGGCGAAAAAGAGGCTGGGTATCACGTTAGTAAACGTGATGGCAGATATTATTCGGACGCCGGAGTAGCTAACATTCCCAGGTTGAGCGAAGGCCAGATGCGTGAACTGGTTAACCTGGCCAGACCGTTGTTCCCCAACACGGATTTGAATTTTGAAAAACGATGGTCAGGTGGAAATAGTGTCACCTGGAATGAACAGAAAAAAGTTGGGCGCGAGCGCAGAACGGTTGATGATACAAAAAATTTAAACGCCGCCGATTTCCTTAAACTCCCCCAGGTTTCACAGTTTCTCCAGCGCAACCACGGCGCCCGCTTAAATGAGATGGCCGCCGAGGGTGAGGTGAGAAACCAGGAGATACTTCAACGGCAGTTCCCTGGCGGGCTGCCAGGAAGGCCAAGCGCCCCAGTGGCTCAAGCCGCCCAGGCCGCCCAGGCCGAGCAGGCAGCAGTAGACCCAGTTACCACAGGTCTCACTGCCAAACAGCAGGCGGGCATGGAGGAGGCCCTAAAGGGCTATAGCGCCGACCCGCTGGAAGAAATGCGGGCCAACCTATCACCGGCCAACAGGACCAAGGATTTGCTGCAAAGCTACTTTAAACACGCCGGCTCAAACGCCAGCCTGGGCGGCCTGCAAAGCGCCCTAACTATGGTTGGCACCATCGATGAGATGATGCACCCAGCAGGCAACGTAGGAGAGTCCATTAATGAGACTCACACCGAGAAGCTCGCGCTGCGGCAGAACATTATAGACCGCCTGGCTCACCTGTCAAAAATAGCCAGGGGCACCAAGGGCGTAGCCACTGGTCGCATTAACCAGATGATCATTCAAATGAGGAAGGGTATCGGGCTAAGTATAGGCCCCGAGGCCACCGCCCTTGAGCAGGCTCATCACGGTGTAGCCAATGCGATGCTACGGGCCATGTCCGGTGCTGCCGTTACCGAGCATGAGATGAAGCGCGTGATGGAGCAGGTAGGTAACCTGCACCTTTCGGACAAGGAATACATACAGCGCGTTGACGCTGAACTCCAGGCCCACAGGGACGCCCTCCAGACCTCTTACAATATGTTTGCCGCCCAGGGTTATTCGATACCGGCGCAATGGTATCAGTCGGCGGCAGGCCAGGGCAAGGTCAATGACAGCTACGAAAAACTGATGCTACTTTTAAAAGCGAAAGAAAGACTAAGGAATGCCGGCAATTGACAACTTAACCGAAGAACAACTTGACGAACAGATTGCCGAACTAATCGGCGAACTGGAGTCGCAGGGCCTTAATGAGGCTTCCCTGGACAACATGATACTGGACCAGCGGCGGCAGCTTGATCCGCACGCGGCCATGACGCGCTCGGAGTTTGAGCGGGATTGGGTCCGCAAGAAGGATACACCCTGGCTGCGGCGCATAGGTGACGGCCTCGCCCAGACGCCCGAAATGTTTAAATACATTTTCGGTACGCTGGGCGGTGCAATAGCGGACCAACCAAAATTCCTGGTGGACCCTGTGCGCGGATTAAAGACCATAGCCGAGGGAGCCGCCAGGGGCACCAGCGATATATGGCAGCTCATTAAAGGCACCGGCGGTGAAATCGGCGATTGGTTTGTTGACGATGAGAAACACATCAACCGTGAGTATGACCGCTATATTGAAGCTTTGAAATTTGAAAAGGTCAGGTCAGCCGGCCTGGTCTTTGGTAAGGATGAAATCTTTGAGGACTATGCCGAGGCGGCCAGCTTCGTACTGGACCCCAGCAACCTAATCCCCTTCGCCGGTATAGGCAAGGTGGCTACCAAGGCAGCCCGCAAGGGCGTCAAGGGTGCAGCCAAGGTTGGTGCAATGGGCTTTCGCGGCGTCTACAATCTAGGTGACAAAGTGGCCTCGGTTGCCGGTACACCCAGAAAGAAGTTTGCTGAATTCCTGGGTGAGGTAACCCGTATGCACCCTGGCAGCGCCGAGGGTACAACCATAGCCGCCGGTATAGCTGCGGCCATTGGCGGCGTTCCTATGGTAGGCCCAGGCGGTGCAGCCCTCCTGGGCGCAGAGGGCGCTGGAATAGCCGGCAGGATTATCGGTGAGAGCGGCGAGGGCATAATGAATGCCCTGGCCAGCGAAAACGTAGCAAAGCGCTTCCTGGCCCGCATAGCGGATTCACCGGATGTGCCGATGATCACTCGCCGTGCTGCGGACCTGGCTCGAAAGGCCGGCGGGCAGTGGGCTATGGATAAAGCATTTAACATGGTCATGGCTGGAGTGGAGGTTGGAACCATCAATGGCGCCCTCCAGTGGGCCGCTACCGGAGACCCAGAAGGTTTCGGCGCCGGAGTGGCGCAGGGCATTGCCATGAGTCCCATCATTGGTTTGGCCATGCCCAACGGCGGGGGCCTCTCACCCCAGGAGCGCCTCAACTGGAGTGTACAGAATTTTACAGACATAAATGGTGCCCACATGGATAAGCTCGGTGACGGTTTTAACCGCCGCAGCCTGGAGGGTTTTGCCAAGACTCCAGGGGGTTTAAAAACCCTTCAAGTCCTCGCTGCTATGGACGGTCTGGCACCGGAATTAAACCTACCCAGGAAAGTGCATTTCCTCACACCCGAGGAGTACGGCCATATGTTCCCCGAGGCTGAAAAAACCTCTGGTCAATATACCGAGGACGGCAATGTATTTATAAAGACGCGCAAGGGCGCTGACGAGATTACCGCCGCAACCGGCCTGCATGAGGTAGGGCATTACTTCATTGAAAACATTTTAAAGAGCAATACGGCTGCCAAGGACTTTGTCCTCAACGAGATAACCCTGCCAAAGAGCAAGGCCAAGGGTGAGGGCATTACATTGCCGGAGCGCGGCGGTGATCATCTGACGCGGCGTGAACTGACGCCCGCAGCAGCAGAGTTTAAGAGGCGCTATGAATTTGAAGTGGACGCTGACGGCAAGATACTTGAGGACGCTGACGGCAATCAGGTTAGACGCGGCGGCGGCGAGATAAAGGACCTTGACCATCAAATCCAAGAGATGGGTGCCGAGACCCTGGGTGAAATGCTTTACCGCAGTGATCCTAACGGCCTGCTGGGTAATCACGCGCACGCACTTCGCGGCCTGGCGCTACAAGCCCTGGGCAAAATGTTTTCCAAGGTCATGCCTTGGCGCGATACCGCCGGCCTGCCCGATAAGCAGGCAGGCGGGTTCGCACGCTTGGACCCCAACTTCCAGGGCGTTAAAGTATTTAAGGACCTCTTCAATAACTATACCAAACTGCGGAAGAACCATTTGGATTGGCAGGATAAGTTGGCTGAAATGGACGGCGTCATTGAAGGCCGTGACGGCAAGACTCCCAGGGAAATCATTGCCAACCTGGCACCGGACACACAGCTATTTGATACCGAGGCCCTGGAGACCATAGGCGGGCGTATGCCCTACGGCCCTGCAATGCGCGAGGCTTTCAAGGCAGAACCCGCGAACATCGATGAGGCTTCCCGTGGCCCCAGGCAAAAAGGTGTACGTGATAGCGGACGAGGTGAGAAACTTTCATCTGCCGCCAAGCGGGTTATCGAACAGAAGCTCGGGCGGCACGGCAAAAAGTTCCTGGCCCTCATTGATCAACTAGAGGGCGCCATCAAGGACCGCACAGTAATTGGCGGCTGGTATAGCAGGCGAGCCGACAAGAAAGGCCATAACAAATTGAGCTACAGGGAAATGGTCCCTTACGGAATTGGTATTTCCAGCCTGGATAATTTAATCCTCTACGGCTGGAACGAGAGAAAACTTCAGAACGCCATAATTTTAGCAGAGGAACTCGGCCTGGTAACAGGCAAGACCCTTGACGATGGAACCAAACAAAGCGCCGGCGAGGTAATGCGAGAGCGCATAGCAGCGGCCTCGGAGCGCCAGGCCCAGGGCCAGCGCATCAATGATGAACTGGTTGCCACTTTATTTGGCGCCAAGTACGGCAAGGAAACCAAGATCAACGACCCTCGCCACATTGAGTTCGCCCGAGAGCTGAACCGGCGGCGGTCTCACCCAACGCAAACCCTGCGTATCGATACCATGCAGGGCTTCAGCCTGCTGGACCGCCAGGGCTTCCGCTTTAACCCAACCGATGTCAGCACCAACAACCGCCCAGCCCGCCCACATCCGAGGCCGGAGGATGCGGTAGCCCGAGTGGTGGAGGATGCGCTTTACAGCCCCGATCAGGGTTATGAACCCAAGGTCTACGTTGGTGCATCCGGCTTTAAATACACCCTCCAACCAGACGGCACACTTACAGATGGTGATCTTTGGTGGGAATCCCTGGCAGACCTAAAGAAGCCAGTAGAGGAAGGCGGGGATGGTCCCGTTCGATTAGTGGATGACAACCTTGCCAGCCCCGAGCGCAAAATAGCCAGGGGCCGCAACGAGCGCCTGGCTCTAGCCGCCCGCGATGTGGAGTCTGGTGCCATGTCCCGCGAGGAGTATGCTAAAATAGTAGAACAGGAACAACCCGTCCGAGCCTATGACCATGTACCGGAGCCGGCCACAGAAGAGGAGATGTATGCAGCTCTGAAAACTGTTCAGAAGGAACGGGTAGGCAAAGGCAAGGACATACCCGCCGGCCATCGTGTAGGCATCCGGCTGGACATTCCAGCCTATGACCGACACGGCGTCTGGGTGCCAACCATCCATGAGAAGGGTCCCTCCGGTAAACCAATTGCACACGAAGCCGCTGTTCATGTAGAGAACGCCGTCATGGGTGACACTGGCAAGAAGGCGCTAAAGATTGCCACCGGCGGCAGCAAGGCTCCCTTCGCACAGATACAAGGCGATTGGGTGCCAGGCAATGTGGCTGAAATTAAAGCCAGGGCTGACGAGGCCCTACACAACCCAGAGTGGACGCAGGTTGGCTATGACCCTACCCGCCACAGCTACTACTATGACCGAGCGGATCACACCCAGGTCGTGCAGTCCGCTGACGATGTTATCCAGGTTGGGCCTTTGGTTCTGGCCAGGAATGCCGTTAAAAAGCCTATGCCGGAAACGGACGTAGTGTTCAGCCCCGAGCGCGATATAGCCAGGGGAACGGAGGCAATGCCTAGCAAGCCAGCGGATGGTTGGCTGCTACCAGACGGGGTCTCATTTATAAGTGCGAAGACAGTTGACCATGAAACCGCAGCCGGCAGATGGGCAGAAAAAAATAGCACCCATCCAGTTGCAAAAAGGATTTTAGAAGAGAAGGAAAATCGCCCTGGAACAAAATGGGACAATCCAGGGCCAGAGGATATCGTGCGCCGAGCGGACGCTTTTCAGGCAGGACTAGTGAGGGTTGTTTTGGAAGGGGATGGGGTTGACAAAAAAATCCACGCCCAGGGGAAACTCAATCCGGCCCAGGCGAAGGCCCTGGAGATGCAGGCAATCCAATCTGGCCGCTCTCTTTACCATGACCGCAACATGGAACACGAAGGGTTATGGTATAACAATAATTCCAAGGCTATTTACGTAACCCCAGAGAAGATCGAAAGCCAGGCACAGGTAAGGCGAGAGCTTGCTGGGTTTCTCGCCAGCCCTGAGCGCGATGCGGCCTACATGGATGCCGCCGTGGCTGGTGACACTAAAACGGCCCAGGCCCTGGTGGACGAAACGGCTAAGGCCGCTGGGTATACTGTTGGCCCTGTTTATCATGGGACTAATGCCGTTTTTAACACGTTCGACCAAGATGGCCCTGCTGGTATCCATTTTGGTTCCGAAGCCCAAGCCAGTGAGATGGGTAGTAATGTAAAGTCGTTCTACCTTAAATTAAAAAACCCAAAGCGAGAGCGCGATCTTGGTGCTTGGATGCCCGAAAGGGAAAAACTAGAAGCCAAGGGTTATGATGGGTTTGTATACCTAAACCGATACGAGGGTGTTAAAAAACCGCCAAGAAGTTCAAAATCTTTTACGGACAATCAGTTTTTAAAAAAACACCCAGAGGCTACAGACAGCTTCATGGTCTTCGACTCCAACCAAATAAAGTCAGCCGACCCGATTACCCGTGATGACCAGGGTAACATCATTCCGCTCTCGGAGCGTTTCAAGCCCGAGAGCGATGATGTGCGCTACAGCCCCGAGCGCACCCGCCAGGCAGCCGCCAGTGGTGCCCAGAGTGAAGCGGCCATAGGCATAGGCGCGTTAAGGAAACAGCTTTTGCCCAACCTTGGTTTTGCTCAAACGATGGCACAGGAAGGGTTCTTCAAGGCATTCCAAAAAGCGAACAAGAATATCGCTGAAGCTCTCGGCGTAGTAGTCAACTATGCCGAACACACGATAGGCGGCTGGGAGGAGGGCGGTGATATTTCCAGGGAGAACAGCCAACGTCTTATTATTAAATATGACAGACCCGAGGATTTACAAACCTATGTGGCCCTGCTTGGCTCATTGGCACCAGAAGTACAGAACGCCGTCATGGCTGTTAAATATTCGGAAGGTGGACCCAACCTTGAATTCACCATCAAGGTTGATCCGGCCCACGCCGAGGAGTTGACAAGCCTGGCTCATTTAGAGAAATTTAACCTACAAGAAGGATTCAGTTATGACCCAAAAAACAACCAGCTCATCTTTGCAACCTGGGACGGCGCAGGCGAAGCCAACGTCCGAAGGTTCATCAACGACCTTGATCAGCGAGGAATTGGTGGACAATATTCTTTCAAAGAAGGGCAAGTTGACTTCCCAGGAGAGAAAGACTATAAACAATTATTGGCTCCAGCGAGGCTTCGTAAATCGTACCAAGGAAAGTCTTGGAACAAGCTCCATAAGTTTGCGGATGAAGCCAGGCGGCGCTTAACCCATAAGCCTGCCAAGAAGGCCCATGCCGGCCTCGCCAAGGAGCGCCGTGGGCGCACTGTCAAGGTCAACTACAAGAAGGACGGTAAGACCGTCAACTCGCATGATGGTCTTGTGGTTCAGCCCAACCTAATATTTCCACAGAGCAAGGTCATTGGTAACATAACCGACCAGCAGGCCCTTGGATGGAATCAATTTACAGAGGCCAACCAGATCGCCGACCAGTTCCAGGCGTCCCAGCCGGACGCTGGAATAAACCCAGCACAATGGGGTGAAATAATGGCACTGCGGTCCCAGAATGGGAAGCCCCGCACAGTGACCGCCATGCCGGAAACACTGGCACAATGGGTGGCCGACCCACAATCCTTTAGGGATTGGTGGACGGCCAAGGTGGAGCAGGAACCGCTTTATCTTCAGAGCGGCCTTGAAGGTATTAGAGGCGTAATGCTTAATCACCAGAAGGCGCGTGAGGGCCAGATACCCGTGGAGATGACGGCGGCTCATATGCTCTGGGCGGTAGCATCCATAGCAGCAGGACCTTTTGCCCAGGAAGCTGGCTGGATCGCTGCGGTCAACCAGCCGCGAACATGGGAGCTAATGTTCGATTCCATAGACGGGAAATTTAATTTATCCGAGGCTGCCTGGCGTAAGCACATAGCTACGTTCAGCAGGAGCGGCGTGATGGCTGACATAACGCCGGAGGGCGGTTTGTACGCCGGACGCACGCCATACCCTGGCAACAGTGTAACCGCCAATTTAAATTCAATGCACAAAATGCTGAAGGAATGGAACGGCAGATGGGGTCAGCTCAATGACATCATCAACAACCCTGACCTGACCGGCCCGCAAATGCGCGATGAATTTTTCAGCCAGAAATATGGAGGCGCCTACCTGGGTCCAAAAATCCTGTCCTTTGTTTTGGCCACACTGGCACGCGATGACATGGTCATCGTTGACCGCTGGCAGCTTATTAATTTATGGAAAGCCAACCTGGACCGGAAGACCGGTGGGCAACCATTCCGGTATCAGCGCGATGGTACGCCGGTGGACACTACAAATTTTTATGATACCTATGTGCCGCTGCTCTCCGGCACCCAGGGGCTGGGAGTCTTCAAGGCCCTGGAGTTTGGCCTGGATAAAGTGATCGACCAGAACCATGATTTTCTTAGTCAGCAAATGGGCGATGTACCGCCGTCCAGGTTTGGCCTTCACTGGACAACCTGGAACATGATCAAGGGTGAGGCGGTTGGGCACAGCAGCCTGGACGCCACACAGAAGTTTTTACTGGAAGGGCAATTCCCCAAGGAACTCGGGGATCGTCCTGCCTTCATAGAGGAATTTATAAATGAACCAAAACACACAGAGGAATTCTACCGCACGCCGCGAGGCCCCCGCTTCCGCAAGCTCACTGTCGAAGGGGACTACCCCAGCATCCGGCATCACGCCGGATAGGGCCAGGCTCATTGAGGAATTCATGGCCGGCCTTGGTCGCTTACCTGCACCCATTGAGGTGCAGGAGAGCGACTTCAAGCGTAATGGTACTTGACCTTCTGCCGGCGGGCGCGTAAACATTTTCATCGTAGTAATCTCCAGGGGTTGGAGGGTATGGCGGCGATGCATAGCTGAAATATTCTCCAGCCCCTCTTTTATTTAATGCTGGATTTAATTCGTATTTAATTCGTATTTAATTTCAGCGGCCCAAAAAAGAGAGCGCCAAATGGTTTTTTTACAAAAAAAGATACATACCCTCTGGGATAAATTAGGGTCATTACCGAGACAAACCGAGACTAATACCTGTTTTTTCAGCGGCTCGCCAGCCCAATAACCATGCGGGATGCAGCGTGTTTTGGGCAAAAGAAAAGTCAGGTATCATCAATACATTTTCGGTACTAGTGTCATATTCGGCACTACTGCTTGACATCCGCTCCTATATTGGGTTGAATAGCCACAGTTAAATTAACTCAGGCTCACTCGGAATCACTCAATAACACTTACTACCGAGACCGAGCCGAGACCAAAAAAACCGAGACCAAACTACAAGGAGACTACTACCATGAAACACATCACTGAACTACCACAGCACCCCACCTACCCATTCGCCATCTTCAAAGTGGGCGATGGGGTTACCCACAACCTCTACACTGACAGCCATGCGGCAACAGTCATTGCCGTATCCAAGAACGGCAAGACTGTCACCATCCAGCGCGACAACGCCGAGCTGGACAAAGGCAAGTTTCAGCCCGCCGTAGTGCGCGGCGGCTTTGTCGGCCACACTACCAACAACGAAGCGCAGCACGGCTGCTACAGTTACAGCCGTGATCCTAACGGCGCCATCTCCACCTACAGTATCCGACTCTGGAGAGGGCGCTACGTTTGGACCCCAAAGGGCAGCACACCCAATGGCCGCCAGCAGATCACCGCCGGCCGGAGTGAATTCTACGATTACAATTTCTAAACCCAAGGAGACTACTACACATGACCAAACTACGTACCATAAAAATCATCTACAAGAAGGGGCGCAAAAGCCCTTGGGGCGCCCGCTACTACGCGGGGCCGACAAAGCCGGTTGTCCGGTTCTTTGAGACCAAAGCGGAGGCAGAAGCCTACCGCCATGAACTGCTGGAAACCTTTCGCCGTGAGGCCATAGCCGCCCTTGAGCAGGCGGCAGTGCCTGCTCAAGGCCACACTGTCACCGATGTGGTTGAGCGCTTCATCAAGGACGCCGCCGAGCGCGGTCTTCGCCCTGCCTCAGTTAAGGGCTACAAGTCCCACATGAGGCCGCTGGGGCGCTGGTTCCCAGGTCGCACGCTCGGCAGCCTGACAGTGCCGGAGCTGGAAGCCTACACCCGCCGACCCAACTGGGCACTCGCCACACAGAAGTGCGCCTGGCGCCATGTGGTATGCCTTTATTCTCATTGCGGCATCACCCCGCCCAAGAAGAGTTGGGATTGGCCTGTTACTGACGAGGCCGAACCCGAATTCTTTACGCCCGCACAGGCCCAGCTTTACCTCGACAATGCGCCAGAACGCATCAAGGCGGCTGTGGCCCTCGGCCTTTTCGCCGGCATCCGGCAGGCCGAGATCGGCAAGCTCACCGAGGCCAACATAAACCGGATCGACAAGATCATCAGAATCCCTGCCAGTGTGGCCAAGAAGCGCCGCGCCAGGGTGCTGGATAATCTGCCGCAAAACCTCTGGGATATCTTGTCTCACTGGGAGTTGGAAAAAAGTGCGCACCAGCGGGCGCATGAAGTCTACCGCGCTGACCTGCGGGCAACCCATCATTTCAACTGGATAAGCAATGGCCCCCGCCACAGCTTCGCCACATTTCACGTAGCGTGGAAAGGCTATGATGGGCAGCGCCATTTCAACCTGTGTGAGACCGCCGACATCCTCGGGCACATGAACGGGCTGGACCTGCTCAACCGGCACTACAGGGGCCTGGCCAGCAGCGCCCAGGCAGATGAATATTTTAAAATCGGGCTGAAGGTTTAGCCCACAATAAGGAGACTACTACAATGAGGAACTACAACCACGCAAAGGAACTCGCCCTCGCCGCCACTATCGTGGTAGGGGCATTCACCACTGGCCTGCTACTCGGGGCCGCAATCATCGCCGTCCTATGAGGCTATTCGTTTTAACACTGTGGGACTTCCACAGCGGCAATGCGATCCAGGCCGCCTACCTGACCTTGGAAGAGGCCAGGC
>PVBE012212626.1_pt1 | contig 35052 bp, 40 predicted proteins | sample 1631181 | NCBI WGS metagenome assembly PVBE01 (sample SAMN08397723, study PRJNA350692) | Marine metagenome, whole genome shotgun sequencing project. | isolation source: water | place: Pacific Ocean | collected 2012-04
ACAATTCATAGTTTAAAAACTACTTCAGCATTGGCCATGGGAACTTGGGAGGATTTATATGAATACGATGAGTAAAATAAAAGAATATAAAGTTAAAAGAAAAGATCGTAGAGGTTATTATAAACGTACGAATAAAGAATTAAAAGAACTTGCAGTAGGTTGTTATCGTGGTGATGTTTTTACAAGTTTTCAAGTACACAATTCACAAGATCTTGGCATGGTATTCATGCCCTTAATGTTAATGAGTCCTGTAATGAAGAAAGACATAGTTGAAGATAAACCACATATGTATTATTCATGGATGAAAGATGCATTTCCAACTGGAGTAAATGGTTATCCATGCTTTGGTTCTGTAGCACATTTGAATAAAAGAGATTCTGACAAGTTTATGAAATATTACAAAGAAATAGAATCAAAAATAGATGACATCTAATACAGAAATACAAGTTAAACCATACCAACCTTTAGCATGGGTGTTTACTGCATCATTAATAGGAGCCGCAATATTGGCCGCTTTTAACATATATCCGTGGTACAGTTATGCATTTACAGTATCAAACCTAGGTTGGGTAGTAATAGGTATATTATGGAGAGAAAAGTCTTTAATTGTATTGAATGCAGGACTTACAGTAATATATATCGTTGGTTTAGCAAGTGATTGGATTAACTAATGCCATCTAAAAAATTAACAACAAAACAATTCTTTAAACTTAAAAAAGATTTCTATGTATTAGATATTGAAGATGTTTTAGAAAAAGACTTGTTAGATCTAATAGATAATGTTTTGAAAGAAAGGTCGAAAGGTTGGTACTATTCCTCATATGCCTTTTACGCCTTTGAAAAATCTATAGATAAACAATTGGTAAAGAGTGCCCTTTCTTGGGATTTTATTAAAAACAAATTACCAAAATAATCACAATCTTTCAATAATAAAACTTGCAAATATAACTATTATTTGTTACAATTAAGAAACTATTTGCAAATAGGAGATATAAATTATGGTAGCAAAAACAAAGAAAAAAGCGAAAGTGGAAACAGAAGCACCAGCAAATGCTTCGGGTACCGCGGCTCCAGGTCCAGAAGGACAAGCGCCTCAAAATGATTTGAGTATTGGAGATTTAAGAAACCTTTCAACGGTAATAGATGTTGCTTCAACAAGAGGTGCATTTAGAGCCAACGAAATGGCAATGGTAGGAGCAGTATATAATAAACTTCAAGCCTTTTTGGCTAAAGTTGCTCCACCTAAACAAGAAGGCGAAGAAGGAGCACCAGCAACTCCTCCAACACCTGACACAAAAGGATAAGGAGATAAACCATGGCAATAGCAGGACTTCACGATAAAGCAGTTATGGACGCAGGCACTACCTCCGCTGACATTCAAGCAAAGAAAACTAGAATGAAACATATGGGTGAGTTTAAAGAAACTAAAACACCTGTTGTTATTGTTTTTAGATCTTTGCCGAACGACTCTGAAAATTGCTTGGTTGTAGCACCGAAATTTTTACCCGATGTATACAATGAAGCATTGATGAAAACAGTTGAGTCAGAAGGTGGTCAAGCAGAAAACGAACTTGGTACCTACTTAGGAAGACAAACTTTTCCTAATGGCGAGAATATGTTAGAGATGCTTCACGGTCAAAACTATCTTAAGAAGCAATCAACAACTGCAATTATGGTAACATATGGAATTGGTGAAGACGGTAAAGTATCACTAGAGAAATTGAACAACTTAATTGCAAAAGATAAAGGCGTCAAGGTAAGTGAATTAGCGGTAACGGATACCTCGAAAGCAGAGGAAACAAATAAAAAAGTTATCAAAGATGCCAAAAAAAGTTCCAAAAAGAAAACATAAACACACCTGGGTCACTCTTACACAAGATTTTGTTAAAGAGTGGCCAGAGGTTCTTGAAGGTGTTAACTTTACAAATTTACCTATAGTATATGTTAAATGGATTAATATTCATTTAAAAAGTTCTGTATCATTACGTTATGATATTGAACAAGAATTAAAGATTAAAAGTTCTAAAAACATAGCAACATTAATCACTAATGCATTACAAAAACATTATCATCAAATAAGCAAAGTTAATATTAAATTTGATATTCCTAAATTGAAAAAAGATGTTGAAGCAAAAACATCTAGTATACTAAAAAAATCTTTTACTTAAAATTACAACTAATAGATACACGTTCAACATCTGATTTGAACGGATAAACATAATGTTTTAGTTCTGCTGGAAAGAACCAAATATCTTTGTCTTTTGGAACTTTGGTAAAATAAGTTTCTGAAAATTGAATGCTTTCACCGTATGTCCATTGTATTCTTCCTGCACTAGGAATATTACTTTTTTTAGAATGCTCAGATTCAACATTTTCTATTTCGATTTCTTCTGGTACAGAAAGATATGCTACACAGGATATAAGTCCTGCATGAAAATGACTTGGATTCCATTCTCCTGCTTTCATATAGTTTACCCAAATAGGTTCAATCATTTTTAAATCTTTTATTCTAGGTCTTCCAAACTTTTTAATTCTTTTTTCTTTTTTTGCTTGTAACATATATGTTTGTGCAAGATCTAATAGTTCGGCATAAACAATTTCTTTTTCTTTTTCTGAAAACTCTAATCTATATTCTTCTGTTAAATTTCCTGCTAATTGATGTCTAAAGTCATTATCTTTGTTTCTGCTATTGTTGGATTTTGTTAATAATGCAGTATGTAGTTCATCAGATATAACACCTTTCATTAGTATTGGACCAAATGGTGTATGAAGTGTATTATCCATAATGCTTATCTAAATAATCAAACAATTTAATAGTAGGTTTCCACCCTGTACTCATTAATGGTTTTATGTCTGCTTGATTGTCTAGTCTTTCGTGTTTGTCACCAACTTTATGTTCTACATCTTTTAAACCAACATGATTTACAATATCAATTAATGAATTTGTTTCTCCTGTTCCTACATCACACACACCTGCGATATTGCTATGTAAAACTTTTAATATTGCATTACAAACATCATCAACATGAATAAAATCTCTTGTATGATTAGTGTTAACATACTGTACGTCTCGATTTAAAAGTTTTGGTATAAACATAAACTCTCTTGCTTTAGGTCCATATACTGTTGTAAATCTTAACCCAACACTATTTGCTGGAGAAAGTTTTTCCATAAGCATTTTAGAATATGCATACGGGTTTCTATCCGGTTCTGCGGCTGTACTAGAACTTGCATAAATTACTCTTGCGTTTTTATATTTTTCAAATATGCGTAAACTCCCTAAAACATTATTTTTAAAATATGCGTTAGGATTTTTTATGCTATCGCGTACCCCTGATCTTCCTGCTAGATGAATTACACAATCTATGTCTTCTGGTAAATCACAAGTTTGGAGATCCTTTCCGTCCAAAATATCAATTGTGGTTACATTATGATCTTTAAGTTTTGGTAATAAGTTTGATCCAATAAAACCTTTATGACCAGTTAACAAAACATTCTTCATCCAGACATTTTCCCATTTATCTTCCATTATACTACTTTGACTCCATATTTTTGCTCAAATGCTTTACCATCTGCAACATCATTTACAATAGGTTGTCCTTTTATGTTTAATGATGTGTTTAAAAGTATTGGACATCCTGTCTTATATTTCCACTCTTTTAGCAGTTCATAGAACCCTAGATTATCGCGTTTAGAGACGGTTTGTACACGACTTGTATTATCATGATGTATTATGGCAGGGAAGGCTTTACCATGCGTACAAGGCGCTGTAAATTGCATATAAGGGGTATTTTTAACACCTTTAGGCAGGGTAAAGTACTCGTTTACATCCTCTTCTAATATGGCTGGAGCAAACGGTCTAAACTGTTGTCTTTTCTTAATTCCGTTTACCAAATCTTTAATTTCTGGCCCTCTTGGGTCTGCAAGTAATGACCTATTACCAAGTGCTCTAGGACCAAACTCTGCCCTTCCACTTGCAACACCGCACATCTTGTTTTCTGTTAATTCTTTTATAATTGCATCTACTGGATACTCTCCTTCGATGTTGTATCCTAAAAATGGATTGTTCCAATCTAAATGTTGTTTTTCTGCGGCGGCAATACACCCTAACGAACTTCCTGCATCACCCGGGTTTGGTATGATCCATATATTATCAAACAATTTCATATTAGCCAAAGAACTGTTAGCGGCACAATTAAGTGCTACTCCGCCTGCATATACTAAATTTTTAGGTTTGCCCATTGGAGCATATTGCGATGCCTTGTGCCAAAGTCCTGCTAAACATTCTAAAGTTACTTCTTGAATACTTGCGGCAAGGTCCATTACATCTGCTCCGCTATGCCAGTCTCCTAATCCTCTGTGTAAATTCTTTTTAAGTTTAAACGGTGACTGTTGTACAAAGTCTTCATAGATATCATCTTTGTATTTTGGTCTGCCATATGCGGCCATACCCATTAGGATATATTCTTCTTCAGCAGGTTTTAGTCCACAACGTTGTGTAAATGCTGAATACAATATTCCTAAACTGTGAGGATATTTTATTGTTTCTTTTCTTTCAATTTTATTTCCTACTGCTGTAGATATTGATACTGTGTCCCATTCGCCTATTGCATCAACAGTTAATATTACTGCTTCATCAAATGGTGATGTAAAGTATCCTGCCGCGGCGTGTGAATCATGATGGAGAACACATTCATCTATTTTTATTCCAAACATAGCACAATGTCTGTGAGGCATTTCTGTATAAGATAAAGCAGGTCCATACTGTCCGGCATACAGTTGTCTTGTTTTTTTTAACAAAGGTTTTTCATAATAAACTACTTTGTCAAACGGACCATATGTCATTGCCTCATTTACTATTGCTTGATTTAGATGATGATCATTCTTTACTTTGGAATAACGCTCTGCATGAGCGGCCCACAGTATATCTCCACCACCTTGTACATCTACCACTGCCATAGCGGCATCGTGATTCATACAATTAATACCTAGTATTCTCATCTACTTGTTCCTATTTGTATATAAACGGATCTTTTTTCTTTAATTCTTTGATACGTTTTCTATATGCAATTTCTGATTTTATTTTTGCAATTAGATTCTTTATCCAATTAATCATTTGTTCTCCTTTATATTTTCTCGAAAGTTGCCATAACCATTGGACCAAATGTGCTTATTGCCCAACCAGTTGCAATAAGGGTTACTACACCTATTGCTAACCATTTCATTTTAAAGTCATCAACAACCATTTTAATTCCTATAAGTTCATTGCCTAGTACTCTTAAAGAAAGTTCTAATTTTCCGTCATCGTTATCTTTTGCCATTTTTTTTCCTTTTATTGAGTTTAAAACATTGTACAATATAATGTTTCATTATAATACCTTTCTTTTTGGTATTTTTGAATCAGCACTTGATACACATGAGTCAGTCATGCAAGGCATCGGTGCACTGAATAGTTTAAAGCCTGTTTCTATATTACCTAAAGGTACATCTCGACAACTGTAACTACGTTTAATACTACCATCAGGCTCTCTTATGATAATACCTTGATAACCGGAGTTACATAGCCAACCTTTAAATTTATTAAAGTTAAATGCATTGAAACGTTCTGCTTGGTCCATATACCATTTTTTACCAGTTGAGTCTTTAAACTCTACTTGAAAATGTGCTGGTACACTTTTATCGTTTTGTTCTTCTGTGTCGTGTGGCATAGCAAATTTTGGTTTTGGTCTTTCAACATACTTACGTTTTGCTTCTGTATATGCTCTTTGTGGCATTCCGTTATATAACTTGTCTAACATTTCTTTAGAATAACCATCTACTACTTTACTTGCTGTAGGATCAGATTGTGGTTTAAGAGTTACGTTAATTCCTTGTTCATGAAAGAATAATGCATTGTCATAATATTGATCAAACGCCTCCGGAACCATAACCATATTAATTGTTACTTGTACATCATGCTCTTGACACAATATTAACTTGTCTGCTAGGTCTTGCATTTTTTCTTTTGTGTTTACGTGTTCTGTGTGTAGACTTGCTGTGATTGATGCTCTGTGAAAAGGTTTTGCATATTCCACATATGTTTGAAACCACTTGAGTGGTCTTGAACAATTACTTGTCATGTGTATAGAAGTGTAATTGGTGTTAGGAACATCATCGGCAAGGTATTTTAAAATGTCAAGATATCCAGGATGAAATGTAGGCTCACCGCCAGACAAACTAAAATGAAAACTATTAAATCCATTTTCCCTTGCTTGTTTTTTAATTTCATCTATAGTTGATAAACATAATGCAGTTGGTCTGTGGTCTTTTTTATCTGACCTTGCATACGGCCAACAGTAAGAACATCTGTAATTACAAAATCTACCTAGCAACCAACTCACAGTGAATAAATCTCTGTATAATAAAGTTCGTTGTCCTACAGATACAAGATCCTTATAAGGTATTTTTGTAAAATCATATTTGCTCCATTTAAGATCCATTACAATACCAATCCTTTATATTTTTCTTCTAAATATTTTGTTTGTCTCAAATCCATAGGATCTGTACATCTAAACTTTTCACATACTACAGGTTTTGTAGGTAATTGTACAGAGTCATCCATTGTATAAATGTTTGCTAATGGACCACCTTGGAAACAGTTTCCTATAAAAATATCTCCATTAGGTGCAACTTTTAACAATGTAACTCCTGCATAGCAAGTCCACCCTTTGAAACTTGTTTTGTATTCGTAGTTTAAACTATTATAGTGATATGACTCTTCTTTTATAGATCCATCTTCTCCTTCTACAAAACCTAATAACCATTTTCTTTCTGCGGCAACGCCTTCATACATTTTTTGTAGTACATCTCTGTCGTCTTCACTGTACCAACGTTCTTCTCTTTTGAATATTTCTGTTACATCACTTGCATTAGACCTATCTGGAGCAACTTTTGTTTCTGTGTCTACATCTTTAACACTAGGTTTAGTTTTCCATTTGTAATTTCCTTTATCTGTTTTAACTTTGCTTTCTGCAACAAACATATCTTTTTGAGGACGTATTACTCTGTGTTCAATTTTTTGTATTCCAAACTCTTTGAAATATGCTGTCATATCTGCAATCTCTTTATTGAATCCAGGCAGTACCATAAAACGTGCAATAAATTGTTTGGGTTGCATCTGTCCTAAACCCCAACCCTCTTTTTCTTTAGGTATGTTGCTGTTCCACTTTCTTCTAAATGTTTCTAACTGTAATGCTTTTTCTGTAAAGTCTTCTATCTTAGGTGTAATGTGTTCAAAGTGTAGACTGTATGTAATGTTGTCTACTAGTTCATACATCTTGTACATATATTCAATTGTTCTACTACCGTTTGTACATACAGATATTTGATATTTCTTGTCCTGTAAGTATTCTAATAATTGCATAAAGTCAGGATTGAGTGTTGGCTCTCCCCCAGTTAAACTCCAGTGAATGTTTGTGCCATATCTTGCAACAATCTTATCTACAAAAATTTTCATTTTTTCAAAAGGTACGTGTTTAGAATAGTTGTCATGTATAAAGTCAGCACAATAAGAACAAGCAAAGTTACATCTCTTACCGATGTACCAATCAATCATCATTGTTTTAAGTTTGTTATGCTTATATTTTGTTGCTACTAGTTTAGACATTTTCTTTCCTGTATTTTGGTATGTTGATGTCTCCTTCTTCAAACAGCCTATCAAATTTTTTCTCTTTGTTCCAGTACTTGTTTTGATTACAGTTTTTTGAACAAACTACTGGATTACAAGTTTTCCATTTTGTCATTAACATATCCCACCACGGGTCTTCCATTATATCACGCAAAGGACGTGAGTTTAAATTATTATTAAACCCTCTAAAGAACGGTACTGTATCAGATTGATGATTTGCTTTTGTACCTATTAAGTACTCATCAATAATTTGCCACGAATGAAAATAACAACACGGTAACACTTTAAATTCGTTTGTTATGTACATCATACTTTTTTCCATTACTTTACAGACGATTTCTTTTACTTGAACAGTAGTAGCATTATATCTAATTTTTTCTTTTGGAGTGACTGCTGGTGCTTCAGGTACTTTATCTCCCATACCTTCTTCTCTTGCATATGAATTATCTTTTGGATCATAATGTCTCACAGATGGTTCAGATATGAATGTCATAAAACCCATGTCTTTGGCCATACGTTCTGCTTCGGCTACTTGATGTTCGTTGTGCTTGAATATAATGTACTTCCATTCTGCTATTCCACCTGCATCAATATATGTTTGTGCATTTTCCATTATTTTGTCAAAGTCTGTTCTTATCCTGTACAGAGAATTGGTATCTTTTAAACCATCAACACTGAAAGTGATTTGCATTTTTCTTAAGTCTTTAACAGGACCAGATGCTTTGCTTATTTCGCCTAATTGTTTCCACACATCTTTTGATCTCAAAGATCCGTTGGTGTCTATTGTAACCGCTTTGAATCCTGCATCACTGCAAAGTTTGAATATTTCTACTGCTTCAGGATTCATCATAGGATCTCCGCCCACGCCTGCCATGTATAAAACCACTTTGGATGGATCTGGAATTTGAGATACAAAACTTTCCATTTGCTTTAATGTTATATGTCCTTTTCTAAAACCAGGTCTTTCTTGGTCTGTTCCTAACAACTGTCTAATACACAAAGGACACCTTGCGTTGCAATGACTAGATAATTCTATTTCAAATTTTTTAACGTTTTCTAATTTTTGCCAAAGATTAGACATTAAACACCTCCTTAAGATGAGGGAATACTTTTAATACATCTTGTTTTCTTTTTACATCTAATACTTTTGTGTATTCTAATAATTCTTCTTTTGATCCTTCAGTTGGTTTTTCTGTGCTTCTCAATGTTTGTTGCAATATTTTAATCATGTCTTCAGAATCTATAGGACAATAATGAGCGTCTTGTAGTGTTCCAACTAATGGTTCTAATCTTTCAATTGCTTTTTCTCGCAAATGCATTGGAACGTGTTCTATTCTCATTAGATTAGGATTTGTAACAGGATCCATTCTCCATCTTAAATTTTTTAAATCATTTTCTTTTGTATATCTGTTAAACCATTCTATTAATCTATGCATAGTACAAGAGTTATACGCCATAACAGAACTTGTTACCCACTGCCTCCAGTGAGGTCCTAACCCTTTTGTAAGTAATAAATTCTCCTCAATATTTTCCCATCTACTGTTATGCCTAATATATTCATTTTCTTCTTTGTAGGCATCTATAGATATACCTATCCACCCACTTTTAAACGCATTCCATAATTCAATATGTCTTTGTTTTAAACTATGAATATTAGTATGAACGTGTATGTGAATATGTTTGTTGTGTCCTGACTCAACTACTTTCTCTAAAACTTTCCATAACTCTTTATCCACTGTCGGCTCACCGCCATGAATTTCAATGTACTTGATATCTGGTAATGCTTCAAATAATTGATTTTTAAAATATGCATTATTTCCTAGATATCCAAACGATTTGTTATCTCTTAATGCTACCTCTGTATGCATTTTATAATTTGCAGGCAAGTCATCTTTGTATTGTGCAAATTCTTGTAAAATTTTACTGCTGGTTTGCGGTATACACATTCTACAAGCCTGATTACAAATACTACTGAATCTTAATTCCCACCATGTAGGTAAAGTTTTCATATAGCCATCATTTTTGTCTGCTTCTTCAACTAAATGTTTATTATCCTCATAGTTCATATCAATAAAAGATCTTCTTTTACTACGAGCACCCATGGCATCTTCTTGATAACAAGTTTCACAAAATTTAATGTATTCTCCGTTTATTTTTTTCTTTCTAAAATCACGCATGAAATCACTGTTCCAAATATCTTTGATACTATCTTTTGTAAGATTTAGATAGTCTCCGCCCGGTTCCATTAAGTTGTCTGCTGTACGATTCTTTTTAATCGGTTTCATACCCATAACTTGACTGCAAGGTTTTATTTGTCCGTTGGGTCTTGTGTTTAACGTCATAAACGGTAACATACAGAACTTTGGATTTTTCTTATAGTCTTTCATTAATACAATCCTTTAGGTAAATCATACCACTTCTTCATGCTTTCGTATAATTCCGGACAAGTTTTTTTCCAATCAGTTTTTCGTATTTCGTCTAACTTGTCTAGATAATGAAGAGAATTACTTCTCCATTTTATTAATTCTTGTTCTTCGTATTTTGTTGAATACATAAATGTTTCAAACCTGTCTAATATCTTATTAGCATGATTAATCTTTTGTTCCCACGATGCATTGTTACTGTTGCCGTACTCTTTTTGCCAATCTGTGCTGTTCCACTTTGTTTTGTATTCTTTAAATCTTTCAATCAATTTCTTTTTAAATGAATCTTCTAATATATTAACATTCAAATAAGCAGGTCTGTGTACGGGGTGTGGTGTCATTACAGGTGTTTCTTCCCATGGTCCTACTCTACTATAATTGTTTGTTAATAGATATTCAATAAACTCTGGCAGTTGCCATATGTTTAGAATTTGTATTGTACTTGTTATATGTAGATCAAATCTACCTTCTGCTTGAGTGAACTTTTTAAAGTTTTCTTCAATCTTCCACCACTTGCTTGGGAATCTAATTAAATTATTAACTTCACCTATACCGTCTATGCTAACTCCCATAATAACAAGTTTAAAATGTTTCCAAATTTTCCATGCTCTTTGAGGTATGTTAGTAATATTACTGTTGTATTCTAAAACTAATTTGTCTGCTACACCTACATCAATACACTTTTGTAGGAAGTCGTAATGTGCATCAATCATTAAAGGTTCTCCACCTACAATGTATATTCTTCTAAACTGATTGATGTGAGCATATATTTGTTTCCATAAGTTTGGATCATCACTCCATTCAAATATATTTTTAGCAGGTTCTAATTTATTCTTTTTGTTTTTAACAAGATCTATTTTTTCACCACTATCCCAGAAGTTATTATATCCCCAAATTTTATTGTAGTCATCATACCATTGATTACTGTCTGTAGGCGAACACATAACACATTTTAAATTACATAAGTTTCCAAAACGTATATCAAAGAATGTTACAGGAAAGTCTTTATTACTAATTGATCCGTCTTTGTTTGTAAGTGCTTTTGCTTTTTCAAAACTTGGATATGATTCTGGTTCAGTTATATCTGCTAATATGTTTCTTTCGTAGATGTTTCGAGATTTCATTCCACTTTTAAATTCTCTTTCACATCTTATGCAAGGTTCAGGCCATTTGCCTTGCAACATTTCTGCACGAACTTTTCTCATCATTTTGCTGTTTACAACATCATCCCATTGTGCTGTTCCAATGTGTGCATTCTTGCCTTCTTTATCTTGTACTGTACCTCTACTTTCACTGGCCGCACTATGACAACAAACTCTATAAGCACCGTTTCCTTTTATACTAACGTGAGTCCAAGGCAATACACACCAACTATCTGGTGCATCTTTGTTTTTGTTTATATTTGTTCTAAAGTTGTTTTCTATTTTTGCCATAACTCTGCTATTTCCGGAAGGTCTTCTCTCCAATTTGTTTGTCTTGCAAGATCTAAGTCTTCCAAATACTCGTAAAGTGTATCTCCTAGTTCTTCCCAATAATCTCTTTCAATCATTAAATTCAAGTAAAACTGCTGATTTGGTATATCATGTTTTTTAAATTTCTTTACAATTTTTGCTTTGAAATCCCAAGGTAAATTTTCTAATGCCATATGTCTAGGCGTTTGCACCCAGTCTGCTAATCTAAATTCAATGTTCTTCCATCTTTCTGTACAATACTTGTATGTTTCTGGTAGATGCCAAATGTTTGTGTTATATGCTGTCCAATTAAAATAAACTTCAAACCCTTGTGAATTTTTCTTTGTTGGAATTTTTACTTCTTTCCAGTAATCAATACGAGGATCAAATGTTACTTGTGAATCTAAATAATCTAAATGTTTTTCTACAGTTGCCCACTTTGTAGGAAACCTTAAAAATTCAGCCACTTTGTGTGTTGCATCTAAACTAATACCTAGTGTACATCTACGAAATGATTTTAACCAGTCAACTTTTTGCTTATCAAGTAGTGTTCCGTTTGTTACATAATACAATTCAATGTGTGTTTTGTTATTGTTATGTAACCATTTAAGCAACTGGTTATGCTCTTTACTTGCTAATGGCTCTCCGCCTAAAAAAGATAATTTTTCAATTGAGTCTGCATTCTCTTTTATATAAGTCCAAATGTCTCCGTCTTTATCAATAAAATCTTTGTGTGGTCTTTTACTTCCTGTGTTTTCATACTTGTTTAACATCGCTTTATCTTCAAACCATTTTGAACTATTACCAGTCCAACAATGCACACATTTAAGATTACAAATATTTCCAACTCTTATGTCTATATGTATAGGTGCAAAGTCTACACTACCATCTTTGTTTGTTTTGTTCTTCCAGTAATCTATATCTTTATTTCTATAAAAATTGTTTGCTTCTTGACGTTTACTTCTTGTTGCTTTTAATTCTTCTTGCACATAACATTTTTGACAGTTGTCGTTCTTTACTCCATTAAGCATATCTAATCTTAACTTTTTATAAAAAGTACTATTCCATGCTTCGTCTGTTGTCATATGATTTAAGTTAGGATTTAATCTGTTAGGCGAACTTCTGCCACACGGTCGTACTGTTCCCCAAGTATTCATACCCAAAGATGTCCATGCTAATGCACAGGCTACGCCGTTATCTTTTTTCATTTTACTAACTTCCTTAATAGCGGTCTAACTCCTACAGGACGATTTCCGTCCCATGCAAGATGTATCGCTTTCGTGGGTGTAAGATTATATTCTTCACACACTTTTTTATATGCTTCTCCGTATTTGTTCTGCCAAAAGTCTGCTCCAAACCTGTCTATAAATTTTGTACCCATCCACACTAAAATTTGACTGTTCATTGCAAAGTCGTTGATAATTGAAACTGGCCCTGTCCATCTTTTGCGACAGTAACGTACTCCAATTCTGTTTGCTCCTAGACCTAATGATTTACTTAGACTAAAAGCAATACTTTTTATACTTGGCTCGCTAATAGAAAACTGTATATCTCTACAAGCGCCGTACCAACAAGCATCTAAATGAACATTAACATTTCTTTCATTACTAATATCTATAATTTTTTTCATATCAGGATGAACGTCTCCATAATACGGAAATGGCATACTAACAATTAGGTTATCTCCTTCTACAAGTTCTTCTGGTTTCTTAACTGTTAGATTATCTCCGTATAATCTCCAATGATACTTGTATTCATTTTCTAACACAACACATTTCCTTGTTTGCCAAAGGTCATCTAAGAATTGTGTTACTCCTAAAATAACGTCTCTATCCTTAAACTCGTCAAATCCGTCTATTTTGTTAAGTTTACTGGATATTAACCAATTATGAAACTTATTTTTAAAGTCTTCTATTAATTTGTCTGGTTCTGATGCAAAATTTTCACCTGACTTTAATATTTCTGCAATATAATTGTGTACTTCTGAATCGTACATACTTTGTGGTCTTGTATATTGTAATAATTCTCTCATTATAGTCCCATCCTTTTTACAAACTCTTTTGGCAACCATTTTTTTGATGGCATCATTGGATCATCCAATTGGCCTTCATCGTTAGTTGTCCATCTTTCACTTTTAATAATAAAAAACCTTATACCTATATCTTTAGCCAGTTGTCTTGCTTCGTCTACTTGGTGTTCATTATGTTTAAACACAATAAACTGCCATTCGTTTAATCTCATCTTGTATTCTGCACCTACTTTCATTGCAGTAATAGACTCGTCAAATCTATGATATTTTCTATAGATGTGTGCTGTATCTTTTAATCCGTCTACTCCAAATATTACACGATCTCTTTCTGGATTTAACAGACTGTATAACTCTCTCCACCATTCTTCTGTTTTACCCGATCCGTTTGTATGCAACCATATTTCCTGACCTTCTGATGCTTTTGATTTTTCCTTAAGATATTTTACTATATCTATAAAATGAGGATTGTATATTGCGTCTCCGACTGATCCACATAAGTTATAATTTCTAAATCGCATACCATCACCAACAATTTTTTTAAAATCATCTACAGTTAACTCATCTTTTAGTACTTCTCTCCTTTGACCTGCAGTAGGTCCATGTGATATAAATCTTGAACATTTAGTACATCCTAATCTGCACCTGTGAGTCATGTCTATTTGAATTTTACGAGATCCTGCAAATTTACCATGCACATACGGACTTATAGTTTTCATTGCTTCACTCTTTTTTGTATATCCAAATGCTTCTTCTTCTTTATCTGCAGTAGTAGTTGTTGGATCTTGTGTATAACATTTTTTAATACATCTTTTTGGCAATCTATCTAAATCCTCTTGAGTAAGTACAGGTTTTTCTAGAGCCGCAAAAAACTTTTTATAGAGATCTGTTTCAAACACACTACCTATAGAATCATGATTGTTTAAATTAGTCTGTGGATCACGCAACCATTTTACATGATGTATTGGCCACTCGTTATCTCCTTGTCCACCTTCCCACGCCGGAGCATTAGACTCCCATCCATGATCAGTAAAATAACAACAAGGTCTTACGAACTTATCATGAGTAAGATAATACGGTCTGCCTCTCATACACTTCGGTGCCCATACTTTTTTGCTATCAAATTCAGGTTTACTTCTCATCTTTTAACCTTATTTCATCTAGACATAGTTCACTGATGTTTACGTTTCTTGGTTGATTTACTAACCATTCAACTGTGTTTGCTACATAATCTAATTTTAGTTTTGGTATTGCAGGATGTTTTTTATCTTCTACAGGAGTATGCATCCACCCAGGCGATAGATAGGTTACTTTAAACCCACTAAAGTTTTCTCCGGCAACCATTTGACTTAATCCTCTACAATAAGATCTTAATGCTTTCTTTTCTCCTGGGTATAACCATGTACTTGCTTTAACTGGAGTATCTGCACTAGAACCTATTGCAATAATATAACCTTTATGCTCATTTTCTTTCCAACGTTTTGCAACTTCTTGTACTAGTGACGTTTGATGAAACTTCCATAATGAACTTACACTAATAAACACATCATACTCTAAACTCATTTCTGCAACTTCTCTTTGATTCTTTAACTGACAAAGATCCTTTTTTAATCCAGATGTTCTGCTTACAAATGTTGCATCAGGCCATTTTTCGTATAATGCACCACTTAATCCGTAGTTTTGATTTCCAGCAACTAGTATTTTTTTATTCATCTAGTAACCTCGCAAATTCTGGCACAACTTTTCTAAAATCTTCTCCTCTTTTTTTATCGAGTCTTGATGTGTACTCTTGAAAAGCATTCTTTTGTTCTGTCCATAAGTCTTCGCTGTTTGTGTATTTTAAAATATAATCCCAATTTTGCTGTTGCCTTTCTGTTGGAGCATTTACTAATTTGTTTGCTACAATTTTTTTGGCCCACTGCGGTAATGTTGTGCAACTGATATATTGAGGGTGTAAACAGTGAGTATGATTTACCCATGCTTCGTTATCAAACTCTTGAAAATAATGTTTATTCATCATATCCGCCCACCACTTTGTAATATTAGGTATGTCTAGAACGTTCATTAAAGTAATTGTTGGTCTTGTACCTACTATAACTTTCATTTGTTTGCTTAATCTCATTAATGTTTCAACTACTTTTTCAACTTGTTCCCATTTTGTTGGATGTCGTTGATATTCAATAACTGGTCCAACTCCATCTATACTCGTTGCAAATTCTACTTTCTTAAACTTACTCCAAATATTAATAAGTTTATCTGTTGGCATCACTGTACAGTTTGTTGAATAATTCAAATATACTTCGTGTGCTCTGCCCATGTCTACTATTTTTTCAAGTATTTGTCTATACTCTGGAATTAAGAAAGGTTCTCCACCTGTCATTTTTATATGTCTTATAGTCGGCAGTACTGAATCTAACTTTGTTATATCAATTACATTGTCTTTGTTACTTTGTGCTACAACTCCGTCTATTTGTGTGTCAGTTATAGTATGAGCAGGATGTTTTACTCCAATAACATATTCTTTTACTGCTTTCCAATCTTTGTACCAGTGAGTACTATAATACGGTCCACACATTCTACAACCTAAATTACATCTATTACTAAAACTTAATTCTAACCATGTAATTGCTGGATGATCTCTTTTCGAATCTCTGTGCAAGTATCCAATGTCGCCTTCTGTTCTATTATAAATCTGTCGTAAACTTCTTTTCTTGCCACCATCTTCTTCTTGCCAGCATTTTATACACCCAGGGTTTCTTATACCGTTAGCAAGATCATGACGTAATTTTGTTTGGTGGTCTCCTAAGAATACACTCGATAATTCTCTTTCACTCTTAATGTTATTTCTTACGCCTTTAGGCATAACATATCTGCAACAAGGTTTAATATTACCAAAAGGACCTAGGAACTGATGGTTCCATGCCATTGAACAAAATGTATCCATTTGTGCCATTACAATAATCCTTTAAAAATTGGAAACACTTGTAAAAATTTGTCATCCCAATTACGTTGTTTGTTTAAAAGGTTAATCCATTCTTGTGTTTGTGGGAATCTTTCATTCCAATCCTCTGCCATCATGAAGTTAATAACACCCTGGAATCTTTTCTTTCCGTATACAGCACCCATAAACTCTTCTCTTGTTATTCCTGCTTCTTTTACTCCTGTAAATCTTTGCCAATTTTCATCAATCCATGGATAAAACTCATTTTCATATTTGTCTTTTATCTGTTGTTTTATATTTTGAGGTAAAACTTTAACGTTTAATTGAGGAGGCCAATAAGCAAAGTGCATATTAATACCGCCAGCACCTAAAGGCCACTTATTAATTTTTTTAAATCCTTGATCTACTTTCCATTGTGTAAGTTCTGGCAAGTAGGCAACGTTTAATGCCATTATAGTTGTTGCTGTTGTTATTTCGTGCCTAGGGTGTGTTTCATCTAATATATGAAATACTTCTTCTTGTCTTTTCCATAAAGAAGGGTACCTAATATAATCATTTTGTTCTCCTAGTGCATCAATTGAATAATGAAATCTTACTCTTTTGAATTCGTCCCATAAATCAAATAGGTCATCTCTCCATTCTACAGCATTTGAATTGTATCTTAATTCAATATTTTTTGCATGACCACGTTTAATACACTCTTCTAATAGTTCATAGTGTTCGTTAATAACTAATGCTTCGCCGCCAGCAAAATATAACTGATACATATTAGGTATTTGGTCCATTAAATCTGCCCAAAACTTTGGATTGTTCTTGTGCCAGTTATAACTAGCACCAAAATCTTTACCTTTGTTATTCCAAGAAGCAGTGCTTTTTAATTTTTCGTTTTGTATCTGCGGATGCATCTGTTGCCACTCTTTAATCCACCCTGATGAATCATGCGGAGAACACATTACACAGGCTAACTGACATTTACTTCCTAAACGTAAATCAATATATCTAATTTTTACAGGCACAGATCCATCATCATTAGTTTGACCAATCATATCGTCTAATGTAAATCTGTTTAACCAATATTCTGTTTCCCAATTTCTTTTGCTGTAATGGCCTGAGTCTTCTTCTTTATAACATTTTAAACATGGTGCTGGTTTTTCTCCTCGCAACATCATTTTACGTACATTACGCATATAAGATGAATTCCATGCTTCTTCTAATGTTGTTGTGTTAAAGTTTGCTGGTACTCCGTCTTCTCTTTTTACAACACCGACTTGTCCACCTCCAACTTTTTTGTTTGAATCTGGGTCTTGCACTGAACTTGCATTTGATGTACAACAAGTTCTCATACTACCGTCTGGTCTACTGCTTAAATGCATCCAAGGTAATGCACAGAAAGTATTTGATGGCAATTTAAATTTACTTCGTTCTTCACTCATATTGAGACCCCACTACATCAAATTGTTTTGTGCATTTCATTGCACATACTTTTATTCTTCCATTGTTACAACCTTGCTTATCCCAACTAGATGCAATATCATCCATTATACCTGTTGCAAAAACTCCTTCTAGTCCATACTTGGTTGCTTTTAATTTTTCTTTTCCGCCTGCTTTATCAATGTATTGCCATATTTGCTCTACTTTAGGATCTTTATGCCACCATTTGTACATTCTACCCGCTGTCCAACAACAAGGCATTATAATTCCTTCTGCACTCAAATATATACTTCCTGTTTTTGCTACTCTGCAGGCAATTTCCGCAACATCATAAAATTTATCCATGCTACCATACTTTTCTACTAAACTATTATGTTTTTTTAGTGCTGGATTTTTTAATGCTTCACTACTTGGCTCTTTTAACAGTTGTGTTTTTTTACCTTTTCTATTTTGCCCTTGGTGACTTTCTTTTTTCTCTGACGTATGTCCAGTAATAAATCTTGAACTTTTTTTAACAACAAATTCTTCTACTCCCCACTGCTTTGATATGGCACGTGCTTCTTCTACTTGATGTTCATTAAAGTCAAACACTAGAAAATCCCATCTTGCTCTACCTCCGCCTTCTATAAATGCATGGAACGATTTTTCAACTATTTTCCATTGGACATTTTGTCTATATAAATGATTTGTATCTTCTAATCCGTCTACTGAAAATATTACTCTACCGTTTTGTCCTAAAACTTGTGCTAAATTATACCACCAAACATCGTCTTTGGCTCCAGCATTTGTATTCATGCTCAACCACATATCAGGATTATGTTCTCTAAAATATTGTAATACTTCTAATGTATCTCTAGCAACTATCGGATCTCCATGATTGCCACATAATTGCATGGCTTTAAGTTGCTTTATAAATTTTGGTTTGAATATACTTTTGATATCATCTAAGGTTAATTCATCTAATACGCCATCGCAACCTAAGTGAGGATTTATTGCTCCGCCGTTAATATTACGATCGCACATCGTACAAGCGGCTTGGCATTTTTGCGTGATTTCTAGATGGATTTGTCGAATGTCTTCTAATTTATACATATAAGTTCCAAGTTATTATAATCTAACCCTAGCGGATTTAAGATTCTTTTACTCGTGTGTATTTATTTGTCTAATAACAGTGATACTGCCGTACCTGGGCCTTTCTTTGAAGGAAGATCTCCGTGCTTGTTAATATAGTCTTCTAATATGGCCTTATACCATGCTTGACTATTATGATGTGCTTTTTTATTGTACTTTGATAGATTATCACTAGTAGCATCAAAGGTTGCCAATGCTCTAGCACTCTCTTTTTGTAATTCTCTTAATGTTAAATTATCTAATTCCAATTCTCATAAACCTGTTGTATTCACCTAAGTCTAATACACCTTCATATAAACTTTCAGACATTGGTGATTGTTTTTCAAATTCTAATAAGTTCTTAGAACAATTTACGTGTCCTGTTTCTATAGGAACATTAAAGTAATCGTTGGACTGAAGTATAACTAATTTTCCTTTTGGAATCATTGCATACCATTTATCAAAGTCTTTTATATGCTCACAACTAGTATTAATAATAGTATCAGGAACATCTGTTATTGTATAACTCATTCTATTATTTTTTGTACTCCAAAAATTCCAATCTAATGAATTATAATCAATATCCATAATATCTTTTTCTAATGCTTTAAATTTCCATTGCTTTTCGTACCACGGCTTATTAAACATTTCTGCAATTGGTATACAACTTTTATCAATATCAAAACTTAGAATTCTCTTAATATTAAGTTTTGCTTCAAATAACATAGTTGCCAATGTACCATACCATCCAGCACATAAAAATACTGTACCTAACTCTGGATTTATTTTTTTTAATTCGCTAACTAACCAAGTTTTACTTTGAATTTGTCCTCTGCTGATACAATCTTTATTGAATTTTTTATCGTTGTTTAATTTTCTAACTGTATCAACTATTTGACTATTTGTCATTGTTGATAACAATCTAAAAAAACTGTTCTCATCTTTATCAATAAAAAATCTACGTAAGTCTGCAAAACGTTCATCGTCTTTGAACAATACTTCAAACTTATCTAATAACTCATACAGTTCCATTAAATTGTTCCTTTAGCCATTCAAAATTGTTTATCATATGCAGTTTAGCATGATCCCCTCTATGCTTTATTCCATATTCTCTACCTGCTTTTGCACCTGCAATAGCATATTCTCCAAACTCGCCATTATTAACTGTACACCAAATATCTAATCGTTCGTCTGTTTCTTCGTTTTCTTGTCTTTCAATTACTTTACTTGCAAGTTTTGTACACTCTCTAAAAGCAGACTTCCACGTATTATAAGGATCAGTATTAAATGCAGTGATGTTTGATACTTGAGCCATAGACCTAAATCTTGGACTGATACTTGTTGTCATGTCAGGCCTGTTTACATCTAACTCTAATGTTAATCTTCTTGGAAATAATTTAACTCCTCCATAACCATATGTTAACTCGTTTATTGGATTTTTACATCTCCATACATGAACAATATCTTCATCATAAGATTTACAAGTATACGAGAAATCAAAGTTATCTAAAATAACTGCGTCTGCATCAACAATCCAAAACATTTTTGTCCAACACATAGTTGCACCTTTAATATGTGCTTGGTGTAATCCTCTAACTCCGTCTACTCGTCTTGCTGTTGGAAATCGTTTTAATAGATTTTGCCAGTTTTGTTCTTTTTGTTCTTCTTTATATCCTATAAAAACTATATCATACATTTTTTGTATCACCGTAGTGTACTACGTTTTTTGCCTTTGGATACGTTCTCCATGGATCAAAAACAATAGTAGTTTCGTCAGTTGTAAATTGATCGTCTTCGTGTACTCTAAAAATAACATCAATTTTTTCTGCGTTTCCATGACTGATAAATCCTCCAAGTTCTTTAATATAATGTTGTACTAACAACGAATAAGAACCGTCTGTAAGTTGTGTGCCTGGTTTGTATGAATCACTAGTAAAGTGAATTACATTACCATATTTTAATACTTCTTCTGCCATGTTTTTTGCCTGCTTTTCTCTTGAGTTCATTATAGCACTAAACAAGTCATAATGCAAATCTAAGTTTTTGGCTAGGTATCTTAATGCAATATTATCACGTGGATGACAAGCACCTCCGTCTCCCATGCCAGGTTTCATATATTTTCCACTGGTAATTCTATTTGTACTCTTTGCCAATGCATTTGTAACTACATCAACATTTATATTACCAAGTTTAACAGCAACATCTTGTATCATGTTAACAAAAGATAATTTTGCACTTATAAATGTATTGTAAAATATTTTAATGGATTCTATTTCTTCCCAAGAACCAATTTCTACTCTTGGCATATTATCACACATTTGCAAATACATACTTTCAAGTTTTTGTGCCAGCACAGCAGTTTTAGGATTTCCTTTTTTAGTTCCTATCATTATCATCTCAGGGTTTAGCATATCATCTGCTACTGTTCCCATAGCAATCAAATAAGGATTATACAATAGTTTTGTATTTTCAACTAATGGTGCTAATTCTCTTCTTATTGTGCCCGGCAATACAGTTGAAATTAAAACTATTGCTTGTTGTTTTGTCATATGCTTATCAATTCTTTTTAGTATATTTTTAACAATTTCATAATCAAAATCTTTTGGTTCTAAATGTGATGTTGGTTTACTGCCATCATAATCTTTATCATGCGGTGTAGGTACTGCAACAAATACAAAGTCTTTGTCTTTTACACATTCTACAATGTCTTTTACAATGTTAATTTTAAAACTAGATTTATATTCACTGTCATAACCAGTTACTTCAAAACCTTTATCAACCATTGCTTCTGCACAAGGATACCCTAGTTTTCCTAGTCCAATAAATCCTATTTTTATTCCGTACATTTAAAAAGTCTCCATAATACTGTCGTGTAAAGATTTTTCTGCATTTGCTCCTCTTTCCATTAAATTTTCAAAATTTGAGTCGCAAATAACTTTACTTTCTTCAAATAATATTTTACATTGTTCGTCTGACTTCTTTACCCACTTTACTGCTTCGTTGCATACTTCGTCTACTCTCCTCCAATCGCCTGCTACATTGTCAAAGTTTTCATTAAACATTGTTGGAAATGTTTTATATCCTAATGTATGTAATTTTTTATACAATCCTTTTTGTCCTGCAACTAAAAAAGGACGTTTATAAAACATTGGTTTAAATGTTTTTTCACTAACAAATAAATCTTGATCGTCTTGTGCTGTTGTTTCTGTTATAACGTGTACCATTGATTTTAAATACTTTGCAGAATCTACATCTTTATTTGGATTATCTCCAGAATGTATCTTATGCTTATCATATTTTATAATCATTGGCAACTCTTTTTCAACCTTTTTCTTCCATATTTTAGCCAGTAATCCTTCTTTCTTTTTCTTAGGAGGTGTTGGTGCATCTAGTTGCTGTTTTTTTATTTTTAGTGCGTCTTCCTTAGTTCTTGCTCTGAATATTTCTCCCGTTGATTCTCTTTTCCAAAACCAAAGCATTTGCTGGTGATCTTCTTCTTTGTAATTTGAATGGAAACCATGGGATCTAAAATAAGCATTTATGTTGTGTTGAAAATCGTGGTTTTGGTCTCCGTACTTCTGATCTACTTCCGGATCTTTTTTAGGCCATAAAATACGGGCAATTTCTATTACAGCCTCTGGACGTTTAGAACATATGAAGTTATGGGCAAAGTCCATAGTTTTGTACACGTAGTCTGTTCTCCTATCTATTAGATTTACAAACATCGGATCATTTAATTCTTCTATATGTCTCGGTCCTGTATAGTCTGATTCATCTGCTGGCGGTGGTGCTATAAATTCTGGTTCTTGTGCTAGTTCCATAGACTTAAACAATTCGTAATGATCATCGTAGTGTCTTTTTGCTGTTTTGTATCCGTACTGATAATCAGGATACAATGACTCTGGACTTAAATGAGTTAGGAATCCAAATCTTTTATAATCAAACAGACGAGACACAGTTAGAAACCTGTGCCAAGCAGGTCTTCTGTTTAAACATATAAATCTCATAGTTGGTTGAAATCTATTGTCTTTAGAATTTCTCTCTACTTTTTTATAGTTACACTCGTGCCATTGCCATTCCATTTTGTTTGCATATATGTGAGTGTACTCTTTTCCATTAAAGTCTTCTAACGAGCAACTAACATAAACAAAGTTTTTTTGCTCTAACCAGTCATGCTTTATTTTTAATGTTGAATATATTTCTTGGAACTCAGCATCGCTCCAGTTTTCCATCCATCCAAAAAGTAAAATTTTGCAACGATTACTTTTGATTGCATCGTGTGTTTCTTGTGGTATTGTATAATGTTTTAAGTGTTGTGCTACTAGTCTATGCCTTAAATCTAATAAAACTACAAAACGTTCTTGTGGAATTTCATATACTGGAACAAAATGTTTATTGAATTGGAATTGCTGTACATCAGCATTTATTTCAGAATAATGCTCTGGTAACTCACTCCATCCATCTTTTAGATAGTTGTCTTTATTCTTTACGTAATAATAAATCATTTACTCTTATATAATCATATACTTCATTTGCAAATTTATCTTGCCCTGACTTTGCAACATGATGGTTTAACGCCCATTCCGTATTTGGATCTCTTCTAAATCTTTCGAAATAACACCCGTCACCTGTTCCGCCTTTGTAAACTCTTTTTAAATTAAGTGATTCATACAATCCTAATGTTTTTCTTTTTAATTTTATAATAGGTAATTCAAACTCTTGAAGCATATTAACGAACAAATATTTTACACCCATTTTTTCTAAAAAACTTTGCAAAGTAAAATGCGATAATAATAACCTATACTGAATTGCTCTCCAACTTCCCCATTCTGTTCTAAGTAATTCTCTATACATAGATTCGTGCCTAGGTTTCATTAGTTGAATATTTTTTGATTTCTTTGCACCTATTAATCCCGGAATGAACATATAGTATCCTCCCCAACGTTGTTCTCCAGGTTCGTCGGATTTTAAAAATAATCTGTCTGCACCTGTCCATCCTATTATAACAAATAATTTTTCTCTTTGTTCAATGCTTAACTTACTAACATATCTTATTGTTTCTTCTATAATATAATCATTACTAGAGCCAGGTACAGCATAGTTAATAATTTTTTTTATATCTAACTTTACACCAACTTGATTTGCCCAAGAGTCATTATAACAATGTTGTCCTATCTCTCGTGGGTTAGCATCCTTTCTAGGTAATCCTTGATCATTGTCTTCCCAGGAAGGTAGTTCTACAGCGGCAGTATGACTGCACCCATGTATAAACAAATGATCTATCATACTTTTTCCTTTGTTAGTAATACATCTGTTGTACAAATACATCTATCTTTAATACAAACTGTTTGTTGCGTAGGCCATTTTATATGTTCTGGTTCGTTAATGTGTCCTATAATTCCTCCTTGAAAACAATTTGCAAGATACATCTCTCCTGTATATTGTATAAAAAGACTTTCTAATCCCATACTACATTTCCATCCTTTAAAATTTGTTTTACCTGCATTAATTAATTCTTGCTCTGCACCATTAGAATTTATAATTTCACCATCGTCAAACGTTACGTTTGATCTACTATCTATTGTATGTTTAGGAACAGGCATCCATTCTGCATCTTGAGTTGTAACATTATCAAACCATTTTAACTGTTCTTCTGTATATTCGCAACCTGTATTGTCACCTTTTATCCAATCATAAACTTTTACTGCTTCTACTGTTATGTGTTTATAAGGTTTACAACTTTCTAAAAACTTAATTGCAACGTCCCAATACCTGCTATCCATCATTACTCTAATATTAACCGGAGTAAGGTCCGCGGCCGCAAGTGCTTTTTCTAAAAAATTTTTATCTTCGAAACTTGGATGATAACTTGCAGAACAATACGCTAGATACGGGGCCAGCGTTTTCATATATCTTGGAGTTCTTGCAAGGTTTGATGTTATTCCAACCTTGTTACCTGTGTCATATATCATCTTAACAAAGTCTAACAAGAAAGGACTTAAAGTTGGTTCGCCGCCAGATAATGCTACTTGTAATTTGCTATGCTTTTTTAAAAGCAACTGCCAAAATCTTTTTGCATTTTCCCAATCATAATGATGATTAGTTCCTGTGTGTAAATTTTTTGGACAGTACGAACAAGCATTTGTACAAAGGTTATTAATAATCCACGTAACAACCATTAGATCGTCAGTACGCCTCTGTATTTTTACAACAGGTGTTTTATTATCATTTAAACTTTTCATATGTGTCTTCGTAAATTCCTGGATATTTTTTTCTTACATCTTCTAGTTCTGGTATAGTTTTGAATATACTTTCTTTTCTAATTTTATCAAGTTTTGCGTGTTTAATTAGAAATAGTTTAGCAAACTCAGGATTATGAGGCAAAGACAATCCGTGCAAAATCTCTTTTAATTTAGGTGTTGGATCATACTCATATTTTTCTTTGTAATCTTCAATCCAAAATTTATACTTTTGTAAAATTTTCTTTTTAAAATCATCACTTAAAATTGATATGTGTAAATCTTCTGGCCAATGTACAAAGTTTAAAAACCAGTTGTTATGCTTTACTCGCCACGTGTTACAATTTTGATTTGCATAATTGTTATGTATTAGTCCAAGTTTTATAAAATGATCTATAATTTCAGGCAGTCTAAATACATTCAACGCACCTACTGTGATGCCAGGCTGTATAAAAATATCATTGTTTAAACCAATTATTGTTTCGATATTTTTTAAAGTTTTAGGCCATATGGTTCCTGAACGTACAAGTTCTGCTCTGTCTCCGTACTCATCTAAACTTGGCCAAATTTCTATTTTTCCTGGATTCCATAATTTCCAGTAATCAACTACATTTTTTCCTTTCCAGTCCAGTCTAGCCATATTGGTATTGTACATTATTCTTACATCAAAACGTTTATGTTTTTTTAATAGATCTAAAATGTACCAATGGTCATCCATCATCATTGGTTCACCACCTGCAAAATAAATTCTTTCAACGTGCTGTATTTGATCTTCTAAAAACGTTAATTTAGATTGTCCTTCGATATCATTTACAACGTTTAATCCTTTTTTATTTTCCGCCATGTAACGTTTTTTGCCCCAAATTTTAATTGCATCTGGTACCCAAGATGAACTGTGTTTAGGACCACAACTTCTACATTTAAGATTACAAATATTACTGAATCTCATATCCCAATACTTTAAACGCATTTCAGGAACGGTTCCGTCTGGTAAAGTTATATGCTCTACCTCTTTCATTACTTTTTTATAAGTTTTATTATTGTGTTGACGATTTGAAACCATTCCTTGATCTTCCATATTCCAACACTTTTTACAGATCTTAGGACGGTCACCTTTAAGCATTTCTCTTCTTAATGCTTTTTGTTTTGGACTATTCCATATTTCTTCAATGGTATTTGTGCTTAAATCTCCTAAATCGTAATTATAAGGAGATGTAAGACAGCACGGTATTACCTTATTATGAGGTTCAAACTGTAAATGAACCCATGGAATAATACAAAAACTTTTTGATTTTTTTAAATCGTCATACTTCATTTACTCATATTTAAGTAATTTTTAGTTGTATGATTATGTTTTTTTGGCCAGAAAGTTTTCAACACCCCTATCTGGGTTTCTATATACTTGTTTAAAAAACTTGCTTTGTGATGGTGTAAGGTGTTCAATACCAATTGGTATTAATACCTCGTTGATTAATATATCACCTAAACGTTTTATTTCGTCAACTACTGTGCTTTCATTAAATTTTGCTTCTTGTTCTTTCCACATATCATTTAGATATTCAAAATCCCTTGTATGAACAATATCCCAATCTGTACACATTGTTAAGTATGTGCCTTGTCTTGCTCCGTATATTGCCCATAATCCATTGTCGGCATCTGCACCTACCATTTGCCATATGTACATTCTGTTTAAATTTTTCCAATGATTCTTTTTAAAATCATCTAGGTTAACTCTTGCACCTCTGTCTAGTGCCATTTTTACACCTTCTCTAAATCCTGCTCTCCAGGCTTGTTGAGGAGTATGATTATTATACACATCACTATATGTTTGATTCATTTGCAAATACTTTAAGTCCCAACAAAAATCTATTTGTGAAGCAACATCGCCCGGCTCTGCATTTTCATGAGTTTTCATATCTAATACATACTGACGTGGCCAACATTTTAAGCCACCGTTACCGTACACTAATCCATTTACAATATTGTAACCACACCAACTAACGACACTCGTTGTTAAATCAACTACGTCCATGTCAAATTCTATTTCAACATCTAACCACTTTGGATTAATAATATTGTCGCCATCTACTGTTGTAAATCGTTCTGTCTCTGACGCCATTGCACAGGCTTTGTGTGCCGCATCTGATCCTTTTACTCCGTGTACTCTTTTTACCCAAGGTATTTTATTACAAATATCTGCGTAATTTTTTTCAGCATTTGGCTCATCGTAACTCAAATAAAATACGTCATGATCTCTAACTCTAAATCTAAATTTATCCATTTTGTCTCACGTGGTTATATTCGTTATATAAATTTCTACAGTATACACTAATATTTAATTTTACTGATTGCTTATCAAAAGTTTTTATTTCATACTTGCCTTCATTAATTAATTGATTGAGATTAATGCTTAATGTATCGTGTAATATATTTGGATTGCTTTTAGCAGTTACGTAAAACAATTGATATAAATTTTTATTGTTGTTTGCTAGTTCTTTTATAGTGTTAATAGTATCACCTTGTATTGTTGCTGTCCATGTTCCGTCACTAATATTTTGTATTAAATTAATACCATTTTGTTCTTTTATACTAGTTGGCAATTCAAAAATAAATGTAGATGCTGGAGATTCTATAATAAATTCTTTTGTTAAATTTGCATCTGATCTAATTTCTGCTAATACATATTTTTTAGTAGTATCATCTAATATAACTTTAAATTGGTTCATTTGTTTGAACCCATCTTTAATTGCAGTTGCAGTAGTTCCTTCGACCTCAATGCAAGTACCTTCTTTATTAGGTCCTATTGCTAACGGCTCGCCTGTTTCTTGGTTAAATGTTAAGTACTGTTTCATTTGCTTTCTCTAAATTGTTTACTATTTCGTCTGTTAAAAATCGATCTTCAACATAGTGTATTATTCCATGTTGCTTAAAATTTCCAATAAAAAAATCATTATTGCTAAAATGTAAAGTTACTGCTCCACTTGAATTCACGTAGTTATGTTTCCACCCTTGTTGTTGTGGTTTTAAATGAACTACATTTACAAAAGAATCACTATCTGTAATTGATTCATAGTTGTCTAATATTTTAGATGCAATAGCGGCGCTAACATCCATACTACACCATTTTTGTTTTTTCTTTGGCGTATACTTTGTATAAAAATTTTCCCAATTTTCTACAATCATTTGTTGCAGTCTATAAAACCTAGATGCTTCGTCTGATTTTTCAAAATAATGAAATGCATTATATAAATTAGGTAAGTTATTCTCAATAAATGTTTTACGGTATGTAACAGCATCACTCTTTTCATTCCTGTATGTACGTGCATCTGAGACGTAATAAACCATATAATTTGCTAGGTATCTCCACCAATTATCTAAATTTTCAGTTACTAATACGTCGGCATCCATTACTATGGTTTTTAAGTAAGGTGAAATATTATATGCATGGCAACGTTGTTCTGAATTTAATATACTTTGAGACACTGGTACTTTATGAGGGACAATAACATCATCAAACCCTGAACGCAATCTATCACACAATTCGTTTTCAGTAACTAGTGTTACATGAGCATCTTTGTTAAACAACTTAATAGATAAAGACAATGCGTATGCTTGTCTAGTGTAATTGCATTTGCTACTGTTATTTGCGTAAATTAAATAACCTTGTTCTATCATAGTCCTTTACTTTCAATAACTGTTTGTAATCCTAGTTTATTCATTACATGAACATTTAAATCTTTAACTGTTGTTGCTGTTGATTTCTTTTGATCTTGAGGTACTGTTACTAAAAACGTAAACTTATTATCATTAAAATCAATTATTTGATCTCTGTCGTATATGTAATAATGTGTTCCTGGCAACTTTGCAGGCCATTCTTTATTGTCTTCAAATCCGTTCATTATCCATATAGCAATAGTAAAAGCAAAATCATTTCTATAATTCTTTGATGCTATTTGATATATCCATCTGTAATATGCCCAATTATCTCTAACGTGTTGCACAGTATGAAAATATGTTTTCATTTTTTTGCATTTTTTAAAATAAAATACTGTTGCCCAATACATTTCCATTGACGTATCACTAACATATCTTATTTCCCATACTTTACCATGAGGATTTAAATATGTTGCTTCTTTCCATATCATAAAATCGTTGTTTACTTTGAAACAGTTTAATAATTGATTGTTAGCAACAATATAATCTGTGTCCATTACTAACGTTTCATCGTAAGGTGTTAAATCATAAACATCTGACCTATTAAGGTTATTCCATTCTAATTTTCTTACAGGACCTACACCGTCTCTAAATGATTTACGTTGTCCTGAATTTACTTTTGGAATTGAAATAATTTTATCAAACAGATCAACATATGTTGAATATTGTTTATACAAATGGTCAGATGAATTTGTTACCAGCGAAACCGGTAAGTCTAAATGTTTTTTAATCTGTTGTGTGCAAAAAATGGCCTGTTTAATATAATCAACTTGCTCATTATTATTTGCAAATAAAACTACGCCTTTGGTCATGCATCTAAAACGTCTTTAATTTCTCTTTTTTTAATACTTTGCATTTGTGCATAATAATCATTGACGTTTTTTGAATACAAGTCCATAACATCATCTACAAACTTTTGAAAGTCCTCAATTTGTACAGGATTATCGTTGTCATCTATTATTGTAACACTTTTGGTTTGTCCTTTTTGCAAAAGTAAATTAATGAACGTTATAAATTCTTTTGTTATATTGAACTTTGTTCCACCAGCATAGTATACATTTTGATCTAGAAACTTATTCTTTAGGATTCGTTTTTGGTTATTGTAAGTAACCATATAATTCGAATATTCTAGTGCCTCTTCTAATCTTTTATCCATAGCACTATTATATATTAGTCGCACTTCTAGGTCAAGCCTGAAGTGAAACTTACCAATTTAATTAACTATTAATTGAAATTATCAGTAACTGCGAACGTAGGTCTTGCGTGTTGTACTGCACTTGCATTGTTGGCTCTGAAAGAAGAAACTGTAAGTGTTGTTGTTCCACCAACATCTTCATCAACCGGACCACCTGTACCTGTTTGGTCACCTGCGTCGTCATCGTTACAAGTTACAATAAATTCTAATACTGTTGAACTGTTGTCTCTTGCTGTTATACCGAAATCGTTTTCTCCATATACACCTGATCCTACATCTTTTGAAAATATAGTTTGGTGTGAACCTGTCATATCAACGTTACCAATTGAAGTTGTTGTTCCTGCACCTGTACAAGTTGTTGCTGTTCTTCCAAACTTAACTGTACCTGCCGCTGAGAATAGTGAACTCCATGAAGTTCCTTTAGAACCTGTTCCTGATGCTAGTGATAATGCTAATCTAATTTCACCGCCTGCATTAAAGTAATTTCTTTTAATATCTGCTGATGAAAAAGTTACTGTGAAAGTTGTGTTAATTGAATCTGTACCAGATCCCCAAGCAGTTGTTCTGTTTTCTGTTACTTCTGACGTTGTTGTCATGTTGCCGCCAGCCGCTGTTAATCTGTTTGTCTCTGCTGTCGTGGCATTTGCTTCAAATTGTGCCCAACCTTTTTTGTTAGTTGAGTTATCTTCTTCAACTACATCGCCTGCTGATGGTTGAACTATTGCTGTTGTTGCCGATGCTGTTTGGTGTAATATACACTTGTTAATATCTGTGTATAAAGTAGACAAGTGTGTTGCATTAATCGTGTCGCCAGCACCAACTTGTGCTGAGGCTAGGGTAGTACCATAACCTTTATCGCTCGATCCAGTGCCTAACACCGCGGCTACTTTGCTTTGTAATGCGTTGTATCTAGATGCTGTTACTACTGACATAATTTAAATCCTTTTTTTAGTATACTAATTGTTTATATTTATTTATCGTTGTTAAAATATACAGCATTAGACCTTTAGCACACATTCTACCAGTTTTGCTTCATTATCTGCGTTGTTTTCTAATGCTACTCCTACTAAATTAGCACCATCGTCCGCTAATTTTGACGCTATACCGTTTACATCAGACACGTATACTAAATCGCCTTTGCTAATTTTGCCTGATACTAAAACTGGTACTCGTCCTTTAAGTGCAACTGCTTGTCCAGTGGATTCTTTATTCATTAAAAATCCTGGATTTTCAGATATAACTCCAATAGGCATACTGCCCGGAGTAGTTGCTGTTGCTTCATGTTCGCCTCCTACACATATTACAGTACCCACTGGATACTCTTTATCTGTTGTGTATTTTTCTGCCAAGTCAGCATATTCTGACGTTGTTGATCTTCCATGAAATACATTTGCTCTTATATCTACTAATTCTCTATCATTTAAATTGTTTCCTGATCTAAATGCAGACCAGGCTCCGCCGGCATTACCGTACGTTGTAGTTCCATCGTCTGCAAAAGTTTCATCGAACACCCAAAATACATCTTGTATTGTTGGAGATGAAGGTCCAGCGCCGGCACTACCCGCACCTCTGTTTACCTGTACTCCAGCATAGTTAACTAAACCTGAAGGCAATAAACCTGATGATGTAGAGTTTAGTACCATTAAGTTATCTTCAACAATTAAAGTTGATACTGCTGTTGATACACTATTTGCAGAAGTTAATGTTCCTGTTACTGTTAAGTCACCTGTGATAGTTGTGTTATCTTCTATCTCAATGTCACCACCACCTGTTTGATTTTTTATTTTAACTCTTGTACCAACGACATATATTTTTAAATCACTGTCTAGTCCAACTGTTAATCCGCTGTCATTTATAATTCCTAGACTACCTGAAGTAGTATCGTTGTCATTTGATCTTAAAAATTCTGAAGCGGCAATAGTTACACCACCATCATTTAATGCATCTGCCTGTGTGGCAATTCCTTGAAATTTATTTCCTGATATTCCTGTAGATAAAGTAATACCTTTTTTAACTGTGGCAAATCCTGCTGTAATTAATGCGGCACCTTCTGATCCTGCTGTATTCTTTGGAGTAAATTCTTCTGATGATGCAACATAAACAATAGTATCTCCTATTGTTCCTTTTAAAACATTCTTGTTTGTACCTAATGTTGATTCAATAACTGCTGGTACCATTGCTGTTACACCTGAACCTGCAATAGATGTTGGTCCAATTAGTATCCATGATGTTCCACTGTAAACATAAAGTTGAGAATTTGTAGTGTCAAACCACATATCTCCTTGTACAGCACTTGTTGGTTGTGCTACCGTAGTAGTTGATCCACCAACTGGTTTCCATTTTGATCCTGTATAAACTTGTAATTGGTTTGTCGTTGCATCGTACCACAACTGACCTTTAATTTTTTGGTCTGGAGCAGTAGTGTTTGCAAAATTTTCTAGTAACTTGATAAAGTTTTCGTTTAGTCTTTCACCAAACCCTGCATATCCTTTTCCAAACAAAGATACATCAGTTGTTGATGTGTCAATTGTTCCATCTTTTAGTGTTACTAGTATTGCTCCTGTAGTGTTGTTAATTGTATACGACATAAATCTCTTATCTTTCGTTCGACTCGTTATCTCTTGCCGCTACTAACCAACTAACATCTCCAACTAATTTAATCAATTGTTTTGCTAGTTCTGGGTCCATTCTTTGTTGAATGTATGACCATTCAGCGTCAGTCCAGATAGTTCCAGTATCAATTGAATTAATATAATCAGTAACTTCGTCTTTTGTTGCCATTTAAATGTTCTCCTACTACTATTTATTCGTTATTTGTTTGCTTTTCAAATTGCTCTTCATCTGATATCCATTCTAAATCTTTGCTGTAAGATCCGTCAAAATCCCTTAAAAATGTCTTAACATTACTTTCAGTGAGGTGCATATGATGATATTTAACATATCTTTTGTGTAAAGATTCTTCTTTAGTAGCAGTATACACTAAACGCATACCTTTTGCTTTTGCTAATTCCATTATTTGATCAATACACAATGTTAGTGCTTTGTGTAATACCCTGGTGTTTTGCTCTTTATCAGCAACAATCCATTCCATGAAAGCAAATTTTGTACCAACACCAATATACAGTCCGCCAGCACATACCGGTTTTCCGTCAACTTCTACAACTATTCCGTCAGGTGGCAAACATTCTTTGGGTACTACCCCAAATTCCCATTGGTTCCACCATTTTACCAAAACGTCGTAGTCTTGGTTTAAATTCCAAACTCTATGCTTCATTGTGTTAATTGTATTACTTTTTATTCGCGGTGTCAACGACTGTCTTGTCTGCTTCGTATTCGTATTCTCTATACTCTTCAAAATATTTTTCACCTAACTTTTTAAGTCCTTCTTGCTCAAATCCATCAAAATAATCTGTGAACAATGTATCGTTGATTAATATTCTTCTGTTTTCACAACCAAATACATATACAACATGATCACCTGTTCCTAAAGGTTTACCAAATTTACTGTCTTCAACTCTAATCCACTTGTCTTCTTTAACCATATGTGAACCTGATACTTTAATTCCTTTGTATTCGTATAAATTGTTTATTAAAAATTTTCCAGTAGCAAATACATAACCACCAACTGCTACATCGTCTTTTAAATCTATTTGTTCAACTGCTTTTGTTGAACCATCTGCCATTGTTATTTGTGTTCCTTCTACAAAACAACCTTTGTTGTGTACAACATAATTGTCAGCAATATACGATTTGTCATTTGAAATATGGAAGTTATATAAAGGCATTTCAGGATTGTTTATTTCTTTTGATTTAATATTTGTAATTTCAACTAATCCATCGCTTGTTACAAGTTTATCACCAATTTTTAACTCACCTTTTAACTGATCGTACAGTTCAACACCGTCACGTTCTTTTGTTTTCTCTGGGTTAACTGATTTCCATCCTTCTTCTGTCATGAATGGGTGTTCTGATGTAAAGAAATAATGTTCACTATCATTAAATGTATATAATTTTCTATCTCCTAAAGTTACCCAATCTAATTCAATAACTGTGTTATCTTCGTTGTGTCCTTTTACTACATCACCAACTACAACATCTTCAATGTTCTTATCTGTGCCATCTGCCATACGAACTTTAGTACCTGCGATAAAACAACTACCGCCTGCTGACCCTGTATTTTGTCTTGAATAAAATCCATAATTTTGATTGGGGTGATTAGAATAAATTGAAAATTGTCCAAAACCATCATTAGCATCAGCATGACATCTATCGTCGGGAACGTATGGATCTCCTCCTCCATTATCATTTCCTCTATCACTGTTAGGAGCAGTTGCAGGAATATTAACCGCTGTTGGTATTCCACCTGTTCCTACTGATCCTGAAGTTGGTCCTCCTGATGGGTTTCCAAATCCTTCTGAATATAATTTAAAATTAACGTCTGAATTAAAAATAGTTTTCCATACACCACCAACTTTATAATATCCACCTATAATTTTGTACCAACCATTGCTTAATGATCCACCAGTGCCTGGTCTTTTTTGCCACATTTCTGTAACTTTTTTCCATGCCCCTGAATCTTTATTATATAAATCTGCAGGCATATTAAAAACTACAACTGCTTTTCCGTCTTTTGCACTTTTGTCTGTTGTTGCTCCATAGGCTCTGCTGTTTGTATAAAGTTGTACTCCGTTAAGGTCACCATACTCTGCACCTGCTAATGATAAATTTGTTTGTCCTGGTATTACACCTGAACCATTTGATTCTGATGCCGCCGCGGCGTTTCCTGTTCCTGCTGATACACTTGGTATCGTGTTTGATCCAGAAAATCCTGGATGTCCACCTGCGTCACCTGTAGA
>PVBE011913397.1_pt1 | contig 35039 bp, 34 predicted proteins | sample 1631181 | NCBI WGS metagenome assembly PVBE01 (sample SAMN08397723, study PRJNA350692) | Marine metagenome, whole genome shotgun sequencing project. | isolation source: water | place: Pacific Ocean | collected 2012-04
ACTGATAGCCTTACTAGCCCGTCCTCGAAACCCCTAGCGAGCCTCTCTTCCCGAGGGACCTCGGCGTGGGTCATCGTGGCGGGATGGGTTATCATCGTCTCAACTGCTCCTAGGCTCTCAGCTAGGAGGCACAACTCGACGGAATTCATCAACTTCTTTCCAGCCTCCAGACCACCCTCCAGCTCGAAGGAAATCATTCCGCTGAAACCCTTCATCTGAGCTTTCGCGACTTCGTGCATCGGGTGGGACTCCAATCCGGGATAGACCACCTTCGAAACCTTGGGATGCCCTTCCAGATACGCTGCGATCTTCTCAGCATTCTCCCAGTGTCTCTGCATCCTTAGGTGCAGGGTCTTGAGACCCATTATCACAAGCCAGCAATCGAAGGGGCTGGGAACCGCGCCGACGCTCTTCTGGATGTACTTCAGACGCTCGAAGAGATCAGTCCGATCGGTTACGATTACGCCACCGATGATCTGGTTGTGGCCACTCAGATACTTGGTCGTGCTGTGAAGTACCAAATCGGCTCCGTACTCCAACGGCCGGAGGAAGACGGGGGTCGCGAAGGTAGTGTCGACCACATACAGAAGATCATGGCTCTTCGTGATCTTCCCCACCGCTTCGAGGTCTGTGACTTTCAGGAGGGGGTTCGTCGGCGTCTCTACCCAGACCATCTTCGTTTCAGGACGAATGGCTTCTTCGACATTCGAGGCTACCTGCGAGTCCACGTAGGTGAACTCAACACCATAGTTCGTCATGAGATTGTTGAACAGCCTTGCAGTGCCACCATACACGTCATCGCAGCAAACAACATGATCTCCTTGGCTTAGTAGCTTCATGCAGCTGTCCGCACTGGCCATCCCACTGGAGAACGCAATCCCATGCTTCCCCCCCTCCAGGGCCGCCAAGTGATTTTCCAGATCCTGCCTTGTTGGGTTTGAAGACCTGGTGTAGTCGAACCCTTTGTCCACCCCTATCTCCTCCAGCACGTAAGTCGCAGTCTGGTAGATTGGCGGGATTATCGCACCCGTTGTTGGGTCTGGCTTGCTTTTTCCTCTTACTGAGATTGTGTCGAAATCCATGTAACTCTGACCTCTGGGTATTGTCCTCATGCAAAATAGTTTCAGTTAGCCAATTTTCCTCGTTCGTACCTTAGCACCGACATACCACATGCCAACGATACCCACGAGAATGATGGTGATGGAACCGAAACCAGGGTCTGCCCCGTCCCAGGAAGAAGGATCCGAAAACCTACCGTCTCCCAACGTAGAAACATACCAAACGAAAACCGCCGAAGTAGTGGACATGAGTGCTATCAGAGCAATAATACCAGATTTTGCATGCTGCGGGATGGTCTTCCCTGTTGCATAGTACCCGAACATTGCAGAGCCAAAGAAGCGATTTGTCATTGTCCACCTGAACATCCTCTCACTCGAATACGAGAATAGGAAGGCAGCTGGAACCGCCCATGAGACTGTAGGCCACCCTGGTACCCAGATTCCAATGATGGCGAACCCAACAAAAAGTAGTCCGAGCCCGAAATACAATCGTCTTAGAACCGGGCTACTAGACACACAGTACCTCTCGACGATCTCGTCAAGACTCTCGATCCTCTCCATGTAATATGACTTACCGCAACGAATACACTGCTTTAATTTTCATTCCCAAGACTCAAGCGAGAACTCCCCACCACGCGAGCATGGGAACCCCCTTCGTACCCCCACGCATCGGTTCCATTGAAGACCCCCTTAGATTAGCAGTGCTGATTTCCGGAGGGGGGTCCGGTCTTGCCTCTCTGCTGAGATTCCAAGCGGAGGAGCCCCGTAGTCATCGGACTGTGCTGGTTCTGGCAGACAGCGAAGGTGCCGGGGGCCTCGAGCATGGGAGACAATCTGGAATCGAGTCCAAGGGAATTCCAGTCCCCACTGAACACCCAATCTCAGAACGTCGTCTGGCTCATGAAGAAATTGTGGAAAGAAACCTCCAGTCATCAGGCGCGGAACTGGTAGTTCTCAGCGGCTACATGAGGATCCTGACTCCTTCATTCGTCGGCAAGTGGAAGGGCAGGATAGTCAACGTCCACCCCTCATTGCTACCAGATTTCCCTGGCGCCCATGCTCATCGCGACGTCCTCTCGGCAGGGGTAACAATGACTGGATGTACAGTTCATCTGGTCGACGAGGGAGTAGACTCCGGACCGATCCTGGCACAAAGGGAAGTCCCAGTGATGCCTGATGATGACGAGGATTCCCTCCAAGAGAGAGTCAAGTTAGTAGAGCACGTTCTCTATCCCGAGGTTATCGATTTGCTCTGCACCGGCCAGATCTCACTCTAGGTCCTCTGGTGTATTCACATTGAGAAGGACTGCCGGGTCCTCCACTAGTATCGAATGCTTGGCTTCTGCGAACTGCACCCGAAGTGGTCGTCTGTCACCTTCGATAATCTCGAGGACTTCATTGGTGCGAATCAAAGATAGCAGTGGATGTCCCCTCTCTCCATCATGGGGCATGATTAGGCAATCATCCTCTCCAAGCCTCTCTTGGAGTGAGAGAAACACATCAGACGAGATCCATGGATAGTCCACCGTGGCCAGTTGGAGCACCCCATCTTCGCATTTCGGATCCAGGAGAGCCTCTTCTATCGCATCGATAGGGCCAGCGTGAGTCATCGAATCGAGAACCCACTCTATGTCCAGATCGAGACCAATCGCTGAGCCGTATTCCTCAACGTCTTCGGGTTGTGCGACTGCAATTCTAATTGGCTCTAGGTTGGCAGTGGCGAGTGAGATCGCCACCCTCCGTATCATGGTGGATCCATCGACCTCTACCAGTGCTTTGTCTCGACCCATCCGGGAGGACCTCCCTCCCGCTAGCAACAGAGAACGCATCCTGCTACCTCAACTCGTCCAAGCGCCTCAAGGCGTGATTGATCTCTTCCATCAGATCCAATGCTCTGTTGATTAACATCTCCCTATCCTTTCTCGCAGAGGTCTCTGCAAGCCACTCCATTAGTTGGGTAATGTCCTCGGCATCCCTCTTTATGGTCCACTCCAGAACTTCCTCTGCTACTGGGTCATCTGATGGCAGTAACCGCTCGACCATGACCGCCAGAGGGGCTACCGATGAATTAGTGCTATGGTATTCCTGATGCCACTCTGTCTCTAATCCTACCTAGAAGAGAATCTCCATCGGGTACCTTCACCATGACAAGTTGATCAATCACATCACTTCCTATCTCCCTGTCAGCGTTGATCGCCGCAAATGCTGAAATGAGAGCTAGGTGAGATTCTACCAGTCTCCCCCCGCACCATGATTTCAGCAACCCGTCGCTAGGGCCCTCATGACCCGCTCGAAAAACCTCCTCGATGCTAAGAAGCAGAGCCTCGGCAGGCTCCCTGGAGTTGATTGAGGAGGCTAGAACCACCCATGGATCGACTCCGGCTCTCTCGTTATCCAAGTTGGCCAGGAGCAACGCCGAGAGTGCCACGTCTTCCCTCCCATGCCTCTTCCAGAGAAGTGGTATCAGCTTCCACAAGACCCGTTGGTCTTCCCCCGCCTCGGTAATTAGCCACGAAGCGACCCTCCTCAGGATTTCATCGGGTGTGCCAAGGTGGAAAGAGTAACCAGCGGAGCTACCGAGCCGGTCTGTGCTTGACTTCATAATCATCGCCGGGACCCCTATCGGGTATGCCTCTCGGATGATTTTCGCTAGGTTACGATGCGATTTGTGCGATCTCCTAGGCTGCTCTCCGAGGAACTCGTCCAGAATACGCTCGCTACTCATCTGAACTACTGCTTCCTAGAGAGTATTTTGACGCTATCGAAAATATCGCGTAGATTGTCCACCGAGTCATTTAGCCGCATTCTGTATTCATCGATAAACGACCTGTGCACGATTTCCTCCAGCTGTCGGTCTAGGCTCCTAGCAATCGCCCGATGCTCGGAATCCTCGATTAGGAACATCTTCCTGAGATACGCAATTTGTGCCAACACGTCATCGGATCTGTCTGTGTGAATCAGCATGGCTTCGAGAACCTGGCCGTAGACCAACCTCATCTCGCTCTTCTCTATCGAAGATCCCCTAATCTGATCTTCCTCCCCAGACAGAATCGCATCATAGATCCTCCTCGGCTCACCCTCTTCAAGGCTTAATGCATGAGCAAGTTTCACGAGAATCCTCTTCTCCCCGTTTGACAACTGCCCGTCTCTTAGAGCGAGCCTAGATGCATTCAAGAAAATCCTCGAACGATCATCCTCAGCCCACGCCTGTTCTGCCACGATCCCCCATGACGGGCATCCGCCTTAACGACTAGGTATTAGTCGAAAAATGACATCCAAGGCAAACAGGAGCATTCATGAACACCTCGTGCCCCGGGTAGATTGCTAATCAGCCACTCCCGGGCGTCCTGCGCCCATCCGAAACCCCCCTGCCGAAATGGCGAAAACGGGGGCAAGGCCCCCGTTTGGGGCCGATGAGCGAAGGAATTGAACAATATGTCAAGTGAAGGAAAATACGTAATACACGCAACAATTAGAGTCGATGGGACCGTAGCACGCAAAGACGTCGTCGGAGCCATATTCGGCCAGACCGAAGGACTCCTGGGAGAGGGGCTCCAACTTAGGAAGCTCCAGAGAACAGGAAGAATTGGCCACGTGGATGTCAATTTGAACAACCACAAGGGCCGCGTACAGGGATCCATCGAAGTCTCATCTTCGATAGACCAAGTCAGCACCGCAGTAATCGGCGCCGCGCTCGAGACGATAGACAGGATTGGTCCATGCAAAGCAGTGATCAAGGTCAAGCAGATCGAGAACATCAGATCTGCAAAGAGGGACCACGTCATCGACAGAGCCAAGCAGCTTCTGCTGGAGATAGTGAACTCTGCCTCCGGCGAGTCGAAGAACATCCTCGACGAAGTCAAGGCAGTACTAACATTGGACACCGAAGTCGACTTCGAGGAGATGACCGCAGGACCCAACGTGAAAAACTCGGATTCGATAATAATCGTCGAGGGCAGGAACGATGTCCGCAACCTACTGAAGTTTGGGATTAAAAACGCGATTGCCACCATGGGGTCCGGGATCAAGCCAGAATTGGCCGACCTCGCTTCCAAGAAGAAGACGGTTACCGCATTCCTAGACGGGGATCGCGGGGGCAAGCTGCTTCTGATGGAAATCAGCGGAACTCTGGGTAAGTCCCTGACGCACGTCGCCTTTGCTCCTCAGAGCAGGGAAGTCGAGCATCTCGAGGGCAAGGTAGTGACGAAGTGCCTTGGACAGAAGGAAACCGCCACCAAGGCGGTCGCCCGAATACAGACCGAGATACAGAAGGATGACGACAAGGCAGTCGGAAAGGGAAAGCCGTCATTGGAGGCCCCAGAAGAGATCAAGGGCTGGGCACCAATGATGGACGGTCTGAAGGCCAATCACGCTGTAATCGTCCAATCGGATGGAACAGGATCCGACCCAGTGGGAGCCAAGGCTCTGGAAGCAGCCCTCGGGGACTCCGATGGAGCCCAGGGACTGGTCTTCTCCGGCAAGGTAACCGACAGGATTCACGAGCTCGCCTCGGGCGCAGGAATCAACGTAGTTGTCGGCAAGACAGTAGGGGCACAATCCCTGAAGCTCGGAGTGCAAGCCTACTCGGTTAAGGACCTAGAGTGAGTTTCAGAGACCCGTTTCTGGCAGTGGAAAACCCCGCCAATAATGGCCCTCTGAAGGGTAGGCATAGCAGAAGCCATCAAAAGTCTCTCATGCCCGCTGGGACCGATGCAACAGACCACCATGGCGATACTTACTCTCTATGGCGCTCTATCCATCACCCTACTGGCCCTATGGATTAGACACAAGTCGGTATTGCGGCAGAGGAAGAGACTGGCCCTGAAACTGGGCTCAATGAAGGGCAACCTGACCGAGACTTCCGAGAGGCTGGACCTACTCTCCAGAGGAGTGGACACAATACTTTCAGATGCCCCCGAAGTACACGATCTGCTGGGGGTCCACAAGTCCCTGGAGGCTGCCGAGTCTCTCCTGTTCAACCAAGGAATACCAGTCAGCAACAGTGAGTCTTGTGCGATTGTCAGCCATGCGGTCAAATCGCTCTTGAGCCACTACCCGGAAGACGGCCCCGAGGACGAGCGCAGTATCGTACAGGGACTGAAGCCGCTCTCCAAGCGGCTCGCCGCCATTCTAACCGAAGCAGAGATGAAAGCCGAAGATGTCGAGCTTTCAGCAGCCGAGCATCGACGAGCCGGTGAGCTTTTCCACTCCGTAGAGAGATTCGACTGGGCAGCAGATTGCTTCCAGAGGGCAAACGACCTAGACCCAGAAGACGAGTCAGCACTCAGGTCGCTCTCTGGGATTCAGAGGGGGAACGGCGACCTCGATTCCCTGGACAGGACACTCGAGCGTCTGCTAGCGATAGTTCCAGATGACATAGAGGCCCTAAACGAGCAGTTGGTTCTACTTGACAGCACGGACGACGAGAGATTCATCAGAAACAGAAAGAGGCTAGAGGCCCTTGGAGCCGCATCAACACCCTCGGAAGAGGAGGGCGAGCTATCCCAAATAGCCCAGAGAGCACGAGATTCAGACGTCGGCAGAGCTTCCCAGTCGAACGCCGCACCCGGCTTGATCGAGAAGGCGGCCAAGCAACTTCTCCTAGGGGAATTCAGAGCAGCACTTGAATCGGTGGAGGCCGCGATCGAGAGTGACCAGGACTTCGGTCAGGCATGGTCGCTGAAGGCCCGACTGGTCGCTGCGGACGGCGGGTCGACCAAGGACGCCCTGAAGTGCATCAGGAGGGCAAATGCCCTCGGGGAGTACACGGTGATTCTAGAATCGGAGATTCTCGACAACGATGGGAGGACCGATGCTGCGATAGAGGTCCTGGAGGAGCACCTATCCAGCAGGCCAAGCGACGCAGAGGCAAGAGGGAAGCTAAGCCAGCTCTGGCTGTCCAGTGGCTCCGCCGAGTCCGCACGGGAGACCCTCGATGACGCGCCCGAGGAGTCTTGGGGCTCAGCCACGCTGCATGTGATGAAGGGAAGGCTAAGCCTCGTGGAATCGGACGAACATCGAGATGAAACGGGGAAGATCGACCCAGTGACTGTCATCGATGCACTCGTCTCGTTCGACAGGGCCGTGGAAATCGACAGGGAATCGGGCCTCGCTTGGCTCGGAAGAGCCAGGGCCCTGAGGTACCAGAAGGCATTCGACGAGTCCGAGGTGGCACTAGTACGTGCACGGAGGCTGATCCCAGACCACCCGTCGATTTCTCTCGAGGAAGCACAGCTCTCCCTAGAGACAGGGGATCTGGAACAGGCAAACGCACTCACATTGCAGGCCACCACCACTCTGAAGGACAATCCCACTGTCCCCTTCATCCGAGGCATCATCGCGGCTAGACACGGGCGCTTGGAGGAGGCGACGAAGCTCTTCTCACAGAGCCTCCACATCGACCCCAACCACACTAGAGCCAGGCTCAACAGGTCATCTGCGGCCCTGCTATCTGACGATCTGGCACTGGCTCTGGACGATGCCAACCGATTGGTAGAGGACAGACCCAACCACGAACTAGCCCGACTGAGGAAGTCTGAGATCCTGATGAACCAGGGAGACTGGAGCAACGCCGAGTCCGAGCTACGCGAACTCCTCAGATTGAACGGAAACCACTCTATGGGACTTGTCCACCTCGGAACCTGCATGATCGCGATGGAGAAGTCAGAACAGGCAGAAAGGCCACTCAACAAGGCAATAGAGACCAACCCGAAACTATCCGAGGCATGGTACCAGAGGGGTCTCCTGTACCTTGACTTCGGAAGGTCGGATGAGGCGATGTCAGACTTCGAGGGGGCTGTGCGGGCCGACCCCCATCACCTCGATGCCAGACTGAGGATTGCTGCCATCCTCCATGAGGGTAAGGACACCGAGAAGGCAGCTGGTGCATGGAGAAAGGTCCTCGACGTCGATCCCCAGAACAGGCTCGCTAGGAGGAGGCTTGAGGAATGCAGGGCGCAAATCACATCCAAGAGAGAAGCACTCCTTCCAAAGGATTGAACAACATCCACTCTGACGACCCGGCATGCACTCCCAGCAGATGGTGGAACCGGGCTCAATAGCACCAGGATTCGAACTCCCGAACGCGAACGGAAACTCCGGAGGGGAACGACTCTCGCTCCAGGATGCGATTGGCGAGAACGGTGCTGTGGTCTTCTTCACATGCAATCATTGCCCATACGTGGTCGGCTCCGAGCCAAGGATAGAGAATGCAGCGGAAGTCGCCAGGGAGAACGGCCTAGGATTCGTAGGAATAAACTCCAACGACCCCGTGAAGTACGAGTCCGACTCATGGGACAACATGGTCAAGAGGGCCAACAAGGGAATGACCTACCCGTACCTCCACGACTCCTCGCAGGAGGTGGCTCTTGCATACGGAGCCGAGAGGACACCGGAGTTCTACCTCCTGAACTCCGACTCGTTGGTGGTGTACAGGGGCCGGCTGGATGACTCCCCGCGGGACCCATCACATGCCAAGACCTCTGAACTGGAGGATGCCATGGTCGAACTCGCGACGGGGACTGCAGTCTCCGTCCCTAGGACCGAGAGCATCGGGTGCTCCGTCAAGTGGAAGGAATAGGTGCTAACTTGGCAATGGGTCTCCCCGCAAGGGCATTCTACATCGTGATGCGCCTCGCCCCCCCTGGCATACGGATGCGCATGTGGAGGGGCCTGTACCAGAGGATGGCACGATCGCAGACTGACCAAAACTTCCGCTTCATGAACTACGGGTTCACCGACGACTCAGAACTCGAACTACTCGAGGAAGACGAGCCAGACAGGCTGTTCATCCAACTATACAACATGAACATCAGGGACGTGGAGATGGGGGGCAAGGAGGTCCTCGAGGTCGGCTCAGGCAGGGGCGGTGGCGCGAGCTGGATAGCGAGGACCTACAACCCGAAGTCGCTGGTGGCGGTAGACTACTCGGCAGAGGCAGTGGCACTTTCTCAGGAGTGGTTCTCCGACCAGGGGAACCTGGAATTCAGGGAGGGGAATGCGCAGGACCTGCCGCTGTCGAACGAGTCGTTCGACGTAGCGTACAACGTCGAGTCATCACACTGCTACTCGAACATTCCAGACTTCCTGAACGAGGTCTTCAGGGTCCTTAGACCAGGAGGCAAGTTCTGCTGGACCGATATGCGTGACTCCCCGACGATGGAGAAGATGCACGATCAGTTCCTGGAGACCGGGTTCAGCATCGAATCCAGAACCGACGTGACGAAGAACGTGGTCGATGCGCTCGATATGATCGACGAGGGCAGGAGGGAGATGATTCGGCAGAGCTCCCCGGCATCCCTTAGGAAGAGCTTCGAGACCTTCGGCGGAGTCCCGGGAACCCCCATATACGAGGCCCTGAAAAACGGCAAGATCCAGTATTTCAGATACCTTCTCTCCAAACCAAGGTAACCTCCCCAATCTGCGTCGGTTATGCGTCCTAGGCATAACCCAAGCATAACGAGTGAGCGGAATCGGGGATCTCTAGCATTAGCCAAGCATAACCCAAGCATTACTGGATTCCTCTAGCATAAACACGCATTAGCCAAGCATAACACACCCTAACCTCTGCCCGACTAAATCTTTATTCAGCACTATTCATTCTACGGGGCATGGTATCCACTGAGAGGCTTGTTGAAGACGCCGAAAAAGAATGGCTCGAGATTTGGGTGTCTGGACCCGGGGACAACCGGTCAAAACCCCTCGATCCGGGAACCAGTGCCCCTGACCTCGAACTGCTCGATCACAATGGCACACCTCGCCGGCTGGCCTCATTCTGGTCGGATGGACCGGCACTGCTGATGTTCTGGCGGCACTTCGGGTGCGGTTGCGGTCTCGATAGAGCATCAAGACTCAGTGAGGAGTACGAAGACTACCTAGCCGCCGGGATTAATCCTGTCATAATCGGCCAGGGCGAGCCCGCGCGAGCCGCCGAATATCGAGAAAAGTACGACATCTCCTGCCCAATCCTCTGCGATCCTGATTACACCGTGTACACCGCCTACGGACTCGCAAACTTCGGAGTTGAACAAGTCCTCTACGACGCTCCGGAGGAAACATGGTGCCATTCAAAGGATATCGGGCTGGAATTTCAGGAAGCAAGGCGCGCCATCGAACGCCCCCTCGTCGACAACCCGTGGTTGTCTCCGGGGGAGTTCCTCGTAGGCCCATCGGGCACGATTCGTACCACCTATGCCTACCAATACTGCTCAGACTACCCCGATGCGAGGGTATTCACAACTGCAGCCAAGATTCTCTGAGTAACTAGTACTGCTCCAGGACGAGTTCGGTCTGCGTCGAGCTGATGTCACCAGGAGCCGCCAGCCACATCCTGTCCAGCATGTCCCTGAGGGCCACCGTGTCATCGACGTGAACCACGGCGACTAAGTCCGCATCCCCGCTGATCTCGTACACGCACTCGACCCCCGCCCAACCGGAGAACTCGCCAGCGAGGGTTCCTATCTCGGTTCCCGGGCCTACCTTGAGACGAATCAGGGCAGTCAGCCCGATCCCCGACTCCCGAACGGTGTACCCCCTGATCACGCCCTCGTCCTCGAGTCGCTTGATCCGAGTCCTCACCGTCCTCTCGGTCACGCCTACGCCCTTTGCGATCTCTACGTAGGGGGCTCTCGCGGACTCTCTCAGGAAGGAGAGGATGGCCCTGTCAAGGGAATCTACATTACTCATCGAATCCTCCGAAAAACGTACAACTTATGGTTATTTCTTGATGTTTTGTCATTATATCAGCCATGAAATTTGCTATTTTTCGACCATCATGCATCCACTTGCTCTCGGTTGCGTTCAAATGGGATGGCTTCACTTCACGACCATGAGTCAGGAGGAGTCCATCTCTCAACTCAGGATTCAGGAGTACTTGGACGACGTCTCCGGACTCGACATTTCCCCCTCCCATTCCCAGTGGTACAACATCGATGTCGCGTCGCTGTTGAACGGCACTAGGATAGAGGGGCACGAACTTGACCCATCCACCGGGTCTTCTCTTATCTTCCTCTCAAGGAGCGTGATGCTCTGCTGCCCAGAATCCGGACGCATTCACCACTACCCCAAGCATCTGCTTCACTGCTTTGTCGATGACAACCGCTCCAAGTCCAACGAGGCAGATGGGGTGCTTATGAGGGCAGAGCTATTCTCAATCTCTCCAAACGAGGAGCAACTCTGCTGGGAGTGCTGCTGCAGATCGGAACTGGAAGTACCGGAGATACAGAGCAAGGTCTCCCGTTGGCTGAGCTGGCTGAACAAATAGTGGCAACATCGCTACCTTGAGAAGCCAAGTGCCCGTGCGAGTGCCAATGGGTGCCGCTATCAGCGACATCTTCGCTCGGGCAATCATCGATTCACGCGGCAATCCGACCGTCGAAGTCGACTGCTATGTCGATGGCTCATTGAAGGGCAGGGCAGCAGTTCCATCCGGAGCTAGTACAGGGACTCACGAAGCGGTGGAACTGAGAGACGGAGGGGACCGGTGGGCGGGCAAGGGAGTCCAAGAAGCGGTGAACAATGTGAACGGACCCATTCGCGAGGCACTAATCGGCATGGACCCGTCAAACCAGGAAGAGATAGACGCCCTTCTCATAGATCTGGATGGCTCCGAGAACAAGGGTGTCCTGGGTGCAAATGCCACGCTAGGTGTCTCCCTGTCATGCCTTAGAGCAGCATGCCATGGCGATCTATGGCATCACATATCCCAGGGGGGCCAGTCTAGTCTACCAGTCCCACTGATGAACATCCTGAATGGGGGGGCCCACGCTGAATCGAACGTCGATGTCCAGGAGTTCATGGTGGTCCCACATGGTTTCGAGGACTTCTCCGAGGCACTCAGAGCGGGCGTCGAGATTTATCACGCACTCAAGAGCACGCTAAAGCAGGAAGGACTCCTTGGAGGAGTAGGCGACGAAGGTGGATTCGCACCGAACCTATCCAGAAACGAGGAGGGACTGAGGCTGGTCAACGAAGCGATAGAGAGGGCTGGCTATTCCCCCGGAAAGCAGGTCTCAATAGCATTGGACGTTGCTGCACAGGAGTTCTTCGACGGGACAAATTACCACATCGATGGAGCAGGAATTTCTGGAGCAGAACTAGGTCAGATATACTCCAAGTGGTTGGATGACTACCCGATAGTATCCATCGAGGATCCGTTCGGCGAGGACGACTGGGACTCGTGGGTCGACTTCACCTCTCGAGAGGGACACAGGGTGCAGATTGTAGGTGACGACCTTTACGTGACCAACCCAAAGCGACTCGAGAAGGGCATAGCCATCGGAGCGTCAAATGCCATACTAATCAAACTCAACCAGATAGGTACCTTCACCGAGACGATGGATGTGATACGCAAATCTCGTGAGGCCGGGCTCGGGACGATAATCAGCCACCGGTCTGGAGAGACCTCTGATGACATTATCGCCGATATGGCCGTAGGAACCAATTCGCTGCAGATCAAGACAGGAGCTCCAGCGAGATCGGACAGGACGTCGAAGTACAACCAGCTTCTGCGAATATCGGAGAAAGTGGGCAAATATCCGGATCTATTCCAATGAGGATAGAATCAGTGGAAGAACGATGCTGGCATCTGACTCTATCACGAACTGTGGGGTGTCCACCCCGATCTTGCCCCAACTGATCTTCTCCGCAGGAGGGGCCCCAGAGTAACCCCCGTAGGATGGCCGAGACTCGGAGATCTGAGCGAACCATGCCCAAAGAGGAACTACAACCCCGGCATCCTGCCTAAGCATTGGGACCACGGAGATCGCGAAGTCACCCGCGATACCGCCGCCCACCTGCAGCATTCCCGTGGGCGAGTCATCCTCCCGATACCAATCCGCTAGAGACTGCATCGCATCCAGGCCCCCCTTGACGACGGAATTTGTCTTCAAGGTGCAGTCTATCACTCTGGCAGCCAGTAGGTTGCCGAGTGTCGAGTCCTCCCAGCCAGGGATGAAGAGGGGGAGATTCGCATCCGCTGCAGCGACCAACCACGAATCTTCGGGAGGGGATGAGAACTCCATCTCGCCATGGAGGATCAGATCATACACGTATTCGTGGGGAAAGCGGCTGTCCCCCACTGCCTCTGACTCCTCCCAGAGCGCGAGAATCTTCTCTCCTACCATGGTGAACGATTTCTCTGGGATCGCCACGTCTGTTACTCTGTTCATACCCCTGTCGTGAAGGGCGGCGTCTTCCTCCTTGCTATGATGCCTCCAATTCGGAATCCCTTCGTAATCGCTTCTGGATACTAGACCGAACAACTCCTCCTCCAGATTCGCCCCAGTGCAGCAAATCGCATGCACTCTCTGTTCCCTTATTGCCGGTGCCAGGCTCTTCCCCACCTCCGCCGTCGACATCGCTCCTGCGAGTGTAACCATCAGCCGACCATCCCCTTCCAAGAACTCCCTCAGTGAATCCACGCACCTAGCGAGCTCGCCCGCGTTGAAGTGGCTGTAATGCCTCTCGATGAAGTCTCGAACAGTCATCTAACCACTCCGAAACCTCTCCACTCTCTCCCTGAATGCCAACCTCAAGCCAGGGTTCCCGGAGACCAACATGCCGTGAATCATATCCGCCACAGAGTCTGAGTCGCTCCCTCCACACGTGAAGACGTCAATCGCCAGCAAACCCCTCTCCGAGTAGCAGTGAGCGGTAACGTGACTCTCGTCAATCAGCACCGCAGCTGCGAATCCCAGGGGGCTCTCTTTGCCATCGAAAATCTCCACGTGAGAGTGGACTTCCCGTATTCCAGATTTACGAACGCACTCTCTCAGAATCCCGAGGACCCATTCTCCGTCCCCCTCTTTGCCCCTGTGGTAGTCTACGTAGTCAAGGAGGACATGGGAGCCCGCAGAATCAGCCTCAGTCACGCCGGTCCAGCCAAGTCACCGAGATTTCAAACTCACTCTTGACCAAGCCATGCCCTGAGTCTTCGCAGACCCTCCTCAATGGCATCCTCGTCAGCCGCGTAAGACACCCTCACGAAACCCTCTCCACCCGTGATTAGTGACGCCGGAATAAGCTGAACCCCTGCTTCCAAGGCTCCATCCGCGAACTCCACGTCACTCATCCCGGTTCCTGTCACATCCGCGAATACGTAGAAGGCACCCTCGGGCTCAGGGACCCTAATTCCAGGAATTGAGTCCAACCCATCCATCATCAGCTTCCTTCTCTTGAGGTACTCCTCGTTGAATTCCAGGACCGAGTCCTCGCACTCTAGAGCAACCCTTGCTGCGTCCATCATGAACGTCGGGATGTGCGAGGCGGAGTTTGCCTGACTCTTCACGGCAGCCTTCATCGCCTCACTGGGGCCAGTGAGGAATCCGACCCTCATTCCAGTCATTGCCCATGACTTGGACCACCCGTTGACCACAATCGTCCTCTCCTTCCCACCCGGCAGAGTCGAGGGAGAGACGTGAGGCCAGTCGACCCAAACCATTCGTCCGTATATCTCATCAGAAACTATCCAGAGGTCATGCTCGACAGCGATCTCAACTATCGCAGCAATCTCCTCAGGTGTGAAGACAGCACCCGTGGGGTTGCAAGGCGAGTTGATCAGGATCATCGTGGTCTTGTCCGTAATTGCCTCTCTGATTGCACCCAAGTCTGGATGGAAGTTCTCCATGTTCACCTGTACGTGAACTGGTTTAGCGCCAATGAACTCAAGCATGGGTTCGTAGGATGCCCAGGAAGGAGAAAGCAGAATAGCCTCGTCACCAGGCATGGTCGTAATCAGGAAGGAGTAGAGCAGAGCCTGCTTCGCTCCGGGGGTCACTACGATATCTTCAGCAGGGGCCTCGATGCCATGGTGCTTCCCGATGTACTCAGACACGGCCTCGCAGAGCTCCATCGAACCTGCTCCTCTGGTATACTTCGTCTTCCCGTTCTGGAGTCCGCTGATTGCGGTGTCGACGATTGGCGACGGCGTGTCGAAACCGGGCTCTCCGACGGTCCATCGGACCACACCTGGTCCAGGGGGTTGCAGATATGGTGCGAAACCAACACCCAGACCATCGAACCGTGATGACACACGAGGCACGACTTTCACACGAGTAGCCACTCAATGAAGGTATGCGACGCTCGGATAGTCTTCAAGAAAGAAAGTAGGCTCGGCGAGGATAAGCACGAGTGGCAGAGCAGCTATGCAATGGACTGCAGATCCATGGACCCGGGTGCAAATCCCGGCTCGTGCTCCACCTATTCACAGACCTGAGATCTCCACGAGCATGAATGCAGCGGAAACCACAATCGCACCCATCACGAAGAAGCGATCGAATGACTGTGAATCCAACGACTCCCCCTGGTAAGTCATGCCATCTTCGATCCCCTCGTCCCTCAGTCTTAGGTACACCAGCAGGAACAGAAGCATAGTCGCCGGCCCTGAGATCGCATCCATCTGATTCTGCTCCGAGAATTCTCTCAAAGGGCCGAAGACGAAACCGAAGTAGTTGGCTATCGTTACAGTCAGGAAGGCGAAGAGTGCGGGGTGCGCTACCGACCACATCCCCCTAGCTCCTTGGGTCAGAATAACGACTGCCCATAGCACGTAAGTCAGGAGAAGCGCTCCTGTGAAGGCAACGGTCACCCTCGTGGGTGCTAGCAATCCATCGCTGGCAGCCCCGGGGGCGACTGCGTCAATCACAGACTCTGGGTCAACGATCTGCCTGAACACGTAGAAGAGCCCGGTGGCGATAACTATGACCAGACCCATCAAAGCCACTGGGTCCTTGATGCCCACTCCGAACGAGAGCGAGTCCAACCCCTCGTCTACCTCGTCCTCTGACCGCAGCATGAAGTATGCCGCCGCATAGGTGATTGTCACGATGGGCGTTAGGAACTTGGGAGCCTCGCTAGCCTCACTGGCATCGTTCCAGAACATCCAGATTACGGCACTGGCGACAACGAGGCCAGTGAGAACCGGAAGCATCACCTTCCACATCCCCCGGGCACCCTCATTGAGAATCAGCATAGTGGAAATGAATATTCCAAACATCAGAATCCCGTTGAATGCTGTTTCTGGAGCCCCAGCTCCATAGGCCACATCCGCAGTCGTTCCCCCAAGCCCATTGCTCAGTATGGTGAAGCAGCCTCCATCCCCTCCAGTCGTGTAACACGCGGAGAAGAACATGAAGTTCAACGAGTAAACGAGAGTTACCAGTGCAGTCAGTAGAAGCAGTGCTTCGCCGGGCGTCGATTTAATCCTATCAAAAACTAGGGCCATTGGTCAGCTGACCCCTTTATTCTACTATTATCTGTTACTCACTTCTCAGAGGGAGAACGGGAGATTCTCAGGGTCTACGTTCCCACCACATAGAATAATCCCAATAGAGCCAAGTCCTTTCTTTGCACGGAACTCCTCCTTCATTACTGCGGCTAGGGAGATGGCTCCACTAGGTTCCACTATCATTCCGAAGGACTGGTGAATCAGGGTCATAGCATCCAGGACCTCATCATCACTCACCCTGATGACCTCCTCCACGTGGCTCTTGATGATCGGCCACGTGATTTCCCCCATGCTCGTGAGCAATCCGTCGCAGATAGTATCCGGTCCCGTCTGCGGCACGTATTCTCCGGACTCCAATGACCTAGCGGCGTCATCGGCCCCTTCTGGCTCCGTCCCGAAGATTAGCGCATCCGGGAGCAAGTGCCTAGTTGAGATGCAGGTGCCGGACATCAATCCTCCACCACCTATGGGCGATAGGACGGCATCCAGACTCTCGCACTCTTCGATCATCTCCTTCGCAGCAGTCCCTTGTCCAGCAATGACGTTCGGATTGTCAAAAGGGTGGATGAAGGTCGCACCGGTCCGTTCCAGAACCGAATTCGCGGTAGAAACCCTGGCCTCTAGATTCGGCTCGCAAAGAATAACTTCAGCCCCATGGCTTCTGACCCCGGTGACCTTCACCTTGGGGGCATTTTTCGGCATCACGATGAATGCCGGGACCCCCCTCTGCTTGGCTGCTAATGCAACCGCCTGCCCATGGTTGCCGCTGCTGTGTGTGCAAATGCCAGGCTCTGCATCATCGCCCAGCATCTTCACGGCGTTGGTAGCCCCCCTGAATTTGAAAGCCCCAACGTGCTGAAGGTTTTCGCACTTCATGAAAACCCTCCTCCCGGCCATTTCATCGATCTCCGGTGAATTCACCACCGGGGTCCTCAATACAACACCGTCCAACCTCTTCGAGGCGTCAATCACGTCAGAGAAGCGGATGCTGGTCATTATGCTCGTGCATCGCAGACAAGAGCAATACATCATTACTACGGCTCTACCCCGTCAATGTGTGGAAGAGAAGTCGGACATTGAATCAAATGATCCTGAGTGGCTTCCTACCGCAATCGCTTCAGCCCTATTGATCCTTGACTCACTGGTGTTCGGAATCGCTCCCAGTGGGCCTTGGGATGATTCTAGCTTCACCACCGGCGTCATAGGGATGGCAGGACTTTCTATGGGCTACGTCGCATGGTACCGATACACGTTCAAGAGAAAGGGACTGATTCCATGGGTAGACCAATGGGAGAATCCCGAGGAATCGGTCAGACTGGTCTTCGCAGCCGCCTTGGCCACTCTGGCATTGGCCTGGGTTTCGGGGAACCCACTGCAGCCCTACTTGCCCGAACCAACCGGTTTGGTCCTAACCCTTGTCGGCCTCCTTCTGGCACTACAGTCGATATACGTCTACCTCCTATTGGGCCCCCTCAAGGAAGACTGAAACTATCTCTGGCCGGGCTTCCAAAACTGGAGAGGGAGGGGCGACTCCCCCTGCATCGCACGGAACGCAAGGTGGTCCGCTCGCTCGTTCCACCGGTGCCCCCTGTGCGCGGGAACGTGCTCACCAACTAGGTCGACTATCCCCGAGACCTCATCCCACAAATCCCTGACCCTTCCTGCGAGAGCCTGGTTCGCCTTCGCAGTCCACAATCCAGAGGCGATATTGAGAGCGTAGTTCGAATCACCCCTGATGGTTGCGGACTCTACTCCCGATTCTCCTAGTATCCACCTCAGGGCGTGTGCAATTGCGGACAACTCTGCCGTGTTGTTCGACCCCACTTCGGCTCCCAAATGGCCCCCCTCGTCTTGATTTGTGATTACTTCTCCGTACAACTCGGTGAACAGGTGTCCCTTGCCATTACCAGCCCCCCCGTCATTGACAATCACGCATAGACCCCAGCCAGCCCTGGTCTCTGCAGTCACATTGCGATTCTCGCTGCAAGAACCGTCTACGTAAATGTGAACGCTTCTGATTTCACTCATCTTCATTCTCCGATCAATGCGGAGTAACTGTCCGAATCTAGAAGCTCACTAACGTCAACATCCGAACCGGTCTTGATTTTACATATCCAACCCTCTCCATATGGGTCCTCATTGATCTTCTCGGGGGCGTCCTCGAGGGATTCGTTGACCTCCGTGACCGTTCCTGCCACAGGGGCATAGATCTCACTGACCGATTTCACGGATTCGACGCTAGCGAAGGACTCCATCACCTCGACGATAGAATCCACTTCTGGGAGTTCCACCCACACTACTTCAGTCAGGGCGTTCTGAGCGAAGTCGGTAATGCCGATACTGACCTCGTCCCCCTCAACCCTTACCCACTCGTGTTCTTTGGTGTATCTCAAATCACTAGGAACGTCTCCCACACTATCACCCAGCCATTCGTGCAGGGGGGATGGGGTCAAGGTTTCGCTCGCTACTCCTCACTGTGTTTTGACTCGAGATGCTCCATTTCCATCCTAGCCCACTTGGACCCAAGGTCTTGCATGCTTGCCTCGTCCCTTTCTCTTTCTAGTCTTGAGCGCATTTCACCTTCGGGCTCCCTGCTAAACCAGGGGTCTGTAAGCCAGTCCCCATGTGGACGCTTCCTGCCTCCAACCATCACAAGGAGAAAGATTCCAGCCACCCCGATCAACGCAATGGGCGCTGCCACCATCGCTTCCGAGAGAGAGAACTCACCCTCATCCAGAATCGCAATCGAAGCCATTACCAACAGGGCGAGGATGAATCCTACGAGGAGCCTAGTCAATCTTGACGCCGGCGACTCCATGCCAAGACGCATCCGGCATTTCGCATCAACTTGACCGATGATTCGCTCACAACTCTTGGATAAGCTTGTGAATCTTGTATGGCAGCAGCGATCTGTTGACCGGCGTCACCTCCAGTATCCTCGCATCATCTCTCCTTCTGATGTCCTGAAGAAGGGGGTGCCTGCTCTTCTTGTGCAGGGTCAGTAGCGTGGGCATGTCATGCTGAAGAGCCAGCCTAACCACATTGACGAAACCCTCGCTTTCAACGGTGAACTTCCCCACCTCATCAATCACCAGTATCTCGCAATTCCCGATGCTGTCCATTATTGCGGGAACGCCCACTCTGTCGATCTCAGTTGGGTCTATCCCAAATCCGAGAATTCTGTTCCTCGAGTCAATCTCTCTGTGGGCCATTACCCCCTTCTCACCCGTCAGGATGTTGACGCAGGCGTAACCAACCCTCTCCCCGTTCTCGATCACTGGCTCACACCTCATCCCCCCCACGACATGCTCTGGCGGAGATGGCCCCCTGGTCCTCCTGAAACCGCTCCCCTCTTCTGAAATCATGTCTACAACCTTCTGGAGAACAGCAGATTTCCCTGAACGGGGCAGACCGGTGATGCCAATCTTTGGATTAATTCCCATGCGTCTCTCCTTTGTCAATTCCAAGTTGGGAACGTACCGCGTATGCAAACCAAGGATATTAATCCATTCTCAAAATGAGCGTTTTTCCGGAACTAGGAAACCGAAATCCGCATTCCTCAATCAAGGCGACCTTCGTTTCTCAGTAGGGAGAATGGAGATCCGTCTTCTGAAATTTCGAATGGAAGCATCTCAATCTCGTAGTTGTTCACGTTGTTGTTTGCAGCCCATGCCCTTGACCATAGATCAAGGTCCTCGGAATTCAGCCGATTCGCTAAGAAACTCAATCCATCCTCAAGAGAACCGAATTTCTCAATCAGCCCGTCCTCGACCTCGTTCGGAAGATCAAGGAAGCTAACCGAGTTGCCCAAAACGCAACCATCTGGAACCACAGCCCACACTAATCTCCTCTCAGCATGGGGGTTTACCACGGACTGGCAAACAATTCGGCTTTGCACAGACATCTGACGGGGCCCCTTCCATGCAGACTTCCTAGTCTCTGAACCCGACTCAAAGGCAGGGTGCACAACAGCTCCTTTCCCATCTATGAAATTGATGTGTGCAGCCCTGATGAATGGGACTTCGCCGGACTTCCCAGACCAATCGCAGATTTCCTTTTTCCAGACCGATCTCTCCACCTCGCCCACTCTGACCTTGATTGCTCTGCCGCTGGGGTTCAGGCCAGTCCCCTCTTCGACCAATCTCGGCTTATCGGCTAGATTGCCAATCGCCATGATGGTCCTGCTTCTGGACGCTTCGTCCCTGGGCATCTTGGGTACCGCCCATGACGTGTCTGTCCATGATGACCAAGGCCCCCTCTCTAGCTCTAGGAAAGGCGCATCCGAGGCTAGTCCCCTTCCAGGCGCAATGTCATCGACCAACAGGGGCCCAAAGCTAGTCAGAACATCAGTCTCTTCACCCGCAGTGATTCCGATGACTGAAACCCCTTGTGACCCTCCAAAAAGAAGCCGCGAATCTTCTGGGAACGACCAGACCGAATCCCATCCGTTAGATTCTACCAGGAGCTTCCTAAGGGGAAGGCTGCTTTTTTCCCTGAGTACTGAACTTGGAACAACCAGTCTAACCCTACCACCGCTCTGAGAGATCTGCAGGGATCTCTCTATGTAGAGCCGGTACAGATTTACGTTGCCCTTTATGGCTGAGAATCTGGCATTTCCATCGGCCTCTTTGAATTCCCTTAGCTGGCTGGAGAGCTCCTTTCTCAGGGTGCTTCCGTCTGGATGTCCTCTGAACCTGTCCTTTATCCTAAGCCACGGTGGCCGAGAGATTAGCAGCATCGGCCTTTCATTCCATGGCCATTCTCCCATCAGCGGGTCCATGCATCTGACGTTACTTTCGACGATCATCTCAGCCTCGCTAAGCCCAACCATGCCATCGTCCCCCTCGCCATCCAAGTCTACAAGGCCAAGCCTTGCCAAAACGATCACAATCCTCTTTCTGGCACTGTTCACGGCAACCTCAGAGGTGTCCACCAACTGCAAACCCTCCAATAGCCGCAGGGTGTCCTCCCTCCTCTCTGTAGGTGAATGGTTGGCTAGTCTATCCGCATGGATTCGAAGCATCCGCTCCGCAAATAACCCCGCCCCGACGCAGGGATCAGCAAACGGAATTGGAATCCCAGACTCCGTCCGGTTCTTCCCAGGGTCGTCGCTTCCATCTACCACGCCCTCCTCGTTGATATCTTCGTTGAACTGCTTAGCAAAACCTCTGAAGCTTGGCGGCAGTGCCGCTAGGGAAAGGGTTGCCGGGGGTTCCTTCTTCTTGCTATTCCCATGCTGCAATTCATCATGGAGAACCGCATCGACGAATCTCGCTGGAGGAGCATAAACACCTCTGGGAGAGCGCCCGTCCCTCTGTGCGTCGAACCTCGCAAGCAAGTGGTCGAGAACACTACCCGGGTTGCTGAGAAGGCCGGCGGGAAGCGTCGGCCAATTGTTTGGAAGGGCCGCTGCAATTGGCTGTCTTTTTTTGGTCGCCTCCAACCAAGAATCTAGCCATACCTCAATCTGCTCGGTCCTTTCGGGACACTCGTGGTCGAGCCTAGCGTACCACCCTGAAGTCTCGCTTGTCATGAGGTAGTCTATCCGACTCACTCTTCTTCTTTCAATGGTTGTATTACACAAGTCCAGACTTCTCATCCGTTGACAACAAACACATCCCTCTCAATCTCGATTATCTCTTTATTCTGAAGCAGCCAAGATATTGCCTCATCGATATCTTCTGAGTTTATTCCGGGCGACTCTAGAAGCTGGATTATCTCATCAAAGTGCAATCCCTCGCCTCTTCCATTCGAGTCTTCGATAGCAATCAAAATCTTCTGACTAATGTATGCCAGCAGTAGATCATCGTCTGTGGACAGGCTCCCAAGATCCACTAATGGGCCGGTCTCTGAGTCGGGCCCTTCAGACCGTCCCTTCTTGTCTGTTGGCTCGTATACATCGAACAAATTCTTCTGATTGGGATCGGCAATTGTCGACCCGCTGATGCCCTCCCGCCTCCTCTTCATCTGCTTCGACAGGTTCTCAATCCTGTGAAGGCGTTGTTCGTATCTCAGCCTCTCCCTTCCTAGGTGAGACTCCAATAACTCCAACTCTTCATTGGCTCTCTCGTCTAGCCACTTGGCCAGATCCCAGTTGGGGTTCTTCCTCAGCATGGACTCCCATAGCAGGGACACCGACTCGGGTAGAGTTCTGATGTCTATCTTCGGTCCGCCTTGACCTTCTTCCGGGTTGGTGTCCATACACGTGTTGTCCACTTGACCGTCTATCAATTATCTCCTCAGAACGCCCAGTTCTGCAGGGGGTTGGATTGATGAATGAAAAGGTCTTGCCGAAGCCATGGCGCCATATCGCTTGACCCTACTCCCTGGAGATGGGACGGGACGCGAAGTGATGGAAGAAGTCAAGCGAATCCTCTCCGTTTTCCAAGAATCCGGGGCAATCTCCCTCGAAATTACCGAGATTCCTTGCGGGGGACAGCACTATCTCGATACCGGAGAAGAATGGCCATCTGGATCTTTCGAAGTCTGTCGCGATGAGTCGGATGCCATCGTTGTGGGCGCGGTTGGTTGGCCAGGCGCGACACTGCCAAATGGGGATATTGCAGGTGGGCAGGCACTATTGGGACTCAGATCCGCACTGGACCTCTATGCAAATGTGCGCCCAGTCAAGCTATACAAGGGAGTGAAACACAAGGTCCACGGAACATTCTCTGACGTGTGGAACCACGAATTGGTCGATATCGTGATGGTCCGAGAAAACACAGAGGGCCTTTACCACGCTCTCCTCAGAAGGTCTGGAATGGCAGCAAGGGGCGACGAAAGAGATGATCCCTTGGTCATCGATGGCTTCCCTGGATTGGAGGGAGAGGTCGGATGGGACGTGAGGCCGATTTCTCGCAAGGGGAGCGAGCGCGTCATTCGATACTCATTCGAACTAGCGAAGCGGCGCCAATCCAGACTCGGCACCACCCAGAAGGTAACTTGCGTGGACAAGAGCAACGTGACAAGGGGGTGCAGGCTCTTCCGAGAGGTTTTCCGAGAGGTCTCTTCTGAGTTTGAGGGAGTGGAGACCAACGAAGCCTTCATCGACGCATTCACTATGTGGCTTGTCAGAAATCCCGAGGACCTCGATGTGGTGGTCCTTCCCAATATGTTCGGTGACATAGCAACCGACCTAGCCTCCGTCCTCCAGGGCGGGATGGGGATGGCGGCCAGTGCTAATATTGGAGATAACCACATGCTCTTCGAACCAGTCCACGGTTCCAGTCCGAAATATGCTGGCCAGAACAAAGTGAATCCAATTGCCTCAATCTCATCAGTGCAGTTGATGTTCGACTCGCTAGGATTGCGCCATGATGACGAGAAGGCTACAATGTGCGCTGATGTTCTAGAGCGTGCAATCTCAGAACACATGTCAGAGGGGGGTCCGGTAACATACGACTTAGGCGGAAAGGCCTCAACGACCGAAGTAGGGAAGGCGATCTCGTCGAGATGCTCAGAAATCCTCCGGGAGATGATGGGTTAGCAAGACCTAGGACTTGCTGAGAAACTCGGCTATCTCAACTAGGGAGTCCCTTAGTGAAGACGCATTGTCCCATTCAGTTGGGGCGCGGCTTGAATTGGAAACGACCTCAGAAAGAATTCCCTCGAAAGCCCTCGAGACCTCATCCACGATTGTGACGGTCGCCATCTTCGAACTCCTCGAGAGGGGGTTTAGGTCGATCACTATGACCTCCTTGCCCAGATTAACCAGGGCCTCGCACCGATCTCCATCCTCTAGGGGGACCAGAATCGAATCGGCGCTTCCGATGCCCTCTTCGGTGCAGTGTGAGCGTGGCCCCTCCAATCCCTCTATTCTGAAGTCCGGGGAACCTCCCAGCAGTGACACACCCATTACCGATTCTCGCCAGTCTCCTCCGAATCCCGGCGGTTCGGATTCATCCAAAACCAATGCTCTCTGCTCCTCCATCAGTGACAGCAGACCAGCGACTCGCTCTGGTGTCCTGTAGTAGAGGTTAACTTCGATGGGGCATCCGAGAGCAGCAGCCAACCTCAGTGCCTTCTTTCCTGCTAGAAGAACAGTGTTACCATTGACTGAGATGACTGGATGATTGGCAGCCTTCAGACGAGCCGCCGACTCTCTGATTGCCGTTTCGGCCGATTCGGTGGTCACTTCCCCAAGCAGGTAGTCGAATGCCTCACCCCTGCCATGTGCTATCATCGCGGAGTCCGCGAGAAGGCCCTTGAGGCTCCCCTCGACAATCTTCTGACGAGAAAGCAGGGACCCTTTCCGTGGGTGGCTATCGGGAATCTCGACCATCATACTCCTCCAATCAACATGGAAAAATCAAGTGTGCCGGAATTCATGTTCACCTCACTCGAGGAGACCACGTCAACCCCCGAAAAGCGGGCCCAAGTAGGCAGATCCTCTCTTTTGACTCCTCCCGATCCTTCCAGTATGCACCATTCCCTAAGCCCAAGGCTCTCCAACTTCTCGTCTGCACCTTTGCATTCTGATGGCCCCATGTTGTCTAGGAGTATCACAATTGGCTCTGCGCCATTCCTCCTCTTCTGACTTTCTGACCATGCCCTTGCAGCAATAATCGCTTGGCCAGAGTCTTGCACCTCTATAACGGTGAACATCGCATCGGCTTCCAGTTCGATAGCTGAAATCGCAGAAGGTATGGATTCCAGAGGATCGATATCCGGGTTCCTCGCCGCCATGTCGTTCTCCTTGATCATGAGCGCATCTCCCCTGCTAAGCCTATGCGTGAGCCCACCACCAACGTGAACCGCCCATTTGTCCAACAAACCCCACGATGTCTTCCTTGTGCAGGCGACTCCAACCCCGGCAGCCTCCCTCACCCACTCCGAAGTCAGGGTCGCAATACCCGACAGTCTGCCTAGGATGTTTAGCAGCACCCTCTCGCAACTAAGCACACTAGCAGAGGGTCCCCTAAGGGTCAGCACCATATCGCCAGAGGAGATGGCATCTCCATCGTTCACGAACCAATCGATGCTGCAACTGGGGAAGAAGTCCCCAACCAGAATGTCAATCGGGATTTTGCCGCAAACAATCCCCTTTTCCTTGGAGAATGCCACCGAATCCACAACTCCGCCAATCCCCTCGTCCGATGCCTGGTCGTCGGACAAGTGGGCATCCAACCACCGCCCGATTGACTCCCGGAAGAGAACGGTGGGGCCTCCAGAGTCGCCTGTATGGACAAGCAGGTGAGATCTATCGTGCGGCAGGCTTCCCACGTGCTTTCGAATGGAGGCTCCTCCTTGAAGGGTACTAGTTTTCGATAGCAATCTATCCCAGTGAGTCCAAACCCGACTCAGCGGCCGCCAAGCAAGCAAGAATGTCATCTACAGACGTCCTTGACCTTCCTAGTCCCTCGGAGGAAACCACTATTCTCAAACGGGCCTGGTCCCCATCCTTTCGCAGTTCGACACTGAAATCCTCCGGGTCGTCTGGAGAAATTGCCGCTAGTAGGGCCTCTCCCCTAACCAATTCCCCCTTCCAGATAATAGATGCCTCTACCTCTCCCATCAGACTCCCCAGAACCGGTTCCCTTGGGCCATATCGTCATCTTCGGAAAATGACTGAACTATCGTTCGGAGAAGGTAGTACATCACCATAGAAAGTATGGGTACTCCCCAATCATCACCCAATTGATCGAATGTTGGGCTATACTGTTGCCCTGAAGTTATCGTCAGTACCACGTCAATAGTGGCTGCGAGGAACGTGTAAATCACAACAGCGAGACCAATCAGAAGAACGCTCCGTCCAGTGAAAGTCCCTTCCTTCCATCTCAGAACACCGAGTGCCAGCAAGAAGGATAGCGCACCTCCAACGAACCACTGCAGGACATCGTCGAATAGCCCCACGAGGTGCTCGAATGACGTCTGCCCTTCGGGCACCGGGTCATTCCATCCAGCCCAAATTGTTGCAACAGCCAGGAACAGACTGACTATCGACATTCCCCAGAGCAATGATGAGAAAAGCCCACCCGTCGCACTGTCCCTCATCTCCATCGCCACACGCTCCATTTGCGCCTCCAGACCCAGCCCCTTTCCCAGTACCCACAGGCCTATGACCAGAGGAAGAGAACCGATCAGCGCTATTCCGTTCGGGAGAATCAGACCCAGCCCGATTATGATTAGGAAAACCGCAAGAGGAACGAGCAATCTTGAACGGAACCGGGGGTCCTCAATCGCCTTCACAATGTAGTAGTAGGTCCCCTCGATCCCCTTGGATTGCCTCACAATCACCTTCTCCACGGTATCCACCCTAACTCTGGAAGTCACTATCGGAAGGGAAGCTTCGTCATCCGCCCCGTCGGTCACTAGCACGGCTGCATCTGGCTGGAAGTCCTGGATTACTTCGTCCAATTGACTAGCAATGGCTCGATCGCTCCTAGGTCCAACACGAACGTCGCCAGTGAGAATCGCTATCTCAACCTCGTCGCTAGCACCCGCTCCCTCGGCCAACCTATCGTGATGGTGTAGAGCCCCTAGAATCGCGTTGGTGTCTGACTCCTCTGGATCAGCTATGCCCAGTCTCAGAGCAGCCGTCAGACATGACTTCCTTCCAACAACAGGGCCCCTAATTCCAGATTTGACACCCAGATCGTTATCTCTGTCAATTGTCAGTACTAGTGTTCGAACCATCCCCCCGTCCCCTTTGTGGATGGTTGGAGAGCACCCACTTATGAGGAATTGGCAGAACTGCTGACTGAGTCGCTATCAGTAACAATGGGTTCGTCCCTGTCGGAATTGAACCTCCTTCTCTGCTTGGCCCTGATGTACTTCAACGGGTGGGTCAACCATTCCTGGTCGCATAACCGGTCCTCTCCGGTTTGAACTGGGCACCTTGCATTGGTCTTCAGAGCAGAGCACCCATGAGGGGTGTACTCCCTTTCGTAAATCTGCCCCACTTGGTAGGCAGTCGTGTCGGGATTGTAGTCTGGAGCATTTGCGAAGAAGTTGCAGGTCTGTTCCTGCTGCAAACCGATGGCACGTGAGAAGGCCGCGAGGAATACACGGCCAACGTGATTGACGTTCACTCCTTGGTTCAATTCCGAAACCGCGGATTCGAAGCAGGGCGGCCAATCGTCCCTAATTGCCGCCGTCATGGGCATCTCCTCCTTGACCCGCTCGGAGAGCAGGCCGACAATCCTCTCGACCGGATCGGCGAACTTCGCAGCGAACTCGTCATCCATTCTTTCCATCCGTTCCTCGCAACTTTCCCTCAGGCTCTCCCTGATCCTCTCCTTGATTAGTCGTGAGGCCCTCCCTCGGCCTGATTCTCCCGCACCAGCGTCCAGACACACCCATCCTTCCTTCACTGGTCTGTTCACCAACCTCCAGTACTTTCCAGAAATCTTCGGACTAAGCTCGATGAAATCCACCATTGGGATCCAGTAATCCTCCGAACCCTTTGAATCGACTCTGGTTACAATTCCTGAGAGGAACGAGGAAGAAATCAATTCGAAGTTGTCAGAGTCCATCCCCAGGAGCCGGTCAGCCCTGCTAGACTCCCCCTCTATCCATCTCGAAAGTAACCGCTCGTCAAAAGAAGCGCACACTATCAGCATTGCATGTAGGAAGGATAGTGCTTCTGTCATCTTCCCGACATCTGTCGAGATATCAATGCTTGATGAGGCCCCCTCCCCTTCCTGCTGAAGAACAGAATCAACAAGCCTCAACATGCCTCTGACCCTGACGTCCTCCAACCAAGGAGCATCTATCAGGTCCTCAACGGTGATGCCATTCTCATCCAGCATCGATCTGATGTAAGCACTTCCCTGAGGGAGGAACGGATAGCGTGCTAGCAACCCCTCGTCATCGACTTCCGGGGCGTTGATGGGCATAGGCACGTCTACCAGAGCTCCGCGAGGGTTCTTCAATACTTACCGAGCCCTTCCACTGGAGAGCATGACATACTCGCAAAGCCCCACCCACTTGGAACCGTCCATCCCTTCGTTGATTGATTTGCAAGCAGATGTGAGGGAGCATTTTGGCTGGGATGAGTCCGATGACTTAGACAGCGCACAGGCGATGATCCGGAGGGTGGAGAAATCAACCCAGGAGAAATGGGCTAGGCACAATAGGTCTGTTTCACTATCAAGACTATTCAGGAGGCTTGTGATAAGAAGTGCTGGAGTAGCAATTCTCGGAGCTGCCATTGAGACCGAAGAGCTGGTGGGCATACTATCTGAACCAACTCTGATTGTTGCTGCCGACGGTGCAGCCGGGGTGATTTCCGAGATTCCCGACTCCCTATCCGAAAAGGCATGGTCCAGGGTGGCGTTCATTGTAAGCGATGCCGATGGGGGTGAGGGGACGATCGAGGCTGTTAGAAGATCAGTCCCCTTTTTCCTCCATGCACACGGGGACAATCGGAGCGACTGGGAATCACTACTGGAATTTGCAGAAGAACGGGCGGATCCCCCAGATCTTATCCTTACTCACCAGACATCTGAAAAAATTCCAGGAATGTACAATCCCGGAGGATTTACCGATGGGGATCGAGCTGCTTGCATTCTTACGGCCCTTGGAGTTAGCAAGACCCGAATCAAGATGCTTGGAACGAGGACTGACGTCGTCGGACGGTGGTCAGGGAAGACGCAAGAACGCATGAAGATAGAGAAACTACAGTGGATGAGGAGGATACTTAGCATCCAGGGGCTGTGGGAAGACTAGACTTCGAAACTACCGACTTCCACAGGGGATCCATCTGGCTGAGCAACGCCCGAGAACTCCTCCGACTCCCCTCGGTTGTTTACAACCACTTTGAAGCCAACTTCGCCAGCACCCTCTTCTGTTTCGAAACTCCTGACAATTACGGAATAAGCTCCAGTCGGGGGCGCGTTCTCCCATGTAATTGACCTGCTTCCAGAATTCGGGTCGAAGTCACTCATGTCGAAGGAGCCCCCTCCCATTCCTTCGGGACTGAAGAATGACACCTGGTCGCCGCTTGAATCAACAACGGATAGGCCCAAGTCACCAGCCCCCTCCCAACTTAGGTTGACCGAGACGCCGTCTTGCACCGTACCAACCCTCCTCCGAAGGGCATCGACGTCTCTAGCTTCAGTGAAGTCCTCCTGGGACTCCTCTTCCTGTGGCAAAATCAGTTCTGGGACCTCTCCATCGGGCCCTGCAATCGCGAACTTCGCGACGAACTGCAAGTCATTGCTCTTCACCATTGAAGCTTCATAGAAGCGCTTTGTCTCCCCAATGGTCAGACTGACCGTGAAATCAGTGGAATTCTTTCTATGGATTCTCGATAGGAACGGAACCCACGAGAAGATTCCCTTAGTGTGGATTTTGTAGTGTCTTACTCCAACTCTGTACACTCCAGGAGGAGGGGTCTTCGTCCAAACAATGTTCTCAACAGGGGACTTTGATGTCGGTTTGAAGTTCATGTCTACATCCAACTCCCCTCCACAACTCGAATTCCTGTTGTCGTGGTAGATGTGCTCTCCCGAGGGGGTGATTACGTGGAGGTCTAGGTCATTCCAGTTGTCCCACATCAGGCTAATTTGGACAGACCCTCTCTTTGCACCCTCTCTCTCCAGCCTCTTCTCCAGAGCAGTAGCACCCTTTGTTGAGATCTCAGCCTCTTGGACTCCAGGCCCTATGGCCTCGGACCCCTCGCCCAGTGAGCCTGCAACCGTTGGGGATCCGGACCTGTCTCTCCCCCTAGCGCGGCTTCTTCTCGAAACCGCTCCTGCTAGTATTTCATCAGGGACGTTCCTTCTTGTCGATGGAAGGATGGTCCTCCTCGACTGAGAACGCATTATTCTGAATAAGCCGTTGAACGTGGCTAGTAGAATAAGCACGATGATAATGATGGATACAGCGTCCGCCACGTCACCGAACGCGAGCAGTGACTTTTCATAACATCGGTCGTAACCCGTTGCCAACGACAGAGACGATAATTTCCTCCGGTTGTTTCATAATGATGGTTAGTCTCCTCTACGAGGAGGGGAGCGGAAGCAATGGGAACACAAGACATCTCAAACCTTGCATCTTATCCACAAAGGGCCACGAATAGTGCTAGCAAGGCACTGGTTCTAGTTGCCCTGATGTTCCTGTCCCCAATGTTGGCGGGCATCCCCGCATCTCCAGACGAAGACGTCTCGATGATGACTTCCGGCCGCTCTCTAGATCCTGACGTTGCAGTAACAGATCTCCATGTAACCACACCCTCCGTACTTGTCTCTGGTGTACCCACACTCTCACCCGAGAACCACATTATCAGGGTAGGGGTCCTGAACATAGGCGGTTCGGTAGCGGAGGGGAACGTCACTCTGAAGGTCGACGGGGTTTTAGTCGACAACAGAACTGTGACACTCAATCCCGGTGCAGGCTCAAACGAAATCCTCTATTGGGACGCCTCCTCAGTGATAGGTTCAGGAATGCAAATCACTGCCTCTTGGGAGGTCGCATCATCATCTTCCGATTCAAACTCTAGCAACGATGTGATGTCTCTCAACAACGTCAACGTGGTTGCCGTGGAAGATGCCGCAGACATCGCAGACTCCCTACCAGCAGACGGGGCATCCCTGGCTAGAGCCATGTGGGTGGGCGCCATCACAGCGGTGAATACGGGGAACCAGCCGGTGGATGTAACGGCGCAGCTAACCTTGACCCCCTCTCTCGGGGGGTCTAGCGTTTCCCTCTCGTCTTCCACCGAGCAACTACTGCCCGGAAGCCTAGCAAGCCCACCCACCCCACAGAACATCACCATCTCCTTCGATGGCTCTAACCTGGAAGGAGACTACACATTGGGTGGCAGCCTGCTGATTGCCGGGACCTCTCAGCAATCAGTAACCATCGAATCAAGGATAGTGAACTTCGTGGCTCTGAGGGCTTCCCTGCTTCCAGCCAACAACAGAAACGTCGACCCGGGCTCCCAGACAGTCCTGAACTTCATCCTGCAGAACTCTGGCACGGTAAGCGATGACTTCGAGGTCCTCCAGTCGAACAACTCGGCACCAACCGATTACTGGGTCAACGCCTCTGATACAATCTACCCCGCATCCTCCCCTCTAACCGTGGCAGCGGGTGACACAGAGGCGATCCAAATCAACGTAGACATCCCATCCGATGCCTCCAACGGGGATTCGGTGTTGGTTACAGTATCGATCCAAAGCCAAACCGCGGGATATGTCTTGGAGGCCACTACCATGGTGATGGCCGGAGGGACCTACTCGTCTGAGATATTCCAGAACCACAGCCACCAATTGGGCGAGAACTACGCAAACCTCACCCCGGGAACTGATAGGACTCTCGGGTACACCCTAAAGAACACCGGAACAGCACCCGCTCAGTACCAGATCGACGTCGGAGCAACCGAGGCAATTCCGTTCTGGAACATCCACTCCCCGGTGACAATCACCGACGTCTTGCTGCCCAACGAGACCCGTTCAATACCAGTCACGATCTCGACCCCACATCTGGAGATGCCACTGAACCCGTCTTGGAAGGTGTCATCGATAGAACAGGTCGATATCATCGTACAGGCGATACCCATGGAGGGGGGAGTGCCATCGACGAACCAGACTACTCTTCTGATTGACAGCATCGTCGAGTTGGACATCTCCGTCACAGGGGGCGCCAATGACATCACCGTGGACGATATCATAGCTGGGAACTTCAATCGCTGGATTGACTTTGAGGTCACCATCGTGCACAACCTCGGTTCCAACGACACCCTAGCCCAAGTCTCCCTTACTCCATCCACAGGAAACGGCATGACATTCGTGCAGGACACCCCTCTGGATGGCTCCAGCCCCGCTGAGCTACAGAGATGGACCGCGACGGCGGCACCCTCTACAATGGAATTGGAGCCAGGGGAGGTCGGATACGGTAAAGTCGCACTTGCGTTCAACCCCAACCCTACCGAGTTCCCATACCCATCAGCAGGCACACTAACATTCTCATTCAAAGCCACATCAGATTGGGGGACATTCCCCGGAACCATCTCCCGCAATGCAACTGCTTCCGTCTCGGTGAACATACATGAAATCTGGTCAGCAGAGATGATATCTTCTGGCGTGGCCGTCGGAGATCCAGGCACGTCCATCGTATCCAATCTGACTCTCAAGAACACGGGCAACGACGTTGCAAACTTCACGTTGGGATATGTATCAAAGACAGACTGGACGATTTCCCTAGCCTCTTCAGCAGCCAACTTGCTACAGTCCAGAACCAACCTCTTCCCCGACAATGGAACGGGTGGAAGGGCCTTCCAAGACCAGTTCGAAGTCATAGTCACAGCAATCCCACCATCTTCAGCCAGTGCCGATGAGGTGCACGAAATCTGGGTCTATGCGAATTCTACTGAAACCGGAGAACTGCTGGCGTACGCACCCGCTTTGATTCGCCTAACAGAGGTCGTATCAGCCGAGTTCTACCCCATCCAATCGACGGCGGTGATCGAATCCTCGGAGATCTCCGACCTCTCGGAGACCAACCGAGTGGGCCAGAAGACAATAATCACCGTACTAAACAACACCGGGAATACCAACATCACCTACGACCTCTCTCTGCACGTCTCAGATGGGGACAAACTCGACGTCTGCTTCAGCGAGGCAGGGGTCTGCGAGAGGAACACCACCCAGCTGGTGCCACCAGGTTCACAGGGGATAGTTAGGGTCTATGCAAAGGCAAGCGCACTCGCTAGGGCCGATGTGACCCAGAGCTTCAATATCACAGCCCACTACAACGGCACCCTGCTTAGCACCAGCGAATGGAGGGTGCAAGTAGCACCCGACCATCGAATAGACTTCATCGGAACATCCGAATTCGAGGCCGCCCCCGGGAACTCTGTTGAAATTGAGGTGACCATGATAAACAGGGGTAACCTGATGGAGACGCTCAACCTGACAGCAGACTTCGGGAACTCGAAGAACTGGACTTACACCGTAAATGAATCCTCATTCACAATCGAGCCGGAGAACAGTCACAAGGTAATGCTGACAATCACACTCCCCGACCTGAACAACGGAGGAGAGATCCTCCAGGCATACGTGACCCACAACATCACACTCAGGGCAGTCAACATCACCGACCCGTTCCCAACATGGCCATCTACCGTCACGATCAACGGAACCGTGCAGAGCGTCCCACTCCAAGACAGGGTCGCCATGGGTGGCGGGGTTCCCGCAGGTTCGAAGGTAATCCGAATCGAGGTGCTCCCGGTGTTCGACGTGCAGTTGATCGAGTCACCGGAGAGGATTGCGATCGTTCCTGGCGTTGACCGGGAGGCCCACTTCGTCATGGAGAACAAGGGCAACGCTGAGATGCAATTGACCGTGCAGTGGGAGACCGACGACCTCGACCTAACCATGGACAGGTTCGGCGTAGCCAACAACATCGGCTCGACCAGCCTAACTCTGGGAGTAGGACAGACCAGCTCATTCATGTTCACATTCAGTACACTGGGATCAGACCACTGGCAAGGGGAGACCGGGGACTTCACCCTGATTCGCACGCCTGTGGGAATAGACGTTGACCCACAGCAGGACACAACGCAGATAGTTGTGGTCAGGGCCCAGACCGACGACGAGTACCAACTCAGCGCCGACTCGGCCGGAGATATGGCATGCGAGGGTAATGCCGACCCGAACTGCCGCCAGATAGAGATCCCGTGGACCAACATCAACTCGTGGGGGAACTCATCGGACGCGGAGAGGGTCTTCACCCTGGCAATGAACGGGAAGAGGGACCCCTATGACTCCGCTGCCGATCTCCCAGAGAGGTTGGTGCCGTCGATCTCCTACCCCCTCGTCCATTGGGGGATGAGCATCGACATCGACGCCTCCAGCGGCCAGGGAATGTGCCTCCTAGCGGACCAGGGCAGTGGCATAGCCGCAACATCAGCAACCGTGGGCACCTGCAACTCAGCATGGGACCTAGCGCCATCCACCCCGTATGACGGCGGCGGGTCCAGAGAGGGTCACGGAGGGACGATAACCATCCAGGTAATCATCCCAGACAAGACGAACCTCGCCCCCGGCGATGGGTGGGACATATACCTGCAACTGAGGAACCCGCAGGAGAGCACCAACACGGAATACTCCACCGACCTCGTGGTCAAACTGAGGATGTCCGAATCCACAGACCCCCTAATCGACAGCGTCTCATTCAGGAGCGACGGAAAAGAGGGGGACCGGACATGGGTCGATGTCAGGGTGATCAATGCGGGCAACGCAATGATGCCATCCGAGGTGGATGTAACGCTACAATGCACTGGGACCCGGTTCGCGAGGATCATCTACCCATATTCCTCAGTCACACTGCCCTCTCTAGGACCAGGCGAACAAGCAAACGCTTCGTGGGAAGTACAGTTGAACCCCATCCCATGGTACTCATCCTCAGAGACCCTGGAGTGCACGGCATCCTTGGAATTCCCGATGGGCATCACCCAACAGGGAGGAGTATTCGGCAACGTTGCGGAGAACGACAACTATGATGCCGACCTTTCAATCAAATCATGGACCATGCCATCGGTCACCCTATCGGGGATAGCCCTACCATCCGCAGCACTAGCCGCACTAGCGATCCTCTTCGTGGCCCTCTCCCTGCTAAGACAGGGATTGGACGAGGCAGAGGGGCGCCTCCATGCCTCTGCATACGTGGCGGCAATGGGCTTCGGGATGCTCTCGCTAACCGGCCTCTCCACATGGCTGACCCTGATATGCGCGTTAGCCTCAGTGGCGTTCGCTGGCCTGGTGGCATGGCTGTCCTCGAGCGAGCTTCAGGTCATTCATGACGACAGGAAG
>PVBE011978168.1_pt1 | contig 35038 bp, 35 predicted proteins | sample 1631181 | NCBI WGS metagenome assembly PVBE01 (sample SAMN08397723, study PRJNA350692) | Marine metagenome, whole genome shotgun sequencing project. | isolation source: water | place: Pacific Ocean | collected 2012-04
ACCGATCGACTACGCGATTCCGTCTTTTGGCGAAGGCGACATCGGAGCCGTTCTGGGCGACTATCGGAACCAGCGCGATGTCGACATGCTGCTCGCCAGGGCCAGCTTCACCGTCGAGGCTTGCATGATCCACGGTGACATTCTGCTGGTGCTGGAAGGCAAGTCCCTCGGCAACCTGCTGAGTTCAATCCAAGCAAGCTGGGGAAGCCGAGATTGTCTGAAGCCGTGCTCTCCGACGTGCAATTCGTTGCGCTGGACCACGTTCCGATGGGCATTCTGATATTGAGAGACGACTTCAGTGTCGTGTTTTGGAACCGCCAGTTGGAGGATTGGACAGGAGTCCCCCAAAGTTCAATCGTGGGCTCGAACATCTACGAGATGTTCCCTCACCTGGCGGAACCGCAGTACGCCGAAAGGCTCGGCAGCGTCTTCGGGGGAGGGCCGCCGGTGGTCTTTTCATCTCGGGTTCACAAGTATCTGACACCGGCGCCTACACGGACAGGCGACCATCGCATGCAAAACGCGATGGTCACGCCGTTGCAGACGGGTTCGCTGACAAGCTCGTTATTATCGCTGGTAACTATTGAGGACGTTACCGAACTGACATCCAAAATCAAAGAGAATCGGACCCTGAAGGGCATGCTGTCCATCTGCTCGCACTGCAAGCGAATAAGAGATAAACGAGGTGACTGGAATCAGTTGGAGGCTTACATTTCTGATCGCTCCGACGCCGTTTTCAGTCATTCGATCTGCGAAACATGTTCCCGCCAGTTCTATCCGGAGATCTACAAGTAGACAGGGCGACGACCGGGATCGTGTTCGGCCTCGCCTCATCTGAATTCTTGGCCTGGCGACCGTGATGTCCCCCTGTTCGTGGATCCTTCCTTCCGATCTGCAACCCCGGGTTGAATCCGGTCCTTTACGCATCAACAGCGTCGGCACCGAAGGCGCCAAAGCTTCGCACATTTTCGCTCGAGTTCAGGTAGCATCTGTGTACCGATGCACCAGACATGCGACTTCGCCGGTCGGGCGTCACCGGACCTCGTTGGCGGCCAGGAACGTTTCGATGCTGAACGCGAAGATGCCCTTCGCAAAGAATGACATCACACCGTCATGGGTCGACTCGTGTCTGCGCGACGCCGGCGTGATCGACGTCGCGCGAGTCGTCTCGGTGCGCGCAGAACCGATCGGCGGCGGATCGGGCGGATCCGTCTACAGGGTGTCTCTCGATTACGATCGCTCCGAATCCGGCGCAGCGAGCTCGCTGATCGCGAAGCTGCCGCCATTGGGTGAAACGGATGGGCAGCGAATCATGATCGAGTTGGGCTCGCCGGTCATCGAAGCACGTTTCTACTCGGAGCTCGCCAACCACGCCGGCATCCGTACCCCCCGGTGCTACTTCAGCGCGTACGCCCCCCGCGCGGCGGCCGGAGCGTTGCTGATTGAGGATCTTGGGGGAATGCGACTTGGCAACCCGGGTGTGTCTGTCGGAGACGCGAAAGCAGCCGTTCGGGCATTGGCCAAGTTGCACGCAACCATGTGGAACAGCCCGCTGATAGCAGCGCGCCAGTGGCTGGATTGGGGCAACCGCATCGAGCCCTACGTGCGTCGAATTCGGTCGTGGCTCGACAGGCTTGCTGAGCAGGCTCCGGGCGGACTGGACGACCGAGCAGCGACGATCATCGAGTCCGCCCTGGTCGAACTGCCGGATGCCATGTCGAGACTGTCGCGACCTCCTGTCACGCTCGTGCACGGCGACCCATGGATCAACAACTTCGCTTTCGACGGACCAAGCGTCGACGACGTGGCGCTTTTCGACTGGCAGCTCGCGGCGAGGATGAGACCCGGATTCGACATCGCATGTTTTCTGGACATCGTGCCGGAGTACCGCACATTCCCTGACGACGAGTCTTGGCTCGCCGAGACCAACAGCTTGGTCCATGACTACTACAAGGCACTGACCGAATACGGGGTCACAGACTACTCTCTGGCTGACCTGCTCGCCGACCGAAAGCTCGCGCGGACCTACACGATCAACGCCGGGCTATGGTCGCAGTTCGCGCTTCAGGAACTCATCGGACCGGAATTCGAACACAACGTCAGCGAGTGGTCCCGCCGCCTCGTGAGGCGAACCGACGCTTTGGACCGAGCTGGAATGCTCTAGCGGTCGCTACCGCCAAGACACGGGTTGTGACGTCAGCTTCGAGACCGCGCGAGATCGGCGACGTATTTCTCGATCGCTTCGACCTGGCTTGGGCCGTCGAGCCGCGCTTCCCTCAACACCGCGTGCGCCTGTCCGCTGCCTGGGAAGTGGCCCATGCCGTAGCCGTGGAGCGAGTGCTCGCGCCCGAATTCAGACGTGATCCACCGATACGTCGTCGGTTGCGTAAACCCGGAGATCGCCATCGCTTCCTGACGATGCTCCGTCGGGAAGATGGCGTCCTGCTCCGGTGCGCTGAGCCGGTCGAACAGCTCACTGCTGGACACGTAATACACGTTCAGATTTCGGCCGCGTTCGTCCAGCACCGGCAGCGCTTCCTCGACGAAAGCATATGTCGATCCGCTCTCCTGGAGCACGAGGGTGCCGTCCGACGGCCTGGACGCGTCGGCGTCACGGAGCGCGTACACCCCGTTGACGGATTGCACCGGACTGGTCAGACCGAGAGCTGCCCGATCCACGATCCGCTCCGACGGCCGCGTCACGAACACGGCTACAAACGCGGGCCGCGCTTGCAACGCCGTCGTCAGCAGCGGCCAGATCTCTTGGGGGTCCCAGGGAGTGAGCGTGATGCCGATGCCCGGAGGGAAGTTCCCTTGCAGCAGTTGCAGTGCTTGGGGCTCGGCGTGGGTGGGTCCGTCTTCGCCTGTCTTGAAGCCCGCGTGGGCGCAGACCATGACGTACGGCCTGAACGGCTCTCCTGTACGCATCTTCCGCGCCGTGTTGCCGATGCCGTGCAGACGCACCGCCACGTGCTGGAGGGCCGCGATGAAGCTGGCGTATGACGAACCGACGCCGACATGCGTCCCGTACCCGGACAGACCGGACAGAACGGCTCCGATGGCATCTTCGCTGATCCCGCCCATCGAGACAAGCCGCGACTCCGGGTTGTTCACGCTGTGGAAGTACCCGGAAGGGAAGCTTTTCGTGCCTCCGCCGACTGACGTCGAATCTGCCAGATCGGCCGCTCCGACGAACAACGCGCCGTTGCTCTCCTTGTTGAGCTCATCGAGTACGCTGCCGAGCGTGCCGCGAAGGGTTGTCGCGGTTCCGGGCTCGCTGGCCAGAGATTCCGGTGGCGTCTCAGGATCGACGCGTGAACGATCGTAAATCGCGGCGATGTCACCGGCGCCGCCGCGAGGTTGACGGCTCAAGTTTTGCAAGCCCTCGCGCGCCTCGCCGAGTTTGGCCCCCAGTGTCTTCGCGATGTGCGATTCCGATTCCAGCAACCGGCGGATCACCGACAAGTACTCCCAGTAGGTCTGTTCGACCGAAGCCGGGTCCGAACCGCCTTCGTGGCGCGGAAAATCGACGCCAAAACGGTTCTCGAACTCCGCCATCGCCGTGTAGAAGCCGTCCGAGCAGAAACCGTGGCCGGCTCCGTGTGACGCCTTGCCGACAACGCCGTATCGCCACCCTTTCGTCGTCCTGTAGACGATCGCCGTCGGTTGGTTGTTGTCGATGGACGCCAATTGACGCTGGGCCGCAAAGACCTGTCCGAAATCGTGACCGTCTTCGACCGAGATCACGTTCCAGTCATGCAGATAAAGCAATTCCGCGGGCGTCCATTGAACGTAATCGCCGGGTATATCGCCCTCGCGACAAACCTGATCGGAGTCTATCGAAGCCTGGTTGAAGTCGACGTGCATCACGACGTTCTTGAGTCCGGAAGCGCTCGCCATCGCCAATGCCTCCGAGACTCGGCCAGGGGTCATGCCGCCTTCGCCCTCCACGACGTGGACCGTGGGGGCGTGCTCCGCGCCGTAATAGTCCAGCGCTCCGAGCGCCAGGCCGAACGCCGATCCGGTTCCGACTCCGGATGCGCCGGTGGCCAACGGAATGAAAGGCACCGCGGGCGTCGGATGCCCGTCCAATGCTCGCACGCCGAACTGTTTGAATAGCGGGGTGTCTTGCGTCGGATTGCGGCGGTAACCGAGCAGGTCTTCGAGACGCATCTGCGACGCATTGTCGGGCGGCAGCAGCTCCGGCGCCGCAACGCGAGCGACCTCGTTTCGTAGCGCCGAGTTCGCGTAAAGGCCCAACCCTTTGTGGCCGGCCGCGTAGCACAAAATGTCCTCGCCCGGCGTCGCTGGAGCCGACAGGTCGTAGCGCATCAGGTTGTACATGATTCCATGAGTCATCCGACCGGCGGATATGCTGCCTCCCGGGTGCCCGGAAGTAGGCACGAAGTTGAACAGTATCGCGCAGAGAGTTCGGTAGATCAGATCGTAATCTTCGAACGCTTCGAGTTCGCTGGGAGAGACGTCTGTCGCGCCGACGTCACCGTCCCCGATATTGAAAACGGAAGCGCGGCGATTCTCCAGTGTGAAAACCATGGATTGACCTCTCGAAAGATGAATCTCGGCCCTTGCGCCTACTATACAATATCGCGCCGAGAATAAGACCGCTGAGAGGCGTAGTCTACGCACAGATTGTGGCGAATATGGCGTTGCAACCTGAGTCGATGATCAGGTCGCACAATCTGGAGTATTGTTGGCCTTCGCATTGGGCTGGCGTCGCTGACGCTGAAGCGGATTTTGGCGAATCCATCGACGCTGAATATCCGGTGGGCCAGGCATCCTATTTCGGCCGACACGACGGGATCCGGTCGGCGCCGATGTGATGCATCTCACTCGCGCGACCGACGTGGTCTTGCGAAATCTCAGGAAGTGTAAATACCGAAGATCCGGACGACTGGGCTACAGGATGCTGTCGAGTCCGTTCGCAACGTCGGCTTCGGTGAGCTCGCCGGTGCGCTTGTACTGGATGACGCCATCGCGGTCGATGAAGAAGGTCACGGGCAGGGCCGCGACTTGGTACTCGCGAGACACCTTGCCGAGACTGTCAATTGCCACCGGAAACTCAAGGCTCATGTCAGCGAGGAAGTCATTGATTTCTTCTTCCGAGTCGCCCATATTTGCCGCGATGACCACGAGACCGTTCGCGAGGTGGTTTTTGGCAGTGCTGTCCAACAGGGGAAGTTCTTTTACGCAAGGCGGGCACCACGTGGACCAAAAGTTCACGACCACGCCGCTTCCTCTGAGATCGTCGAGCTTAATGGTGTCGCCGCTCGTGATTGGCGCTTCGAACACCGGAGCGTAGTTGCCGACGGCCGTGCCGGGCTCGGTCTCGATCGCGGTCTCCGAACAAGCTGAGCCGCCCGCGAGTCCAAGACCAAAGATAAGGATGAACAGCGGAAATAAGGAGTTCCGATTTCTCCTTACAATCACTGGATGTCCTCGAACTGACGTTTTCGGGTATTCATGGTCTGATCCCAACTACGCGGTTGTATCGCAGTGGAGTGAAAAGATTGTCATTGCCGTGCTTTGGACATTGGCGGAATCCGACCCGTTGACTTCCAACGCCAGCCAGTTCACTCTGCCCACGCCCAGGAAATTTCCATCCGACCCTTCCAGGACCGCGAATTCGAAGCCGTCGTAATCCTCCTGCTGAGACGCGAGGACATGCCACCCGTCTTCTAGGGCCAGATTGACACGAGCCTCGAGCCAGTCCGTTGCCGTTTCGTTGGTAAGAAACTCACTGAGAACCTGGGAATCGACGCCGTCCTTCGACGCCCCTCAATCGTAAACCGCTGCGGGCTTCGGCAAAGAACCGTCGGCGACCGCGACATGGGTCAGCGTCGTATCTGCGACCGGCGCAACCGCGGTCGGTGCAACGGCGCCGGCAAACGAAGCTGCTTTGTCTTCGATGGCGGCTTTGGCAAGTGCGATGTCGATGTCCATTGGGGTCAGAAGGTCGTCGGACCAGCCTGTTCCCAGATACCTATGCCGCAGCCGGTCCGCGGGGTCGATCACCACGGCCAGCGCCGTGTGATCGAACTGTCCGATGTTTTCGATTCCCGCAACAGAGCGATAAGTCATGCCGTAAGACTTCGTGACCGCGTCGGTTTCGATCTGGCTTCCGGTGAGCCACGACCAATCCGACGCGCCGTTCGTCACCTTCTCGCTGTACGCCTTCATCACGTCGACGGTGTCGCGCGCCGGGTCGAAGGTTATCGACACCAACTGAAGTTCTTCGCCCAAACGTTCTTCGAGACCGTTCTTCGCGAACTTCATGTTCGTCGTCAGCGCCGGGCATACGGTTACGCAAGTGGTGTACAACCAGTTGACGACAACCCACTTGCCTTCAAAATCGTCGAGGCTGACGCGCTGTCCGTACTGGTCGGTGAGCTCAAATCCGCGCGCCGCAGCACTGGAGGCGAAATGCAAGAAGCTTGTTTCAGCGCCGCTGGCGACTTGATCGGCGGTAATCTCTCGCGCGGCCTCACTGGCGTCCCAAGATTTGAGGGCCACCACTGCCGCCAAACCAAAGACAAATACAAACACCGCGGCGCCGATCGACCTTTGGTGCATCTTCGCCGAATCCATCCGCAACCTCTCAACCCTATTCACTTTGGGTTGCCGCATTCTTCAAAAACGGCCTTCACTGCCATTTTCGCTCCCGCGTTGATCATGGACAATACAAACGACGGTAGTTGAAGCCTACCGAAACGGGTAGGTCTCACGACAGAACAGGAGTCTCGAGAGGGGGCGTGAATGTGCAAAACATCGCGATATTGCCGGCCCGGCGCCAAAACCACGCGGCGCCGCATCGCCGGACTTGGCCATGGAAGACCCGCCGATTCTAGCGCCGGCTGTCTCTCGGTGGAATGCAGGAAAGTATCAGAAGACCGTTACTTTGCCCACAGCTTCCAGATGCAACGGACACTCGACTTCGTACATGCCGGTCTCCAACGCCACGAACAGCACCATGTCGACTCCCCCGGCGGCGTCAACGTATGCGTGTACCTCGTCGCCAAACGGCCGAATCCCGGCGCGCGACTCACCTCGGAACGGCGCGAATCCGGTTGTGTGGTGCATGTCGTGCTCGACGTCAGTGCCAATGGCGGCTTCGATGTCTTCCGTGTCGATGTTCGGGGCAAGCCACTCAAGGTTGCGCGGCGTCAACCCAATGACGCGATAATGGTGTTCGCCGGTCCCTCTGTTCCGCACAACAAGCTTGATTTTTCGACCGGCCGGAATGTGTATAGAGGCGGGTTTGAATCCTTCGTCGGTTAGATCGACGTTGATATTCATTTGGTCAAATGCTTCCGCGTACACCTCCGCATCGGTTTTACCCTCGCCAGAGATTGGCTCGGACTTCTTCAATGAAGCGGGAGCCTCGATGGGGTCGGGTTCGGCTTCCGGGTTCGAACAGGAAATCGCCGTGAGCCCAATCGTCAACACACCAACCAACAGACAGAACGCGATTCGTCTGAACAGTCCCATCATTTCACCACAACTCCCGCTTCAACGCCGCTCGCGAGTCAACCGTTAACACTTCGCCTCTCGGCGCCATCGGCAATCGCGCATCTCAGATCGTCGCCTTGATTCAGCGTCTGGCAAAGCAAACGTATCACGAATCATCCTGCGAGCCGCCGCCCGCTTTGCCGCCGATGGCACTGCCCGCCACACCGCTGACCAACAAGATCAATGGAGAAACAAAGAAGAACGTCGAGTCGCCGATTTCCAGCCCGGGGAACGGATCCGGAAGAACAGCAAGGAGTGTGCCGACGAGGATGATCGTGATCGCGATCGACACGTACAACGCGGCCAGCAGCGTCCCGTACAGCGGTTCTGGCATGGCCATCGCCCTGCCCAGATACATGGCCGCGCCGAACAACGAAACCGCGCTGCCGCCAGCGATCCACCAGATGTTGTCGAGCAAGAGCAGCAGCACTCCGCCAATCACGGCGGTTCCCACGATGCTCAATAACAGCGCGATCAATATCTGCCGAATGGGCGCGCCGCCGTTGTTTGCGATTTGTTTTTGGCTCGCAGCCGCCATCGTTTGCTCCTTGACCGTTTCAGTCTATCTGGGGCCCAAAAGGAACGCGACCAAATCGTCGACCTGCTCTGCATCCAGTTGGCGCTCGAAAGGAGGCATTATCGGTGCGTACTCAGGCACGGTGAACTCGTAGTTCATCCCGCCAAGGATCTTCGCGCCGACGTATTCCTCAGCCGACAACCCGGCGACGCGATCGCCAGCTCGGGAAGCCAACTCTGTGAGATTGGGGGCCCTGAATGCGCCGACACCGTCGATGGCGTGGCACAGGAAACAACCAGCCGCCGGGTCGAAGAACAACGCCTGTCCTCGACCGAAGGCGTCCTGAGGCTCGACCGCCTCGACCAAGCCGCCTTCGAACTGCGGCAATACGAACCCGACGGCAACCATGAAGCCGACGGTGGCTAGGTACACCGCGAGCACACTTCCCCATACCTTTAACGCGCTGCCCGGATGCGGAAGATCATCCAGATCGATCATCCAGAAAAAAGCTGCGCCAAGCAGCACGACGACAGTAAAGAACACCTGGTAGAACAATCCGAGCGACACGCCGGTGTCCTCGGGAAGCACCGTGAAGCCTACCCAAATAACCAGGAGCAACACCACGGAGATGATGAGGGCGCCGCGGAGCCGTCGAAGAACTCCCGAACGCGACTCTGGCGACGACGAACTGGCCGTGTCTTCGATTTCTTGGCGTTCGCTCATGCCATCTCCTCTTCGCGACCGCTCAACACGAAACCGATCCAGAATATGAACGCCATAAATGCGAAGAAGAGCAACGTGACGATTCCCACCATCAAGCTCATCTGTGCCAGCGGCGATGTGAACGCCTGGGGAGTTGTGTCCTTGAGAACGTTGAACACATGCCAATCTTGGCGAGCCAACTCACGAACAGCGCCCATCAGGCCCATGGTGTACACCGCGACCGCCGGGATGAGGACCAACGCATACTGCGATTGGGGAGAGATTTGGCCCCACTGTATCGAGCCTCGACTCAGAGCTCGTCGATAAACCATGTACGTCAGGAACGTGAAGATGATTATCATCGTGACCGCCAACGCCTTCGCCATCATCAATCCCAAGAAAGCCAGCCGATCAGGGATCAGGATGTCAGTGGGCGCGGTGCCTTCGGGAATCGTGGCCGTCAGGTCGGACAGGAAATTCTGCGGGGTCACCCAGATCGCCGACGCCACGAAGATCACGGCGAAGGTCGGTTTCATGTAGCCCATCAGCGATTCAGAACCGGAGATGCGTTTGATGCTCATCCACATGTAGTAGTTCGCGCCCAGGAACAGCATCGAGACCAGGACGCCTTGCAAGACGAAGTAGAACGAGAGCTTGTCCGCCATCATGAACGTGGAGATGACCGCGTCATAGAGGAAGAGCTCTTTGGCGTACACGTATCCGGCCAATGGCAGAAGCATCAAAGTGGCAACTCCGATGATGTTGCCGATGAAACCCATCCAATCGTAAAAGGCCCTGTCTTCTTTGGTCCGCGCTGACAGGAACATGAACGCGGCGAAAAGAGCCACCATCAGGCCGCCAAAGGTGATGTTCGCGACGAACCTGTGCAGGTTCAGGCCGCTCCATGACGGGTTGTTTATGAGGCTCCACAGACCGGCGCCGGCCACGTTTTTGGGCGGGGTCAGCATGTACGCGCCAACCGCGTTCATGAGGAACATCATGACCGTGCCAACGACGTTCAACAGCACGCCGATTGACATGTGAAGAGGTTTTCGATTCTTCATGCGATCCCAACTGTACCAGTAAACGTACATCAAGATCGTTTCAACGAAAAAGAGGAGACCGTAGACCGCGAAGATCGGCCCGAACTTCTCGAACAGATGGGTGGTCAGTTTGCCATAGGGTCCCATCAGAATGAACGCGAAAAGACCGCCGCTGATGGCGGTCAGGCTGTACGCAATCGTAACGACTTTCATCGTTTCGTGTGCAAGGCGCTCGAAGCGATCGTCTCCGCTCGACTTGACGAAAGCCACCGCGGCGACGACGATTCCGGCTGCCGTGACGACGATGATCTGGTCCACGGTCCTGTGCGCCATGGCTACTATCACCGCGGCCACGACGACAGCGAGGACCGCGATCGGTACACGAACCTTCCAGTTCGGAGCGCCTTTCGAGGCGCCCAAGTATTCGCAGAGGACTATGAAAAGTGGGGCTCCCAGAACGAAGGCGGCAAAGAATAGGTGGAGTTGCGCCGCGATCCAGGCTGCATTTCGTGCACCTATAACTGGAACATCTAACGGCATGCGATACCTTTCTCTACTGTCGAACCTTGCTCTGGGAGCAAACTAGGCTTGTGTGGTGGATTTTCTGTCCGGTTTAGAGCGCGGGGACATCTGCTGCGGCGTCTACGATCAAACGCCTGAGACTGCCGCGCTTGGCATGGTCGCTGAGCTGGCAAAGTATGTCGTATTCACCTGGCTGAAGATTGACGATCAACTCGCCTTGCTTCAGCGGGCCAACGTTACGAGTCTTCGCGATGCTTTCGCCTTTCAGATCACGCACCTGGAAAGCATGCGCCAACGTGCCAACATTATCTAAAAAGAAACGGATCTGTCCAGGCGGAATGATGAGCGGCTCATCCAGATTGTTGCTGCTGTCGGCATCCCAATCGCCAGAAACGTCCGTACGGTTGATTTCTCGGGCTTTCAGGTCGAAGGTAGGATTGTTCTGCTGCTCGATTACAACCACGACGTCCAGCGCGGTCTCGCCCGCGGCCACTGCAGCGTACGGATCCGCTTCGTCCGCCGAGGGACTGCTGCCGCTGCAGCCGACTACCACAAACAGCGCCGTCATGCCGATTAGGAGAGCCCAAAAAGGAGTTTGTGTTCTTATCTGCATCTCGATCCTTTCTTGCCGTCGATTCCTGTGGGAGTCAAACCTCCAACGGCCAACGCGCTCAGATGTCAAGAGCGGAGTGAAAGTGTACCAGTGGGGCGGAGTAAAACTGTACCACTGAAAGCTGCAGCGTGAGCAACAAGGTTCGCGGTGCGTGAGAGCCGGTGTTAGGCAGTTGCGTGAGGTCGGTCGATCTGCTGGCTGTGCTTGAAGCGGTAGCTGTCGCCGTTCATTCCTGATCGTGACCGATGATTCGACACATTCGCATCGCTGAATCACAATTAGCGACGCTTCAAGATCGTCGATGTTTTCCCCCGTATCGAGTCTTATTGCCTCGATAACCGTCAGACATCATGCGTGATCAGGCTATCCTTTTTTGGAAACCGACCACACCTCGTTGACGGTCACGTAACACGGAACTACAATCGCGGCGATTGATAGGGACTGAAGAAACCGACAACGGGGAGGCGACGTCATGGCTAACAAGGCAAGATTCGGACTGACGCTCTCGAATCGCGGGGTCGTGTTGGGGTTGACGAACCCAGGGGAGATTCTCGAGATGGCGGAGGCTGCTGACGCGAACGAGGTCTTCGACCACGTATGGGTTGGCGATCAGATCATGGCCAAGCCCAGGATGGAGTCGATCACGCTCATGTCGGCCATCGCGGCGCGCACCAAACGCGTCAAGATCGGCCCGGCGTGCATGGCCAGCTTCCCGTCAAGGCACCCCGTGCTGTTCGCATATCAGTGGGCCAGCCTCGATCTGCTGTCGAACGGCCGCATGATCCTCGCCGCGTGCATGGGGGTCCCCGAGTCCGAGAACCTCGCGCGCCTCGAGCAGGTCAATATGGGCATCGCCAACCGAGACCGGGGCCCGCGCATGGAGGAAGGCATCGAGATTCTCCGCAAGCTCTGGGCTGAGGAGCGCGTCGATTTCAAAGGCAGATTCTACAACCTGGAGCAGGCGTTCGTCGAGCCCAAACCCGTCCAGGACCCGCCGCCGATATGGGTGACCGGCAACCCTCGCCTCAGAACCGGAGAACCGCGCGTGATCGAGCGCAACCTGCGTCGCGTCGCTCGTCTCGGCGACGGCTGGATGACCACGGCCTACCCGCCCGAAGACTTCGCCGAGCTCAGGCGCCGCATCTTCGAGTACGCGGAAGAGTGCGGCCGAAGTTTCGAGGGCCTGCCATGTGCGCTGTACTACAACATGAACGTCAACGAGGACCGCGAGGCGGCGGTCGACGAGTCGCGGAGATATCTGAACGGCTACTACACGCCGCAAATCTACACGCGAGAGCAAGTCGAGGGTTGGGTCGCGTGTGGATCGCCCGAGCAGTGCGCGGAGCAGCTCCAGGGATTCATCGACGCCGGCGCGACCGACATATTGCTGCGCTTCCCGTCCTGGGACCAGAGCGGCCAGTTCAAGCGTTGCGTCGAAGAAGTGCTGCCGATGCTGACGTAGACGGCTACGACAGTCCACATAAATTGAGGAGTCCCCGTCATGCCGAATCCTGTTACCGACGCCACTTTGGACGCCCTGCGCCAGATCGACACCCCGACAATCGCCAACGCCATCGAGCCGTTCGACGTTCGGAGCAACACCGAGGGGTTCATGGGATGGGACATCGGCTGCATGTTCCCCGAGCTCGGCGTGATGGTCGGATTCGCGGTCACGGCCACGCTTGATACGGTCACGCATGGCCGAGTCCACGACAGCGGCCCGCGACTTGAGTTTTTCGAAGCGATCGAGGACTCGCCAAAGCCCGCAGTGATCGTACTCAAGGACGTTGGGCCTCGACGGAGTCACGGGTGCCATTTCGGAGACGGACTCGCGACCGTGAGCAAGAAGCTCGGCGCGATCGGGCTCGTGACCGACGCTGGCGTCCGCGATGTCGAGACGGTTCGAGAGATGGGCTTCCATTACTTCGCGCCTGGGATGGTTCCGGCTCACGGCAACTTCGGGTTCCTCGAAGCTCAGGTTCCGGTCGAAGTCAGCGGTGTGGTCGTCAACCCAGGTGACATAATCCACGCCGACGCGAACGGCGTCGTCACGATCCCCGCCGAGATCGCGTCCCAGGTCATCGAGGAAGCGGCGCGCATCCACGATCGGGAATCAGCGCAGATGGCGTGGGTGAACAGCGTCGAGTTCTCTCTCGACGCGCTTAGGCGTCGCGGGTAAACGACAGAGCAGCCCCTCGTCTGATCCAACGATCGAGTGAGGAAGGTCTATCTGTGGAAAGGTCGTTCACCGTCAGAGCGCGCTGCTCCTGCTCACTGCCACGGAACCATATTGTCGATGTGGTAGACTGCCTTGGCAGTCTCGGCTGGAGGAGCATCATAGGGCAGGTAATAAAACGTAAGGGCGTCGTGACCGGAAAAGCTGCGGAGAAGATTCGGCGTGCCTTAGCGAACGCCAAGCCAGACCCGAAAAAGGCCAAGAAACTCGAAGAGGCTTTGGAATTCCATCGGTCCGTGAAGTTCATCGAATAGCGACTCGCGAATGACAAAGACGAGAAAGAACGGATGTTTCTTTCTTATTTCGATCCTGACGCCCCGTACTCGAACAAATCCAGCCACATGAGGATATTCTTGGCGCCGGCGCCCTGCCGAAAGCCAATTTGCCTCCAGAATGCCCGGCCACCGTTGTTGTCTTTGTCGACGTGAAGAATCATGAGCCGCACGCCAAAGTTGCTCCGATCTGTCTCAGCCTAAGCCCATGAAAACATCCGGTTGCCGTAACCCTTGCGCTGATGGTCTTTATGTATGCCAAAACGCGCGATCAGCACGCTTGGAATCGAATCCCGGCCTATTAGCGCTAGTCCAGGCTGCCTCCTGACTCTCCCGGCTTGGCTGATTTCAAGCAACGAAGCGGCCAAGGTGACATAGCCCAGCAAGCTGTCGTCATTGTAAAACAACATGGCCTTGCTCATAAGCCATTTCTGTTGCCCAAGAGCATCGTTGATAAGAAAGTCAGTGATGGATCGGCCCCAGGGTTCGTCGCCAGAGTCGAAATCGGAAGTATCAACTTCGCCATCGAGACGACGGATGCTCCATCGACCAGGGTCCTCGTTCATTTCCGCCCACCCTCTTCGTTCGGTCATGAGACCAGATGCACGGTCCTGCTCCTCGCCAATGGACGAGCCGTTCCAGCCCGATCATATCAGCAACCGTGCCGTTTCCGCATGGACGGGGTTGTCGACAAGTTATCCGGAAGAGCTTTGCAAACAACCCAACACGCTGACTCGCTGAGAACGACTTTGCTCGGACTTTGCTGTAATCTCGGATGTCGGTCCAGTACATCTGAAGTTTGAAATTCATCTCGCAGCGTTGACCAACGAACATCGCCTCACCTCGTCCAATTCGCCCATTCCCGTTGACCCGAAGAATGCGCGTTGCTAAACTCGCGACTAACCACACGGCGCAATTCATAGCCGTTCCAGACATAACCGATCAGGAGCAATCACAATGATCGTCATCATGAGTGCGGGCAGCACCAGGCAGGATGTCGAGGCTGTCCAGACGCATCTATCTCAGCGAGGCCTTCAGGGACACATCAATCCCGGCACCGAACGGAACGTCATCGGGGTGCTGGGCGAGATCTACCCCGAGCTCCAGAACGAGCTCGAATTCATGCAGGGCGTGTCCGAAGTGTTGCGCGTCACCAAGCCGTACAAGCTGGCCAGCAAAGAGTTCGCATCGGGTCCGACCGTCGTCGAGATCGGTGAAGCGAAGGTACGCATCGGCGCCGGCAACTTCATCGTGTTCGCAGGGCCCTGCGCCGTTGAGAGCGAGGAGCAGGTGCTGGCGACCGCGGACGCCGTCAAGGAGTCGGGGGCTCAGGTGCTGCGTGGCGGCGCATTCAAACCGAGATCATCACCGTACAGCTTCCGCGGGATGGGTGAGGACGGCCTCAAGCTGCTAGCGAATGCTCGCGACGCAACCGGCATGCCGATCATTACCGAGGTGATGGCGCCCGGCGATGTCGATCTCGTCGCCAGCTACGCGGACGTGCTGCAGATCGGAGCCCGGAACATGCAGAACTTTTCGCTTCTCGACGAGGCTGGCGCGGTCCCAAAGCCGGTGATGTTGAAGCGCGGCTTTGCGGCTACGTACGAGGACTGGCTGCTGTCGGCGGAGTACTTGATGGCGGCTGGCAACCGACAGGTCATATTGTGTGAGCGCGGCATCCGAACCTTCGAGACGTTCACCCGCAACACTATGGATCTCAACGCGATTCCGGCAATACATATCCTCAACCACCTGCCGGTCGTCTCAGACCCGAGCCACGGCACGGGCACATGGCCGCTGGTGACGCCTCTCGCCGTGGCATCGGCCGCCGTCGGCGCGGACGGGCTCATCATCGAGGTGCACCCGAACCCAAGCGAGGCCAAATCCGACGGTGCGCAATCGCTCACGTTCAAGAACTTCGCGACGATGATGTCTCAGGTCGAGGCGGTCCGTGGGGCGTTGGCCGAAGCCTAGGCAGACACGGCCAAAGTCACCACAGCCTGATAACGCTTTCGCGGGCGAAGATCAGCCCCGCCGTCAGGTCCAGCGGTGGCCGCTCGTACAACTCCGGAGGCACGCCGATGTCGGCCAGGTACAGCTCGCCGACGTGCTTCCGGGCAGCGGCGCCGCGTAATCCCTGCTTCGGCAGCGCCCGCGTCATCGTCGCTCGAGCGCGGATCGCTGGCCCGTGAACGGCGCCTGCTCCGGCGTCCACTCCGCTCCGAACATCAAGCGCCAGGATCGGCACGTGGGCCGCGCTGGCTTGCAGAATCAGGTCGGCCGCCTCTCCTCGCGGAGCGCCTCGCAGGCTGTAACCGATGAGCGCATCGATGATCAGCTCTGCCGATTCGAGGTCTGGGATCCTGCCGCCTGAGGTTCGGATCGGGACTCCCAACCGCTCCAGTGTCGCGAGTTGACGTCGTGGAACATCCGTCAGTTTCGATGGCTCAACCGATAGGTGGACCCTGACATCGGCCCCCACCCGTGGAGGCGTCGAGCACATACGAGTCCCCCGCCGCCGTTGCCGCCGGTTCCCGCCAAAACTTCGACGCGCGACGCACGCGGATCGCCGCCCAGAAAGCGGCTCCGCGCCAGGCGGGCAAGCTCGCGACCGGTGTTCTCCATCATCTGCAGAAGGGTGATCCCGTAGTCGTCGATCATCGCCCGGTCGACTTCGCGCATCTGGTCGGTCGTGACGAATGGGATGTCCCGCGTGCGACTCGTGTCAGCCAACGGCGTCTCCGTGGGCGGCGCAGAGGCTTTGCCAACCGAAGCCGTCTTGGGCCAGCAAATCTTCGGACTCGTCCGGTCCCCAAGTTCCTGGACGGTACAGACGCAACGCCGCCGTTGGCGACGCATCGGAATACGCGATGAGAGGAACGACGGTGCGCCAAGCCTCTTCGATGTGATCGGCACGGATGAAGAGCGAGGCGTCGCCTTCGAGCGCGTCTTGTAGCAGCCGTTCATACGCCTCCGGGTTAGCCTGTTCGCCGAAGCCCGAACCGTAGTGGAACGCCATGTCGTTCGGCTCGAGTTGCAAACCTTGATCCGGGACTTTGACATCGATCCTCAGGTGCATGCCTTCGTCCGGTTGCGGGCACATCGAAAGCACGTTGGGGTTGAGACCGCGCCCTTCTTCTTGCGAGAACAGGATATGCGGCGGGCATTTGAATTGGACCACAATTTCGGTCAACTTGTCCGCCATCGATTTGCCAGTGCGAAGGTAAAACGGCACGCCGTTCCACCGCCAGTTGTCGACGAACACGCGGAGAGCCGCATACATCGGCATGGACGATCCGTTTCGCACGCCTTCTTCGCCCTGGTAGCCTCGGTACTGGCCCAGCACGGCATTCTCCGCCGCGTCCTTCGGCGTCCATCGTCGGACGGCTTTGAGCACTTCGATCTTCTTGTTGCGAAGCGATTCGGCGTCCAGGACGGCAGGCGGGTCCATTGCGACCAGCGCCTGCAACTGCAGCAAGTGGTTCTGGACCATGTCGCGGATTACACCAGATCGGTCGTAGTACCCTGCCCTGTCCGCGACCGACACGGTTTCGGCCACAGTGATCTGGATGTTGTCGATATGGTCACGGCTCCACAGCGACCCGAAGATCGCGTTGGCGAACCGAAACACGAGCAGGTTCTGTACCGTCTCTTTGCCCAGGTAGTGATCAATCCGATAGACACGATCCTCGGAGAACACTTCGGGCACCTCAAGGTTCAGATCAATGGAAGAATCGAGGTCCCTGCCGAACGGTTTCTCGATCACGACCCGTCGCCAGGATTCTTCTTCGGCGGCCAACCCGGACTCGGCCAGTCCGCGGATCACCGGATCGAATAACTGAGGGGCGATAGACAAATAGAACAAACAGTTCGGCGTTTGCCAGTCTTCTTCGAACTTGGTGAGTTGCCACTTGTGCCTGTTGTAGCCTTCTTCCGAAGTCAGGTCAACGTCCGTGTAGTGGAGCGCTCGTGCGAAGTGAGACCACTCTTCCTCTCTCACCGCGAGGTCCGAGAATTCCTGCAGGCTTTGCCACATCAGGTCGCGATACTGGTCGTCGGTCATCTCGGGCCTGGCCGCCCCGAGAATGTGGAACCTTTCGGGCAACCTGCCTTTGCAGGCGAGTTGAAACAACGCTGGCACGAGCTTCCGGCGGGCAAGGTCGCCGGTGCCGCCGAATATGACGATCACGGTGTTGGGCTGCGTCAAATCCACGCCTTTCGAGAAGATTGAGGGTCGACTGTGCTGTGAGACATTTTAGCGGCGCCTTGCCCGAAATCGGCAACCAAGCGAGCGCCTAATTGTCTGCCGTGACGGAGTTGTTCCCGCGACGTTCTCTGAGATAGATGAACCACTACACGAGGCCGACGATCACGCCGCCTCCTACTATGTTGCCGATCGCCGCCGCCGCCAGATTATTTTGGTTAGATCAGCGGTCTGAGGTGAATCGGCCGTTACGAGCCTGATTGCTTTACGGCATGACCTCCGAACTGGTTGCGCATCGCCGCCAGCAGCTTCAGTCCGAACGGCTGCCCCTGGCGCGAGCGGAACCGCGCATAGAGCGACGCTGCGATCACCGGCGTCGGTACGGCGAGCTCAATGGACTCTTCGACCTTCCATCGACCCTCCCCCGAATCGTCGACGAACGCCTCCAGTCCATCGAGCTCAGCGTCTTCCTCGAGCGCGGCCGCCGTCGGATCCAGCAGCCAAGACCGGACGACACTGCCGTGACGCCATATCTGGGCGATGTTCGCGAGGTCCAGGTTGAACTCCTCCTTGGCGTCCATGAGCTCGAAGCCTTCGGCGTACGCTTGCATCATGCCGTACTCGATGCCGTCGTGAACCATCTTCACGAAGTGCCCCGCGCCCGCCGGACCGACGCGTCCTTAGCCGAAGTCCGTTCCCGGGGCAAGGGTCTGGAAGATCGGTTCTAGCCTGGCAAATGCATCCGCGTCACCACCGACCATCAGGCTGTATCCTTCTTGCAGCTCCCAAATGCCGCCGCTCGTGCCCGCATCGAGAAAGTCGATGCCTCGTTCTTTGAGTTCGGCGCCTCTGCGAGCGCTGTCTTTGTAGTTGGCGTTCCCGCCGTCGATGATCGTGTCGCCCTCGGACATCAAATCGGCCAGAGCGTCGATAGTGTTCTGGGTAATCTGCCCTGCCGGAACCATGACCCATGCCGACCTTGGGGTCGAGAGCTGTTCCACGAGTTGCTCCAATGACGAAGCGCCGGCAACGCCCTGCTGCACCGATGCCTCGACCGCCGCTTCATTCGGATCGTAAGCCACCACTCGATGTCCGCCTCGGAGAAGGCGTTCCGCCATGTTCCCGCCCATCCGTCCGAGACCGATCATTCCGATTTCCATCGTCCGCCTCCGTCACAATTCGTTTCGTCCGATTCGGCGCCTAGGTTTCGCCGGGCGCCTCAATAATGCCGTGTTGGCCTACCCGTGTGCGGTGCGGTCGTGCTCCGCAATCCGGGCGCTAACCGCTTCCACCAGTTTTTCGGGATCGTGAACGACCCACGGATGGTCGAGCACTTCACTGGAATGTAGCCCGGCCATCGTGAACGGAGTAGCCACCGCCAACACGTTCATGCCGGCCGCCACGCCTGCCCGCAGGCCGTTCAGGGAATTCTCCAGGACGATGCAGTCCTCTGGCTCCAAGCCGAGCGGGCGGGCGTCAAGCAAGTAGATTTCAGGATCCGGCTTGGCGTTTTCGACATCCTCTCTAGTCAAGATAAGGTCGAGTTCATCTTCGATGCCCAAAGACGTGAGCACATGCATCACCCCGGTGCGGTAAGACATCGTGGCCAAAGCCGTCTTGCAACCTGCTTCACGTGCAGTTCTAAGCATGCCTATCGCGTGCGGCCACTGGTTGTCTCTGATGACCTCGGGGTCGGACACGATGTCGTCGTAGATCGCCTTCCGTAGATTCGATAGGACCTGCCACGGCTCCGAGGCATCATGACTGGTCATCAAAGGCGTCAGGTCGTCGACTAGGTCAAAAGACTCCATGACATGCCGTGACGCAACGTCTCGCGACGCCCCGACGATTTCCCGGTACGCCTCAATCGCGCGGTCATCGGGTTCGGCGAGTCCACGCAGGCGCTGAACGGCGATCGCATACGATCTCGCTTCGAGCTTTTCGGATTGCACCAGGGTGCCGTCCAAATCGAATAACATCGCCCGTATCACTGTTGTTCCACCTCTTCACCGTCGGTTTGCGCATTTGACGAATCCCTATCCGTTGCCGTTGTCCCCCAGCTCCGCGATCAGCCCGCGAACCGCGCCGGCGGCAGATTCCCCGGCGTCGATCCTAACCGTTCGGCGTTTTGCCGCTTGAAGCGCCAAGAGGTCGCCCAACGCCTGTGCGTCTACGAGCACGCCAAAGGTCAACGTCATGCCAGGCACTTGGGTATCGGGGGTGTGATCGGATGTCAGTTGCACGAAGACCCCGGAGTTCGGGCCGCCTTTATGAAGCTGACCTGTCGAGTGCAAGAATCGCGGCCCATATCCAAGCGTGGTGGCGACTCCGTATCGCTCGACAATCGCCGTCCGAAGGCCGTCCAACGCCAGGTCCAGCTCGGGAGCCTGGGTTACGTACGTCATAATTGCGACGTAATCGCCCGGCGCCAAGCTTTCCATGATTTCGATAAACGACTGCGTTTCGGAAGATTCGGGAAGTGCGCCGGTTTGTTTGACTGTTTCGAGGACACTGTCGGTCGCGTCCTTCGCCGCCTGGACGTTCGGCTGGTCAAACGGAGTCACTCCGATGATCGAGCCTGCCACCGCGGTCGCGAACTCCCAACGGAAGAATTCGGCCGCGAGATCGTACCGGTCCTTCAGGTCCAGCCTGATTACCGGATAGCCCGCGTTCGCGAGTGACCCGGTGAGCTCATCGACGCGGTTGTTTTCGTCGCCTTCCACCCACAGGTACGCGAAAACGCGATCGTCGCCGTAGCTTTCGACGCCGACGATGGGCTCGCCCGCAATCGGGACGATTCCCCTGCCCTGTTTGCCTAGGCTCTCGGCGATGAGCTGTTCGGCCCACAGCCCGAAGCTGCTGAGCGACGGTGAGGTCAGCACGGTGAGTTTATCTCTGCCCTTCAAGGAGAGAGTTCCAATCACAGCGCCCAGCCACGCCCCAGGATTGTCGGCAACAGGCACGTCCGCGCCGCTCGAATCGCGCATGCTGTCGGCGCGGTCCAGCAACTCGGACAGATCGATACCGATGAGAGCCGCAGGCGTCAGACCGAAATGCGACAGGACCGAGTACCGGCCGCCGATGTCCGGCTGGTTCCCGAATACTTGCCTGAACCCTTCTCTTTGTCCGAGGGCGTCCAGGACGGTTCCAGCATCAGTGATGGCAACGAAGTTCCGACCAGCATTGTCCGGTCCACGTTCTTGCTCGACGAGCTGGCGAAAGTAGCCGTAGAACGCGTTTGGTTCGATCGTGGAGCCCGACTTCGACGACACGAGAAACAGCGTTCTCGCCGGGTCGATCGCATCGGCCACCGCTTGGACCGATTCGGGAGCGGTCGAGTCGAGCACGATGAGCTCCGGATAGCCGTCGGCGGACCCGAACGTTTGGCGCAGCACCTCTGGTCCCAGGCTCGATCCGCCCATGCCCAGTAGCACGACATGTCGGTAGCCCTCGGTTTTGACGTCCGTCGCGAATTGTGTCAGAGAACCAATTTCATCTCGCATGTTGTCTGCGGAAGTCAGCCATCCCAGGCGATCGGTGATCTCGGTCGGGTCTTCACTCCAAACCGTGTGGTCGCCCCGCCAGATGCGACCGACCACGTCTTGTCGGGCGAGTCCTGCCAGGGCGGCATCGATGTCGGCGGTATAGGCGCCGAGGCCAGTGTTCGGATTCGACTGCGAATTCATGTGCAACAGCTCCCGGGCTAGTTCGGTCTTGGCAATTGATGCGTGAACCGGGATAATCGCCGGTTCGGTTCAGGCGTCGCGGAGGTTAACGATCACGCGCTTGGCCGCCTCAACAACACGTTCGGGCGTGAGGCCGAATTTCTCGTACAACACGTTGGCTGGCGCAGAGGCGCCGAACCGGTCGACGCCGACGGATTCGCCGTCGATGCCCACGTATCGTTCCCATCCGAAGGTCGTCCCTGCCTCGACCGATACCCGAGCTCGGATGTCATTCGGCAGCACCGAGGAGCGGTACTCGTCGGGTTGTGCGTCGAACAACTCCCACGACGGCATCGACACGACGCGTGTAGGCGTGCCGTTCGCCTGAAGTGACTTACCGGCTTCGAGAGCGACATGCACCTCGGAACCAGTCGCGATCAGGATGCAATCCGGCTCGTCCGAGGATTGCCAGAGCACGTACGCACCCTTGCGGGCGTCGGACGCCGGCGCGTAAATGTTGCGATCAAATACGGTCAGATTTTGACGGCTGAGTGCCAAGACAGTCGGACCGTCGGTTCGTTCGAGCGCCGCCCGCCACCCTCCCGCGTTTTCGGTGGCCTCCGCCGGTCTGAATACGACCAAGTTGGGCACGCCTCGCAAACCCATCAACTGCTCGATCGGCTGGTGGGTCGGGCCGTCTTCCCCAAGCGCAACAGAGTCGTGCGTAAACACGAAGATCACTCGGAGGCCCATCAGCGCCGCGAGTCGAATCGACGGGCGCATGTAGTCGGAGAAGATCAGGAACGTTCCCGTGTACGGAATGACGCCGCCGTGCAGCGCCAAGCCATTCGCTATCGCTCCCATGGCGTGCTCGCGAATGCCGAAATGGAAATTGCGGCCGCCGAACTCACCGGGGCCAATGTGTTTTTCTTCAGTTAGCAACGTCTTGTTCGACGGCGCCAGATCGGCTGAACCGCCCGCCAGGCTAAGGACGTTCTTCGAGATCGCGTTCACGATGCGACCTGATGCGTCGCGCGTCGAAACCGAGCCGCCCGCATCGTGCAGGTCCTTCAGGTCTTCATCCCATCCGTCAGGGAGATTCCCGGCTAGCGCTTCTGCCAGTTGAGCGCTCTCCGCGGGATGCGTGGCTTGATAGCTCGCATACAGAGCTTCCCACGAATCCTGCCATTGCTGGCCTCGCGTGAGTGCTTCGCCGAAATGATCCGCGGCATCTTGCGGGACCGTGAACGGCTCCGCGTGCAGCCACCCGAGGCGCTTTTTCGTGAGGCGAACTTCGTCTTCGCCAAGAGGTTCGCCATGGGCCGCAGCGGTGCCCTGTTTGTTCGGGCTGCCGAATCCGATAACCGTGCGGCATATGATCAAGCTGGGGTCGTCGGTCTCTTCTTGGGCCGCTCGCAACGCGCCTTCGACGGCATCGACGTCCATGCCGTCGATCGGGCCGATGACGTGCCAGCCGTACGCCTGAAACCGTGCGCCCACATCCTCCGTGAACGAGATGTCGGTGTTCCCTTCGATGGAGATGTGGTTCGAATCGTACAGACAGATCAGACGTCCGAGCCGCAACGTGCCCGCCAGTGACGCAGCCTCGGATGCGACTCCTTCTTGCAGATCGCCGTCGGAGACGATGGCGTACGTGCGATGGTCAGTGACGTCGAACCCGGGGCGGTTGAACCGCTCGGCGAGCATTCGCTCAGCGATCGCCATGCCGACACTGTGGGCGAATCCTTGCCCCAACGGTCCGGTAGTCATCTCGACACCGGGTGTCATGCCGTATTCCGGATGCCCGGGAGTCATGCTTTCCCATTGCCTGAATCTTTTGAGTTCGTCCAGAGGCAGATCGTATCCGGTCAGATGGAGCAACGAATACAGCAGTGCTGAAGCGTGACCTGGCGACAGAACGAAACGGTCCCTGTCGGGCCAATTCGGGTCGCGCGGGTTGTGCTTGAGAACGCGGTCCCATAGCGCGTACGCTATCGGCGCCGCTCCCAACGGTGCGCCTGGATGTCCGGACTTGGCTTGCTGAACGGCGTCGACCGCCAGGAAGCGAATCGTGTTTATGCACAGATCGTCGTAGTTTTCAGGACTCACAGATTGCCACCTACCCCAAAGAAGTTGCGTGGACGCCATTGCTCGGCGTCCTGTCGCGTTGAACTGATATCGCCTAGCTTAGAGCAAATCTCAGGGTGTGCAAAGCGCATCCGCGATTCCGCCCCGATCGCGCCCGAGGTTGTTGCTCCATGTCTCGTTCGAAGACGGCTCCAGAGCGTCGACGACCCGAACGCTAGCTGACGCGATTTGCAGGGAAACACATAGATTAGATTATCGCCGAGAAATATCGATTCGCGAAGAGGGAGAAGCTGTGTCTTCCGTGACGGTTCCGGCGGCTTCGGTTGCTTGATTCAATCACGATGATAATGTCGAGTCCGACAGGCTTCGGGTACGCAACCAACACCAGGTCGCGCCGCTGGCCTCACTCTCCACGGTTGCATCCGTGTACGCAATGGCTTTCGTTCCTTTCAGCGGATATCATGCGGACATGGCTTTTCGCACCCGGAGTTCGCGGAGTGCGGACTTTTGACCGCGCGTGGGTTAGGGCTGCGCCAACCGGTCGGAATCCCAGGCACGACACCTCCAGGAGGTTCTCGATGATCTTCGATGGACACGCCTACTGCTTCCCGCCGCTCACCGGCGACGGAGGGTTTTCAGATCAGGGAGCTCTTCGCAGACACCTCCAACAGGCCATCGCCGTGCATCACCAGCCGGCTTGGCGAGTTCGCGATCGCGCCGACGCGGACGCCTCCGCGCTCATCGGAGCAGAAGATTGGACATCGCTCGATGCGCTCAAAGTCGCTGACTTCCGACCGTCCGGATTGGGCCGGTTCGAGTGGACCTCCGGCGGCGAGGATTATGCGAAGCAATACTTCCCACCGTCGATCGTGGACATGTCGTATCCAGCGGACCGGCTCGTCGCCGAGATGGACTACGCCGACGTCGACAAAGCGTTGTTGCACCGGGCGCCTTACCTCGGGATCGGCAACGACTTCATCGCCGACTGCGTGGCGCAATTTCCTGACCGCCTGCTCGGGCTGGCCCACACGCCGGAGTGGCTTGTTCAGTCCGACCCGGAAGGCTCGATTGCTAACGTCGAGCGTGCCGTCAACGAGCAGGGTTTGTCCGGCCTGCACTTCCTCCCGCCTCAACTTGACCTGTACGGATACCATGGGCCGTGGGACGCGCCCGGATTCCGGCCGTTCTGGGACGGCGTGGAAGCTCTCGACACGCCGATATTCTTTTCGCTAAAGGAGCGTGCCTCTCCGCACCGCGACAGCTTCCTCGATGAGATCAAAACACTGACTCGATGGATGGAGCGATATCCCGACGCTACAGTCGTCATGACGCACGGAATTGGCTGGCGCAACTTCAGGGACGGCGACGCGATCAACCTGCCGGATGCTGTCTGGGAGCCGTTTCAAAACTCAAAGCTGCACCTGCAATTCCTGTTCCCGATCGCTCTGGGCGCGGTTTGGGACTATCCTATGCCGCAGGTTTGTCCCGTCATCGAGGAGTGCGTCAAGCGAATCGGCGCTGACAGGATCATGTGGGGCACCGACATGCCTATCGTCGGTCGATTCTGGACATATCGCCAGAACATCGACTTCATTACGCGGTACTGCGACTTCCTCAGTGCCACCGAGCTCGACGCGATCATGGGCGGGACGGTGGCCAGGTTGTTGAGCGTCGAGGTTTCTTGAAGGTTCGATGGCCCGACCGATCAGCCTCGTTGGAACAGACAGAATGGGAGTCCAGCCGGGTCGAGGTACACTCGCACGTCATCCTGCGGCTGATACTCCGCGAGGACTGCACCCGCTTCGACAACGAGGTCCTCGGCGGCGTCGAGGTCTTCGACCGTGATGTCCAAGTGCAACATCATCTGCTGATCGCTGAGATGGCTGGGCCAAGTCGGTCTGACGTGGGCGTGCTCGATCTGGAAGGACAGGCCGGGTCCGCCGTCAGGATCGATTAGCCTGACCCAGTCGGGCTCGTCCTCCCCAACGGTCCATCCGAGGATTCGACGGTAGAACTGGGCGAGTTCGCGGGCGTCCGGTGAGTCGAGCACGATACTCGCCAGCGTGAATCGTGGTGTCTTGGACATGGCGCCTCCGACGCGATTGCGCTACCTGATAGATCGTCCGCGTCATTCCGGTGAATCAAGGCGCCTGGGCCTCCGCGTTCACCTCGTCGTGGGCAAGGGGCCACGAACGGACTACGCATCGAAAGACATCAGCTCCCGGCCCCAGATGATTTGGCCTTCGTAGACCGCGGCCACATCGCCCAGGGCGCGCTCCATGGCGCCGGGGATCCGGAGCGGGGCGCCTTGGTGGACCAGCACCAGCTTTTGGGCGCCGGCGTCATGCGCCATCTTGCCGGCGGCCGTACTGCCGCACACGTAGTCCGCCCCGACAGTCCCGTCGATGTCGGATTGGACGTCGATGCACATGCAAAGCATCACGTCGACGTCGCGGGCGAGATCGACTACGCTCTGGCAAGGCCGGGTGTCGCCGGTCATCACGAAGCTGCCCTCGTCGGTGTCCAAGCGATACGCCAGTGAGTCCAGCCATGGCTCAACATGCTCTGCACGTGCTGTCCGGATCTGCCACGACTTTCCTTCGATGACCTCGTCGGCGCCGATGTCAGTGGCGAGGACCGATGGTGGCTTGCGAGGCAGTGTTCCGCCTCGATTGCTGTGCACGCCCATGCTGAGGGGGTGGTTGATCCGTGCGATCCAATCGTGAGCAAAGGCGCCCTCAGTCTCATCCAAAAGGCGGTGGGTCAAATGCTCGGTCAGCGTCGGACCGAAGACTTCGAGCTCTCTTTCGTCACCGATGCTCTGGTCCCATCGCGTCAACAAGAAACACGGATAATCGACGTCGTGGTCGAAGTGATGGTGCGTGAAGAACAAGTAGTCGATCTGCGTCGGCTGGAGTCCGGCCTTCACGAGCTTGTGCGTCGTCGCTGGTCCGCAGTCGAACATGATGTGCTCGTCTCCAACCCGAATCACGTACGACGACCCGAACGTTTCTGCGCTCGGCACTGGATTGCCTGCGCCCAGAATGAAGATGCGCGCCATTGCCTCTCCTTCGGAAATAGTTATTTCAATTGCGGCGACGCATCTCACCTGCCTCGCAACAGGTCTAGGTCGGAGCGACGCCAACGACGAAGCAAGTGTTTTTATTTCCGAGCGGCTTTGTCCTACTTCTTACGAACGAACTTCTGGACGCGTGCGCCATCCAGCGTCTCGCCGACATAGAGGTCGCCGTTCGAGTCCAGACTGAGCGAGTGCGCGGCAATGATGTCGCCGGGCGTCTCCGTGCTCATGCCCCAGCCGCCGAGCCACTGGCCGTCACGGTTCATGACCTTGACGCCGGAAGGGTGAGCGATTGCGCTCGGAGCCCCGGCATCGGGGCTCAGGCCTTGGCGCTGGCCGAGCTCGGCCACGTACATGTTCTGGTCGGCGTCGAGCCAAACGTGATCCGGCCGATGGACGCCCTTCCACTCTCGAATATACTCGCCGTCCGGCGTGAACACCTGGACGCGGCTGTTCTCGCGGTCGGCGACGTAGACAAGGCCTTCGGCGTCGAGACAGACGCTGTGCGGAATGACGAATTGGCCGGGACCTGATCCGGGCTCGCCCCACGACTTGATGAGCTCGCCGTCGCCCGTGTAATGATGCACGCGGGCGTTGCCATACCCGTCGGTGATGTATAGGCTACCGTCCGCGGCCATCGCGACGTCGGTCGGACGGTTGAACGGCTCGCCGCTCAGGCGCTCGGCGGGCTGATCCGGAGTGCCGAGCGTCATCCGCAGCTCGCCCTCGGGCGACCACTTTCGCACCGTGTGGTTGCCGATGTCGGTGGTGAAGAGCGAATCGTCGGGCGCGATGAACAGGTGGTGGGCGCTGCCGAACCGACCTTCACCCCAGTGATTGATGACGTTGCCTTCGATGTCCAGCACGATCATCGGGTGAGCGCTTCGGTTGTAAGCGTAGATTCTGTCTTTGCTGTCAATGCCCAAGCCGACAACATGGTTCCACTCCCAACCTTCCGGGAGCTTTCCCCATCCGGGGACGTGCTCGAATACGTACTCTCCATAGCTGACTTCCAGTCCGGTGGTTTGTATAGCCATGTCGCTCCTTCGGTATTCGTTATGGACCTGTTAGGGCCAGGTTATCGGTACGCGGATTGTATCACGCGGCAATTCCGAAATCTGGGTTCATACAAACGATGAGGTCCACCACCGTCGGCAAGGGAGCCAGGGTACGGGTTGACCGCCAAACTTCGACGGCGAAGCGATCAGCCTCATTGCTTTCAATCACATCCGTCGCGCCTAAAAAGGAAGCTGAGTCGCCGAGTTGACGGGCATGCAGACGCCGCCCTGCGAGTTTCGCTGGCCCCGGCCAATGAGTCTCGAATCAGCCGCTGAACTCGCAGCGATTATCGTTCTCATCGCCGCGTCGAGGCCGAATTCGAGCGCGCTTCGAGGTGACGAAGGTCGTTGACTCGCGTGGGGTCCAGTGCCAATGTTCTACTTACGACTACGCAGAGCCGTTGGTAGCGTGACTTGCGGCTCAAGACAATCTCGTGGGCTCTGGGACGACAGCCCAACACATTTGATGGGATGCGGTGCGGCCGTTGGCCTCTGAAAACAGGAGCGTAAGATGAAAACCCAACGAAGGAGTCTGATCTCGGCATTGGTGATCGTGCTGATACTCGCGTTCAGCGCGTCTCCGGTGCTGGCCGCGCCGGGCGACACCGGGAACGGCACTATACCGCCCGGCCTCACCAAGGTGACGTTCGTCCACCACGCGGGCAACGCTCCAGACGTGATCATCGAACGCGGCCCGGGCGGAAACGGCAATCCGTTTGTTTCTGGAGAAGCTAGTGTTTGTTCAGACGCGGGTTTGCCAACCTGCGACAGCTTCGATTGGGACGGTCAGCACTGGCCCGGCGCCTCGGTCGAATACAATGTCAACCTCAAGAACTCAGGCGACGATGGGGCTTCCTGAGCGCCATCCAGCCTCAGCGCAAACTTGGGTCGACGACGCCGGTTCAGCCTTCGCAGCCGGATGGACGGCAACAACGACGTCACGTGGGACGACCTAAATAGATACCAGAACCCAATAGCGGTGACGGTCTTCTGGTGCAACACGTCAACAGGCGTGGTCGTCGAAGCCGACCTAATCAACAACCGCAACTTCGTTTGGGCGTCCGACGGCTGGGACGGCTCATACGACGTCCAGAACATCGACACCCATGAGTTCGGGCACTTCCTGGTGCTATAGGCGACCTCTACGACGTCAGCGACAGCGCGTTGACGATGTACGGCTATGCACGGAAGGCGAGACGCAAAAGCGCTCGCTGGGAATCGGCGACCAACTCGTCATCAACACCATTTACCCGTCGGGTCCACCTTCCCCCGTCAACAACGCCCCCGAAGTGGCGATTCCGAGTCCTGCCGACGGTGCGACGTATGGCTCCGGAGCGTCTGTCAGTTTCACGGGGTCGGCAACTGACACTGAAGACAGTGACCTGACAGCCAGCATCGTTTGGACATCCGACCTCGACGGCGCCCTCGGAACCGGAGGCAACGGCTCGGCGGACCTCAGCGATGGTGTCCACACGATTACGGCGTCGGTCACTGACTCCGGCGGCAAGTCCGGCAGCGACTCGGTCAGCATAACCGTAGGTGACCCACCAGCAGTGGCGACCACCGTCGGCATGACTGGAATCACGTACGCCACGGATGGCGGCCGGAATCGTGACAAGAATCTCTTGATCACGGTCACGCTGGCGGACAATTTGGGCGGCCTGCCTGACGGTGCATCGATCTCAATCGACCTCTACCGGAACGGCTCGCTCGACGCCCGCGGCACGGGAACGACGGGATCCGATGGATCGGTGACGTTCAACCGCAGTCGAGCGCGGCGCGGAGATTACACGACGGTCGTCACAGACGTAACAGCGGCAGGCTTGACCTGGGACGGCGTCACGCCGCCGAACTCGTTCACGAAGTGACGTCCACGACTCGATAACGCGACAATACAAACGGCCCGCCAATCGGCGGGCCGTTTTGCTTCTTGAGGATTACGCCGACCAGTTATTCGATGAGCTCCTCACCGGCGACACGGGCCGCGATACCGCATACCAGCGGGCAGCCTTTGTCCGAGTGTCCACCCGCTTCGAGGAACGCTTTGTAGTCGTCCGGGTCGTTCATGTTGTAGCTCTGGCCGTAGATGGCGGCTTGGAGGTCGCGACAGAGCGTAGTGTCGCCCGGGAGCTTCGTGTCGAAGCGCGCCTGGATCTCTTCTTGGAAACGACTCGCGATACGCTGCGCCGGCTCCATCGCTTGCCTGTATTGAGGAGTGTCTTCCATCTTCTCGCGACCCGATGCCACGCCCAGTCCCATCAGTGCCCCGAGCAGTGCGCCGCACGTCTCGCCTCGACGCGCCACACCCGCGGCGAGGACCGTCGCGGCTTTGAACGACTGAAGGTCGCCCATTTCTAGCTCCTCCTGCAAACTCAGGAGGACGGCCTGCGATCAACCGGAGTGATAATCGTATTGCAGCGCGTTGAGCTCGATTCGGTCGAGCCGTTTGTTTTTCGAATCCATGCCTGTGCGTTCTCCTTTTGTTTGCGTTTCCCATCGTCCCGAGAAGAGATGATCGGAATAAGTCGTTCAGTCGCTATGGTCACCTGGCATCGGGTGGTCGTTATTACGCCGAGCCTACACTTCTGCAATCTGTGGGCACTCAACGAGTGCGCGACCTTGTTGCCCCCAAGTGTACGCTCACAACCAGAAAGATGGGTTCCCTTCCAGGTTCTTCGGTTTGATGCCTCTCAATGCCAAATAGGCGATTCTGTCGCTGTAATGAATTGACACACCGGCAACCTTGGCGGTCGGACCGATCCATGGTGCAGCAATGTCAATGACAATACCGAATGGATGGCCTGCTCTATCGTGAATGGCGCTCGGGTTCGGAGGTGCAATGGGGCAGGCGTAGCATTTTCAAAAGGCGGCGGGGTGGAAACGAGGAATGCTTCTGTATCACTCAGTTCCAACGCGCTGCCTTTCGTTGCTTGAACATATTGCCCGTTGTTGATCCCGTATATTCTCGGGGTGCCGGATTTCAGTATCTCGACCAGATAGAATTCTGCGCCGATCTCACGCGCCCAATCGATGAGCACCTTCTTCTCGTCTCCTCGGAAATAACCATCTCTATGTATCACTGCCCGCTTACCCCTGAACTCGGCGAGTGGGAATAGCCTTTCCAAGACATCCTTTGGAAGCGTTTCTCCTTCGATCGGGGCGTCGTGGATTATGTATCTTAAGAAATCTCCGTTATCCAGGTAGATTCTGGCGATCGCCATGATGTTGATGCTTCCTCGTAGGTTTTTCTTGGTTTCACGTGCGACGTCAATCCCAACGACCAAATCGGCATAAGGCAATGGATTCCCGAGCACGAAGGGAACATTGCCTGTTTTTGCTAATATGCCCAATACGATATTTGCCATTGCGAATCGATTACGCAACGCGGGACGATAAACGACTTGACTCGCGATATCACGACCAATCGTTAATGATTTTATCCTGTTCTGCGCGCTAGATTCAGTTTCATCATCGAAATGATTTCCCAAGAAAGCTAACACACGTGAGGTTTTTGTATCTGAATGTTGTCAATAGCTCGTTCTAGGTTGGAAAGCGTCGATCGTGGCACTAACTCTGCGCTTACGACCTCCAAGATAAATCCCACGGCTCCCATTTCGCTTCGGAGTTGGCTCATGAACTGCTCTACGTCCGCTGGACGGAGTGTATTCAATATGCCGACCCGCGACGGATTGTCGTCCTTGAAGGTATCACTGCGTCTGGACAATCCCGATTTCTTCAGATGGCCAGGATTGGTCCGTCGCCATGAGTTCTTACGTCGGACCCGGCAAACAAGATTGTCGGCGCGAAACTCACGTGCTTTGAACTGAGGAAGACCTTTTCATCGCGAATTGCTCGATATGCCCTAGCAATTAAGCCTCGTGTTCTTACAATTTCGGCCACGGGCGCTAAAAGTTCTGATCGTTCCCAAGGCGATAAACGTAGATGTGAGGCAGCAAGTTTTGAGTCGACACCGAACCGTTTAAAATCTTCCATTCTCAAAATGATGTCAAGTGCGCTGGCGACGTAATCATATGTGGATGGTCCGGCCAAAACCTTCACCACGGGCTCGTCGTCTGTTGCGTTCGCAATGATCTCGTGCATCTCCGTCCGTGAAGTCAAGGCAAGCAACCTCGACCTGTGATCTCTCACCGGCCCGACGACGCCAACCACTTCGCCTTTGAGCGTTGACGCCTTTTCATCCACCCAAATGCGGTCTATATCTGTGGTTCCTCCACTTGAACCCCAAAACTGAAATAGATCCTGATCAAATATCAATTTGGAATATAACGAGATCGACAACGCTGGTCGACCGTCGACAACCCAACCTCTGGCCGGTAGACCCGATCGACTTTGGCATTACGAAGCGTGACGCGCTGCGTCGAAAGGTAGCTTCGGATTTCGCCATCCATATCGCCATCCATATCAGGTAATAGCCCGTTTGCAACAAACTCTGCTTGTGATTGGGTAGATTCTCGCCAACGCTCGTCCAATCGTATGTCGATCAAAGTCCCGAATGTCTCGGGTTGTTCTTTCCAGAGATCTTCCACAACCGACATCATCTGCGAAATATCTTACGGGCTATCGGTCAGAACACGGCCTCTGGTCCACGTCCAGTGGCCGGGAAATGTCCTTTTCAACCGATAAGACAACTTCCCTCCCATCGCCGCGATCACTCCGCCGGAGGTGCTTAGTCGATACGCGGTCAGTTTTGGCATGATCTCTAGCCGTATTGGGAACATCTCAACGGAGGTGTTCAGAGAGACCTGGGTAGTCATTGACTACGAACTCCTAAATGAGGGCGGATCATACGGCTATCTCAGCGAATGCGGCCTGATCATGGGCGCGCCATAATTTCCGAGCCCGTGACACGCAACGCACTGTCGCTGTTTGTTTTTCCCCTGCCTGACTACCACCAATGATAGCACAATAGTGCGTAAACTATCTTCATAGCTTGTGGGCTTGTTTCAGGTTTCACGAACGGCTACACATTTGATCGAAGAGTCAGTTAATACGGGACACGCTACAATGAACCGGCTCGGTGGCTTAACTCACAAGACGAACGCGGGCTATCCAATCAATTTTGGGCTCACATCGTGGAGGTTGAACCATGTCATTTCGCATGTACGTAACGTTGTCCGAGGACGATGAGATACTGATGTTCGGGGTGGACCCCGAGTCCGGGGCGCTCGTGCCTGAAGGCGGCGTCGCGGTCACAGGGCGCCCAGCCCCGTTGGCCGCCGATCCATCCGGCAAGTTCATGTTCGTCGGTCGCAGGGACATCCCGGCCGTGTCCAGCTACAGCATCGATCAAGCGACCGGCGACCTGGCCCTAATCGGGACGGCGCCGCTCGAATCAGACCCTTGCTACCTGGCAACGGACAACACGGGGAAGTTCCTACTGTCTTCCTACTACGCCGCGGGACGAGCAGCCGTGCATCGCATCGACGACAGCGGCGCCGTGCACACGCCACCAGTCGAGTGGCTGGCCACCGGACGCGGAGCTCACTCGATCCAGACGGACGCTTCCAACACGTTCGCGTTCGTGCCGCACATCGCAGGCGGAAACGGTCCCAACGCGATATTCCAGTTCAAGTTCGATCAAGTGACTGGCCGCCTTACGCCGAACACGCCAGCAACGGTGACGCCTGAGGATGAGGCTGGTCCCCGACATTATTGCTTCCATCCGAAACTGGACACGCTGTACGTCTCGAACGAACAGGGTTGCAGCGTCACCGGATTTAATTTCGATCGCTCGAACGGGACCCTCGAGGCGTTCCAAACGCTCTCCACCCTGCCCGACGACTACGAGGGCCGCAACAGTTGCGCACAGATACGGATTACGCCGGACGGCAAGTTCGTCTACGCCCCGAATCGCGGCCACAACAGCATCGCGTGCTTCGCCATCGACGAGACCACCGGTCGAATGACCGCCGCGGGCCGATTCGCGTCCGAACCGGTGCCGCGAGCCATAGGCTTAGAGCCGAACGGCCGCTTCTTGTACGCGGCGGGACTGGAATCGGGCAAGCTTGCGGCGTACCGTATCGATTCGGAATCGGGCGCGCTCGAACCCATCGGAACGTACACCGTCGGGGCCGCCCCAATGTGGGTGCTGATTACCGAGCGAGGGTAGCGTTCGGCGCGTCCACCGACAAGGTCCGTCGGATCAGTTCAACATGCGTGTCGTTCGTTGAACAAGCAGCGCCCACAGAATATACTTGCGCCAACTCATTCAGGAGGAAACGAACATGGTTGACTGGCACGGATCATTCGCTGTAATTGTCACCCCCTTCGCCGAAAACGGCGACATCGACGAGGCCGCTTATCGCAAGGTCATCGACTACGTGATCGAATCCGGTTGCCGCGGTGTGATCTCCGCAGGCAGCACCGGTGAGTTCTTCCTGATGACCAACGACGAGCGCAAAGAGGTTTTTTCGATAGCCGTCGACCAGGCTAACGGTCGAGTGCCAGTTCTCGCCGGCACATCCGCAATTCGCACCGAAGACGTCGTCGACCTTACGCGACACGCTGGCGACATCGGATGCGCGGGCACGATGCTGCTGCCCCCGATCTACATCGGCGTTGACGACCGCGAAGTCGTCGAGTTCTACACTCGCGTCGCCGAAGAGGGCGGTCTGCCAATCATGCTGTACAACAGCCCGCTGGCCGTGAGGAAGTTCCTGACTCCCCAGATCGTCGAGCAGCTCATGGGACTCGACAACGTCGTCGCCATCAAGGACAGCTCACTGGACATCAGGCAAGTCGCCGCGCTGGTCAGGTTCTGCGGCGAAGACATCAAGGTGTTCGTCGGACACGAGGACTTCATACCGCCCGGCCTAGCGGTTGGCGCCGTCGGAGCAGTTGCGATGCTCCCGCAAGTCGTGGGCAAGCTGGCGGTTGACCTCTACGAAACCACAGCGCGAGGCGACATGGACCGGTCACGAGAGGTCCACAAGAAGATGCTTCGGGTTTACGACCTGTTCAACGTCGGCAGCGGCTACATCGCGATGAAAGAGTCGATGAACATGCTCGGCCAGCCCGGCGGTCACTCGCGACCTCCGATGCTGCCGTTCACCGACTCTCAACGCGCCGAACTCAGGTCGATCTTCGAAGATGTCGGGCTGCTGACGCCGGCCGGCGTTGCGTAGGTCCCGAATGGTCGCTTTGGTTTCGACTCGTTGGCGCTTGTGAAGGGCGTGGACCCAGCGCCGTGCGCCGAGTCGCACAATGGCTGACATTTCCCTATGCGATATCGTATCGACGCCTAGCATTACCGGAGCGGGACTTGACAGGTGGGATTCGCTGATGTCAACCAGGCCCATCGAAACACTTGACGTGAAGAACCGTCAGGAATGGCGGGCGTGGCTGCAGCTTCACCACGACGCGATGCCGGAAATCTGGCTCGTGTTCCACAAACGCCACACGGGTGTCACGACCATCAGCTACGACGACGCCGTCGAGGAAACGCTGTGTTTCGGCTGGATCGACAGCATCATGAAGCGACTGGACGATTCG
>PVBE011228132.1_pt1 | contig 35034 bp, 29 predicted proteins | sample 1631181 | NCBI WGS metagenome assembly PVBE01 (sample SAMN08397723, study PRJNA350692) | Marine metagenome, whole genome shotgun sequencing project. | isolation source: water | place: Pacific Ocean | collected 2012-04
AGAACTAAATGATAAAGGTTTTATGAGATACAATGCTTTTAGAGATGAAATTGAAATGGCAAGTACAACAAGTCAAAATGAATCAGATTTAATTCTTATGCAAAGCAAGGATATTGTTCCTGTAATATCAGGGGAAAAATATTTATATCTACCCCATAGACTAGAAGATGGTAGAGCCCATATAGGTTATTTAATTCTTTTATATGAAGGGAAAAAGAATACTGTCTATATAAAAAAGAAAAAAGTATTCATGGAAGAAGTTGTTGCTAGAACTGGATTAGAGAATCCATTTCCACCAAGATTTGTTGATGAAGTTAAGATTTATGTTAGCAAAAATGGCGACACCCCAAGTCCATTAAGAACAAAGAAAAAGACAGTTATTTCATTTTTTAAAGAAAATTCTGAACAGGTAAGGAAATTTATTAAATCTAATAGACTAAAAGTAAACGACCCTAAAGCGATTGCTAGAATTTTTGAATTTGCAGACAATCTTTAATTTTACTAGATAATCAACAATATTTTAATAAAAAAATTGTTGATTTTTCGTAAAAATCTTAAAATAATAGCAAAAATTGCAGTTTTTTTAAAAAAACCCTCTCTTAAGTTAGAAGATCCTTTTTTTTAAGAAATTATTAACATATATTAGCCCTTACGAAATTTTAAGAAATTTTTAACAAAAATTAATTTTAACTAAATAACTAAGTATGAAAAGCTTATTCAGATTACTAGTGGTTTTCTTGCTATCGGCACAAGTTGCTATGGCACAGAAAGCTGTAACTGGTGTTGTTTCTGATAGTGACGGAATTCCGCTTCCTGGAGCTACCGTCCTTGTACAGGGAACAACTACTGGTGTAACCACTGATTTCGATGGAAACTTTTCTATTAATGTATCTGAAGGCCAGTCTCTGGAATTCAGTTTCGTTGGTTATGAAACTGCAGTAGTAACTGTAGGTGCAGGCAACGTCATTAATATGTCGCTTTCCCTTGGAACACAACTTGAAGAAGTAATTGTTACCAGTTTAGGTATTACAAGAGAAAAACGTGCGCTAGGTTATGCTGTTTCGGAAGTTGACGAAAGTCAAATTGAACAAAGAGCATCCGGTGATGTAGCACGTGTTTTAGCTGGTAAGGCCTCTGGTGTACAAGTTACCAATCAAGGTGGTATATCTGGTTCAGGAACAAGTGTGATGATTAGAGGTATGAGTACCTTTAGCTCATCAAACCAACCATTATTTGTTGTTGATGGTGTACCTTTCCAAAGTGATACAAACGCTATGGGAGGATTCACATCAGGTAACAATGGTTCGTCAAGATTCTTGGACTTAGATCCAAATAATATTGAATCTGTTAACGTTCTTAAAGGATTGGCCGCGTCAACTCTTTATGGATCGCAAGGTAGAAACGGTGTAATTTTAATTACAACTAAAGCCGGTACTACTTCTTCAGGTGCTAAGGCTGCTAAAAATGAAATAACTGTTAACACATCTTATTTCGTTAATGAGCTAGCCATGAAGCCTGACTATCAGAATCAATATGGTAATGGGTTTAACCAAAACTTTGGATGGTACTACTCTAACTGGGGTCCTAGCTTCGATAAAGAAGGTCCTGCAGGATGGGGTAAACAATCTCAAATTAACGGTACAGTTTCAGGCCAACCAGGATATTTGAAACACCCATATAACAGTAACTTAAATGCAAGGTTCCTTGCCAGAGATCTTTTACCTTTATTAGGTTTATCTATGGATTCTCTTTGGGAATGGAAACCTTATGACAGTGTTGGAGATCTTTTCCAACCAGGAGATATTATAAATACTAATATAAACTTTAGAGGACAAAGTGATAACGGTAAAGTTTCATATAATGTTAACTACGGTAATTTAGATGATAAAGGGTTTACACCTGGAAATACTCTTAGAAGAAATACTCTAAGTGTTGGTGGTAGAGCTGTTTTATCAAATAAATTTACAGTTAGCGGTACTATGAACTATACAAATACTGTGTTTAAATCACCTCCAATTGCTGCTGCATATAGTAGTGGTGCTTCGGACTCTTCACTTTATGGTAACGTATTCTATACACCACGTTCTGTTGGTATAGGTCAATTACCATATGCACACCCTATTACAGGTGCATCAATTTACTATAGATCTAGTAACGGTATTCAACACCCATTATGGACTGTTAACAATACTGGAGATGGACAAAATACTCAAAGGGTATACGGTGGAGCTGCTGTTCAATATGACATATCTGACAACTTAAATCTTAAGTATAGATATGGATATGACATATATAGTGAGGACAACACAAGTTATCAAAACAAAGGTGGACAAGATGGTAGTCTAGAGACTCAATCTGGAATGTATGAAAAGTGGAATAACACTTCATCAAGAATTGACCACCAAGTATCTCTAAACGGTGACTTCACATTAGATAGCGATTGGGATTTAACCTTTAACGTAGGTGCAACTTCAAATGCTAGACATTATGACAGAAATGGAGTAAGAAGTACCGGACAAAATGTATTTAACGTATTAAGACATTATAACTTTAACTCTCAAGAAGAAATTGAGTACTTATCAAGAAGAAACGTAACTGGTGTTTATGGTCAGGCGGCTCTTGATTACCAAGACTACTTGTATTTTACTTTAGCATCTAGAACTGACTGGGTATCTAACCTATCAGAAGAAAATAGATCTATTACTTACCCTTCTGCAAGTATATCTTTCGTACCATCTTCAATTTTGGACTTTGGTAATCTACCAGTTGACTTCTTAAAGGTTAGAGCTAGTTATGGTACATCTGCAACATATCCAGGAGGATATCCAATTGCATCTGTATTAAGCCTTAATACTAAAGACTTTAGAATAGATGGCACAGATGTAATTACTAATACAACAGGTTCTCAACTTGGTAACACAGGGCTTAAGCCTGAGTTGTTAGCTGAGCTAGAATTTGGTTTGGAAGCTAATCTATTCGATAACAGAGTGTCAGCAGAGATTTCTTACTTTACGAGACAAACTAATGACCTTATTATTTCACAACCATTAGACCCATCAACTGGTTATACTTCTACAAGTACAAACATTGGTGAGATTGAAGCTACTGGTTGGGAGATTGACCTTTCATTAGATTGGCTAAGAGGTGAAAACTTTAACTGGAATACTTCAGTTAACTATACTACATCTCAAGCAATCGTTAAAGATTTAGGTCAAGACACAGATCAAATCGTTTATGCAGGATTTTCTGATTTAGGAAATGTTGCAATTCCTGGACTTCCGTTAACATCTTTTGTTGGTGGTTCAGTTAGAAGAAACGATGCGGGACAACCGCTAATTGATGCATCTGGTAGTTATCAAGGAAACTATGATACTAACTACAAGACAAATAAATATGCATTAATTGGTGACTCAAACCCTGACTTTATTGCGAATCTAAGTAACACGATTACTTATGGTAACGTTAGTTTTAACTTTTTGTTTAATGCTACTATTGGAGGAGATATGTATTCAAACTTTATTATGACACTACTTGGTAGAGGTCAAACAACTGATACAGTTGATAGAGAGCTTCCATATATTCTTCCTGGTGTATTAGCTGATGGTTCACCTAACGTAATCCAAATTGATAACGCAACTACTTATTTTGGTAACCTAATTGTAGGTCCATCTGAGTTAAGAGTATGGGATGCGAGTGTATTAAGATTAAGTGAAGTATCACTTACTTATGATGTGCCATCAAAATGGTTAGATAAAACTCCTTTTGGAGCTGCTTCAGTTTCTGCACAAGGTTTCAACCTTTGGTATGATGCCTATAATACTCCTAGCGGTATTAACTATGATCCAAACATCGCCGGTCTTGGTGTTGGTAACGGTTCTGGTTTTGAATACTTTAATGGTGTAAGTGCAAGAAAATATGGTGTAAGTGTTAAACTAACATTTTAATAAATCTATAAAAACAAAAAGATTATGAAAAAATTAAATAAACTTTCAGTTTTAGCTCTAACAAGCTTATTCATTTTAAGCTCTTGTGAGACGACAGAATTAGATTTAACTAGTAACCCTAATGCATTAAGTCCAGAAAATGCAAGTGTAGAATTGTTCATCAATAATGTTCAAGAAGACTTTGCATATTTTGTAAATTCCTTAGGTGATACTGGTGCTAGATTAACTAGAATCGCTCAATTGAGTGGTGATAGAATGTATCAAGACGCATACTCTCCAGGTTCATTCTCAGGTATTTGGTCAAGTGCCTACCAAGGAATGATGGAGGATATAAGAGTTATGAATACTATTGCTTCAGAACAAGGTCTTACATATCACATTGGTATGGGACAGGTTATACAAGCATATATTCTTTTGACTCTTGTTGATTACTTCGGAGATGTACCATATACAGAAGCTCTTTTAGGTTCAGAAAACTTAAACCCAGCTGCTGACTCTGGTCAGTCGGTTTATAACTCTGCCCTTAGTCTATTAGACCAAGCTATTTCTAACTTTAGTGGTGGTGGTCCAGCGCCTCAATACGATATGTATTATGGCGGGAACGCTGCTGGTTGGATAAAAGCTGCTAATAGTATTAAAAAGAGAGCTTATCTAAATATGGGCGATACTGGTTCATATAGTGCGATTACAAACTATATAACTACTAACGCTGATGATTTCCAGTTCCAATGGGGAACAAATGCTATAAATCCTGATGTTAGACATCCTATTTACAGATATAACTACACCAACACTGGTGCTGGTGACTATCAATCAAACTGGATGATGAACAGAATGATGGTTGGAAGAAATGGTATGAGAGATCCAAGAATTTTATATCAATACTATAGACAAATCGCTCTTACTCCTGGTACAGATGGACCAGTAGATGAGATTAGTCTAGAGTGTAGTCTTCCTGGATATTATCAACCACCTCACATTATTGCTTACGGTATGTACTGTTACCTTACAGAAGGTTACTGGGGTCGTGATCACGGTAATGATGAAGGTATTCCACCAGATGGATTCAAAAGAACTCTAATGGGTGTATACCCAGCGGGTGGTGCATTTGATGCAGGTACATTCGCATCTATGGGTGCAGGAGATGGACTTGGTGGTAATGGTATTACTCCAATTGTTCTTTCTTCATGGATGCATTTTCTGGATGCTGAAGTGGCAGGAGTTAATACTGCTGCTGGACTTGCTAGCACGTTAGCTGGAATTGAAAACTCACTAAATAAAGTGGATGATATTGCCGGAGCGCCAGCAATGGCTCAGTCTTCAATAGATTCTTATTTAACAAACTTCACCGCAGAGTGGGGTTATGCTGCTGATAAGAATGAATTATGGGCTGAGGAATTCTGGACGACTCAAAGAGGTAATGGAATAGACGCATATAATTCATATAGAAGAAATGGATACCCTCAAAATCTTCAACCTATGTTGGAGACTAATCCAGGGCCATTCCCGGTATCAATGTGGTACCCAGCGAATTATGCGGCGAACAACTCTAATGTTACTCAGAAATCTGATGTGACAGGAAGAGTATTTTGGAACACAAGCGGACCTACGGTCGACTAAAAATTAAATAATTATGAAAAAAGTAAATATATATTTAATAAGTTTAGCCATGATGGCTTTCTCATGTTCAAAAGAATTTTCTTCTGATGAATATGGCGGATATGAAATGTTGACTGACTACATGCTTAAAGAGTATCAAGTTGGTGCTGCACTAAGAACAATTACTGAAGAAGGATCTTATAGATTCTTTGATCCAGGTAATTCTTTATGGTCAGCTACACTTGAAACTCACGATCATGAAAGTGGAGGGTTAACAGAAAGTGTTGACTGGTATGTTTCTAATGGTGGAAATAACGAAGTTCTTGCTAGAACTGTTTCCAGAAGTGAAATGTATGATGGTCCTGTAGGTCTTCCTAGAATGGACATATCAATGTCTCTTGTAGAGGCAGGTGGTTTAGTTGGCGGATATCAAGGTGGAAACACTATTATCCACAGAATGGTATTAAAGCTAACTGATGGTAGAACTTTTTCTACTGAATCTGTTTCCGGGTCATTGACTCAGTCATATTTTAAATCTCCTTTCCAATATCGTAAGACTATTACATGTTTCATGGACGCAGGAATTGTTGCTGCTGTTCCAGGTTTATATACCGTAAACATGACTGATAGTTGGGGTGATGGATGGAATGGAGCTGCTGTTGTAATGACACTGGATGGAGTTGATTATTCTACTTCATTTAACGGTGGTTCAGCTGACACAATTGTATTTGAAGTTCCTGCTGGCTCAGCCACTATGGGATTCAAATTCGTAGCTGGAGCTTGGGACTCAGAGGTAGACTTTAATATTGTCTTCTCTAAACTTGATGGATCAAACTCGCAGACTGCTCTTCCTAATGTTGGAGCGAGCCCTGCTGCAGGTTACTATGCATTAAGTGTATGTCAATAACAGTTTTTTAAACTAAATTAAAGGAGGTTTTTTTAAACCTCCTTTTTTTTTTAATATTATGGAGGAAAAATTAGAGATTTACGGTGCTCGGTCAATAATTGAAGCTATTAAAGCTAATCAAGATATAGACAAAGTATTATTGTTAAAGTCTTCTAGAAGTAGCTTAACAAAATCTTTATTAGATCTTATAATTAAAAATAATATATCTCATTCTTTTGTTCCAATTCAGAGGTTTGATAGATTAAAAAATAAAAATCACCAAGGGGCATTAGCTTTCTTATCTCCTATTAAATTGACAAATATTGAAGAATTAATTGATAATTCTTTAGAAAAAAATGGAAACCCTACTTTTATTTTATTAGATGGAATAACTGATGTTAGAAATTTTGGCGCAATAATAAGAACTGCTGTTGCAACAAATGTGGCTGGCATAATCATTTCACAAAGTAATAGCGCACCTATAAATTCAGATGTAGTTAAAACCTCTGCCGGCACACTATTTAACATGCCTATTTGTAAGGTTAATAACCTAAAAGATGCAATTATGCATCTAAAAGCATCAAATATTGAGATTATAAGCTTAACTGAAAATGCTGAAAAGTCAATCTATGAAAGAGTATTGGACAAACCTATTGCAATTATACTTGGTTCTGAGAATAAGGGTATTTCAAATGGACTATTAAGTATTTCTGACGATAAAATACATATCCCTATAAGTAATAAAATAGATTCATTAAATGTTTCTGTTGCCTTCTCTGTTATGATTTTTGAAATAATAAAACAAAAAGGGTTATAAATTAAATAATGTAATTTTGTCAAAACGGATATAATTGCATTTTAATAAAATAATATTACTTCAAATAATATTTTCTCTATTCATTATTACTGGCTGTAGTAATAATATTTATGATAATTATTCTACCCCTTTATTAGACAGAAATAAAATAAGCATTAACGGTGAGATTAAGAGTAATGAACCTTTAGAATTATTGCTTGAACCAAGACCCAATAAAAAATTTTTTGGAGTTCCTTTAGAATTATCTATTTATAATAAAGCAAAAGATAATCCTGATTCTCTTTTTGACAATTGGCTATATAAAAAACCCAAAAGAATTAATCGATTAAATAAACTTATTTCAAACAAACAAGTTAACCAACTAAAAAGATATAATAAGCTATTTAATAATTGGATAAAATCGACAGGAGAAGAACCGGTATTTCTTAATAAGACAGATATAGAGAATAATGTTAATAGGTTAATTCAGTATTATAAGAATAATGGATATTTTGATGTAAAAGTTGAAATTGATTCTATCATAAAAGATAATAAAGCTGAGATTTTATATAAAATAGACACTGACTCAATATACACAATTGATTCAGTTACTTATAATATTCTCCCTAAAGAAATAGATTCACTATTAAATTCAAAAAAAGGAGAAAGCTTTTTAAAAACTAATAAGCCATTTACTATATCCAAATTAATTAATGAGAGAGATAGAATTATTGATTTATCTAGAAACAATGGGGTTTATAATTTTCAGCAAAGAAGCCTTAATTATAAAATCTTGATTGATAGTAGTGGAATAGACAAAAAGATTCCAATAGTAGTTAATATAACTGATATATCAAATTCTTCAGGTACTGAAACAAATAATAGGTATTCTATAAAAAGAGTTAACAAAATAAATATTTATGTTGAGTCAATCAATGAATTATCAAATATAAACACGTATACTGATTCAATATCTTATAAGGGAATAGATATTTTTTCCAAAGGAAGTCTTAAATATTCTCTTAAATCTCTAACCGAACCTATATTCTTTAATATTGGTGATATATATAGTGAAAAGAAAAAGTTCCTAACATCTAGATACTTTTCTAATCTTGGAAATTTTAAATATCCAAGTATAATTTTTGAAGAGAGTGGAGAGGATCTTAATTCTTCAATTTATCTTATTCCAAGAAAAAGATTTTCTCTTGGATTTAACCTTGATTTAACTCATTCAAACATTGAAGACTTTGGGATTTCAGTTGGTTCAATTCTTAATATTAGAAATATCTTCCAAGGAACTGAAAACTTGAGCATAAACTTAAAAAATTCTATAGGCGCATCAAAAGATATAGGAATTCCAAATGATTCATTCTTTAACTTATTTGAACTTGGAGGAAATTTAAATCTTAGAATTCCTAGAGTATTATTCCCTTTAAATTTAAGTTCATATATAAATAAAGAGATGAATCCTATTACAAATATTAATATTGGTACTACTGTTCAAAAGAACATAGGTCTAGATAAGCAATATTATTCAGGAATCTATGAAATTGGATGGTCTCCTTCCAAAAAGAGTAAAATAAATCTTAGAATCTTTGATTTTGAATTTGTAAATAATAATAATATTTCAAATTATTTTAGTGTATACAGAAACTCTTATGATAAACTAAATTATATTTCTTCTATTTATAATATTAATCAAAATATAATTAATGGAGAAGGTGATCTAATTATTCCTGAAGGAGCTAATGAATTTATTAATTCAGTCATAAATAATCAAACAACCATTCAATATGATTCAGATATATATAGAGATGTAACGGGAATATTAGAACGTAAAGAAAGACTTACTGAAAATAATATAATTGTAGGCTCATCTCTAATATATAACATGAATAATCAAGAAGGCATACTAGATGAAGACTTCTATCAATTTCGTTGGAAAATAGAAACAGTTGGTAATATATTTAATGAACTTTTAAGAAAAAATAATTTAAATAAAAACTCAAAGGTTGAAATATCTGGTGTTACTCCTTCTCAATACTTTAAATCTGAATTTAACTTTATAAAACATCTATCATTAACTAAAGGTGATGTCATAGCATTTAGAGCATTTGCTGGTATAGCAATTCCATTTGGAAACTCAGATAATATACCATTTTCAAGATCATATTATTCTGGCGGATCGAATGACAATAGAGCCTGGAAAGCATACAAGCTTGGACCCGGTAGCTCAGATAATTATAATGAATTTAATGAAGCTAACTTTAAATTAGCTTTTAATTTAGAATACAGAACAGCATTATTTGGAAAATTTAAAGGGGCACTTTTTATAGATATAGGAAATATCTGGAATGTTCTTGATGATGTAGAAGACGATGCTATGAGGTTTGATGGGTTAAAAGATCTTAATGAATTAGCAATTGGTAGTGGATTTGGATTAAGATATGACTTTAATTTCTTTGTTTTAAGGCTAGATGTAGGATTTAAAACATATGATCCAGCCTACAAATTAGGATCAAGATGGTTAAATGATTATAATATAGATAAAGCAGTATTTAATATTGGAATAAATTATCCTTTTTAAGAATAAGTTTAATATTTTTGTCATAATATACTCAATTTGAAAAGTAAATTCATTTACGGAAAAAAAGTGCAAGAAATTTTCAAGCTTGCAAAAGAAAAAAAATTTGCCTTACCAGCTATAAATGTTTCTGGAACCAATACAATAAATGCAGTACTTGAAACTGCTAGTGAAATTAATAGTCCAGTAATAATTCAGTTCTCTAAAGGAGGAGCTCAATTTATTGCTGGAAATGGTATTGATAATTCAAATCTTAACGCATCAATTGCTGGTGCTATTTCCGGTGCTCATCACATTCATAATGTATGCGATAATTATAAAACTGAAGTCATAATTCACACCGATCATTGCTCAAGAAAAATTCTACCTTGGATTGATGGGCTTTTAGATTATGGTCATGACTTTTATAATAAAAACGGATACCCTCTATTTAGCTCACATATGATAGATTTATCTGATGAACCAATAGAAGAAAATATAAAGACATGTAAAGAGTATTTAAAAAAATTAACAGATCTCGAGATGACTTTAGAAATTGAGCTAGGAATAACTGGGGGTGAAGAAGATGGTGTTGATAATACTGGCATTGATTCTACAAAACTATATACTCAACCTGAAGAAGTTTCATATGCATATTCAGAGCTGAGTTCAATCAGTAATAATTTTACAATTGCAGCAGCATTTGGAAATGTTCATGGGGTATATAAGCCTGGTAATGTTAGCTTAACGCCAAAAATTTTAAAAAATTCTCAAGAGTATGTGTCTAAAAAATTTCAACTACCTAACAATTCAATAAATTTTGTTTTTCATGGTGGATCAGGATCATCATTAGAAGACATTCGAGAGGCTATAGATTATGGTGTTATTAAGATCAATATTGATACTGATCTTCAATATGCCTTTACTGAAGGTGTAAGAGACTATATTCTTGAAAAAAAAGAGTATTTATTATCCCAAATTGGAAATCCTGAAGGTCTAAACACTCCTAACAAAAAGTATTACGACCCAAGAATATGGCTAAGAGAGGGAGAATCTACTTTGAAAAGTAGGTTACTAAAGTCTTTTAAAGATCTGAACAATATAAATACATTAAAGTAAAAATTTCTCAAAATGGCTTGGTTCAAAAGAAAAAGTAAAAAAATTCAAACTAAAACAAAAGAGAAAAAGGATATACCTGCAGGTTTATGGTATAAAACTCCTGCTGGAAAGATTATTGAAACAAAAGAACTATCTGATAATAAATATGTTAATCCTGAAGATGATTATCATGTACACATAGGAAGTAAAAAATATTTTGAAATTCTTTTTGATAATAATACGTATACTGAAATAGGTGCAAAAATAAATCCCATTGATTTCTTAAATTTTGTTGATCAAAAGAAATATTCAGATAGAATTAAAGAAGCTCAAAATAAAACTGGTCTTAAAGATGCAATTAGAGTTGCTCATGGAAAGTCTTATGGCAATGATATAGTTATAGCATGTATGGATTTTGCATTTATTGGAGGATCAATGGGTTCAGTTGTTGGTGAGAAGATTGTTAGAGCTATTGATCATTCCATTAAAAAAAAGATTCCCTTATTAGTTATTTCTAAATCTGGAGGGGCTAGAATGATGGAAGCTGCAACATCACTTATGCAAATGGCAAAAACAGCTGCAAAATTAAATGAATTATCAGAAGCTAAAATACCTTATATATCTCTATGTACTGACCCTACTACTGGAGGAACAACCGCATCATTTGCAATGCTTGGTGATATTAATATTTCAGAACCAGGAGCATTAATAGCATTTGCGGGACCAAGAGTCGTTAAAGACACAACTGGACAAGATTTACCTGAGGGGTTTCAAACAAGTGAATTTCTTTTAGAAAAAGGTTTCTTAGATTTTATTTCGCATAGAAAGAATCTTAAAAAAAATATTAATCATTACATTGATTTAATCCAAAACAATACACTTCGCAATTATATATAATTAGTTTAAATTTTAAATTTAAAACTATTATATTTGCATCGCTTTAAAATTATATGAAATAATGTCACTACTGAAAAAAGAAGATATATTTAAAGAATTTGGCAAAAATAAAAAGGACAGTGGTTCTACTGAAAGCCAAATAGCTCTTTTCTCATCTAGAATTAAGTTATTATCTGATCATCTAAAAAATAATGCTAAAGATTATAATACAGAAAGATCACTAGTTAAGATGGTAGGTAAAAGAAGGAATTTACTAGAATATCTTAAAAAGAATGATATTGAAAAATATAGAGATATAATTAAGAAGTTAGATATAAGAAAATAATAATTTAGTTTGGTTGCCTTTATTCATCACACAACATAAAAAATTAGGAATAAACCAAAACTAAAAACATGAATCCAAAAGTATTTTCAGAAAGTATAAAACTCTCAGATGGGAGAGAAATAATAATTGAAACTGGTAAACTAGCAAAGCAAGCTCATGGGTCAGCTGTAATTAAAATGGGGAACTGTATGATTCTTGCTACTGTAGTATCATCATATGAAGAAAGCTCTCTTAATTTTCTTCCCCTAACTGTAGATTACAGAGAAAAATTTGCTGCAGCTGGAAGGTTTCCCGGCGGTTTCTTCAAAAGAGAAGCTAGGCCTAGTAATGAAGAAGTCTTAACTATGAGAATAGTAGACAGAGTATTAAGGCCATTATTTCCAAAAGATTATTGTACTGAAACTCAAGTTATGCTTCAACTAATGTCTCATGATGAAAACGTGATGCCTGACTCATTAGCTGGACTAGCTGCATCAACTGTATTATCATTATCAGATATTCCATTTGATGGACCAATTTCAGAAGCTAGAGTAGCTAGAGTTGAAGGTAGTTTTGTTATAAATCCTTCTAAATCTCAATTAGAAGTATCTGATATAGATATGATGGTAGGAGCCAGTGAAGAATCAGTTATAATGGTTGAAGGAGAATTTGATCAAATATCAGAAGAAGAAATGACTCAGGCTATTAAATTTGCTCATGAAGAAATAATCAAGCAAATAAAAGCACAAAAAGATTTAGCTAAACAACTTGGAATACCTGAAACAAAAAGAGAATACAATAAAGCTATTGAAGACAGTGATTTAGAGGAGAGGGTTGAGAAAGACTGTTATGATAAATGTTACGAAATAGCAAAAAAAGGATTACCAAAAAGCGAAAGAAGTGATCTATTTAATAATCTAAAAGAAGAATTACTCTCAACATTTAATGAGGAAGAAATTGAAGAAAATGAAAAATTAATTAGTAACTATTTTTCAAAAACTCAAAAAAAGGCTGTTAGAGATTTGGTTCTTAATGAAGGTATTCGATTGGATGGAAGAAAATATTCTGAAATTAGACCAATATGGACTGAAACAAACTACTTACCATCAACACATGGATCTGCAATTTTTACAAGAGGTGAAACTCAAGCACTAGCATCTGTGACACTTGGCACAAGTAGAGAAGCTAATATAATTGATCTTCCAACTGATCAAGGAGAAGAAACATTTTATCTACATTATAACTTTCCTCCATTTTCTACTGGTGAAGTAAGAAGATTAATGGGGACATCAAGAAGAGAAATAGGTCATGGTAATCTTGCACAAAGAGCTTTAAAAAAAGTAATGCCTATTGATTGCCCTTATACTGTTAGAATTGTTTCTGAAATTTTAGAATCTAATGGCTCATCTTCAATGGCATCAGTTTGTGCTGGTTCTATTGCATTAATGGATGCAGGTGTAAAAATCAAAAAAAATGTTTCTGGAATTGCAATGGGATTAATTACAGACAATGATAAGCATGCTGTGCTATCAGATATTTTAGGAGATGAAGATTATCTTGGAGATATGGACTTTAAAGTAACTGGAACTGAGGATGGAATTACAGCTTGTCAAATGGATATTAAAATAAAAGGACTAAAACATGAAATTCTTATTGAAGCATTAAATCAAGCTAAAGAAGGAAGATTAGAAATTCTAAAAAAACTAAATGATGAAATTTCTAATCCTAATGAGACCGTGAAGGCTCATGCGCCTAAAATGGTTAAAGTTGAAATTAAAAAAGATTTTATTGGTATGGTAATCGGTCCTGGAGGTAAAAACATTCAAGAGCTTCAAAAGGAGACTGATACAACTGTAGTTATAAATGAGGAAGATGAAAAAGGTATTGTTGAAATACTTGGAGTTGACCAAGATAAAATTGACAATGCTATAGAAAGAATAAATAACTTAGTTTTTGAACCAGTTAATGGCGATACCTATAATGTGAAAGTTGTAAAAATACTAGATTTCGGAGCAGTAATTGAATTTGTTCCTGGTAAAGAGGCATTACTTCATGTATCTGAAATTGCTTGGGAAAGAGTTGAAAAAGTTACAGATTATCTTAATATAGGGGATAAAATAGAAGTAAAATATCTCGGAACTGACCCTAGGACTAAGAAACCTAAGATTTCAAGAAAAGTATTGTTAAAAAAAAGTGACTAATTTTTATTAAATAAATCATTTTTTATTGGCTTTTGGAACAATTATTGTGGCAATATATAACCTATGAGACAATTAAAAATTACAAAACAGGTAACCAATAGAGAAACTGCTTCTCTAGACAAATACCTTCAAGAAATAGGTAAAGTTGACCTTATTACAGCTGAGCAAGAAGTTGAATTAGCTCAAAGAATTAAAAAAGGAGATCAGTTTGCACTTGAGAAACTTACTAAAGCTAATCTTAGATTTGTTGTTTCTGTTGCAAAACAATACCAGAATCAAGGCTTGACCCTTCCTGATTTAATCAATGAAGGAAATTTAGGTTTAATTAAGGCAGCACAAAGATTTGATGAAACTCGTGGTTTCAAATTTATTTCTTATGCAGTATGGTGGATAAGACAATCAATTCTTCAAGCTCTAGCTGAGCAATCAAGAATTGTTAGGCTTCCACTAAACAAAATTGGCTCAATTAATAAGATAAATAAAACATATGCATTTCTTGAACAAGCTCATGAAAGAGCACCTTCTGCTGAAGAGATTGCTAAAGAACTTGACATGACAATAAATGATGTAAAAGAATCATTAAAAAATTCTGGAAGACATGTCTCAATGGATGCACCTCTTGTTGAAGGTGAGGATTCAAATCTTTATGATGTTTTAAATAGTGGAGAATCTCCTAATCCAGATAGACAATTATTACATGAATCTTTAAGAACTGAAATAGAAAGAGCTCTTGATACTCTTACCCCTAGAGAAGCTGATGTAGTTAGACTATATTTTGGACTAGGTAATCAACATGCGATGACTTTAGAAGAAATAGGAGAAACATTTGATTTAACAAGAGAAAGAGTTAGGCAAATTAAAGAAAAGGCTATCAGGCGTCTTAAACATACCTCAAGAAGTAAAATTCTTAAAACTTACCTTGGTTAAGAATGTCAATTAAAGTATCTCCTTCAATTTTAGCAGCTGATTTTGGAAATATTGAGAGAGAATGCAATTTAATTGATAAAAGTGATGCAGACTGGTTCCACCTTGATGTAATGGATGGAATTTTTGTTCCAAATATTTCATTTGGAATGCCAGTTGTAAAAGCAATTAGACAAATGACATCTAAACCTCTTGATGTTCATTTAATGATTTCTGAGCCTGAAAGATATATTGAGAAGTTTATAGACCTAGGATCTGATATTATATCATTTCATATTGAAGCTACTAATAAACTAGAAGAAAATATTAGTCTAATTAAAAGCAAAAATATCAAGGCTGGAATTGCAATTAATCCTGATACTCCAATAAGTGAACTGAAAGATATTATATCTAAAATTGACTTAGTATGCTTAATGGGTGTTCATCCTGGATTTGCAGGTCAAAAATTTATTGAAAAAACATTGGATAGACTAAAAGAATTAAAAGATTTGATTAAATCAAATAATTCGAAAACATTAATTGAAGTTGATGGAGGGGTTAAAGCTGATAATTATATGGAGCTTAGATCTCTAGGAGCAGATGTATTGGTTGCTGGGAGTTATATTTTCAATGCTGAAGATTATAATGAGGTTATCAAAAAATTAAAAGAATAATTAATATCTTGAACTATATTAACTAAAACAAAAACAAATGAAAAAATTAAATTTAATACTGATTTCTTTATGCATGATGTCATTATCTTGTGTAAATAATTCTTCTCCTCAAGTTATTGGATCAACTTACAATCAAGATGGTGAGGTATCTGATGTTGTTTCTGGTCCGGATGATATTATTGGAGTTTGGGAAGCATATATTGATGCTCATAATTCAAGAGATGCAGATGGAATTAGAGCATTAAATGCTGATGAATTCTCTGCATTTGGTTCTGCTGGTGAAGTTGTTGAAGGATCTGATGCTCATATAGAATTTTTAACTCAATGGTTTGAGACAAACAACCCAAGATGGAAAATTAATTGGGCTATCTCAAATACAGGTGAATCACTTAATGGAAGTATAGCTGATTATGTTACAGCCGGTCATGAAGTTACATTGAACATTGAAGGTGAAGATATTACTTTATACCAAGTAATTGACGCAATGATTGCTGATGGGAAAGTTGTAACCTTTAATGTTTTCCAACAAGAAAGAGGTCAACCTTCAAATGAATAAAAAAGAGTTAGAAAATATTTTTTAAATAAGGGGGCTCTGCCCCCTTTTTTTATCTAATATTATTTAAATTTATTATAATGAGAAAAGCAATTTTATTTCTTACTATTATTCTTTTTTTATCATGCTCAAATGAGAATCATTTAAATGATAAGGATCAAAATGAATTAATCTCAAATAATCAAGAAGCTCTAATTGATATCTCAGATAATATAAATCAGTCTTTAACTGAGTCCAACAATTTATCTTTTTTGGCATTAGGTGATAGCTATACAATTGGAGAAAGTGTCTCACAAGACCAAAGATGGCCTAATCAATTGGTAGATATTGCGTTAAATCAAGATGTTCTTTTTGATCAGCCAAACATTATAGCAAAAACTGGATGGAGAACTGAACAATTAATAGACACACTTAGTAAAACAAATTTCATTAAAAAATTTGATTATGTTTCACTGATGATAGGTGTGAACAATCAGTACAGTTTGAAACCTATTGACACATTTCGATTAGATTTACTAAAGCTTTTGGATATGTCTATTGGGTATAGCATAAAAAGAGATAATATTGTTTTAATTTCAATACCTGATTGGGGAGTTACACCATTTGCAGAAGGATATGATAGAAATATTATAGAAGAAGATATAGATCAGTTTAACAGTGTAATAAAAGATGTTGCAAATGCAAATAATATACTTTATGTTGATGTGACTGAAATATCAAGAAGGGCTTTAATAGAAAAAGATCTTATTGCAAATGATAGTTTACACCCTAGCGGGAAAATGCATAAAGAATGGGCAGAAAAAATATATGATCTATGGATAAAATAGAAGAATATAAAGAATTAGCTAAAAAACATGATTTATCAGACAAATTAAGCCATTTTAAAGAAAAATTTGATAATTCTAATGAATTTGTATACCTAGTTGGTAATTCGCTTGGAAAACTCCCCTTAGATACAATAAACAATGTTAATCAGACTGTAAAAATAGATTGGGGTAAAGATTTAGTTTCAAGCTGGAATGAAAAATGGTTAAGTATTGAAAATATAATATCAAAAAAAATATCTAAAATTTTAAAATGCGATGAAGAGGAAGTTTATGTTGGTGCTTCTACTTCAGAGAATCTATACAAATTATTAAAAAGCATATTAATAAATAATTCTAAAATTAAGTCTATAGTATCTGATAATTTAAATTTTCCATCAGATAATTATGTAGCAGAAGGGGTAGCAAAAGACTTTAAAGATGTTTCATTTAATATACTTGATTATGGGAATGAAACTGAAGCAAATATTGATAAGTTAAAAGAATTCATTTCAAACAATAACGGGGTATTAATTCTATCACTTGTTTCATATAAATCATCATATAGATATCCAATAAAAGAGATAAATGATTTTTGTGAAAATAATAATTCCATTGTTATTTGGGATATAAGCCATGCAATTGGAGCAATTGATATTGATTTTAATAATACTAATACTAAATATGCTGTAGGGTGTACATATAAATATCTTAATGGAGGTCCTGGTTCACCAGCTTTTATATATGCTAATAAAGAGGAACAGAATACTTTAAAAACACCTATTAGAGGTTGGTTTAGCCATAAATCCCCATTTGATTTTTCAAATAATTATGAAGAAAGCAATACAATGAATAGGTTTAAATCTGGATCTCCACATATAATTCAATTAAGTGCTCTTGAAAAAGGACTTGATATAATTCTTAAAGCAGGCACATCTGAATTAGAAAAGAAATCAGTTTATTTATTTAACTTTTTTAATAATATTTTTAAATCTCACTTAAGAAATAAAGAATATAATTTAATAACTCCTTTGGAAGACAATTTTAGAGGTTCTCATATAACACTATCACACAAAGAGTCATGGAGAATTTCTAAATGTTTAAAATCGCCAAAGGGAAGGGATAGAAAGATTTTAGTTGATTTTAGGCCAGATAAATTTATTAGAATATCACTTACTCCTCTATATACTAGTTTTCAAGATATATATGAGCTTGGATATAGATTATTTAAAATTATTGAAGAGCAAGAATACCTGGAGCATAGTCATGATAGTCCAACTGTAACATAAAGTTTATTTATAAAGAATTTAATTTTGATTTTACCAAATCAGCTATAACCCTTCCTTCAGCTCTACCAAGAACTTTTGCATTAGTTGCACCAATAACTTTACCCATATCCTTTATTGACTCTGCACCAGTTGATGTGATAACTTCATCTATAATATTTATTAGCTCCCCCTCATCTAGTTGATCTGGTAGATATTCAGAAATAATTTTTGATTGGTTTTCTTCGATTTCAGCTAATTCATCTCTATTTTGTTCTTTATAAATCTTGGCGCTTTCATTTCTCTGTTTAACAAGTTTTTGGAGCAACTTTATAATCTGATTTTCATCCAGTTTTTCTTTATTTCCAGCTTTTGTTTTTTCTAATAAAATAGCCGATTTAACTGCTCTTAATGATTCAAGTCTAATCTTATCTTTAGCTTTCATTGCTAAAATGATTGATTCCTTTATTTTATCTTCTAATCCCATAATTTTTAAATTTATTATTTAATCAACATTATCATGCAAATATGTATTTGGCTCTGGAAATTCTATCTCATTATTTTCGTTCAAAACTGTTTTTGACTCGATCTCCTGATTATTTATATTATTATTTATCTGAACCCCCATTCTCTTATATGCAGGTTCTTTTTCAAGATCTTCAACAGAAGAATTACCATCTTTAAAAACATAATTATATTTCTTAAGACTTTCTCTTCTTAGTCTATTTTCATCTAATGGATCAACTTGTATTGGGTTTTCAAATACATGATCATTTTCATTACTAATATTTATTGAAACCTCTTTTTCTACCAAACTTTCTTCTTCATTAGAAGTTAAATTATTCTCTTCTAAATCTTCATCTAAATCTAATCTAATGAATTCTACATTTTCTGATACAGATTCTAAATCTAGTTGCTCAGAAAATAAACCATCAGTTATTTCATCTTCATTTGATTCAATACATAACTCATTTTCTGATTTAACTTCTTCAAAATCAATTACTTCAATTTCATTAATTAATTCACTATCGATCATTTCATAATCCACTTGTTCGTATTCAACTTCTATATCTCTTAGTATTTCATTTATTTGGCTATCAATTTTAATTTGATTGTCTTTAGAGATATTATACTCTGAAGTATAACTAATTGTTTCATCTTCATTATTAATTGTTTCATCTTCTTCTATTAATTGTTTTTCTATAGCTTGATCTTCATCCAAAGTATAAATAATCTTTTTCGTTTCAGAATTAACCAGATTATTCTGTTGATCTTCTGCAAATCCAGTTGCAATTACAGTTACAGATATATTATTACCCAATTCTTGATCCTCTCCAACTCCCATGATAATATTAGCAGAATTCCCTGTTTCTTTCTGAACATATTCATTAATTTCTCCAATTTCATCAATAGTTATTTCTTCAGAACCTGACACAATTAGCAATAATACATTTTTACTTCCATCTATTTTATTATCATTTAATAAAGGTGAATCCAGGGCTTTAATTATTGCATCATTTGCTCTATTAGAGCCACTAGAAGTTGCTGATCCCATTATAGCTGTACCACTATTAGATAAAACTGTTTTAGCATCTTTTAAGTCAATATTCTGAGTATAATGATGAGTTATAACCTGAGCTATTCCTTTTGCTGCAGTTGCAAGGACTTCATCAGCTTTTGAAAAGCCTTCTTTAAATCCAAGGTTACCATAAACCTGTCTAAGTTTATTATTATTAATTATAATTAATGAATCTACTGTCTTCTTTAATTTCTTTAAGCCTTTTTGAGCTTGAAGTTGTCTTGTTTTTCCTTCAAAATCAAAAGGTATTGTAACTATTCCAACAGTTAAAATTCCAAGTTCTCTAGCAAATTCTGCAATTATAGGAGCTGCACCTGTTCCAGTACCACCTCCCATTCCAGCTGTAATAAATAACATTTTAGTTTGAGTCTCAAGTAGATCTCTTAACTCTTCATGAGTCTCCAAAGCAGCTAACTTTCCAATCTCTGGATTTGCTCCAGCTCCCAGCCCTTCTGTTATATTAACTCCTAATTGAATTTTATTTGGTACTGGACTCTTATCAAGAGCTTGGGAATCTGTATTACACACGATAAAATCTACTCCTGTTATTCCTTGTTGAAACATATGATTCACCGCATTGCTTCCTCCTCCTCCTACTCCCATGACTTTCATCACATTGCTTTTATTCTTAGGTAAATCAAAACTAAAGTTATTATCTATATCTGTTTTCATGTTATTTTATTTTAATTATCATCATTAATATTTACTTTTTCTATCCAATTTTTAAATTGGTCTCCCCATTTTGAAAGGACAGTTTTTCTTTGTTCGCTAATTTCATCTCCTTTTGATGAATCTAGCTGTTTCTTATCATTATTATTTTCAATGGCTTTCATAACTAGACCAACAGCTGTTGAGAATATAGGATTTGTATTATTTGTATCTCCAGCTAAATGCTCTCCAGGGAATCCAATTCTTGTATCCATTCCTGTAACATATTCTACAAGTTGTTTTAAATGCTTTAATTGACTTCCCCCACCAGTTAATACAATTCCTCCAATCAGTTTTTTCTTTGCTTCATCATTACCATAGTTTTTAATTTCTAAATAAACTTGCTCTATTATTTCTACAACTCTAGCATTAATAATTTTAGATAAAGTCTTTAATGAAATTTCTTTTGGATCTCTTCCTAACAGTCCAGGTATTGCGACTATTTCTGTTTCTTTGTTCTCTCCAGGCCAGGCAGAACCAAATTTAACTTTTAGTTGCTCAGCTTGATTACCCATAATTGAACATCCTTCTTTAATATCTTCAGTTATCACATTCCCTCCAAATGGTATAACTGCAGTATGCCTTATAATACCATCCTTAAAAATAGCTACATCAGTTGTCCCTCCACCTATATCAATTAATGCAATTCCAGCTTCTTTTTCCTCATCAGAAAGAACTGCATCTGCAGAAGCTAATGGCTCTAATGTTATATCCCCCATTTCAAGGCCTGAACTTTTGATACACCTTCCTATATTTCTAATTGAAGAAACTTGACCAACTACAATATGAAAATTAGCTTCTAGCCTACTACCATACATTCCTATAGGCTCCTTTATTTCAGATTGACCATCAACCTTAAAGTCTTGAGGTAAAACATGAATAATTTCTTCACCCGGTAACATAACTAATTTATATACCTGATTAATTAATTCATCAATATCATTATTATCAATTACCTTATCTGGATTCTCTCTTGTTATATAATCGCTGTGTTGTAAACTTCTTATATGCTGTCCTGCAATTCCAACAACGACTTCTTTTATATCATTTTCACCAGATTCCGTTTTAGCTTCTTCTATTGCATATTTAATTGACTCTATTGTTTGTGTTATATTATTAACAACGCCTCTATGAACACCAAGGCTTTGTGACTTTCCAATTCCTAAAATTTCTAACTTATTAAACTCATTTCTAGCTCCTACCATAGCAACAATTTTTGTAGTTCCTATGTCGAGTCCAACTGAAATACTTTTTTTCATAATTATTAATTTTTTATTGCAACTAATTGGTTATTATAAGTCAAATCAATCTGATTAAAATTTAGATTTGATGAATCTTTATTATAGTATGCACAGTATGCTTTTAACTTTTTTATCTTTTCTTTTATTTTATTTGAATTACCAATCTTTACATTGAAATCAAATGATTTAAGATTAGTAAATATTTGTTCATCTTCAACCCAGAAACTCTCAACCTGACCTTCCAGAAACTTATCTTTATTTATTTCTAATATTATCTTTACTATTTCATTAATATCTTTTTCACTACTATTAGGACTCACTATTGGTAAATCTAATTTTAAACTGTCATCTTTAATTAAATTCGAGTCTTCATCAATAAAAAATCTTGAATTTTGATTTTTAAATGCTAAAGGTTTTCTATCATATAAATCAATAATGATATTACCATTATAAAGTTTGTATACTTCAGCTTTTTGGATTCCTGGAGTATTTGATATAGATTTTTCAATTGTATTAAAAAGACCTTCTTTTATTAAACCTGTATAGTATTGATCTTGGATTAAATTTTCAACATATAAATGTTTATTAAAATAACTTTGTTTGGGATAATTAACTATTATAGATTCATCATCTCTATTATTATTATTTAGGTTAGAAGCTATGCTAACAAATACCATTGTTAAAAAAAGTATTGTAAATATTAATAGTTTATATACTGCTTTCATAATATTTCTTTTTTAAACTTTGTAATGAGTTTGCAACATTACCTGCTCCTAGAACTGCGATAATATCACATTCTATAGATTCTATTTTTTCATTAACGGATTCTATTTGTAGAATACTCTTTTTATCACAAATTATTTTATCTAATAAAACACCTGAATTTACCCCTTCAATTGGCTCTTCTCTAGCTGGATAAATATCTAACAAATGGACTTGATCAAACTTTGACAACACTTCAGCAAAATCATCTAATAAATCTTTTGTTCTAGAGAATAAATGCGGTTGAAAAATAACCCCTACTTCACTATCATTATATTTATCTTTTATTGAATTTAATACTGCGTTTATTTCTGATGGATGATGAGCATAATCATCAATTACTATTTTGTTGCCTAATCTAAAAATATCCATTCTTCTATAAACTCCTTTAAAATCAGCTAAAGCCTCAATTAATTTATTTTCATCTAGTCCTAGATAATGTGCAACAGAGAATGCTCCTAATGCATTTAAAAGGTTATGACCTCCTATTTGATTAAATTCAACATTAATAAATTCATTATGTGGTGTAATTAAATCAAATATATATCCACTCTCTTTTAGTGATATATTTCTTGCATAATAATCAGTTTCTGAATTAGTAGAATATGATAAACCTTCTAATCCCTTTATTTCATCAGAATAAAATATCTTATCAGATATTTTGTTCGCAAATAAATTAAATGACTCCTGAAGACTTTTAAAATCACCATATACATCTAAATGATCTTTTTCAATAGATGTAATTACTCCAATACTAGGTGTTAGTTGAAGAAAAGATCTGTCATATTCATCTGCCTCAACTATTGAATATTTTGATCCAGTGCTAATAAAGTTAGTCTGATAACCATTTAATATTCCACCAACAAAAGACTGAAAATTCTCTTCGCATTTATAGAATAGGTGAGTTAATATTGCCGCTGTTGTTGTCTTTCCATGGGTGCCAGCAATACATATAGAGAATGTTTTTTCTGTAATATTTCCAAGTATCTCAGATCTCTTATAGACTTTGTTATTATTATTTATAAAATACTTTAAATAAGGGTTTTCATTAGATATTGCAGAAGTGTATATTACAATTACATCCTTTAATTTGAAGTCTTCTGAGAGTAAATTAATATCAATTGTATCTAGAACTTTAACGCCATCTTCGGAAAGTTTCTTTACAATGTCTGATTCTATTCTATCATAACCCATTATTTCATTGCCTAAATTTAAAAAATACCTAGCTATAGAAGACATCCCAATACCTCCAATTCCAATAAAAAAATATTTTTTATTACTATTCATATGATAAATGATTTTTTACTTTACTAACTATTTCTGTTGATGCATCTGGGCTAGCCAGTTTTGATATATTTGAAGCAATATTTTTTCTATACTCCTCATCCTTTATAAGGATATCCAGCTTACTTTTAAATAATAAATCTGCTTCTTGCTCAACCAAACATATTGCTGCATCTAAATCGGAGATTGCTTTGGCATTATGAAATTGATGATCTTCTGCTACATTTGGAGAAGGAATTAGAATTGATGGTTTTCCAACTATTGCCAATTCTGAAAGAGTTAAGGCACCACTTCTTGCAATAATAATATCAGATGAATAGTAAACAGTATCTATTTCTGATATAAAGTCATACAAAATAATATCTTCAGATGCTTGATTTTTATATAAATCATAATATGTTTTTCCACACTGCCATATCAATATAATTTCTTTACTTTTTATATAATCTAAGTTATTATAGATGAGTTCATTTATTTTCTTTGAACCTAAGCTTCCCCCTAATACAGTTAAAACCAGTTTTGACTTATCTATACCAAGAGATTCCTTTGCTTTATCTATATCAATTTTATTTGTTATGGATTTTCTAACTGGATTTCCTGTATAGAACAACTTTTCTATAGGAAAAAACCTATCCATATTATTATAAGCGACAGATATGTATTTCACATGTTTTGATAGATATTTATTAGCAATACCAGGCAATGAGTTTTGTTCCTGAATTAATGTTGGAATTCTAAAAAAAGTTGAAACATATACTATAGGAAAACTTGCATAACCTCCAGTTCCAATAACAAAATCAGGTTTATTAAATACTATAATAAAAATAGACTGTAGAAAGCTTATAAGAAGCTTAAATGGAAGAAATAGATTAGTAAAGGAAAATATTTTTCTTTTTAATCCACTAATAAATAGACCTTTAATTTTGTAACCATATTTTGGAATAGTTTTCATCTCCATTCTCCCTATGGATCCAACAAAAGTTATATCCGATTTTGGAAAAACTTCTAATAGTCTATCTGCTATAGAAATAGCAGGATATATATGTCCGCCAGTTCCACCTCCAGAAATGATAAATTTATATTGTTTCATTAGGCTTTTTTATTTTTAATTGATGAACTAACACTCAAAATCATTCCTAAAGAAATAAGTGTAATCCATGCTGCAGAACCACCACTACTAACTAATGGTAAATTTTGACCAGTAACAGGGATAACTTGAGTAGAGACAGAGATATTTGTAAATGCTTGAATCATTATATATAGTCCAAGAGAACTTATTAGAATTTGACCAAATTTATTATCAACCTTATGAATAATTACCAATACTCTAAACAACATTAGTACATATAAAAGGATTAAAACACCTCCAACAATAATTCCAAATTCTTCAACAATAATTGCAAAAATAAAATCAGAAGAACTTTGTGGTAACTGATATTTATATACACTTTTCCCAACACCTACTCCAAACAAACCTCCGTTAATTATTGCAGCTTTAGCTCGTTCAATCTGATAGTTTGCATCAACATCTTTTGAAGATTTAAAATTTTCAATTCTACTAACCCAAGTATCAACTCTATTAGGAAATTTATCTGGATATGCTTTTGCTAACATCAGAAAGAACATAAAGCTTATAACTAAAAAAGTAAAAATCTTAAATAAATGCCTAAAGGGATAACCCGACACAAACAATGTTATAACTATTACTATAAAAAGAAGTGCAGCAGTAGATAGATTTGAAGGAAGAATTAAAAAAGTATATAAAAAAATTGGAATCCATAAAGGAATAATTGTTTTAGAAAATTCTATCTTTTTTAAATCATATTTAGCCAAATAATGAGCTACATAGGTTAATAAAATTATGCTTGCTATTGATGAAGATTGAAAACTAACTCCTGCTATATTTATCCATCTACTTGCATATGCTCCTGAGATTATGGTTCCTTGGCTTGCTGTATATACAAGTAAAAGAAGCCCAAAAGGGAGAAGCAGAATTGAAATCCATCTATAATTCTTGAATGGTATTTTTTGAACAGATAACATTAAAACAAAACCAAATAATAGTATAACAAAATGTTTAAATAGATAAACAATAGGGCTTGAACCTCCAACAACATTAGACAAATTAGAGCTGGCACTAAAAACAGGTAGAAATGAAAAAATAGCTAATAGCATAACTATTACTAACAATACTTTATCCCCGTTTATTATTTTACTCAGATTCATATACTATAAATTCCTGACAGCATTTTTAAATTGATTTCCTCTATCCTCATAATCATTAAAAAGATCAAAACTAGCACAAGCTGGAGAGAGAAGAACTGTATCCTTTTTTTCAGCAATTTTCCTAGAAACTTTAACAGCCTCAACCATTGATTCTGTTTCAACAATTAAATCAATTATAGGATTAAATGTTTCAATGATCTTATTATTATCAACTCCAAGACAGATGATTGCTTTAACTTTTTCTCGAACAAGGGGTAATAATTCAGAATAGTCATTACCCTTATCTACCCCTCCAACAATCCAGACTGTTTGAGAGTTCATTGAATCTAAAGCATAAAATGCTGCGTTAACATTCGTTGCTTTTGAGTCATTAATATAATTTACCCCCTGAATAGTGAGTACATTTTCAAGTCTATGTGGAAGGCCTTTAAAAGTGAGTAAACTTTCTCTTACAGATTCTTTACTTATTTTTAATAAATCTGCCACCGTAATTGCTGCCATAGCATTTAACAGATTATGCCTTCCTTTCAGTGAAAGTTCTTCTATATTTATCATAAGAGTTTTTTTTTTGTTTTTAATTAGAATATTTTTTCCATCAAATGATGAGCTATTAATTCCATAAGTCATTTTGCTAGCTTTGGAGCCTGATGTGTTAATAGCATTTTTTAGTATTTTATCATCTACATTGTATAATATGGTATCATTAGTTTCTTGATTCATAGTAATCCTAAGTTTTGAATCTATATACTTACTAAAGTCATAATTGTACCTATCAAGATGGTCTTCAAATAGATTTGTTATTATGGCAATATTTGGTTTGAAATCAATTATATCATCCAATTGAAAACTACTTAGCTCAAGAACATAATACTCGAAACTATTTTCAGCTATTTGTTTTGAAAAGCTTGTACCAATATTTCCAGCTATACCAACATTAAATCCAGATTTATTAAGTATGTGATATATTAATTCTGTTGTTGTTGTCTTACCATTGCTTCCAGTTATACCAATTATAAATGAATTAGTATGTAGTGAGGCAAACTCAATCTCAGATATAATCTTAACATTAGAACTTCTTAACTTGGTTATAACCTCTAATTCATTTGAAATTCCAGGGCTCTTTATTATTAAATCTGATTTTTTTAAGTGATTATAAGAATGGTTATTTTCTTCCCAAGGAACAGAGATAGAATCTAGTTTATTTTTAGCCTTAGAGTTTATTTTATTATTATCTGAAACGAATACATCATAACCCTTCTCTTTTGCAAGAATTGCAGCTCCAATTCCACTTATTCCAGAACCTAATATTGATACTCTTTTTTTCATCTAATTTTTAAGGTTAAGATTGTTATTATAGCAAGAAGTATTCCTATAATCCAAAATCTAGAAACAATCTTACTTTCATGGAATCCTTTCTTTTGGAAATGATGGTGGATTGGAGACATTAATAAAATTCTTTCTCCAATACCTGTCTTCTTTTTTGTCATTTTAAAATAACTTACTTGTAAAATCACTGAAAGAGCTTCTATGAGGAATATTCCACACAATAGAGGTATCATTAATTCTTTTCTGATTAATATTGCAATAACAGCTATTAATGCGCCAACTGTTAAACTTCCGGTATCTCCCATAAAAATTGAAGCGGGGTAAGTATTATACCAAAGGAATCCTACTAAAGCTCCTAACAATGCTGAAATAAATATTGTGATTTCTCCAACTCTAGGGATATACATTATATTTAAATAGTCTGAAAAAACTATATTTCCAGAAGTCCATGCAAAAATTCCAAGAGCAAATACAATTATGGCTGATAATCCAGCAGAAAGTCCATCTAATCCATCTGTAAGATTATTAGAGTTTGATACTGAAGAAATAATCAATATAACAATAGGAATAAAAATTATCCATAAAAGATTTGTATTTCCATTAAATATTGAGTTTGATATTTCTTGATAATCAAGCTCATTATTTTTAAAAAAAGGAACAGTAGTTTTAAATGATTTTACCTCATTTAAAACATTGCTTTTTTCATTTATTTCAATCTGGATATTATCTCCTAAATCTTCGCTAATAGTTATATCTGGATGAAAAAGTATTATTAATCCAATGATTATTCCCAGAATATTTTGACCAAATAATTTAAATTTCGCCTTTAGTCCTTTCTTGTTTTTTTTAAAAACTTTTATATAGTCATCTGCTAAACCAATTATACACATCCATACAGTAGTAAAAATTAAAATTTGTATATATATATTATCTAATCGAGACATTAATATTACTGGAATTAAAGTGCTAATTATTATAATTAAACCTCCCATTGTTGGAGTGCCTTTCTTTTTATCTTCTCCTTCAAGTCCAAGGCTTCTAATGTTCTCTCCTATTTGATGTTTTTTTAAATACTGTATAATTTTTTTACCATATACAATAGAAATTCCTAATGAGAGTATAACTGATATCGATGCTCTAAATGATAGGTACTGAAATAATCCAGCACCTGGAAGTTGATATTGATTTTCTAAGAATTCAAAAAGATAGTAAAGCATAGTTTTTTTTATTTAAAAATTTGTTTTGCAATTTTGAAATCATCAAAAGGAATTCTTTTTCCATTTAATTCTTGATAGTTTTCATGGCCCTTTCCAGCTATTAAAACAATATCCCCTGAATCAGAATATTTATATGCTGCTTCTATAGCTTTTTCTCTTTTAACTATTACATCAGTTTTTTTAGAATTTGTTACTGATACACCTAATAGAATTTGGTTCAAAATTTCATTTGGATTTTCTGATCTTGGGTTATCTGAGGTAAAAATTACATATGAACTTAACTCAGAGACTAAATTCCCAATCAAGGGTCTCTTTTTTGTATCTCTATCACCACCACATCCAACTACTGTAATTAACCTTTGACCTACAGTCCTAATCTTATTTATAGTTTTTAATACATTCTCTAATGCATCAGGTGTATGGGCATAATCTACTATAACTGTTATCTTGTTTTTTGTAATAAATGATTGAAGCCTTCCTTGTACATTTTCTAATTCACTAATACTCTTTAATAATCTGATTGTCTCTAATTCGTAGATTTTGCCTAATGAATAAATTGCTAAAATATTATAGGCATTAAACTCACCAATTAGCTTAGTCCATATTTCATTATTATCAATATTTAAAAGCATTCCATCAAGCTGAAGCTCAAGAATAGTAGAACTATAGTCTGATTTACTCTTTATACCATATGTATACTTTTTAGATTTTGAATTCTGAATGATATATTTTGAATTTCTATCATCACTATTTATTAATGAAAAAGATTTATTAGATAAAGAATCAAATATTTTTTTCTTTGTATCTCTATAATTTGCAAATGATTTATGATAATCTATATGATCATGTGTTAGATTGGTAAAAATCACTCCTTTGAATAATAAACCTTCAATCCTCTTTTGGTCAATTCCATGAGAAGAAACTTCCATAAAGCAGATTTTAACATTAGATTTTACCATTTGAGATAAATGATAATTTATTGATATCGAATCAGGAGTTGTGTTAATTGATTCTATACTTTGGTCTTTATACTTTATATCTATTGTAGAAATCAGCCCTGAATCAATTGAGAATTTATTAAATAGTTTATATAGTAATGATGAAATAGTAGTTTTTCCATTAGTGCCTGTAATACCAATTAGATCAATTTTAGAAGATGGGTTATCATAAAAATTTGATGAAATAATTGATAAAGCAGACTTTGAACATTTAACCTTAACAAAAACTGATTTTAAATTTTTAAAATCTTTAGGAAGTTTTTCACATACAATAGTTGTAGCTCCACTATCAATTGCATCATTAACAAAATCATGACCATCATTATTATATCCGTTAATTGCAATAAATAATGAATTCTTTTTAGCTTTTTTTGAGCTGAAACATATGTCTTTTACAATTGTTGAAGTATCTCCATATATTGCATCAACAGTAACCTTAAATAATATTTCTTTTAAATTTTTCAAAATAAATTCTCTATATCTTTTTTATTTATCTCAACTATAGTAGGTGATAAACCTTGAATCTTTTGGGCTATTCTTTTAAATACAGGAGCTGCTACAGTTCCACCATAATAACCTTTAGACTTTTTTGGCTTATGTATTACAACTATCCCAGTATATTTAGGATTATCTGATGGAAAATAGCCAACAAAACTTGCTATGTATTGTACATTAAGAGGTTCATCTTCCTTCTTAACATAATCAGTTTGAGATGTTCCAGTTTTACCAGCAATTTTTAAATAATCATTATGAATTCTATGCGCTGTACCCCATGGTTTTTCAACAATGTTTTCAAGCATTTCTCTGACTACATCTAAAGTTTTTTGTGAACAAATTGATGGCATAATTACTTCACGTTCTATTTCATATATTGGCTTATTCCCAATTGAACTAATCTTGTTTACAAATTTTGGTTTTACCATTTCACCATTATTAGCTACTGCATTATAAAAAGTTAGAATTTGAATTGGTGTTAAACTGACTCCATATCCATAGGCCATCCATGGAAGAGTTAAACCATTCCATCCTTTATCAGATGGATGAGGCATTACAGGGGTTGGCTCACCCCCAATAGGAGTATTTATTTTCTCATTTAGCCTCATATTATATAATCTATTCACAAATCTTTCAGGTTTAGATTTATAATTATCATATACCATTTTTACCATACCAGTATTAGAGGAGACTTCAAATGCTTTTGCAACAGTTATTTTGCCATAACCTTTTTTATTTGAATCCCTGACCTCTTCACCATACATCTTCCATATTCCATTTTTTGTATCAATACTATCAGTATGTTTTACAATTCCATCTTCAAGCGCTGCAATTAGAGTCATTAATTTAAATGTTGATCCTGGCTCATACTTTTCTCCAACTGCATAATTTAATCTCTCATAATAATTTCCTTCAGAATTTATTCCAAGATTTGAGATGCCTAGTATATTACCTGTTTTTGTTTCCATAATTATTGCAGTTCCATGATCTGCTTCGAAGGCTTTAAGCTGTCTTAATAATTCATTGTGGGTAAAATCTTGAATTTTAAGATCTATTGTAGTATGAAGATCATAGCCTTCTTTTGGGTCAATTTCATATTCTGTCTTCAAAGGTTTCCACTGTCCTTTAGCTATTTTTTGCATTCTTCTTATTCCATTTTTACCTCCTAGATATTGACTATAAGCCTGTTCTAAGCCAACTTCTTTAATTCCCTTTTTAAAAGAGCCAATTGTTCTTTCAGCTATTTTACCTAAATGACTTTTTCTTAAGTGATTCTCTTTAATTATCAATCCTCCTTTATATATACCAAGGTTAAACATTGGAAAGGTTTTTAAAGAGTTTAATTGATTAATGTCTAGATCTTTAGCTATAAACAGATATCTATTTTTATTTTTTCTAGCACTATTCATAATATCTATATAAAATTCAGTACTATCAGACAATAACTCAGATAACTTTTCAGCAAGCTTAACTTTATTATCTTCGAATATTTTTTCTGATGGAACTTGAGAGTCCCATCTTATTTCAAACTTAGAAACTGTAGATGCTATAAGGTCTCCACCAGATGAATATATATTTCCCCTGGTTGACTCTACTTCAATATTTTTAATTGTCTCAAGAGAAATATTTGACCCCTCAAATTCAAAATTTTGTATGTAGAATATTTTTGAAATCAAAAAGGCAGAGAATAGCAAGAAGAAAAAGAAAATGAAATTCATTCTGTTTACTATTTTACTCTTACCTTTTTTCATAATCAGTTTTTTACAATAATTTTAATAGGTGGATATATTGAAGGAACCAATCCCTTCTGATTTAATATTTCTGTTACTCTTGATTCCATTTTAATTTTCATCAATAAAGTTCTAGTTGATACAAACTCATTATTTAGAATATTTATTTCTTTCTTTAACGAATCGACTTTATAAACCTTTCTGTCTGTACTGTGTCCACTATTTATTGTTATTATAGCTAGAATAGAGAGGTAAACAATCATTTTCCAGTTTTTAATTGAATCCTTTTTTACTAAAAAATCTATATTTATAAATGATAAAAAACTTTTCATATTTTTTCTGCTACTCTTAGTTTTGCACTTCTAGATCGATTATTTAATCCAACTTCTTCTTTACCTGGACTTATTAGGTTTCCGATTTTTTTAAATATTAAATCTTTATTTCCATAGATATCAGATATTGCATCATTTTCAAAAGTTCCATTTTGTATAAACCTTTTAACTAATCTATCTTCTAAAGAGTGATATGATATACAAACAAGTCTTCCTCCTTTTTTTAATATTTTTGAGGATTGAATCAAAAGTGATTTTATAATATTTATCTCATCATTAACTTCAATTCTTATTGCTTGAAACACTTTTGCTAAAAATTTATTTTTTTCTGAGCTCTTGGATAGTGGCTCTAAAATTCTTTTAAGATCTCCTGAGGTTTTGATTTCATTATTTTTTCTCTCTGAAACAATCTTGTCAACAATTTTTCTATAATTTCTTAACTCACCATAATTTTGAAAAATATTTTCCAGTTCTTCCCTATCATATTTATTTAGAATAAATTGAGCGTCCATATCTTGAGATTGGTCCATTCTCATATCAAGCTCAGAATCAAATCTTATTGAGAACCCTCTAGTTTTTGTGTCAATTTGATATGAAGAAACTCCAAAATCAGCAAGCAATCCATCTATCTGACTTACCTGGAGATAATTAAGATGATTATTCAGAAACTTAAAATTTGATTCAATTAGTTTTAATCTATTATCGATAATTTTATTTTTATGCGCATCACTATCCTGATCAAATGCAATTAACCTTCCCTTTGACCCAAGTTTTTTCAGTATAACTTTTGAATGACCACCTCCACCATATGTAACATCAACATAAGTTCCATTAGGAATAATATTTAAACCTTCTACTGATTCATTAAGAAGAACAGGATTATGATACATCTTCATCATTATTTGATCCCATGACTTCTTCTGCTAAGTCACCAAAATCTGTTTTTGCATCATTAATTGCCTTTTCATAAAGCACTTTATCCCATATTTCAAGTATATTAACTGCAGAAGAAACAACTACATTACTTGAAATCTGTGCATGATTAATTAGATCTTTAGGTATTAATATCCTACCCGAAATATCTATTTCAATAAACCTAACTCCAGCAGTAAACCTCCTAATAAAATCAATATTTTTCTTGTTAAATCGATTTAATTTATTTACTCTATTCATTAATTCCTCCCATTCAAGAAGAGGATATAGCTCTAAACAATGATTAAATACAGCTCTTTTTAAAACAAAACCCTTATCCAATTTGTTGGACAATTGCTTTTTTAAAGCTGAAGGCAACATTATTCTTCCCTTTATATCAGCTTTACATTCATATGTACCAATAAAGTGTTGCATTAACATTGATTTTATCAAATATAAAATTTATTTACCACTTTTTACCACTTTTTACCACTTTGTTGATAATTTTTTTAAATACCATATAACAGTTTGATTTACAGTTATTTATATCTGAATAAATTAAGCTTAACCATTATCCATATATTTGCTTAACAAATAATGTATCATGGAAAAAGATTTGATTATTGAAAATGAATTTTCATATATAGAAAATGGAAACGGGAGACCTATAGTTATCCTTCATGGTTTAATGGGCGGACTTAGCAACTTCAGAGGGGTTTACGAAGAGTTTCCTAAAAATAATTACAAAGTAATAATGCCTGAACTTCCAATAGAAAGTGTTTCAATACTTAATACAAATGTCAAAACGTTTTCAAAATATGTGTATGATTTTATAAAGTTCAAAAAATTAAATGATATTATTTTAGTTGGCAACTCACTTGGAGGTCATGTTGCTTTATTATTTACAAGAGATTATCCCGAAATAGTAGGTGGTTTGGTAATTACAGGTAGTTCTGGACTTTATGAAAAATCAATGATTGGCGATGGATATCCAAAAAGGAGTAATTATGATTATATTAAAACAAAAACAGAAGAAGTATTTTATGACCCATCTATAGCTACAAAAGAATTAGTTGATGAAGTTTTTGAATCGGTTAACAATAGAGGGAAAGTAATAAAAACTCTAGCTTTAGCTAAAAGTGCTATAAGACACAATATGGCAGAAGATCTTCCAAAAATGAATAACAAAACTGCAATTATATGGGGAAAGGATGATTTAGTAACACCTCCAAAGGTGGCTGAAGATTTTAATTCATTACTCCCAAACTCTGAGTTATTTTGGATAGATAAATGTGGGCACGCTCCTATGATGGAGCACCCTGATATATTTAATAAGATTTTGATTAATTGGTTAAAGAAAAACAATCTATAAAAGTTTTAAAATGAAGATTCAATCCTCTGAATTTTACACTAGCAGTGCTAGAGTTTCAGAATGCCCAGATAATAATTTACCAGAGTTTGCTTTTATTGGCAGGTCAAATGTTGGAAAGTCTTCACTAATTAATTCTTTATGTAATAAAAAATCAATAGCAAAAACATCATCAAAACCTGGTAAAACATTATTAATAAATCATTTTATTATTAATAAATCATTTTTTATTGTTGATCTTCCAGGGTATGGATTTGCAAAAGTTTCCAAAAAAGAAAAAGAAAAAATAAAGAATATTCATGAAAATTATTTCAAAAACAGGAAACAATTATTCTCTGCATTATTATTAATCGATATAAGGTTGGAACC